>Ga0068858_100007094_pt1 | contig 10879 bp, 11 predicted proteins | sample KBSSwiS12_FD_66589 | JGI IMG/M metagenome (GOLD analysis project Ga0068858, IMG submission 66589) | Switchgrass rhizosphere microbial communities from Kellogg Biological Station, Michigan, USA - KBS Switchgrass S1-2 | ecosystem: Host-associated > Plants > Roots > Rhizosphere > Soil ... | reverse complement strand
CGTCGCGATTGGCATCCTGGGCGCCACCGTGATGCCGCATAATTTGTATCTTCATTCCGCGCTGGTGCAGACGCGCCGCCTGGGACGCTCGGTCGCCGAACGCCGCGAGGCTTGCCGCTTTAATCTGTTCGATTCAGTGCTCGCGTTGAACGGAGCGTTGATCGTCAATGCGGCCATCCTCGTGTTAGCGGCGGCGGTGTTCTTCAAACACGGCGTCCTGGTAACTCAAATCGAGCAGGCGCAACTGCTGTTGACGCCCCTGCTGGGCACGGCGTTCGCCGGCAGTCTGTTCGCCGTGGCGCTGCTGGCGAGCGGCCAGTCGTCAACGCTTACCGGCACTTTCGCGGGACAGATCGTGATGGAAGGCTTCCTCAACCTGCGATTGCGTCCCTGGCTCCGGCGTCTGGTGACGCGCGCGCTGGCTATCATCCCTGCGGTGCTGACGATTTATTACTTCGGAGACGGCGGCACCTTCAAACTCCTGATCCTGAGCCAGGTGATCCTCAGCATGCAGCTTCCGTTCGCGGTCATCCCTCTCATCCGTTTCACCAACGACTCGCGGCGGATGGGCGAGTTCGCCAATCGCGCCTGGGTGCGGATACTCGCTTGGAGCGCCGCCGCTATTATCGTCGGCCTTAATTTGTGGCTGGTCGCTACTACCATCGGACCGTGGATGGCGGAAACCGCCTGGCATGCCTGGCTGGTGGGACCGCTGGTGCTGGCCGTCCTCGCTCTGCTGGCGTTCGTTTCTTTCGGCGGGACTGCGGTTCCCGTTCCTCGAGTCCAGGCCGAGAGTGCCCAGAGCAGCGGCCTGGCAGTGGCGGCCGCCCTGCCGGTGCCACACTATCGCAGCATCCTGGTTCCGCTCGATCACTCCGCCCGCGACCGCACGGCGCTGGCTCACGCTGTTGCGATGGCGCGTTCGCACGCGGCTTCACTGCACTTATTGCATGTGGAAGAAGGCGTCACCAGCCAGTTGTTCGGCGCGCTCTCATCTACCGAAGAGATTCTTACTGGCGAGCAATACTTCGGCGCCATCGTCGATTCGCTCGCGGCCACGGGCATATCAGCGGAGCTGACGATTCAACATGGGATCAGTCCCACTGATGCGATTGTTCAGAAGGCCCGCGAAATTCAACCCGACCTCATCGTCATGGGAGCGCACGGCCACCGCGGATTCAAGGATCTGGTCTTTGGAAATACCATCAATGCGGTTCGCCACCAGGTGTCGGCGCCGGTGCTGGTGGTGGGCGCCGAGTTGCTTTAAGCTTCCAGCTCAATCGTCCCCTCGGAAAACTTGACGGCGCGTCCCGCGATCGAAACGCGATTTCCGCGATGCTCGCACCACAACTCTCCGCCGCGCTGCGAGCGCTGCCGCGCGAACAGTTTGGTTTTACCCAGCCGCTCGGCCCAGTAAGGAATCAGCGTGCAGTGGGCCGAGCCCGTTACTGGATCCTCGTCAACGCCCTTGGCCGGCGCAAAAAATCGCGACACGAAATCGCAGTCCTTGCCGGGAGCCGTCACGATCACCGCGAAGCAATCCAGCGCCTTTAGCTTCGCCGCGTCTGGCTTCAGCGCGAGCACTTCGTCTTCGCTCCCGAAAACGCATAAGTAGTCGCGCGCCTTCAGCACCTGCTGCGGCACTGCCCCCAACGCCTGCCCCAAGGCTGTTGATTCCGCCACCGGCTGCGGCGGCCGGGAAGGGAAATCGAGCGCATAGAGAACAGTTCCGTTTTCCGAAATTCGATCCACTCCCAGCTGGCCGCTCTTCGACTGGAAGGTCACCCGCTTTCCCGCCACCTCGCGGCGCAGGTCGAGAATCACGTGGGCGGAAGCCACCGTCGCGTGACCGCAGAGATCCACTTCTACCTCGGGCGTGAACCAGCGGAGTTCGTAATGTCCGCCGCGCGCAACATAGTATGCGGTCTCGGAAAGATTATGCTCGCCCGCGATGGCTTGCAGCGTGGCATCTGGCAGCCACGATTCCAGCGGGCAGATCGCCGCCGGATTCCCCTGGAAGGGCCGGCTGGCGAAGGCGTCGATATGGTAAACCGGGATTTTCATCCCTCCACTCTACCGACTCCTGCCGTCGCCCAGGAGTAAGGAAAACGTTATCACGCCGCATCAAACAGGCATTGCTGCTCGAAACGCCGCGGCCCGAAGCGTTCGAGTTCGGTCGGGAAGCGCCGCCGCAATTCCTTGGGCGCTGCCGCCACCTGGCCATTGATCAGCGACTGCAATTGCAGCGCGTTCACCACGCTCTTTGCCTCGGCGTCATTGTTGAACACTACGAATGTGGCTTCCGCGTAGCGATTGATGCGCTCGATCCGCTTGGCCCATTCTTCCAACTCCGCTTCCGAGTAAAGATAGTCATGTTGCCGCAGCCGGGCGGGGGATTGGCGGTCAAACGCCCCAAGCGAGTTCTTGGGATTCCGTCCATGCAAGCGCACGTAGCCGATGCCGCTGGTCAAATACGCTGTCGGCGGCATAGCGCTGGTGTATTCCGGCTGATCGATATTGCAAAAGCCGATGTGGTAGTCGAGGAAGGTTCCAATCGCCTCCTCCGCGAGCCAGCTGGAATGGCGCATCTCTGCTACCAGCGGAAATTCGTGAAACGCCCGGCGTAGGCGGATCAGGAACTCGCGGTTCTCCGGTGTGAACCGGAAGGCCCACGGGAACTGCATCAATATCGCGCCTAGTTTGCGCGCTCGAAGCAGCGGCCACAGACCTTCTTTGAACTCCGCAATCGAGGGCTCTTCTAGCGCGCGTCCGTGAGTGAAGCGTTGATGCAATTTTGCAGTGAATTGGAATTCGGGATTCGCCTGCACCTTCCTCATCCACAGCTTGACCACTTCAGGCTTAAGAGGCTGATAAAACGAACTGTTAATTTCCACAGTATTCAGCCGGCGGGCCAGAAACTCCAGGGGATGAAACCCCGGAGGATAGGTCTTCGGATAAACCACACCTTTCCAGTGTTGGTAGGACCAGCCGGCTGTTCCAATGCGAGGGGAGGTAGACATGGGAGAATCTCCGTATTCGCTATTTCTTCTCTACCCAAATAGTAGCGAAAGTATGGAGAAGATGTCAAGGGGATTTTCGCTCTTTCTTCGCTATCTGGCGGAGCCACCATCCGGTGACTTAGACCCCAAGTCATGCCGATCTTATTGACAAGACACCCCCTTACGTGCGAAAATCCAACCGCATGTTGTGTCGCCCTGTCCGCGTGAGACAGATTTGGGCTTGGTCGGTCTGCGCCCTCTTCGCTTGGAGTTCCATCCCAGCTGTAGCTGCCCGTCCAGTCTTCGCGCAGTCCCAGCGCTGTGAGGAACTGAATCGGCTCTCGCTGCCCGGAATTGCGGTCCGTTCTGCCACCCCGGTTGCGGCCGGTGTATTCGGCGCTGGCGGAATCGCCCCGCGCTCGGTTCCCGCGTTCTGCCGCGTGGTCGGCACGGTTCTTCCCGAGCTCGGCTTCGAAGTCTGGCTGCCCGCGCAGTGGAACCACAAGTATGTCGGAGTCGGCAACGGCGGCCTCGCCGGCAAAATCGTTTATAGCGCCATGTTTAATCCGGTGAATCGCGGCTACGCGGTGAGCAGCACGGATACCGGCCACGTCGCCACCAGCGCCAATGACGGAAGCTGGGCGCTGGGCCACATGGACCGCGTCATCAACTACGGACAGCGCGGCGTACACGAAATGGCGCTGGCCAGCAAGGCGATTATCCAGGCTTATTACAGCACTGCGCCGGTGCATTCCTATTTCCAGGGCTGTTCCTTTGGAGGCCAGCAGGCGCTCACGGAAGTGCAGCGTTATCCCACCGATTTCGATGGCGTCGTGGCGGGCGATCCGGCCAACTGGTTCACGCGTCACTACACTGGCGGACACATATGGATCGCCGATGCGGTCGAGGGCGACGGCTGGCTCCCTCCCCACAAGGTGCAGAGACTCGCCGACGTGGTCAACGCTGCTTGCGACGTCCTCGACGGCGTGAAAGACGGCGTGTTGAACGATCCGCGGCGATGTCACTTCGATCCCGCACTGCTGCAATGTAAAGCCGGAGATTCACCCAACTGTTTGACCGGCGCACAAGTGGCCGCGGTGCGCAAGATCTGGGCCGGTCCGCGCGATGCCGGAGGCGAGCAGCTTTATCCCGGCCTGGCTCCCGGCGGCGAAGCGGGCCCGGGCGGTTGGGTGCAGTGGGTGACAGGGCCTGCTCCGGACCAGGGCGCACATATCGAGCTGGGACTACCCTTCATGCGGAATGTGGTGTTTGACAACCCGCAGTGGAATTTCCGTACGTTTCACTTCGACCCGCCCGCGCCTGGTCTTGAGAGCGATGTCACCTACGTGGACGACAAAGTTGGTCGCATCTTCAATGCTGTCGATCCGGACCTGCGTGCCTTTCGCGCCCGTGGCGGAAAGCTGATTCAATATCACGGCTGGTCCGATCCCGACATTCCGCCAGCCAATAGCATCAATTATTACGAGAGCGTGGTGCGCAGGACCGGCCGCAACAACGGCAATTCGTCCAATGCCTTGCATGAGACCAAGGAGTTCTATCGCCTGTTCATGGTGCCCGGAATGCAGCATTGCACTGGCGGCCCAGGCACACCGCGCTTCGACCCGCTGACGGCGCTCGAACAATGGGTGGAGCAGAACAGGGCGCCCGATCAGATCGTGGCTTCTCATGTCTCCAACGGTTTGATTGACCGCACGCGTCCGCTATGCGCCTATCCGCAAGAGGCCAAGTACAAGGGCTCGGGTAGCACGGACGACGCCGCGAATTTCGTCTGCGCATTGCCCTAAGACTAGTCATGGCCATGTTGCTACCGAGCCGGCACGTCTTGGTATGGGTGGATGCGGGGTTTCTGGAATCCGAAGGGATGCTGCACATCCTGCAGGAATCCGGCGCCATTACAGGCGGGGAGCAAGACTGGGAAAAGCTGGTGGCTGCCGCCGAAAACTCCGGCGGTTTCGCGCTGGGCGGGATGCTGGTCGAGTCCAATCACGGCGCCGGCATCTGGATATCGCCGCCCAATACCCCGGGATTGGAGATCATGATTCCGTGGCATTTTGTCCGAAGCGTCGTCACTGCCTCGGAACATCTACAGAGCAAGATGTTTGGGTTGGCGCGAGCGGGCGCCAAGCTGAGTCCGGCGGATTAACCGCCGTGTCCGGCGCCCGCGTGCAGCAGGCTATGTATGCGCGGCGGCGCCGGCGCCGTGTGCGCGGTCGCCTCGCGCGGGCCAAGTGAATTGTGGTATTTTACAATCCCATGCAGTTTAAATTGTGGTTCGTCTTAATCATCATTACCGGTCTTTGTTTTATTGGTTTGACGATCATCCTCCGCAGTGCGTACCGGGAATCGAAGTTGCGCCGCCGGAAGGCGAGTGTGCGCAAGTGGGTGCAGTCGGAAACCGTCGTGCGTGTGCGCAGCGCGAGTGCCGGCACCCAATCCGCGTGAAGTAGACGCACAGCGGAGCTAACGCCGCCTGCTTTACCCGGCGCGTCTCCGAAGCTTGCTGAGAATGCCAAAGGTTGTCTCAATACGCCAGGGTGTCTTCAGCCCACTCACCTTTCTCGCCAGCGCCTGGCAGCCTTCTCAAATTCCGCCTGCTGAAGGTCGCTCCAGGAAGTGAGAAAACCGATGACCACCGCTCGCAGTTCGGATGCCTGAAGGGAGCGTGCGAGCGCCGCCGCGCCACCCGGATCGTCTGCGGCGGAATCCCATTCCGCCAGGTCCAGCAGGACCACATCCGGATCGTGCCGCTTCAGGGATTGGAATAGATCCTGCAGCGGGCCGATCCGGAGTGCTCTTAATCACCAAATGGAACTGGCTGGACTCCTGCGCCAACTGCTCGATGCAGAACTCGCTGTCGGGATTCGCGGCGTAAAGAGCCAGGCTCAACATGGTAAGTCCGCCGCGGCCCCGCGGGCATGGCGACTCAATACCATATCGCTAGAAGCGCGGGTCTCGATAGGTCAGGTTGGAGTGCTGGGATTCGACGGGGAATGAGCGTGCTTTCCCGCCTAGGCATGCGCTGGTTTCAGGCGGCATGACTCGCTGGAAGGGGTTTGAGATGGATGCGAATCAGCGGTGCGCCGTGCTTTGCCCGTAAGTCTGCAGTGCGTCCAGAAACCGCTGGATCCCAGGATTGTCGGGATCGAGTTCGCGCGCGCGCCGGGCCTGTTCTTTGGCTCCTTGGAAATCGCCGGTGGCTGCCAGCGAAACACCGAAGTTGGCGCGATTAATCGCGTCGTGGGGCAATAGCGCGACGGCTTGCTCGAAAGACTTGACAGCGTCAGTGAACTGATCGGTTTTCATGAATTCGTAACCCAGCAGGCTGTGCACATAGGGCGCGGAAGCCGGATCCTTCGCCAGCGTATCTTCAAGCTGATGAATCGCTTCCTGATGCTTGCCGACGCGCATCCAATCTAGCGCGCGCTGGAGCATGCCGCGGGTCTTATAGGAAATGGGGTGCCGTAGCAGATCCGCCGAAACGGTCTGCGCCGGTCCGCGGGCCGCCGGAAGGACGGTTGGCTGGTCATAGACCTCCTGACCTTGCGCCGTAACGGGCGTTGCAAGCATCCAGCAACTTGCAAGGGCAACTCCCACCCGAAGCGCCAGCATAAGCCCTCCCCCCTATCGGCAAGCGAACTGGGCAACCGACTGGTATATGTATATCACATTACAGTTAAATTACAAATAGGTTACTTCCAGGACTTGGCCGACTTGCGTGTTTGGGCCAATACTTACTTCACACACCCAATTTTGTGCTAGTCTGGTGCGATGGGTAACAGCGCCGACCGCCGTAAGGAACGGAGACTCATTGAGAGAGTCGCGGCGATACTGTCACCCATGCAGTCTAAAAAACCCATCGACGCATGGCTTCAACTTATTGGGACTGCCGTGGGGATAATCTTCGCTTTCCTACCAAAGACACCGATTGTAGTAACGGTCGGGCTATTTGTGATATTTGCTTGCTTCGTACATCCGCTGTGGAACTTTTGGTGGATAGAAGAAAAAAGACAACGGCAGGTAATTTCATTAATCGTGCTGGCTGTGTTTGATATCTGGCTTGGTTGGGCAGTGTGGCCTGTAGTAGAAGTGCCTCACCTCCAATCTAGTCTGATAATTGACGCAGCTAATAGCAAAACGGTCGATGGGCACATTCAGATAGAAAATATTGGATCGGTTCCGGTAGGTTTAAAGCAAATAGTTTTCGGCACAAGAGGAGCATCTTGGCCTACGCCGAAAGTAACAGACTTGCCACTTAAGGGTAAGGTATCTGAATCTATCCCGCCATCTGCTATTCAACCTGACGTTTATGGAAATCTGGATTTAGACATCACATATCAAACCGTGGACAATCGAAGCTATTCGCATCATTCGCATTTTTTTATCGCCCCCACTTACCTTACTTCGCGAGCTGTTCTGTATCCGGAAAATTTCTTCGATGTTGCTGGAGTTCTTCCTAAAGACGCAGGAGACTGGTCTGGATTTAGTAATCCCGAGGGGACCGCGTTCTTTATCGTCCCCGAAATGATTAATGGTGCATCGAACCGGGTGGTATTAAGCGATAGCAAAAAAAGGTTAGACTTTGATCCCAAGGGCCGAATCGTCACCTTCTCATTTAAGGTCGCGTGGCACACTAAAACAGTGACGCTGCCCTTGCAAGAAACGCCGAGCCATAAGCATCTTGTCGTAGTTACGTGGGATTCACAGAGAGGGACGCTCCGGGTGGACGGCAAGAATGCCACATAACATTGACACTCTAAGCAGCCACATACGACTCTGGAGGTGTAATGCGACCGCGAACACAAATCGCGATACCCAACCCCAAGGGTACGGAGTTCGAGAACTTCGACCGCTTGGTTGGAATCCTGATGCGCGTGAAGCCGAAGAAAAAGGCCGCGCCGAAGTTGCGGAAAAAGAGCAACGCCAAGGCTTAGCGTTTTCGCTTTCCGCGCCCTTGGCGTTTCGCTCCTTTTCCCTACTTGCCCTTCCCAGTAAGCCGATCCCACGTCAAGCGGCGTCCAGCAACCTGAGAATAGACGTGATTGAATCGTTCGGCATCGGTCAGTTTGCGACCGTTGTAGCGGAACGATTGTTCATCCAGATAACGAAACAGGTGGAACGGCTCCACGCTGATGTACGTGCCGTGAAGTTGGCGCTTCACCAAACTCCAAAAGTTTTCCATCGTGTTCGCGTGAACGTTGCCGCGAACGTACTCTACCGCGTGATCCACGACCGCGTGCTGATATTCCCCATCCAGCCCGTTGTAGGACTGCAGCGCATCGCTAAACAATGCAGAACCAGCCTTAACGTGCTGGCCGAATCTTCCCATGCAGTTCATGCTTGCGGCGATTCGATACGGCAAAAGTGCGGACATTCCCCCCACGCTCCACCATCCCAAGCGCAATGGCTTTGTTCGCGCCGCCAGTGCCCGTAATGACTTCCGCGCGGCGCTTGGCGTGCATGTTGCGGGACTTCCCGCCGATGAACGATTCGTCCACTTCAACTTCACCTGCCAGTTTCGTAGCAGTCTTGTCCTGCATCGCCTCACGAATGCGGTGAAGCATAAACCAAGCGGTTTTCTGAGTCAGTCCAAGGTCGCGTGCGATCCCGCAGGAACTAACACCATTGCGGCAGTTGGCGACCAGCCACATAGCCGTGAGCCATTTTTCAACGGGGATCGGGGATTCATTCAGAACCGTCCCAACCTTCACCGAAAACTGTTTGCGGCAACCCGTAGCGCGGCACTTCCAGATGCGGCGCGACTTCAGGAACATCGGTTCCCTGGTTCCGCAGTAAGGGCACTCCACGCCGTTCGGCCAACGCTTCGCCGCGAGATAGCGCAGAGAATTGTCGGGATCGCCGAAGTATTTGATCGCATCGGCCAATGTTTGCGGGGTTTCCATGTCCAAAGTATGTCATAAAAACCGTGGTGCGTCAAGTAAGTATTCGCCCGTGTTTGGCTGGTCGGAGGCGAACTAAATCGTTATAGGAAAGGCGTTTATTTCAATACGGTTCTGTCTTTCAAGAGCCGGCCATAGGTTGCAACTGGACGCATCTGGGGCGCAGAAAGAAGTTTGTCATCAGGGGCCGAGCAAGGGAAGGATGGGGAAGACAGTCAGTTTTGGCAGGAACGAACTGCTACCCATGTCTCCGGACCGGACACAAGAAAACTGGAGCTGGCGGAGGGAATTGAACCCCCGACCCTCTGATTACAAATCAGATGCTCTACCTACTGAGCTACGCCAGCCTGCTTGCTTGATCTTAACATGCAGGCCCCGCGTCACAACTCCAAATTGCCGTGATACAGCATGTCGTGCAGCGTGAATTTGCACTTCACTTCCAGCGGACCCACCTTGGTGACGAACGTGACCTGCTTATCATCCGGTGTGATCGGAAGCGCTCGCGAAAAATAGTACAAAGTTCCCGAAGGCGAGTGCGGCGTCCGCGGCGCAATCTTCACACTTTGCAGTTCGAGCGGATCGTCTTTGCGTTCCAGCCGGGTGCTTTCCTTCAGGACGTCCAGTTTTCGCTGGCGTTCGGCCGCGTCATCGTCGTCCAAAGGCACGCTCGCGGCGGGCATCTCGCCGATTAGAGCGATGATGTAGTTTTTTTCCGCATCGGGCGACTTTGCAGTCTTCATGGCGTCTCGAACCGGCAACGCCGACTCCCAGCGGACAGTCGCGCCCCATCCTTTCAAGCCGCGCACACGTGGAAGCGACTTGCCGTCCGGGGACTCGTACGGATTGGACCCGTAGATTCCTCCCGCATACGGCGCGGACGAAACTCCTTTATGGGTGGCGCTGTCGAAGATGGATGCATCCTTGGCCCAGGGCGACTTGGTCAGCATCTGCTGAATTTCGTCCCCGGTCCAATCGGCGGGCTTCTTATCGTTCCAGAAATCCTTGGCCCAGCCATGGGCAGCGGCGGCGAATCCCAAGCCGGTTACGAAGGTTCTGCGGCTGAGATAGGTTGTCATCGCTGATTCGACGTCGGCTGCGAGCCGCGGGTTACCCCACCGGCAGCGTGCGCCTATTTGAAAATGTCTTTGAGGCGGCCGAAGAAACTCCGCGACTTCTTCGCAGGTTCGGGCTGTGGAGGCGTGGCCGGCGTAATCGAAATACTGGTTACAGGCGCGGGCGCCGTCGCGGATCTTCCGTTTTCCGCCAGCACTGGATTCCGCTCGCTTGCCGCGGGCGCTACCGGGTCCCATCCCGCCACTTGCGTTCGTGCGCCGCCATGCAGCTTGCACGCTTCGACCGGCTGCGTTCCCGCGATGAATACTTCGCTGCGCACCTTGGGACAACCGGGCGTGGCCAGCAGTCCGTTCTCCGCGTCGATATCGGCTGTCACCACGCCTTCGGGGGCTTCGAATTCGTGCACGTTGCGATACTGGCGGTGCTGGTGCGCGCGCTTCATGAATTCGGTCCAGATGGGCAGCGCACTGCGCGCGCCTTCGAGTTTGAAGTCGCGGTTGTCGTCAAAACCCACCCACACCACGCAAATTATTTTGGACGTGAACCCGGCAAACCACCCATCGCGCGACGTCCCGGTCTTGCCGGCCGCCGGCAGCACGAATCCACGCCCGCGCACGCCAGCCGCCGTACCGGTTCGCAGGACTTCTTCCATCATATTCACCATCACGTAGGCGACCCGCGGATCGATGGCCGGTTTGTCTTGCGGCTGATTCTGGTAAACCGTGCGGCCCTGCTGGTCGCGGATAGAATCGATGTAACCGGGCTTCTTCAAAATCCCGGCGTTGGGAAATACTGTGTACGCACCGGCGATCTCAATCGGCATCACTTCGTAAGCGCCTAAAGCAATGGCCGGCGTGGGCTGGATGTCCAGATACAGGCCCACGGAGC
>Ga0068858_100007089_pt1 | contig 10883 bp, 6 predicted proteins | sample KBSSwiS12_FD_66589 | JGI IMG/M metagenome (GOLD analysis project Ga0068858, IMG submission 66589) | Switchgrass rhizosphere microbial communities from Kellogg Biological Station, Michigan, USA - KBS Switchgrass S1-2 | ecosystem: Host-associated > Plants > Roots > Rhizosphere > Soil ... | reverse complement strand
ATTTCGACGCGTCGCACCCCGCGAGCATTACGACAGCGGACATCGACGGCGACGGTCAACTGGACATCTTCGTCGCGGGAGCCATCGACGACCACGGGACCACGAAGAACGCCATCCTCATCAATCGGGGGCAGGCCGGTTTCGCGCTCGATTCGGCGCACCCGCTCGCATCGGTCAGCAACGTCCTCGCGGCACTGTGGGGTGACTACGACAATGACGGCCTGATCGACGTGTATTTGTGCCGCGATGGGGCCAATCAGCTGTGGCGGCAGACGGCGAAAGGGCAGTGGGCCGATGTCACCAGGGCCGCACAGGCCGACGGGGGCGGAGGGACCACCATCGACGGTGCGCTGTTCGACGCCGATCACGACGGCGATCTGGATCTGCTGCTGATCAAACGGGATGGCGGAGACGAGCTGTTGAACAACAACGGCGACGGCACGTTTCGCCGCATCGGCGAAAGGATCGGCCTGACCGACACCCTCTCCTCATCCGCGATCGTCGTCGCCGATCTGGACGCCGATCGCGACGCCGACATTGTCGTGATCAAGAAGGCGGCGCCGCCCGTGGTGCTGATCAACGACCGGACGTGGCGCTATCACCGGGAGTCGGGGTTTGGCACGTCCGGCCCGCCAATCGTGGCCGCCATCGCCGGCGATCTCGACGCCGATGGCCGCGTCGAGATCTACGCGAGCGGCGAGGGTGGCATCGCGAGATGGAAACGCGCGTCATCCGGCGCGTGGACGTCGACGCTGGTGGGCGGCACCGCGGGACTGGCCGGCTCGACGCAACTCGCTCTCGCGGATATCGATGGTGACGGCAGGCTGGACCTGATCGGCACCGGATCGGACGGCACGCTGTTGGCGATGACGCTGTCGGCCGATGGAGGTGCGGAGCCGCTGTTCTCTTCGCATGACACACCGCTCGCCGGATGGACGGTCGCGATGCTCGACGCGGCACGCGGGCCGTCGATCGTCGCCATTCCCGCCGCCGGGGACCGCGCGCCGCAGGTGTGGCGGCCGGGCAGCGGCCGCTTTCCGTTCGTCACGATGGCGTTGAGCGGACGCGATCCGCACAGCGCGCAGCTGCGATCGAATGTGTCGGGCATCGGAACGCAAATCGCGGCGCGTACCGGCTCGCGCTGGTCCGCGCTCACCACGTATCGAACACAATCGGGTCCCGGTCAGAGTCTGCAGCCGATCGCGATCGGCACCGGCGGACGATCCCAGGTTGATTTCGTCGCGCTGACCTGGTCCGACGGAGTCTTTCAGAGCGAGCTGGCGCTCACGCCGGGCCTTCACGCGATCGTGGAAACCGAACGGCAGCTCTCGAGCTGTCCGGTCTTGTTCGCGTTCGACGGGCGGCATTTCGCCTTCGTCACCGATCTGCTCGGCGTCGGCGGCATCGGCACGCCGACGAGCCCCGGCGTTTACGATCCGCCGCGTCCGCGCGAGAACGTGCTGCTGCCGGCCGGTTTGCTCGAAAGCCACAACGGCCGCTACGAGTTGAAGATCACGGAGCCGATGGAGGAAGCGGCGTACATCGACAGCGTGCGGCTCGTCGCGTACGATCTGCCGCCGGGCTGGTCGATGGTGCTCGACGAGCGCAAGGCGATATCGCCTCCCGAGGCGACCGGTGCTCCCCGTTTCTATCGAGAAGAGGTGCTGCCGGCGCAGGCCACCGGCGATGACGGCAGCGACGTGACGCGCGCTGTGACGGCTTCAGACGGTATCGCGGCACCGGCGGGCCGGATCGATCCGCGTTTCATTGGCCACACTGTTGAGCATGCACTCACGCTGCGGTTCGATCGCCCGCTCGACGGTCATCGCGGCGCACCGACGCTCGTCGCGGACGGGTGGATCGAGTATCCGTATGCGCAGACGCTGTTTGCGGCATGGCAGGCAGGCGCCGACTATCGAGCTCCGTCGATCGAGGCGCGCGGGGCCGACGGCCGATGGCGCGTCCTGCGGCGGGAGTTCGGATATCCTGCCGGCATGGCGCGCCGCATGTCGTTGCCGCTCGGACGCCTTCCACCGGGAACGAAGGAGCTCCGGATCCACACCACCCAGGAGATCTACTGGGATCGCCTTGCGGTGGCCTACTCGGAAGCGAATCACGCCGCTGTCGTGCGCGAGCTGCCGTTGAGGTCGGCGCGCCTCGCGTCCGGAGGGTTTCCCAGGCGCGAGATGCACGAGTGGCGGCGGCCGTCGTACGACTACGACCATCGCGCGCCCTTCGGAGACACTCGATACCTCAAGGGCCGCTACACCGCGATGGGACCGGTCACGGATCTGCTGGTCAGTGAGGACGGTGCGACCGCGATCTTCGGACCGGGGGAGGAGCTTCAGTTGGCGTTCGACGCTCCGACGGTACCGGTTGCGCCCGGCTGGACGCGACGGTTCGTGCTCGAAGCGCACGGCTGGTGCAAGGACATGGACCTGTACACGCGAGACGGTGACACGGTGGAGCCGCTTCCCGGCATCCGCGGGCGCGCAGCCGCGGAATTGCAGGCGCGCTACACGATTCGCGACCAATCGGGGCGATGACGAGAATCGTGCGCCCCGCCGTCGGCCCACGCGTCCGTCGCCTGCTGATCGCGGTCATGGTGGGCGCGGCGGCGCTCGCCGCCAATTCGATCTACCTCGCGCTGATCACCTTCCTGGAATGGAGCACCGGGCGGCCGCTCCAGAACTACTTCTACCAGTACATGTTTCTCGCCCATCTCGCGATGGGGCTGCTCATCGTCGTGCCTTTCATCGTGTTCGTGATCCTGCACGCCCTGGCTGCGCGTCATCGCAGAAACCGGATGGCGCTCAGAACCGGATACACGCTTGGCGGCGTCAGCCTCGCGCTGCTTGCCACGGGCCTGATCCTCGTGCGGTTCGGCTGGTTCGAAATCCGCGATCCTCGCCCGCGGGCGGTCGCCTATTGGCTGCACGCGCTGCTGCCGCTTGCGGCGGCGTCGCTCTACGTCTGGCATCGAGAACGAGGTGGGCGCTTCTACGCCCGCCGCGCGTGGGCGTCTTTTGCCGCGGTTGCAGCGCTGTCGTGCGCGCTTGCCATCGTCCACGCGCTCAACCCTCGCCCGAAGAGCGGTACGCCGCACGAAGGCGACCGCTTCTTCAGCCCCTCACTCGTGCGCACTCAGGAAGGCCGTCTCCTGCCGCTCCGTTCTTTGACGATGAACGAGTACTGCAAGACGTGTCATGCGGACGCATACGAGAGTTGGCTCCACAGCGCGCACCGGTTCAGCTCGTTCAACAACCCGTTCTATCTCGCCAGCGTGAAGGAGACGCGCAAGGTCGTTCAGCAGCGCGACGGAGACACACGCGGCAGCCGATGGTGCGCGGGTTGTCACGATCCGGTTCCTCTGTTGAGCGGAACGTTTGATACGGCATCGCTCGAGGAACCGATCGAGCCGACAGGGCAGGCCGGCATCACCTGCACCGTTTGCCACGGCATCACGGCAGTGAACAGCACCAAAGGAAACGGCGACTATCTGATTGAGGAGCCGCTGCAGTATCCCTTCGCATTCAGCACGAACCCGTTTCTTCAGTACGTGAACCGGCAGCTGGTGAAGGCCAAGCCCGCGTTCCACCGCCGCACGTTTCTCAAGCCGGTGCATCGTTCGTCTGAATTCTGCTCGACGTGCCACAAGGTCCACATTCCGTCCGAGGTCACGAAGTACAAGGACTTCCTGCGGGGCCAGAATCACTACGACGGGTTTCTGCTGAGCGCCGCGTCAGGTCACGGCGCGCGCAGCTTCTACTATCCGCCGGTCGCGCAGCGAGGGTGCGCGGGCTGTCACATGCCGCTCACGCCGTCGGCCGACTTTGGTGCCCGCATGTTCGAAGGCGCCGATCGTCTCAGCATCCACGATCACCTGTTTGCCGCGGCCAACACCGCGCTGCCGTTCCTGCGCCGGGATACGCAGACGCTGCGTGCCGAACAGTCGTTCCTGACCGACGTCGCGCGCGTGGACATCTTCGGCCTCAAGACCGGCGGTGCGATCGACGGCGAGCTGCATGCGCCGCTCCGGCCGAAGGTGCCGGCGCTGCGACGCGGGGCGGCTTACCTGCTGGACACGGTCGTTCGAACGCTCAAGGTCGGGCACCCTTTCAGCCAGGGCACTGCCGACTCCAACGAGATCTGGCTCGAGGTGACGGCCAGCAGCGGCGGACGGGTCATCGCCAGGAACGGCGCGATCGAGGAGGGCACCGTCGATCCCGGCGCGCACTTCATCAGCGTCTACATGCTGGACCGCGAAGGACGCCGCGTCGATCGGCGGAACGTGCAGGACATCTTCGTCCCGCTGTACGACCATCAGATTCCGCCGAGCGCCGCGGCCGTCGTGCACTACGGGTTCACGGTGCCGAATGGCCTGACCGCGCCGCTCGAGATCGAGGTCAAGCTGCAGTACCGCAAGTTCACGCGGTTTTTCACGAAGTACTCGTTGGGCGCCGACGCGCCGGCGCTGCCCATCACGACGATTGCGTCGGATCGCATCTCGTTCCCGGTGGCCGGCGTGTCTCAGGAGAGCGTGGCGGCGGCACCGCCCTTCAACGTGTGGGAGCGGTGGAACGACTACGGCATTGGGCTGCTGCTCGAGGGGACGACCGGCAGCGAAAAGGGTGAACTGCGGCAGGCCGCGGACGCGTTCACCGAAGTCGAGCGGCTCGGACGGCCCGATGGCGCGCTGAACCTGGCTCGCGTCTACTTCAAGGAAGGGCGGCTCGAGGACGCCGCCGGCGCGCTTCGGCGTGCGGCCGCTGCGAGCGCGCCGCCGTGGACGGTGGCCTGGCTGAGCGGGCTGGTGAACAAGGAGAACGGCTATCTCGATCAGGCGATCGCGGACTTCGAGCGCGTGCTGGCCACGGGACCGTCGGAAGTGGGCGCGCGCCGCTTCGATTTCAGCGCCGACTACGAAGTCATCAACGAGCTCGGTCAGGCGCTGTTCGAGCGCGCGAAGCTCGAGCGCGGCGCGTCAGCGGAGAGCGCACGACATGAGTTCCTGGAGAAGGCCGCCGCTCAATTCGAGAGGACGCTTCGGCTCGACGCCGAGAACGTGACCGCTCACTACGCGCTCAGTCTCATCTACGCGCAGCTCGGCGACGCGAAGCGCGCGGCCGATCACGCGGCGCTGCACGCCCGCTACAAGCCGGACGACAACGCACGCGATCACGCAATCTCGACGCATCGCCTGGCAAACGCCGCCGCCAATCACGCGGCGCAATCGATCGTCATCTATCCTCTGCGTTGATGCGCGTCGACCGTTCTTCCCGAACAATTCTCGCGGTGGCGGCCGTCATCGTCGTTGCCGGCGCGGCAATCGTCTGGATGCGCCGCGGATCCGACGCGGTGAAGCCCGATGCGCCGCTTCCGGTTCGAAGCGACGCCCCATCGATCGCGCCGCCGCAGCCCGCGTTCGTCGATATCACCTCGGAGTCAGGTATCACGTTCTCGCACGACAACGGCGCCGCGGGCGACAAGCTGCTGCCGGAAACGATGGGCGGCGGCGTCGCCTTCTTCGACTTCGACAACGACGGGAAACCGGACCTGCTCTTCGTCGACTCCCGGCCATGGCCTTCGTCAACGGCCGGCACGGAGCGCGCGAAGACATCGAGGCTCGTGTTGTACCGAAACACCGGCGGAGGACGCTTTGTCGACGTGACCGCCGCCTCCGGGCTGGCGGCGGATATCTACGGGATGGGCGTCACCGCGGCCGACTACGACAACGACGGATGGACCGACCTGTTCGTCACGGCCGTCGGCGTCAACCATCTCTTTCACAACGTCGGCGGCCACTTCACCGACGTGACCGCGGCGGCCGGTGTCGGCGGACGTCCGGATCAGTGGAGCATGTGCGCCACCTGGTTCGACTACGACCGCGACGGGAACCTCGATCTGTTCGTGTGCAACTACGTCCGCTGGTCGAAGGCGATCGATCTGCAGCAGGATTTCCGGCTGGTGGGACTCGGCCGCGCGTATGGACCGCCGCGCACGTTCGAAGGCGCGTTCCCCTATCTGTACAGAAACGACGGCCGCGGCCATTTCACGGAGGTCTCGGCGGCGGCGGGTCTGCAGATCAAGAACCCGGCGACCGGCGTGCCGATGGGGAAGTCACTCGGCGTCGTGGCGATCGATCTCGATCGCGATGGCTGGCCCGATCTGGTCGTCTCCAACGACACCGTGCAGAACTTCGTGTTTCACAACCGGCAGAACGGCACGTTCGAAGAGATCGGCGCGAAGTCCGGCATCGCGTTCGATTCGTACGGAAACAGCCGCAGCGCGATGGGCATCGACGCGGCCGATTTTCGCAACGACGGCTCGCTCGGCATCGCGATCGGCAACTTCGCCAACGAGATGACAGCGCTGTACGTCTCGCAGCAGGCGCCGCTGCAGTTTGCCGACGAGGCGATCGTGGCCGGCATCGGGCCGGCGAGTCGCGGCGCGCTCACATTCGGCGTCCTGTTCTTCGACTACGACCTGGACGGCCGGCTCGACCTGCTGACGGCCAACGGGCACATCGAGGACGAGATCAACAAAGTGCAGGCGAGCCAGCAGTACGCGCAGCCGCCGCATCTCTTCTGGAACACCGGTGGCGGCGGCCGCCCGACGCTGACGCCGGTGACGATCAGCGCTTCGCCCGATCTCGCCCGGCCCATGGTGGCGCGCGGGGCGGCGGTCGCCGACATCGACGGCGACGGGGATTTGGATCTCGTGCTCACCGCAGTGAAGGGACCGCCGCGGCTGTTGCGCAACGATCTGGCGCCAGGTCATCACTGGCTGCGGGTGTCGCTCCGCGGCACGCGATCCAACCGAGACGCAATTGGGTCGGTCGTGGAGGTCCGGGCCGGCGCCACAACGATGCGCCAGACGGTGATGCCGACGCGCGGCTATTTGTCGCAGTCGGAGCGCACGCTCACGTTCGGACTCGGCGATCGCACGCGAGTGGACGGCGTGCTCATTCGATGGCCTGACGGTACCACTCAAGAGATGCGCGACGTCGCGATCGACACGGTGATGACGATCGTCGAACCGTCGCGATGAATTCGACGTTCACTGTCTCGCTGCGATCGAGTCCACGGTTTACAGGAGGAACAAAGAAACGGAGGCGAACGGGGCTGCCAGCCGATCGGAACGCGTGCGCCAGAGCCGTCGCGGTTCGGCGGGCGCCGCGAAGCGGCGGCACAACCCGCGAGCCACGAGATACACGAACCCATCCCCGATCTTACGGTTCGTGTATCTCGCGGCTCGCGGGCCGTGCCATTGGGCCTGCTCCGCAGGCCCGCCCGCCGAACGCCGGGCAGGCCTCTGTTCGCCTTCGTTCCTCCGTTGCTCTGTGTGAACGTTCGCTTGCAACGAGGCGCACGCGGCTCGCGGCAATAGTCAGTTCATCATTTTCTTCGAGTGCGCGAGCGACGCGTTCGTTTCACCGGAGCGGTGTTCGACCCGATCCGGCGGGCCTCCACTCGATCCGCGACCAGGGACGCGTAGAGCTCGAGCGCGCGATCGGTCGCCTTGCGATCGCCGGTAGCCACGAGGTCGAGCAGCAATCCCCGGATGACCGCCAGCCCGAGTCGTGCGGCTGCCCTGCCTTCCTCGTCGACACTGACGTCCGGACGCGTCGACACGGCCTCCAGCGTGCGCTCGACCAGCGCGGGGACGAGCCGGTCGAATGGCGGCTCGCCCTGCGCTCCGCGCGCATAGCACTCGAAGAACAGACGTTCGATCGGCCAGAGCGACGGCACGGACGTGCGTCTCCAGGTCAAGCGAATTGCTTCGGCCGCGTCCTCGGGCAGTTCGCCGAGCCGCTCGTTCTGATCGCGCTCGACCGACTCGACCACCGCCGCCATGAGCCCATCGCGCGATCCGAAATGGTGAATCAGCATGCGATGGCTGGTCCCGACCTGCGCCGCGAAGTCACGCAGCGATCTGCGGGCCAGTCCGCCGTTGGCGGCCGCCTTGACGACGCGTCGAAGCAGGTCGTCGCGACGTTCGGTCACCTGGCCCGCGCCGCCGCCCTCGACTGGGCTGCTATCTGCTCGCTCTTCTCCTTCAGTCCGGCCGCTTCGATCGCGAGGTAGCGTCGCGTCAGCGAGCGCCACATCCAGGCGAGCAGTCGCCCGAGAGGACCAGTCGACACGATTGCCTGTTCCGCGACGGTTCGGCCGCCGGCCGACGTCAGCACGTGGGACGCTTCCGTTCGCGCGCCGGGACCGGTCGCCGCCCAGGTCCATGAATGGCCCGGCTCCCACTTGATCACTTCCCAGACCACTGTTGGCAGTTTCGGCTGCCGGATACGCGCCTTCGCGCCCAGCCGCATCGGACCGTCGATCAACTCCACCGACGTGAATGACGAAGCCCAGGTCGGCCATCGCTCGACATCGGTGAACACCGACCACACCACATCAATCGGCGCGTCAATCGTGATGGACGCCCGCTCTCCTCCGCCGCTCGCCATGACGAACTCCTTTCGTTCCAGGTGCCGGCTCAGGTCAGTCAGCACATGTACCAAATGGTACATCTCGCAGAAACGATCGTCAAGCGCCTCAGATCCGCCTCAGTTCAGCGTGGGAGCTTCCTCGCGTTCATCTCGCGAGAGAGGCAAGAGGCGGATGGTCCTGCCGCGGCGATGAGCGCCTTTCCGAACGCTCCCTCGAGATTCGTGGTCGCTCGCGCCACGGAGAGCCAGGCTTTCACGGGAATGGTGTCTACGGTCGCCTGGCCAAGCTCCTGCCGGCAGGTCCACAGCGCGGCTGCCCAGACCTGGCCGCGCGCGTGCGCCTCGTCGTCGACGCTCGTGTAGGTGAGCGAGTTGTCGAGCCGTCGAATGTAGGACGTGCGCAGGTTGAACAGAGGGCCGAGGCTTTCGCCGATGAGCGAGCTTCCCAGGAAACTGGCAGGGAAGTAGTCGGCGAGGGCGCTCTCGGATGCGGCCGAGCCGATCGGTCCGTCGGCGGCGGCGTCGAGCAGCACGTGGTGCGTGTACTCGCGCAGGAAGACGCTCATGTCCGCCGACATCGACCAGTGCACGTAGACGGCGTGGTCGTAGTAGAAGGCGTTGACGGTGTCGCTTTGATTGCGAAGGTCTCCCGGGAGCGGCGACTCTTTCGAATAGAGATACACGGTGACGTTCTCGTCCGCCTGCGTGAAACCGATGCTCTTCATGTAGGCGACGAAGCGCACGAGGGTGCCGCGCACCTTGTCGAGCGCCGGAATCTGCAGGCCCCCGGCCGATTCCGACGTCGCAGTGGGCGAAGCAGAAGCCGTGCTCGCAGGAACGGCCGCCGCACGCCTTTGACGAACGACATAGGTCGCCATCAGCCCGGCGAGCACGATCACGGCGGCACCGGCCGCCCACGGAGTCCACGCGGGCCACGAGCGTTTCGGACGCAGCGCCTCGACGCACGGCAGCGCCTCCGCGACCATGTCGCCTTCCGGCTGGAGGATGGAGACCGCGCGCAGGTACGCCGGCACGTCGTCGATCGGGACCTTGTCCACCATGATCGGCAGGACGTGACCCGCCGGGTTGGGCCACCGCCGGCGGGCGATGCTCAGCTCGCTGAGCGTGAAACGCCTGGGCGCGACCGATTGCGGCGAGATGAGGAAGCAGAACAGATCGCAGCTCGCGATCGCCTGCTCGATGCGCGACTGGTAGTCGCCGCCGGCCGGCAAGTCGTCCGAGTCGAGAAACACCGTGTGCCCGCGCGCCCGAAGGGCGATGGCCAGGCGGTCCGCGTCCGGCCGCTGTTCCGACGCGTGAGACAGGAAGAGACGCATGTGGTTTGGTCGACGGTCGCGATTCTAGGCCATTTCTGTTGAACTCCTCCGCCGATCGGCGCAGGATAGGGCGTCTCGACCACCACTGGAGTCAACCGATGGAAACAACCGTCCGTCCACGAGCCGACCGTGTGACAGTGGAAATTCCCATCATGTATCACCGGCCTGGTGACGATCACTGGTTCCAGGCGAGCGTGCTCAACCTGAGCGCCTCGGGCGTGCTGTTCGGGCCGAGCGAGCTGGAACCCGGCGCCTCGGTCGAGGTGATCCTCGAGCCGCCGATTCAGGTCAACGGATTCGCAAACGGAAAGCAGGTCTGCGCGGCACGAGTGGTCCGTACGACGGAAAGCCACACCGTCGCCGCCCGATTCGAGGAGTGCCGCTTCCTGCTCGACGACTAGCCGCTCGGCTGAAGCCTTCGCGCTACCGGTGGTAGTGCGGACCTTCAGGTCCGCCGTGTCGGGCAGGCCTGAAGGCCTGCACTACGTCGCAGTCGACGCTGTAAAGCTTTCGCGCGACCGTGTGGCTAGCGCGCGTCGAGGCTCGTCCAATCGCCGGCTTGAATGAAGCTCGCCCAGTAGAACGGGTGCTTGCGGCTCTCGCGTTTCAGCATGTCGAGCTGCGCGCGGCGCAGCGCATCGCCGCGCCCGAGGCCGTCTCTCAAGCCGGTGTAGTACGCAACCATCATCTCTCTCGTGATCGCGTCGCTGACCGTCCAGAAGCTCATAACGAGCGTCTCGGCGCCGGCGAGGAAGATCGATCGGCGCAAGCCGTACACGCCCTCGGCGCTCTTTACGTCACCCACCCCGGTTTCGCACGCGGAGAGCGTCACCAGCTTCGTGCCCCACAGGTTCAGGCTGGACGCTTCGAGCGCCGTGAGGATGCCTTCGTGGCGCGCGCTCCTCGTCAAGTTCGCGCCGGCCAGCGCGAGACCCGAACGGAGCAGCGGGTTTTCGAGTGCCGCTGCTCGATCCGCACTGGTTGACGCGGCGGCGGTGCCTGCCGCGGACGCGGCGCCCAGCGCCGGCGGCTGCAGGAAGAATCCGTGCGTGGCGATGTGCAGGATGCGAGGCGCCTCGATTCGCTCGAGCGCTTCCTTG
>Ga0068858_100007075_pt1 | contig 10889 bp, 11 predicted proteins | sample KBSSwiS12_FD_66589 | JGI IMG/M metagenome (GOLD analysis project Ga0068858, IMG submission 66589) | Switchgrass rhizosphere microbial communities from Kellogg Biological Station, Michigan, USA - KBS Switchgrass S1-2 | ecosystem: Host-associated > Plants > Roots > Rhizosphere > Soil ... | reverse complement strand
GCCGCCCGCGGGCCGCTTTCCCGCATGCGCCGCATCGCGCGAGATGGCGACGAGGACCTCATGGGCAGAACGCCCGCCCGAGGGCTCGGCCGGAGCGGGCAGCGGCTCGTAGGCAGCCGCCCAGTACGCGAGACCGTGCGCGAGCTCGTCCTTCGCCCCGGACTCGACCGCGAATGCGGTGCGGATGGCGCCATGGAAGGCGCCCGAAGCGACGGCAGGCAACAGGCGATCGACCCAGCAGCGCAGCACCGTCTCGGCACCGTCGCTCGCGATCGCCTTGGAGAAATACTGGACCCACTCGGGAAACGCGCGCGGCGAGCCCAGGTGCGCGGCCTCGTCGCCGGGCGAGATCGTGACGACCGCGCCAGGCATGGGCTCCAGGATGGCGAGGTAATGGCCTTCGAAGCGGTCGAGGTCTTCGGCGCTGGCGCCCATGGCATCGAGCGCCGCGATCGCCATCGGATGATGGCTCGCGAGGTAGCCGCGATAGAAGGCGCCCCAGCGGTGCGCCGCCTCGATGCGCGCGCAGGCCGCCTTCGAGGCGCTCATTCCAGCGCCTCGTCGATCTCCTCGTCGAGCTTGTCGAGGAAACGCAGCTTGCGCACCAGCGAGCAGCCGGCGTCGTAGTTGGCGTCGCGGTCGATGGCGCGCTCGAGGGTCTGCAGCATCTCCGTGCGCTCGCCGGCGATCTCGGACCGCAGCAATTCGAGCCGCGCCGCGTCCCGTGACGCACGCGCATCCGCCACGCCTTCGCGCCACTCCATCTGCTGCATCAGGAAATCGGGGGGCATGGCGGTGTTGCTCTCTTCGCCGGTATCGAAACCCTTGAGGGAGAGGAGGTAGCGGGCGCGGTCGACCGGGTCGCGCAGGGTGCGGTACGCCTCGTTCGCCTGCGCCGCCCACTGCATCGCGACGCGCCGTTCCGCTTCGGGGGCCGCGGCGAAACGGTCGGGATGGACGCGCCCCTGCAGCTCCCGGTAGCGGGACTCGAGCTCCGAGCTATCGAGCGAGTAGGACGGCCGGAGCCCGAGAAGCTCGAAGTGGTTGCGAGCGAATGCGGAGGTCAAACGTTGAAGCTCTCCCCGCAGCCGCAACGGTCCTTCTCGTTCGGGTTGTTGAACTTGAAGCCCTCGTTGAGGCCCTCGCGCGCGAAGTCGAGCTCCGTGCCGTCGAGGTAGGCGAGGCTCTTCGGGTCGATGAGCACGCGCACGCCGTTGCTTTCGAAGGAGACGTCCTCGGGCTTGATGTCGTCGGCGAACTCGAGCTTGTACGCGAGCCCGGAGCAGCCCGTGGTCTTCACGCCCAGGCGCAGGCCCACGCCCTTGCCGCGCTTGGTGATGTAGCGCTGCACGTGGTCCGCAGCACGCGGGGTCAGGGTGACGGCCATCAGTCGGCAGCCTTCTTGGATGGTTCGATGGTCGCTCCCGCGACATTGTCGCCGCCGCTGTACTTCTTCTTGTAGTCGGCGATGGCGGCCTTGATCGCGTCCTCGGCGAGGATCGAGCAGTGGATCTTCACCGGCGGGAGCGCCAGCTCCTCGGCGATGTGGGTGTTCCTGATGGTGGCGGCCTCGTCCACGGTCTTGCCCTTCACCCACTCGGTGACGAGCGAGGAGGAGGCGATGGCGCTGCCGCAGCCGTAGGTCTTGAACTTGGCGTCCTCGATGACGCCCTGCTTGTTCACCTTGATCTGCAGCTTCATCACGTCGCCGCACGCGGGCGCGCCCACCATGCCGGTGGCGACACCTTCCTCTTCCTTCCTGAAGGAGCCGACGTTGCGCGGGTTCTCGTAGTGATCGATGACTTTGTCGCTGTATGCCATTGCAATCTCCTAGTGCGCCGCCCATTGGACGGTATTGAGATCAATCCCTTCTTTATACATTTCCCACAGCGGGCTCATCTCGCGCAGCTTGCCGATGCGCTGCTTGAGGAGCTCCACGGCGAAATCGACGTCCTCCTGGGTGGTGAAGCGGCCCAGGGTGAAGCGGATCGAGCTGTGGGCGAGCTCGTCGTTGCGGCCGAGCGCCCGCAGCACGTACGAGGGCTCGAGCGAGGCCGAGGTGCACGCCGAGCCCGACGACACCGCGAGCTCCTTCATGCCCATGATGAGCGACTCGCCCTCCACGTAGTTGAAGCTCACGTTGAGGTTGTGGGGCACGCGGTGCTCGAGGTCGCCGTTCACGTAGATCTCTTCCATGCCCTGCAGGCCCTTCAACAGCCGGTCGCGCAGCATGCGGATGCGCTCGCGCTCCGCGGGCATCTCGACGCGCGCGATGCGGAAGGCCTCGCCCATGCCGACGATCTGGTGCGTGGGAAGCGTGCCCGAGCGGAAGCCCTTCTCGTGGCCGCCGCCGTGCATCTGCGCTTCCAGGCGCACGCGCGGCTTGCGGCGGATGAAGAGCGCGCCGATGCCCTTGGGCCCGTAGGTCTTGTGGGCCGAGAAGCTCATCAGGTCCACCTTGAGCGCCTGGAGGTCGATGGGCACCTTGCCCGTCGATTGCGCCGCATCCACGTGGAAGATGATGTTCTTCGCCCGGGTGATCTCGCCGATCCTGTCGATGGGCTGGATCACGCCGATCTCGTTGTTCACGTGCATGATCGACACGACGATCGTGTCGGGGCGCAGCGCCGCCTCGAACTTATTCAGGTCCAGCAGCCCGTCCGGCTCCGGATCCAGGTACGTCACCTCGAAGCCCTCGCGTTCCAGCTCGCGCATGGTGTCGAGCACCGCCTTGTGCTCGGTCTTCATGGTGATGAGGTGCTTGCCCTTCGTCTTGTAGAAGTGCGCCGCACCCTTGAGCGCCAGGTTGTCCGATTCGGTGGCGCCCGAGGTCCACACGATCTCCTTCGGGTCGCAGTTCACGAGCTTCGCCACCTCGGCGCGCGCGTTCTCGACCGCCTCCTCCGCTTCCCAGCCGAAGGCGTGGCTGCGCGAGGCGGGATTGCCGAAGTGCTCGGTGAGCCACGGGATCATCTTCTCGGCCACGCGCGGATCGACCGGCGTGGTCGCCGAGTAATCGAGGTAGATGGGCTTGCGGCGTGCGTCCATGCGGCAGGTCCTAGGCGGAAACCGGGTGCGGATGGGACTTGGAAGGATTGCGCACCACCGACACCGTCTTGGTGCGCTGGCGCTCCACGAGCGCCGAGAGCTTCACGTTGGAGAGGAACCCGTAGACGGTCTCGTTCAGCTCTTCCCACAGCTCATGCGTCATGCAGCGCTGGTTGTCGTGGCAGTTCTCGCGCCCGGCGCACTGCGTGGAATCGAGGGGCTCCTCGACCGCGCGCACGATGTCCGCGACGGAGACGAGGTTCGCCTCGCGCGCGAGGTAGTAGCCCCCGCCCGGCCCGCGCACGCTCTCGACGAGCTCGCGGCGCCGAAGCTTGCCGAAGAGCTGCTCCAGGTACGAGAGCGAGATCTTCTGGCGCTCGCTGATGCCGGCGAGCGTCACGGGACCGTCGGAACCGTGCAGCGCCAGGTCCAGCATGGCAGTCACGGCGAAGCGTCCTTTGGTGGTCAGTCTCATGGAGTGGTCCTCGGCGGCGGGGGCAAACCCGAGTAATCTACTCAAGTATACTCCAAATCCGAGTGATTTCCTCAACTATTCGCCGGCAGGCCTTTTACCTCCTGTGGGGCATCTCCACGGCGGCCGTGGGTGCGCCGCAGGTGGGGTCCTGCCCCGTCCTGCCCGCAGACAACGCCTGGAACGCCCGGGTGGACGCCCTCCCGCGGCATCCGAATTCGGACGCGTTTATCGCGACCCTCGGCGCGTCCCGCGGCGTCCACCCCGATTTCGGCACGGTCTACGAGGGCGCGCCGATCGGCATTCCCTACGTGACGGTTCCGGGGACGCAGGCGCGCGTGCCGGTGACCTTCGACTACGGCGACGAGAGCGATGCGGGCCCGTATCCCGTCCCCGCCGATGCGCCGATCGAGGGCGGAGCGCAATCCGACGGTGACCGCCACGTGCTCGTGGTCGATCGCGACAACTGCGTCCTCTACGAGCTGTATTACGCCTATCGCCAGCCGAACGGCAGCTGGACCGCGGGCTCGGGCGCGATCTACGACCTGCGCTCCAATGCGCTGCGGCCCGCGGGATGGACGTCGGCGGATGCGGCGGGACTGCCGATCTTCCCGGGACTCGTGCGCTACGACGAGGTCGTCGCGGGCGAGATCGCGCACGCGCTGCGCTTCACCGCGTCGCAGACGCAAAACACCTATCTATGGCCCGCGCGCCACGAGGCGTCGAGCCTCGCCGGCACGCAGTATCCGCCGATGGGATTGCGGGTTCGGCTCAGGGCGAGCTTCGACATCTCGACCTTCTCGCCGCCGGTGCAGGTGATCCTCACGGCGATGAAGCGCTACGGCATGATCCTCGCGGACAACGGCTCATCGTGGTTCGTGTCCGGCGTGCCCGACTCGCGCTGGAACGACGACGTGCTCGTGGGCGAGCTGGGCCGCGTGAAGGGCAGCGACTTCGAGGCGGTGGACATGAGCTCGCTCATGGTCTCGCCGGATTCGGGGGCGACCCGGCAAACGAGCTCTTTCGTGGATCCGGTGGGACGCGGCGACGGGCCGCCGGTCATCTACCGAAGCCGCGGCGGAAACTAGCCGCGGCCGCCCGCGGCGCGCTGCGGCGGGGTCGCCGTGTCGCCGCGCTCGAGCTCGTCGAGGCGGCGGAGGATCTCCGAGAGCTTGCCTTCGACATCGTCGCTGCGCGAGCCCAGGGCGAGCAGCGCCTTGTTGAGCGGATCGTCGATATCGGCGCTCACCGCGTAAGCATCGAACGCCATGCGCGCGCCCTCGGCCGAGGAGTGCTCGACGATGCGCGCGGGAATCCCGACCACCGTGGCGCCCGGCGGGACCGCCTTCACCACCACGGAGTTGGAGCCCACCTTCGCGCCGTCGCCGACGACGAAGGGGCCGAGGATCTTGGCACCCGCGCCGACCACGACACCCTTGCCGAGCGTCGGATGGCGCTTGCCCTGGTTCCACGACACGCCGCCGAGCGTCACGCCGTGATAGAGCGTGCAGTCGTCGCCGATCTCCGCGGTCTCGCCGATCACGACACCCATGCCGTGGTCGATGAAGACGCGCCGGCCGATCGTGGCCCCCGGGTGGATCTCGATGCCGGTCATGAAGCGGCCGAAGTGCGAGGTGAAGCGCGCGAGCCAGCGCAGGCCCATCGTCCAGAACGAATGCGAGAGGCGATGCCACTGCAGCGCGTGGAAGCCGGGATAGCACGTGACGACCTCGAACACCGACCGCGCCGCGGGGTCGCGCTCGAATACGCACTGAATGTCTTCACGGACTCGGCTGAACATGAAACGAGTCTCCCATTCCCGAGTAAAATAATCAAGTATTCCCGTGAAGCATATCCTGCATAAATACGTCGCATTCGTGCGGCTTCCCCACGTCGCACGCCTGCTGGCCGTAGCGCTGCTCGCGCGCATGCCCATCGGCATGGTCGGCTTCGCGATGATGATGTACCTGCGCGAGTCGCTCGGTAACTTCGCGCTGGCCGGAGCAGCGGCCGGCATCCACTTCGTGTCGATGGCCATCGCCGCCCCCATCCAGGGCCGCATCATCGATCGTCACGGCGCGCGCATTCCCCTCTTCGTCACCGGCACCGTGCAGCCGCTCGCCCTCATCGGCGTGCTGCTCGCGGCGCATTACCACCTCCCCTTCGCCACCATCGGCGCGTGCGCCGCGGTCGCGGGTGCCTTCGCCTCGCCGATCACGACGCTCACGCGGACGATGTGGCGCCATCGCTTCGACTCGGAGGACGACCGCCGCACCGCCTTCGCCCTCGACGCGGTGGCGATCGAGATCAACTTCACCGTGGGTCCCGCGATCATCGCCGCGCTGCTGGCGACGTTCAGCGCGATGACCGCCTTCGCGTTCGCCATCACGGTGGTGATCTTCGCGGTCACGGTCTTCATCGCGTCCGGCGTCACCAAGCTGCTCAAGCAGGTAGCCGGGGCGGAGCGCCACCTGCTGGGCCCGCTCACCGAGTGGCGCCTCGTGCTGCTGTTCGTCGCGACCTTCGGCACCGCGATGGCGTTCGGCGTGCTCGAGGTGGGCTACCCCGCGTACGGCACGGCGCTCGCCGCGCCCGCGATCGCCGGCATCCTGCTCGCCGTGAACTCCATCGGCAGCGCGGTGGGCGGCGCGCTTTACGGCGGCGTGCATTTCAAGGCGCCGATCGAACGCCAGTACGCGACCATCCTCGCGTTCATGTCGCTGCCGCTCTTCCTCCACATGGCGATGTGGCCGCCGCTGCCGTTCGCGGTGGTGGCGTTCTTCGCCGGCGCGCTCATCGCGCCCTCGATCACGGCGCAGTCGGTGCTGGTGTCGCGCTTCGCGCCGGCGAAGTACGCGACGGAGGCGTTCACGTGGTCCTCGACCTTCATCGTGAGCGGCCTGGGCGCGGGCATGGCCCTCGGCGGCACGCTGGTGGAGACGACCGGGTTGCCCTCGGCGTTCCTGCTCGCGGGAACGAGCGCCGCGTGCATGTCGCTGCTCGTGCTGCTGGCGCTTCCCGTGGGCGCGCCGGTCGAAGCGCGCGCCGGCGACTAGCGCCGCATCTTCTTCTCGAACGCCGCCAGCATCCCGCGCAGGATCCGCACCTCGCTGCGCTCGAGCCCGGAACGCGCGAAGAGCCGGCGCATGCGCTCCATGAAACGCCCGGGGTTTTCCGGATCGACGTAACCCGCTTCACGCACCGAGGACTGCAGGTGCGCGAAGAATCCCTCGACGTCGTCGCCGGTCGCCGGCTCCGCGGTGCCTGAAGCCGGCAGGCCGTGAGCGCCCGCGCTCGCGGCGAGCTCGTAGCACGCCACCTGCACGGCCGCGGCGAGGTTGAGCGAGGAATACGCCGGGTTCGCGGGAATGTGCGCGAGCCGCTGGCAGCGCAGGAGCTCGTCGTTGGAAAGGCCCGACGTCTCGTTGCCGAAGAGGAGCGCCACGGCACCCTTCTCGGCGGCGGCGAGGATTTCCGGGGCGACATCGCGTAGCGCCGCCGGCGCGTGCGACAGGCCGCGGCCGCGCGCGGTGAATCCCACGGCGAGCGTGCAGTCGGCGAGCGCCGCCTCGAGCGTGTCGACGACGCGCGCTTCCTGCAGCACATCCGCCGCGCCCGCCGCCATGGCGACGGCATCCGCGTCGGGGAAGTGGCGCGGCGCCACCAGCACCAGGTCGCGCAAGCCCATGGTCTTCATGGCGCGCGCGGCGGCGCCGATGTTGCCCGGGTGGCTGGTGTGCGACAGGACGATTCGGACCGGCATAGTAAAATTCTCGCATGCATCCCATGCTCAATACGGCCGTGAAGGCCGCCCGCAAGGCGGGCAGCATCATCACCCGCGCCTCGTTCGACCTCGACAAGCTCACGATCCACCGCAAGCAGGAGAACGACTTCGTCTCCGAGGTGGACCATGCCGCCGAGGAGGCGATCATCTCGGTGCTCAAGGAGGCGTATCCCGACCACGGGTTCCTCGGCGAGGAAGGCGGCTACAAGAAGAAGGATGCGGAGTACCTCTGGGTCATCGACCCGCTCGACGGCACCACCAACTTCCTGCACGGCAATCCGCAGTACTGCGTGTCCATCGCGCTGATGCACAAGGGCACGTTGAACCAGGCGGTGGTGCTCGACCCCAACCGCAACGAGCTCTTCACCGCCAGCAGGGGCGGGGGGGCCTTCCTCAACGACCGGCGCATCCGCGCGAGCAAGACCGACAAGATCGAGGACGGGCTCATCGGCACGGGCTTCCCGTTCCGGCAGCTCGAGAACCTCCCCGAATACATGAAGATGCTCGAGAACGTCACGAAGACGTGCTCCGGCGTGCGTCGTCCCGGCGCCGCGGCGCTCGACCTGGCGTGGGTCGCGTGCGGTCGCCTGGATGGTTTCTGGGAGATGGGTCTTTCGAAGTGGGACATGGCGGCCGGGGCGCTCCTCATCCGGGAGGCCGGCGGCCTCGTGGGCGATTTCGCGGGCGAGGACCAGTACCTGGAGAGCGGCCGCATCGTGGCCGCCAACGGGAAGCTCTTCGCCGCGCTGCTGCGGCTGCTCCAGCAGAAATGAGATGACCCCGACGGCGCCGCACCGCATCGTGATCGTGGGCGGCGGCGCCGGGGGCCTCGAGCTCGCCACGCGCCTGGGCGACCGGCTCGGCCGCCGCAACCTCGCCGAGGTGACGCTGGTCGACCGCAGCCGCACGCACCTCTGGAAGCCCCTGCTGCACGAGGTCGCCGCGGGCAGCATGGACATCAACGACCACTCGCTCGACTACCTCGCGCAGGCGCGCTGGCACCGCTTCACCTTCGCGCTCGGCGCGCTCGCCGGCCTCGACCGCACGGCGCGCGAGGTCGTGGTGGCGCGGGTGGTCGATGCCCAGGGCCAGGAGATACTGCCCGCGCGCCGGATCGGCTACGACACGCTGGTGCTCGCGATCGGCAGCGAGTCGAACGACTTCGGCACGCCCGGCGTGAAGGAGCACGCCTTCACGCTCGACAGCACCTCGGAGGCCGACCTCTTCCACGAGCGACTGGTGAACGCGTGCTTCCGCGCGAACTACACGACGCCCGGGGAGATCATTTCCATCGCCATCGTGGGCGCGGGCGCCACGGGCGTCGAGCTCGCCGCCGAGTTGCACAACACCGTCCGCCTGCTCGCCTCGTATGGCCTGCGCCACTTCGACCCCGCGAAGCAGATCCGCATCACCATCGTCGAGGCGGGCCCGCGCATCCTCGCCGGCATCCCCGACCACGTCGCCGACGGCACGATGGAGGTGCTGAAGGAGCTGGGCGTCGAGGTGCTCACCTCCGAAAAGGTCGTGGAGGTCACGGCGGCGGGCCTTCGCACCGCGAGCGGCCGCGACGTGCCCGGCCGCTTCGTCGTCTGGGCGGCGGGCATCCGCTGCAGCGACGTGCTGAAGGACCTGGGAGGGCTCGAGACCAACCGCCTCAACCAGCTCGTCGTGCACCCGACGCTGCAGGCCACGCGCGACGAGAACATCTTCGCCATCGGCGACTGCGCCGCCGCACCGTGGAAAGAGGGCCGCAACGTGCCTCCGCGCGCGCAATCGGCGCACCAGATGGCCTCGCACATGGTGAAGACCATCGAGGGACGCCGCCACGGGCGGGGGCCCACGGCCTATCGCTATCGCGACTTCGGCTCCCTGGTGACGCTGGGCGACTACGACACCATGGGCCAGATCATGGGCTTCATCTCCAGCGAGAAATTCCGCGTCGAGGGCTGGATCGCGAAGTTCGTCTACGTCTCGCTCTACCGGCAGCACATCTGGGCGCTGCACGGCTTCTGGCGCATGGCGCTCGACACGGTCGCGCGCTGGATCAAGCGGCAGACCGACCCGCGGGTGAAGCTCCATTAAGTCGACTTTCCTTCCCGCGGCCTGGGCCGAGGCCCCGAAGTCCAGCATCGTCGGCGGCCTGCTGGCCGCGATCGTGACGCTGCCGCTGTCCATGGGCCTCGGCGCCCTCGCCCTCGCGCCCTTCGGGCCGGAATTCGCCACGCGCGGAGTGCTGGCGGGCCTCTACGCCGCGGCATTCCTCGGCCTCGTCGCGGTCGTGATGGGCGCGCGCGGCGTGGCGATCTACGCGCCGCGAAGCCTGGTGTCGTTCATGGTGGCCGCGGTCTCGGCCGACCTCTTCCTGTACGCCTCGTGGCTGCCGAAGCGCGACCCCGAGCTGGTGATGGCGGCGATCTTCCTGCTGCTGTCGATGGCGGGTGCCTTCCAGCTCGCCTTCGGCCTCGCGCGCCTCGCGCGCGTCGTGAAGTTCATCCCGACGCCGGTGATGGCGGGATTCCAGAACGCCGCCTCGACCATCATCATGCTGTCCCAGGTGCCGATCCTGCTGGGCCTCACGTTCCAGCCGACCCTCTCGCAATGGCCGCATGCGCTGGGGCAGGTGAAGCCGATGAGCGTCGTCGTCGCCGCCGCCACCTTCGCGACGGTCTTCAACGCCGGGCGCATCACGAGCCGCGTCCCGCCCCTGGTGGTCGCGCTGGGCGCCGGAACGCTCCTCTACTATTTCTTCGTCGCCGTGGGGCTGGGCCCTCTCCTCGGAACGACGCTCGGGCACATCCCGATCGCGTTGCCCGACGGCCACGACATCGCGAACATGATGGTCGTGGCGACGCTGCCGGGATTTCGCGCGGCACTCCCCGATATCGTGCTGGGCGCGGCAAGCATCGCGCTGGTCGCCTCGCTCGACGTGCTCATCAGCGCCAAGATCGTGGAGAACCTGTCGCGCAAGCGCGGCAACGGCACGCAGGAGCTGATCTCGATCGGCGGCGCCAACCTGCTCGCGCCGATGCTCGGCGGGATCGCGGGCTCCATCAGCCTCGCCTCCACCACCACCGCCGTGAAGGGCGGTTCGCGCAGCTCGCTGGGGCTCGCCACGCACTCGCTCGTCTTCCTCGCCCTCGTGCCGCTCGCCGCCTCCGCCATCGGGTACCTGCCTCGCGTGGTGATCGGAACGCTGGTGTTCTACGCGGGCACGCAACTCTTCGATCGCTGGACGCTGGGGTTGATACGGCGCGTGGCGACCCACAAGGCGGTGCACTGGCGCGGCATCGTCGTGGACCTGGTGGTCATCTCGATCGTGGCCCTGGTGGCGCTCTCCGGCGAGATCGTCGCCGCCGTGCTGATCGGCGTCACGGTGGCGGGAATCGTGTTCACGCTTCGCATGAGCCGCGGGATCGTGCGGCGGGAGCAGTACGGCGACGCGATCCAGTCGCGCCGCACCCGCGAGGCGGGCGACGCGGCGGTGCTGGCGGACAACGGCCGGGCGATCCTCGCGATGGAGCTCGAGGGCCCGCTCTTCTTCGGCTCGGCCGAGCGGCTCCACAATCGCATCGACGCCGCCATCGC
>Ga0068858_100007067_pt1 | contig 10896 bp, 9 predicted proteins | sample KBSSwiS12_FD_66589 | JGI IMG/M metagenome (GOLD analysis project Ga0068858, IMG submission 66589) | Switchgrass rhizosphere microbial communities from Kellogg Biological Station, Michigan, USA - KBS Switchgrass S1-2 | ecosystem: Host-associated > Plants > Roots > Rhizosphere > Soil ... | reverse complement strand
CGAGAGGGCGCCGCGAACGGACAGATTCTTTTCAGTGAACCCATTATTCCTCCTGCGGGACTCAAATATTCTGAAACCGAAAAGTTTGCCCAAGCGACGATGCAATCGCTTTATGCGGTGATGGAGTCGTATGTCCATCTTTATCTGGAACAGTGGGAAGGCTGGTCAGCGCTACACCGGTGGCGATTGTGCGACGACGTCGATGTGAGCAGTCGCGAATCGAGTAACGCCGATGCACAAATGATTGCCAGGCTGCTCCGCGACGGCAAGAGGTTCAACGTGAATCGACGCCGCGTGGCGCAATTGCCGACGAAAGACGGTGTGATGTGGGTCAACCTTAAAACGCTCAAGGGATTTCAGAATCCAAAGTGGGCCGGACAAGAAGACGTGCTGGCGACCCTGTCGTCGCCATTCGGGCTTGACTTGGCATGGATCAACCGAGGCAACAACAGCGATCCCGACTGGGAAGAAAAGATCTGTTTACTTTTGGCTTACTTGCAGCAGTCAGATTTAATTGCTGCGCACTGAACCTCGCAACCACGGAAGCTGAAGAGTAACTCAGCGTCCAATTCCCTGTACCGCTTTGTTTGGACCAACCACACACAGCGGTATCTTCAACCCAACACTCGAGCACCCCAATCGGCTTCTCGAGTGCCCACAACCCTCGCGGGAGGTAGTTATGACTGAAATGGAACTAAGCAAGTTCGGGTTACTGGAGGAGTTCGCAATTACGGAGCTCGAACAGCGACTCGAATTTGAAGCATGGTGCAATTTCGGGTGCGATTCAAACACTAATTGCCCGTGCGGCGATCCAAACACTAATTGCCCGTGCAGCGGCGATCCAAACAGTAATTGCGGTTGCGGCACTGACGAGTTCTGCATCATTCCTAATGACCAGTGCATTTAGGGATGGCGGCCCGTCTATCGATGCAGGCTTCCCGGTGAGTCTCTCTTGCGGTTCGCCGGAAGTGGATTCATCGGGGAGCATGCACCCTTAAGCTCTGAAAGGACAAACGGGAAGAGAGGTTACTCGCATGATCTACTCGTTCAATCAATCGCTTTCTTTCTACCCGCTCGATGCCGCCTCAGATCAGCCAATGATCCTTTGCGAAGTTCCGGCGCAAAAAGGTTCGACGGTGAGGTTTGCCATGCCCGTCGCCTTGCTGGAGCTTCTAAAAATGTTTGACGGGCGAAGGAACGTGGCCGAGGTCTTTGCGGCTTACGATAAGCTCAACCCGGGAAAATATTCGTTGCCGAAGGTAGAGCAGCTGGTTGAAAGTTTTCTCCTTCCCAAGAGCCTTCTGGTTGATCTCAGCGCGCCCGCCGCAACGGAAATCAGCGCGAAGCGTGCTTCCTACCTTTTTGCGAAGGTACGTCTCGTTCCCCGGCAAATCGTTATTCCAGTAGCGAAGTTATTCGGCTGGGCATTCGACAAACGGATACTGACAGGCTGGCTGGCGATCTTCGTCGTGACGCACTTGATGTTTTATCTGTGGCTCTGGCCCAATCATGACAGGAGCCCTTTTAGCGGCTCGACAGTTTCGATACTGATGCTCCTCAGTTTACTCGGCGCCTTCATTCATGAGACGGGCCATGCCTCGGCGCTTGTCTCGTATGGCTGCAAGCAGACCGAGATCGGCTTCGGCATCTACCTCTACTTCCCGGTTCTTTATACAGACGTCTCCGAAGCATGGAAGTTGTCGCGCCAGCAGCGGGCGATGATCGACGTGGCCGGCGTTTATTTTCAATCAGTCTTTCAACTCCTGCTGCTCGGTCTTTTCTTCATCAATGGCTCATCTATTCCGATCTACTTCTTCCTTTTTACTGACCTGATTATGTTTCGCACGATGAACCCTTTTCTGCGAATGGACGGCTACTGGCTCGTGGCTGATCTTTTCGGCATTTTCAACCTGCGGGAACAATCGACGAAGCTCATGAGGTATCACTTGAATAAGTTGTTTGGCGTGAGCCGTGAAGAACGCACCCCGCTGCACAATCTCAGGCCCCGAGCACGAGTGGCCCTTGCGGTGTATTCCGTACTTTCCACGGTCTTCTTCTTCTATATATGCGCAATCATGATTAGGTTCGCGTTTCTTTACATGCTTCCAACGTATCCGGGACGGCTCATGGCACTTTTGCAAGTTGCCCTACACTGGCCGCCCGACCTGATCAAGCTCTTCCAAATGTTATTTGGAGTTCTCTTCCGCACACTGGTACTAGTTTCGTTATTGCTATTCGCATATCGAACGCTTAGAACCGCCTGGGCCGCGCTCAAGTTTCTAGTCGAAACATTGGTGCAGAAGTTTAAGAAGATATTGACGGTCGACGATCCGGGTGTTGGGCCCGTGTCATCTCCTCGTGGTTAGTAGGTAGAAATGTTTGCGTCTTCGCCTGAAAATTCTTTTGAGACGATTGTCGACGTGCTGCGGCAACGTGCTGTACTGACGCCACACAAGCGTGTCTTCCTCTTCCTCGACAAGGGCGAGCACGAAGGAGCTTCCCTCACGTTTGCGCAGCTCGATCAAAAAGCGAAGGCCGTCGGCAGCCGCCTAACCGCTCTTGGCGCCAGAGGCAAACAGGTGCTCCTTCCTAATCCGCCCGGTCTGGAGTTTGTCGCGAACTTTTTCGGCTGTCTGTACGCCGGCGCCGTGGCTGTTCCCGCCTGTTCGTCTCTTCTTTCTGCACGCAAACGCGATCGCCTCCGATTCCTCATGGAAGACGCCGAAGTGGAATTCATCCTCGTCGCGTCTACTGAAGTATTAACTTCTTTTCGTGAGTCCATCGCCGGCGACGAGTGGACTTCGCGGGTAACTCTGCTCGCGACGGACGAAGTGCCGGAAACCGAAAGTGTGGAATGGTCACCAGCGAACTGTGGGGCTGATGACGTTGCGTACATTCAGTACACCTCCGGATCCACATCCTCTCCAAGAGGAGTAGTGATTTTGCACCGCAACGTGATGTGCAATCAGTGGATGTTTCAGCAAGCTCTCAGAATCAACGAAGACAGCGTAGTCGTTTCGTGGCTACCGCACTTTCACGACATGGGTCTTGTCGCCGTTATGCAGCGAGCCATCTATGTGGGGATGTCGGCAGTGCTGATGGCGCCGATCGAGTTTGTACGCAGACCAGTTCAATGGCTTCGGGCCATTTCGAAATATCGAGCATCAATTAGTGTCGCGCCGAATTTTGCCTACGACCTATGCGTCGAGCGAGTTAAAGAAGAAGCCATCGCCGAACTTGACTTGAGTTGTTGGCAGGTGGCCCTCAACGGCTCCGAACCGGTCAAAGCTGAGACGATGAAAAGGTTCGCGGAAAAGTTTCGCAAAACTGGTTTTTGCACGGAGAGTTTCTACCCCGGCTACGGACTGGCAGAGGCGACAGTTTTCGTCTGTAGCCGCGCGCCGTCTCAGCCCGTTGTCTCACGGCGCCAGGTCGTCAGTTGTGGTCCACCCTGCGCGAGTGAGCGCATGCTGATTGTTGACCCAAAAACTCACCGGCGCTGTTCCGAAGGAACCGAAGGCGAGATCTGGGTGGCTGGACCACACGTCGCGCAGGGGTATTGGAGACGTCCCGGTGAAACCCGCGAAACGTTCCAGGCCTGTTTGAGCGACGACGGCGCCGGTCCTTTTCTGCGAACGGGAGACCTGGGCTTTCTCCTCGACGGAGAACTACACGTGACTGGCCGTTTGAAGGAACTAATCATTCTGCACGGCAAGAACCATTATCCACAGGACATCGAAGCGACCGTGGCGACGAGCCATCCGCTGCTGCGCCGCGATTGCGGAGCAGTCTTTTCTGTCGAAGTCACCGGGCGAGAAGAACTGGTAGTCCTTCAGGAGGTGCAGCGGCAAACACCGCCGGAGAAGAGCTTCGAGATCAAGTGCGCGATCCGGCAGGCGCTGGCCGAGGATCGGGCCATAAAACCTTATGAAGTCGTGCTGCTTAAACCCAACACGATTCCCAAAACAACGAGCGGCAAGATCATGCGTTCAGTTTGTCGCGCAGATTTCCTGCGAAACAGTTTTACAGAAAACATTTTCGCTTGACGATGCCGATCGGAGTTCGTCCGCCCAAATCTGCGGCTAAAGGATGGGCTAATGACAATGAACAATACAATCGTCGAGAAGCAACTGGCAGGGCCGGAAGTTCTTGCCTGGTTGATATCGAAGTTTGCTGACTGGCTGGAAGTGCCTGTGGAGGAATTGGATCCTCGGCGGCCGATTTCGAGTTATGGGTTGGATTCAATCAGTGCCGTGACTATTTCAGTCCAGCTTGAGGAAGAGCTGGGGATCGAGTTGGATACCGCAGTATTGTTTGACCGTCCGACTCTCGAGAGTCTGGCGGATCACCTCACGGAAAGTTTGAACGCAGAAGGGAGGCAATTACCATGAGCAGTGTTGCAACGATCAGCCATAGTGCTCCGATCACTTCAACGTGGCGCCTTGCAGCGACGTGGATTGGCTCAGCAGTCGTGGCCGTTCCACTCGGAGTATTGCTGCACGAGCTGGGTCATTTCGTGGCTTACTGGGTCTTTGGCTTTCAGGGTGTCGCGCTCCACTTCAGTTCCTCGACGCACTCTGTAGAGAGAACACTTTGGCAACTGATCTATCGCGGCGATTTCGCGGCTGCCGCTTCGCTGTTACCACTGTGGAAAGTTGGTCTGGCTACGACTGCCGGAATACTTGTCACTTACGTGGTGACGATTGCTTGCTGCGTCTTCGCCGCAAGGAAAAGTCCGCACCCGCTGGTAATCGCATTAGGCATCTTCGCCCCGGTGCGATTTCTTTCCGGTATTCCAACCATAGCGACGGTGCTGGCGGGTAAAACTGTCAGCGCCGGTACGGACGAAGCTCATCTCGCGGTCTTGACAGGCATTCCGCTGCTCCTGCTGAGCGTTGCCGGCCTGTTGGTTATGCTGCTGGCCTGGATCTGGATGGTCCGAAGAATTCCGAAAGACCACAAGTGGGTTTCTCTCGTGAGCCTGGTATTTGGATTGGCACTCGGGATCTTCCTCTACTTCGGGCTGCTTGGCCCTCGGTTGCTCCCATAACTTCTTACGAGCTAAAGGAAACAAAGTTGGCAGTCTTAGCTGAGCAAGTGATCAAAGGCGGCGCATTCTTAACTAATGAGTGGGCCGCTGAGGATATCTTCACTCCGGAAGACTTCACGGAAGAGCAGCGGATGATCGCGGACACTACGCGCCGCTTCGTCGATAACGAAGTCACGCCTCGCATTGCACAACTGGAACAGCATGACTGGCGCCTGGCGCGAGACCTTGTCAGGCACGCCGCTGAGCTCGGTCTGTTGGGCGCTACGATTCCCACAGCATACGGTGGTCTCGGATTAAACCATACAACCGGTTCACTGATCGCCGAGAACCTGGGCCGATGCGTATCGTTTGCGTCGACGTGTTTACCACACACCGGAATGGGATTGTGGTCCATTATTCACTTTGGCACTGACACGGCGCGACTAAATTATCTGCCGCGGATCGGGTCGGGTGAATTGATCACAGGTTACGCCATGACAGAAGCGGGCGCGGGCTCAGATGTACTCGCAGCGCGAACAACCGCGCACCTGAGCGAAGACGGCACGCACTACATTCTCAACGGCGAGAAGGTCTTCATCACCAACGGCGGCGTGGCGGACATCTTCATTGTCTTTGCCAAACTCGATGGCAAGCTCACGGGTTTCATAGTCGAAGCGCAGGAAGGCGTCACCCGCGGCGTTGAGGAACGGAAGATGGGTATCAGGGGCTCGAGCACAACCTCGCTGGTGTTCACTGATGTGAAGGTACCGCGCGAGAACCTGCTCGGCGAAGCCGGAATGGGCCAGAAGATCGCCTTCGGCATCCTCAGCCTCGGACGCTGCAACCTGGCTGCGATAAGCCTCGGCGCCACGAAGTTGATGGTTGAGCAGGCAACGCGCTACGCCAAAGAGAGAAAGCAATTCGGCAGATCAATCTCCTCGTTCGGCGCTATTAGAGCGAAGTTGGCCGAAATGACGATTCGCACCTGGGTGGGAGAGTCCATGATTTATCGAACTCGCGGCTTAATCGACGCCGGCGTTAGTGCGATTGTCGCGAATGACTCGAACGACCCGAACGGCTCCGTAACGTGGCTTCGCGGGATCGAAGAGTATGCGGCCGAGTGTTCGATCGTAAAAGTCGCGGTGACGGAGTACTGCAATTACGTGGCTGACGAGATGGTCCAGATCTACGGCGGCTATGGTTATGTGGCGGATTATCCCGCTGAGCGCGCCTATCGCGATTCGCGCTTGAACCGCATTGCTGAAGGCACTAACGAGATCAATCGCCTGATAATTTCCAGCGGGCTAATTAAATCTGTGACCCGCGAATGCCTTCCTTTCGCGGAAGACGCGCACCCGCGCAGCTATGAACGAACACTCTTGCGGAAGGCAAAAGAGGCAGCGCTGACCAGCCTGAGGATGGCAGCGCAAATGAATAAACTGGCATTGCCGGAACAGCAGGCGATTATGATGGCAATCGCTGACATCGTCATCGATACCTACGCGATGGAGAGCGCTATCCTGCGCACGCAAAAAGCCGGCGCCCTGTCGTCTTATGTAGATATGACACAGGTATTCTGCGCTGACGCCAGCCAACGAATCGAAGTAACTCTGAAGAACATAATTTCAGCAGTAGACGGAGGCGGCCCGCTTGCAGTGCGCCAGCGCATCGGCAAGGCTATTCAGTCCTGAGGGCGCTAACAGAGAAGGCCGATAAGCTCATGTCGAAATCTCTCTACATAATCAACCCTCGCATGGATTTTCCGAGTCTCTACACGGTCGACGCCCTGGCGTCTCAAGGCCTCCAGGTCCAACACTACGGGGATCTCTCAATCACGACAGTCGCCGCGTTAGTCCCGCCCGAGTTTTCCGTAATGTTATGTGAAGAATCAGTTTCGTCCGTGGACCTTGATACGCCTTGTGACTTTGTCCTTATTACAGGCAAGGGAGGTCAGAACTACCGCATGTTGCGCCTGGCGCGTCAATTTCGTAAGCGCGGCAAAGTGGTAATCATGGGCGGACCGTTTGTGAGTATGAACCCGGACTTTTTGCGGCCTTACTGTGATGTGCTCGTTCGCGGTGAGTTAGAGAACGTCGCCCGGGAACTCTTCTCCGACCTCAACTGTTCGACGTGGAAGGAGGAGTACGTCGGCGATAAACCAGACCTGGCAAACACCGTGGTTCCGCGTTGGGATCTTTATCCGAACGACAGAACGATAATGGCCGAAGTTCAAACCTCGCGCGGCTGTCCCTTCCAATGCGAGTTTTGCGACGTGATAGTTTTCCTTGGCAGAAAACAACGTCATAAGCCGATCTCTTTAGTCCAGCGTGAACTGGATTGTGTTTACAAACACGATTACCGGCACGTTTTCTTCGCCGACGACAACCTGACAGTTTATAGAACGCATGCGAAGGAATTGGCTGTCGCAGTTCGCGAGTGGAACGAGCGCCAGTCCGCGGGCAAGGTGAAGTTCACCACGCAGGTGTCGATCGACTCAGCCAGAGACGATGAGCTGCTGGAGCTATGGTCGCGCGCCGGGCTGACCTATAGTTTTGTCGGCATCGAAACGCCAAACGAAGACAGTCTTCGTGAAACGAAGAAAAAGCAGAACGTGGGTGTCGACCTCGTTGCGCAGATCGAGAAAATGCTGGCCCATGGCATTGGTGTGCTGGCGGGAATGATCGTCGGTTTTGATTCCGATGGCCTCGACATTTTCGAACGGCAGTATGAGTTTGCAATGGCTTCTCCAGTTCCGATCATGGCTCTCAACACGCTGGTTGCGCCGCATGGAACGCCACTCTTCGAGCGGCTCAAAAAAGAAGGCCGGCTACAGTTGGATGCCGGGGTTGGATTTACCCTGGGCCGAACCAATATTGTCCTGGCGCAAATTTCGAACGAGGAACTCGAACTTGGATTCAAGTGGTTGGTAAACAAACTTTACGAGCCCAAAGCATTTGAGCACCGGCTGTTGCGCTTTATCGACAAGCTGGAGCCTGTGCCCGGAGTAGATACTTCCGCCTCTGATTTGCAACCACGTGTCGACGCTCTCATTCTTGCCGGCATTCGCGAGCTGGGAAGCGCTGAGGCCACAATGATAAACAAAGTCTGTTCAAGGATCGTGAACAACCCGCGCGTTGCGCACGTCACAATGGAGTGGCTACGTCTTTATCAACAACTCCGCTTCATGTATGAGCAGGGCGGGATCTGGGATCCAGAGTTTGCGAAAGCCGAGCTGCCGTTTGCCACAACCAAGTAAGGCTGCCTTTGAAGACAGCCGAGTTGCTTACAGCTCTTCATTTGCGTTCTCACCCGGATCTACTACGGACTCCACAACAACACCGCTATCAGGCGGCGCAGCGGCGGATGGTCCCGCCGAAATCCCAGGTGACGTCGAAACGTCTCCTAAATCGCTCCCGGAACTGAACGGCGGCGGAGCACCGACAGTGGTACTGCTTCCTGCGCCTGGAGCTGGGCCTGCGTCAATCGCACCGATCGCAGCCGCAGCACGGAGGACTTCTGGTGGCGCAGAAACTTGCGGCCCACCAGGGGCTGGTGACTCAACGCCCGTACCTGAACGCGAAGATTCACCGCTAACCTGCATCGACGCGCCTGCGCCAGTGTCAGAGATCGTGATTTTGATTTCCATAACTGATTACCTCAAGACAAAATTGCAAACCTTCCTTCGAATGTGATTGCGGTCGCAGTCAAATTCGTCACGGTGATCCAGTAGGTGACCTGCGTGGCATTCGCACGCTCCACGCTAACACTCCACTGGAGTTCCGGTGCGCCGGGTTTTGGTGTGACGGGCATCATGTACCAAATAATATGTTGCGCCGCATTCCATCCAAAGGTAAACCACTTCTGTGTTTGATTCGCCGCGAGGCTGCCGGTGAATTGAAGACCGGTTGTCATTGGCTCTCCTCCTAGTATTTACTCAGAATGCAGTAACGGCCCTCGAAAGAGACCGGGACATTCGTCAGGTTTTGGACTGCGATCCAATAGGTTACGAACTCGGCCGATGCTCGCTCGACCTGAACGCTCCAAGTGATTTCCGGACCGCCAGGCTTGATAGTAGTCGGCATGACCGTCCATACCATATGCCACGTAGCGGGCCAGTTGAACGTGAACCATTTTTTGGTTTCATTCGGATTTAGACTACCCGTCCACTGGACGCCACAAATCGGGTTGACCATCCACCCGTCGACGGGGATCTCCCAAACACCGCGGTTGCGTGTTCCGGCTCGCAAAACACGAGCGTGAGGGTGAAAGACGAGATCTCCGATAATTGAGTTGGGAAGTGACGCGGAGAAATCGGACCAACTTGTTCCTGCGTTGAAACTCTGAAAAACTCCAAGGTCAAGGGCGACCCAGACGCGGTTCGTATTCCCGGGGTCGACCTCTATGGCGTTTACAGGTAGCGTTGGCAAACCTGCCGAACAGTCAGTCCAGGTAGAGCCTCCGTTGTCCGAACGAAAGACGCGCCCGCCTCCTCTGGTCAAGAACGTCGCCCAAATTCGATTCGGGTTCGCCGGGTCAACATGGATGTCGCTCATGTAAGCATTCGGCCGGGGCGAGGTAAGCGCCGTCAGTGCAGACCATGCAGCTCCAGTCCAGGTGGTGCGATAAATGCTGCCCGCGGTCGTTCCGACGTAAACGGTATTCGCATTAGGGATGTAAAGCGCACTGGAGCGGCTGGCATTCGGAAAAGCGATTCGAGTCCAACTGCTCATGTTGTTCCGCGACACGTAGAGCGAGTCTCCGCCGAGGGCAACCGTGTCTCCTCCGTTGGCACTTGCTTCAAGGGGCGGATAGAACAAGCTGCCTTCTCCCGAAGGAATTGGGGGCGGAAGGAACGACCACGTGCCGAAATCACCGCCCGTGGTGGAGCGTTCCGGGCTCATATTGAAATATGTGTGAAAGACAGTGGTGGGCGTCGTACGGTTAACGGCACAATCACCGCCATCGCCGTCTGCCACGTGCATCCAGGTTGGATCACCCGTCCAACGTTGAGTACCGTTGTCCTGTGTGCCACCGATGACCCAACGTGATGAACCGAAATTCTGTGCTAGATACTCGAACTCTGAGATGACCAGGCCATTGTTACAATGGATCCAGGTGATCCCACGGTCAGGACTGCGGAACAGACCTCCATCGTTGCCGATGTAGATCGTATTTGGGTTGGCCGTGTCGAACGCAATCGCGTGCTGGTCGGGATGAATCGACTGGCCGGTCGCGCCCTTGTTACTGAGGTTGATCCAGGTCCAAACGCCTCCGACAAAGTCTCCTCGATAGCTTTCGATTGCTCCACAGTAAACCTGGTTATCACGATCAGGGGCCGCCGCACAATACCAGTCGTACCATGCTTGAGCACTCGTAACACCAGCAGGTCTCGGTTGCGCGGACCACGTTCCTCCGGCTCGGCGGTAGAAGTACACCGTGGCGCCCTGGACGCCCCAGACGTAGGCCACAGATGGATTCGATCGAGCGATGGACACGGCCACGCGATCAAAACCAGCCGGACCTCCTGGTAGCGCGACATTGGCCCAGGTTGTACCACCATCAGTCGAGCGAAACACTCCATCAGCGCAGCCGGCGAGGATTTCCGCTGTGGGTCCTCCTGCTGCCGCCATTGAAACTGCCCACGTGCGTGCGCCTCGCCGCCGGACCCAGTTCACACCGCCGTCTGTGGAAACATATAGCCCACCGGTGGTGGCCGCGATCAGATGGTTCGTGTTTCCGCGATCCACCACAATTTCATAGAACCCCTGACCCACAAACGGCGCTGTGCTGAGCGTGGACCAAGTCGTACCGCCGTCGGTAGACCGTAGAACTCCCGCGCCAAACCACCAAAATGCATTGCCTTCTCC
>Ga0068858_100007065_pt1 | contig 10900 bp, 9 predicted proteins | sample KBSSwiS12_FD_66589 | JGI IMG/M metagenome (GOLD analysis project Ga0068858, IMG submission 66589) | Switchgrass rhizosphere microbial communities from Kellogg Biological Station, Michigan, USA - KBS Switchgrass S1-2 | ecosystem: Host-associated > Plants > Roots > Rhizosphere > Soil ... | reverse complement strand
TTCAGCCACGGCGACGGCAAGAGCGACACGATCAAGCCGAAGCTGATGAAGACGCTGTAGGGCGCGTCAGGCCCAGAGGTTCAGGGCCGCGGTGATCAGCAGCGCGTTCACGAAGTCGATGCCGAAGGCGCCGACGAGCGGGACCACGAGATAAGCCTTCGGCGCCGGCCCGTACCGCTCGACCAGCGCGCCCATGTTGGCCACGGCGTTGGCGGTCGTGCCGAGCATGAAGCCGCAAAAGCCGCCCGACATCACGACGGCGTCGTAGTCGCGCCCCATGAACCGCGGGACCACCCAGATACAGAGGGCCGCCACCAGGGCGACCTGCGCGGCAAGGATGACGAGCAGCGGAATCACGGCGCCGGCCAGCTGCCACAAGCGCAGCGTCATCAGCGCCATCACGAGGAAGATCGAGAGCGCCACCGTACCCAGGTCGTCGATGATGCGCTGCGAGATGCCGACGGCCCCCGCCACGTCGTCGAGATTCCGGATGACGGCGGCGACGATCATCGCGCCGATGTAAGCGGGCAAGGTCCAGCCGACGGCGGCAAAGCCGGCGCTCACCCACCCGCCCGCGCCCACCGCCACGAGCAGGACGACCAGGTGTTTGAGCAGGCTGTACGCCTCGGCGTCCTCACCGGCGGGCGTCGCCGCCGGCGGTTCGTCCATCTGGCGCTCGGCCAGCGCCTCGAGCGTCGTGGCCGGACGCGTCGGCACGAGCGTGGCGTGACGTCCCAGAAGATACGTGGCAATCGGTCCGCCGATCAGGCCACCGGCCACGATGCCGACCATGGCCGCCGACACCGCCAGCGTCGCGGCGCCACCCACACCGGCGCTCTCGAAGAGCGGCGCGAATGCGAGCCCGGTGGCCGGCCCACCCGTCAGCGTCACCGAGCCGGCGAGCACGCCCATCAACGGATGCTCGCCGAGCAGCCAGGCGACGCCGCCGCCGACCACGTTCTGGAGCGCGGCGGACACCGACGCGATGATCATCATCACCAGCACCAGCGGCCCGCCGCGCGCCAGCACGCGCAGGCTCGCACCGAAGCCGACCGATGCAAAGAAGGCGTTCTGGAGCGGCACCTGCAGCGCGGTGTCGAACGCCAGGAGCGGCGGCGTGCCGCGATTGATGAAGGCGAAGAGCGCGGCCATAGGCAGGCCGCCCACGACCGGTGCCGGGATGTTGTAGCGCGCCAAGAGCGGCACGCGCTTCTTGAGCCAGTAGCCGAGAAACAGCGCGGCTCCAGCGAACGCGACCGTTTGAATGAGGTCCAGGGTCACGGTGAAGGCGCGAGATCGGCGTGGGACGGGCCGCCTGAAGGCGGCCCCTACTTAATCCGGATCTGTATGTCGCGGCTCGCCACGCTCTCGGTGCCCACGCGCGACTTGCCTTCGACGTGCAGCACGTAGAGGCCGGGCGTCAGATCGCTCAGCGGCAGCCGTCCGGCGAACCCGTAGCCTCCGCCGCCCTTGACCTCGCCCGACTCCCGCTCTTCGCTCGCCGTCAGCACCACGCGGCCGTCGCCGGCGCGCAGTTCGGCCTTCAGATCGACCTTGTGCGGGTTGTTGGCGCCGTTCTCGTAGAACTCGGTGAAGAACATCAGCGTGTCGCCCGCCGTGAACTCGCGCGTCGCCACCGGCGGACCCGGCAGGAAGTCGCCGAGCGGATTCTTGGCGCGAACCGTGGGCGTCAGCGACGCCGCCACCGACGTGATCGCCACGCCGCTCATGGCGAACGAGTCCTTGTAGAAGTCCGGAATCTCCAGGTCGTAGAGCACGCTGCCCGCCTTGCCGGACGCGTTGGCCGCGGCCAGGCGCAGCTGGTACTTGCCGGGCGGCAGGTTCATCTGCGTGAGCAGGCGGAACCCGTTCTCTCTCGCGCTCTTGTAGGTGTCGGGCTTCAGCGCCAGTTTGGCCGTGCTGCGCTCGCCCGGAAACACCTTGCCGGTGGAATTGGTGGCGGCGTTGGCGATCTCGAGCGACTCGTTGAACGTGCCGTTGGCCTCGACGAAATCGAGCTTCGACGCGTCGAGCTCGATCACCACGGCCACCGCGGCGTTGGGCGCCTCGCCCTTGTAGGCGCCGGCAAACACCTTGAGCGGCATCCCGGCCACCGGCAGCGGGCTGGCAATGGCGGCGCTGAGCGCCGGGGTCATGGTCCCTGGCGCCGGGTCGGCGGGCCGGCGGCCGCGAGGCTCGTAATAGCCTTTGCGGTAACGCGCCACGCGCAGGCCGGGACGCTTCACACGCACTTCGATCTTCCGGAACCGGCCGTCGCGCCGGCTGTTCGTGGAGTAGTAGCCGAGCAGGTAGTACTGGCTGTTCTCCTGCACGATGCGGTCGAACGCGGAATTGAAGTCGTTGCGATTCACCGCCGCGAAGCCGCCGGTCTCGGCCGCCAGGACGCGCAGGCTGTTCTGCGACAGCGTCAGCTCGCGCTGCATGGACTGCAGCCCGGCGCCCTGTTCGGGAAACGTGGAGCTCTGCGTGATGAGGTCTTCGCCGCCATCGGACAACCCCCGGGGATCGATGGCGTAGATGCTCACGTTGCCGCGCGAGGCCGAGGCGATGGCGTCGTGCGTGTCGAGCAGCACCGCCGACGCCGTGGACCCGGCCAGCCCCACCGCCTCGTGGATGTCGAAGTCGATCCCTTCGCCCACGAGCAGCAGCGCCTTGCGGCGGCCCCGCACGTTGGCCATGAACTCCGTCAGCTTGCGCAGCGTGCCCATGGCGTTCCGGGCATTGAAGCTGCGCTCCATCATGTCCTTGTCGTCGCCAATCTGGAGCCCGCCCGACTGCGGATCCACGCGGACACCTTCGATCTTGTTGATCGTCGCCGACGGCAGCTTGCGGCCCAGGAACTTGTCCACCGCCGCCATGAGCAGGCGCGGGTTGTTGGTGAAGTCCTGGGATCCATTCGACCGGCCGGTGAAGACGATGGCCGCCAGATCGTTGGTGCCGAAGCTGCGCTCGAAGAACCGTCGCATCGCCGCCTTCACGCGCGGCGTGCGCGAGAACTCGGTGTGCAGGTCGTCGAGCACGATCAGATAGATGCGCCCCTCGGTGTGGTCGTTGGTCTGAACGTCCTGCTCGACCGGCGCGGTGGCGAAGAGCGGCCGTTCGGCCCGCTCGATCGGGATGTTGACCAGCGAGAACGACGTCACCTTCTGCGCCTTGTTGTCCTCGAGCACCTCGAAGTCGTCGGCCTTGAGGTCGTTCACCGGCCGGTTCTGCGCATCGACCACGTAGACGTCGGCTTCCACGTAGTCCACTTCGACGCGGAAGATGACGGGAGGCGTGCCGTCCTGCGACGCGGCGGGCGCCGTCGCCTGTTGCGCCCAGAGCACGCCGGTGGAAAGGGCTGCGGCCGCGGCCGCCGAGAGGACAAGGCGCTTGGTCATAAATGGTTCAAAGGCGGTGGCCTCGCGATTATAGGCAGACTTTCAGTGCCTTCACAGCGTCAGACCTCTATACTTCTGAACGCCATGGCGCTCGACCTGCCGGCCATCCAGCGCACGCTCCGCGAGAGCGGGCTCGACGGGTGGCTCCTCTACGATTTCCACGGATCCAACCCGATCGCCACACGGCTGACCGGCGTGGACCGCGGGGCGCATCTCACCACCCGCCGGTGGTACTACCTGATTCCCCGGGAGGGCGAGCCGCGCGCCCTGGTGCACGCCATCGAACGGCACAACCTCGACATGCTGCCCGGCCGCAAGATCGTCTACAGCCGCCGCGAGCAGCTCGAGGCCGGCCTCACCGAACTGCTGACGGGCGTCAGACGCATTGCCATGGAGTACTCGCCGGAGTGCGCCATCCCCTACGTGTCGCGCGTCGACGCCGGCACGGCCGAGGCCATCAAGGCGCGCGGCGTGGAGATCGTGTCGTCCGGCGACCTCGTGCAGGCCTTCGAGGCGGTCTGGACACCCGAGCAGCTCCAGTCGCACCGCGTGGCGTCCGAGGCGCTCTACCGGATCAAGGACAAGGCGTTTGCCGCCGCCGCGGCGGCCGTGCGGGCAGGTGCGCCGCTCACCGAGTACGAGCTGCAACAGCAGATGGTGGGCTGGTTTGCGGCGGAGGGGCTGATCTCCGACTCGGCACCGGTCGTGGCGGTAGGCCCGCACGCAGGGGACCCTCACTACCTGCCCACCAAGGAGAGCGCCACGGTCATCGGCCCCGACGAGCTGCTGCTGCTCGATCTCTGGGGCAAGCTGGCACAGACGGGCGCGGTGTTTGCCGATATTACGTGGGTAGGGTTCACCGGCCGAGACGTGCCTTCCCGGATGGCCAACGCGTTCGACGCCGCCGCCCGGGCCCGCGACGCCGCGGTGGATCTGGTGCAGGCGGCCGCGAAAGAGGGGCGGGACCTGCGGGGCTGGGAGGTGGACCGGGCCGCCCGGGCCGTCCTGGTGGCCTCGGGGTTCGAAGCGCAGGTCCTGCACCGCACGGGGCACAGCCTGGGGGAAAGCGTCCACGGAAACGGGGCGCATCTCGACGATTTCGAGACGCACGACGAGCGCCGGCTGCTGCCGGGCACCGGATTCACGGTCGAGCCGGGCGTCTATATGGCGGATTTCGGAGTTCGGACGGAAATCAACGTATTTCGCGGGGACCGCGAGGCGCTCGTGACTGGGCCGTGCCAGAGCGCCATCGTCCCCTTGCTATCATGAGACCGGGGGCGTGGAGGCTTTAATGCTGAACCGGAAGATCACGTTGCTGTATTCGCTGCCGATCGTGCTGATGTCGGTACTCGTCGGCATGATCATCGCGTCGCGGCTGGACATCGCGCCGGCGTCGAGCGCGCAGACGGTGGCGGCGCCACCGATGAACAGTGCTCCGCTGACGGGCCCGCTGACGGCGTCCACCTTCCGCGACATCGCCAAGCTGGCGTCACCCGCGGTGGTGAACATCCGCACCGAGTCGCGGCAGCGCACGCAGGACCTGTCCGATTTCTTCGGGGGCGGCGGTGGCAACGGTGACCTCTTCGAGCGCTTCTTCGGCACGCCCAACCCGCGCGGCGGCGGTCAGGGCGGCCAGGGCGGCCAGGGTGGAGGCCAGGGCCGGCAGGCCCCCCGTGAGCGCGAGCAGGTCGTGCAGGCGGCCGGCACCGGGTTCATCATCGACAAGGCCGGCTTCATCCTCACCAACAACCACGTCGTGGAAGGCGCCACGAAGATCTCGGTCTCGCTCTACGGCGAGGCCGAAGACCAGGAGTACGACGCGCGGGTGGTCGGACGCGACCCGCTGAGCGACAGCGCGCTCATCGAGCTCACCGAAAAGCCGAACCACACGCTTCCCGAGATCAAGTTCGGCGATTCGAGCCAGATGCAGCCGGGCGACTGGGTGATGGCGATCGGCAACCCCTTCGGCTACGCGCACACGGTGAGCGTGGGCGTCATCAGCGGTCTCGACCGTCCGTTCCAGGTGGCCAACCGCCGGCAGGCGCAGGTGCTGCAGACCGACGCCGCCATCAACCCGGGCAACTCGGGCGGCCCGCTGCTCAACATCCGCGGCGAAGTGATCGGCATGAACACCGCCATCATCACGGACGGCCAGCGGCAGGGGAACATCGGCATCGGCTTCGCGATTCCCAGCAACACGGTGCGCGATCTGCTGCCGCAGCTCCGCGGCGGGAAGATCACGCGCGGCCGCATCGGCGTGGAGATCAAGGCGATTCCGCGCGAGGCGGTCGATGAACTCGGCCTGAAGAGCCGCGACGGCGCGCTCGTCGGCGCCGTGTCGTCCGGTGGCGCTGCCGCCAAGGCCGGCATGGAACCGGGAGACGTCATCCTGTCGTTCAACGGCAAGGCGGTGAAGAACAGCAACGAGCTCGTCTCGATGGTCACCGCCACCAAGCCGGGCACGGCCGTGCCGGTGCGCATCGTGCGCGACGGCAAGGAGCAGTCGCTCACCGTGACGGTGGACGAACTCGACCTCGAGGCCGAACAGGGCAGCCAGCAGTCGCGGAATCGCGGCGGACGCGGCGGCGCCCCCGAGCCGGAAACGACCGCCGGCTTCGGTCTGACGCTGAACAACATCACGCCCGACATCGCGCGCCAGCTGCGGCTCGAGAACTCGCGCGGCGCGGTGATCGTGGACGTCGATCCGAACAGCCCCGCGGCGCGCGCCGGCCTCAGCGAGGGCGACGTGATCCTGCGCGTCGGCCGCACGCCGGTGGCCAACGCCGCCGAAGCGCAGCGAGAGCTCGGAAAGGTGCCGTCGAAAGGCACCGCGTTCCTGCGCGTCCTCCGCGACGGGCAGGAAACGTTCGTCACCGTGACCAAGGAGTAGACGGCACTCGCCGTCCGCTCCATGCTCGAGCGTGAAGTCAAGATCAAGTTTCGCGATCCTGACCACGCTCGGGCCGCTCTAGCCCGGATCGGGGCCGTGCCGCTCCGGCCCCGCCGCCTCCAGGACGACACGCTCTTCGACACGGCCGACGGTGTGTTGCGCGCCAAGCGCGCCGTGGTGCGCCTGCGCCGCGAGCCCGATCGTGCGTTCGTCACCTTCAAGGGGCCGGTGCAGCCGGGGACCATGAAGATCCGCGAGGAACAGGAAACCGAAGTGGCCGACGCCGAGGTGCTGCGACGCGTCCTGCGCGAGCTCGGGCTGCATGCCTGGTTCCGCTACCAGAAATTCCGCGAGGAGTTCCAGGCGCCCGGCGTCGTGATCGCGCTCGACGAAACGCCGGTGGGCACCTATCTCGAAATCGAAGGCTCGGAGGAAGGGATCCTCACCGTGGCCGACGCGCTCGGCTGCTCGCAAGCCGACTTCGTCCTGAACTCGTATCGCGGCCTCTTCACCGCGTTCGCCCAGGCGCACAACATCACCGCCCGCGACATGCTGTTCGACGCCGATCACGCCGGCGCATGATTCCGGCGCTGGTCCTGACGGCCGGCCTGGCCACGCGCCTGCGCCCCCTCTCGCTCGTGCGCGCAAAGGCGGCGCTGCCGGTGGCCGGCCAGCCGCTGGTCGTGCGCATCCTGCGCTGGCTGCGAGCCAACGGCGTCACCGACGTCGTGCTCAACCTGCACCACGCACCTGAGACCCTCACGCGCCTCCTCGGCGACGGACAGGAGTTGGGCGTGCGTGTGCGCTACTCGTGGGAAACGCCGGTGCTCGGGTCGGCCGGTGGTCCCCGACGCGCGGCACCCATCCTTGGTGCGCCGCGCTTCCTGATCGTCAACGGCGACACGTTGACGAACCTCGAGCTCGCTCCCATCGTGGCCGATCACGAGCGGTCCGGCGCGCTCGTGACGATGGCCGGCGTCCCCAACCGCGAGCCGCAGAAGTACAGCGGCCTCATTGCCGCGCCGGACGGCGCGTTTGCGGGTGTGGCACCGCGCGGGTCGAATCTGCCGTCGTATCACTTCTTCGGCGTGCAGGTGGCCGAGGCCTCCGCGTTCCACGCCGTCCCGCCGGATACGCCGTATGAATCGGTGGCGACGCTCTACCCGGCGCTGAACGCCGGGCGTCCAGGCAGCGTGCGCGTGCTGCCGACCCAGGCGGAGTACCACGACATCGGCACACCGCTCGACTACTACCGGACCTCGATGGCGTTTGCCGAGCGCGAAGGCCAGGTGCCCGCCGGACGGTCGATTCTCTGGGACGATGTGGCCATCGGCGAGGGTGCCGCCGTCGACGGATGCGTCGTCACGGACGGCGTGAACATTCCGGCGGGCACGTCGTGGAAGGATCAGATCATCCGCCGGCTCGACGGCGACCTGGCGCGGGGTGAACGCGCTGTCGGCAACCTGGCGATATCCTCTCTGGGCTGACGATGGAGCCGGTCCCAAGACCGGCGGCTACCATGACAACGACAACAACCGACGTCCGGACCCGCATCGATCTGTTTCTGGCGCAGTGCGGCCTCGCCCAGCGCGGCGCCTCGGTGGTGGCGCTGACCGGCGACGCCTCCGATCGACGTTACTTCCGCGTGCTGGTGCCGCAGGAGGCGTCGCAGGTGCTGGCGATACACCCGGGCGGCATCGACTTCGAGCAGCTGCCGTTCGTGAACGTCGCTGCCCTGATGGCCTCGATGCCGGTGCCGGTGCCGCGCATCCTCGCGCACTCGAACGAGCTGGGTATCATCGCGCTGCAGGACCTGGGTGACGTGACGCTGCAGGCGCACCTCGGCGCCGCCACACCCGGCGAGCACGCCGCGCTCTACCGGGAGGCCGTGGGCCTGATTGCCACCCTGCAGCGCCGCGGCGCCGAGCTGGCCAGTCCGCGCTACGTCCCGTACGGCATCGCGTTCGACGTCGAGAAGCTCACGTGGGAGATGAACTTCTTCGTGAAACACTTCCTCGAGGCGTATCGCGGCGCCTCCTTCAGCGACGCCGCCCGCGCGGCGCTGTCCGAGGAATTTGCGGTCTTCGTGGGCGAGCTCGCCGCCGAGCCTCGCGTGCTGTGCCACCGCGACTATCACAGCCGCAACCTGATGCTGCACGAGGGGCAGCTCTTCATCATCGACTTCCAGGACGCGCGCATGGGCCCCGACACCTACGATCTGGTGTCGCTGCTGCGCGACTCGTACCTGGACCTGACCGAGTCGCAGGTGGACGAGCTGATCGCGTACTTCCTGGCGCTGCGGGGCCATGGCGCCGGCCCGACCCCCGCCGACGGTCAGACCTTCCGCACGCGTTTCGACGTCATGGCGCTGCAACGGAATCTCAAGGCGCTCGGCACGTTCGGCTTCCAGGCGGCCACGCGCGTCAATCCGGTTTACATCCAGTACATCCCGCGCACGCTCGCCTACGTGCGCGCCAACCTCGAGCGTCACACCCGCTTCGCCCGGCTGCGCGAGCTGCTGGCCGGCGCGCTGCCGGAGCTGCGCTGAAGCCACAACTTCGTCCGCGAACCTGAAGGTTCGCCTCTACGTTAAGATCACTCTTACCGTGGGCGATCGGCGCTTCGGGCTCTCCACTCACCTCTTTCACGACCACCGCCTGACGCGCGACCACCTCGCGCTCGTGGCGAAGCACGGCTTCGACGCGGTGGAAGTGTTTGCCACGCGAACGCATTTCGATTACCGCGACGAGAACGCCGTCGCGCAGCTGGGCGGCTGGCTGCGGGAAACGCGGCTCGAGCTGCACTCGGTGCACGCGCCGATTGCGGAGGCCGTGCGCCGCGGCGAGATGGTGGTGCCCTACTCCACGGCGTCCGGCGACGACGCCCGCCGCGCCGTCGCGGTAGAAGAGGCCAAGGCGGCGCTCGCCCTCGCGTCGCGCATTCCGTTCCACTACCTCGTCCTGCACCTTGGCGTGCCCACGCGCACGAACCCGCCGGCCAACGACAACCAGCCGGCGGCCGCGCGGCGCAGCCTCGAAGAGATTGCCGAAGCGGCGCAGGCCGTCGGCGTCCGCGTGGCGGTGGAAGTGATCCCGAACGCGCTCTCGACGCCGGGCGCGCTCGTCCGCCTGCTCGAGGACGACACCGAAGGGCTCGATGCCGGCATCTGTCTCGACTACGGGCACGCGCACATCATGGGCGACCTTGGCGAGGCGATCGAAGAGATCTCGGGCCACCTGATCACCACGCACGTGCACGACAACCGTCGCCGCGCCGACGATCACCTGCCTCCGTTCGGCGGCAGCATCGACTGGGACGTGGCGATGATGGAAACGCAGAAGATCGGCTACGACGGCGTGCTGATGTTCGAGGTCGCCGACACGGGCAGCCCGCTCGACGTGCTGGAGCGCTGCGTGAAGGCGCGCGAGCGCCTCGAAAGCGCCTTCGTCACGTTCTGACAGTCTTCGTGGGGGCCGGCTTCAGCCGGCCCGCCCAGCGTTTCCGCGGCGGCTCCGAGTAGGTCCTTCCGCGAATCGCGGGTCGCTCGCACCGGAAACCGCTGCGCCTGGACGGGCCGCCTGAAGGCGGCCCCCACGGAAGGCGAACGCGTTCCCACAGCGTCGCGGCGGAGCGCCAGCGTGTTTCGCCGGGCGACTGTGAGCGGCGCGAGCGCCAGCGACAGAAGAAAAGCGACGGAGCGCAGCGTTCCCCGGCGCTGCGCGAAGGAGCTTTTCCGCGCCGTCGAACCGGAGCCGGGCGAAACATGCTGGCGCTCCGACGCGACGTCGGGCCGCCTGAAGGCGGCCCCCACGAAGATCAGAACGAAGAATCAGAAAGCGGCGTGGCCGGGCGTGCGCGGGAACGGGATCACGTCGCGGATGTTGGCCATCCCGGTCGCATAGATGATCGTCCGCTCGAGACCCAGACCGAATCCGGCGTGCGGCACGGTGCCGTAGCGGCGCAGGTCGCGATACCACCAGTACGCCTTCGGATCGAGGTCCAGCTCCTCGAGACGGCGATCGAGATGGTCGAGCCGCTCCTCGCGCTGTGAGCCGCCGATGATCTCGCCGATGCCGGGCGCCAGCACGTCCATCGCTGCCACGGTCTTGCCGTCGTCGTTCATGCGCATGTAGAAGGCTTTGATCTCCTTCGGGTAGTTCATCACCACCACGGGCGCCTTCACGTGCTCCTCGGTGAGCCAGCGCTCATGTTCCGACTGCAGATCCATTCCCCAGTGCACCGGGAATTCGAAGGTCTTGCCGCTGTTCTCGAGGGCGGCGATCGCGTCGGTATACGTCATGCGCTCGAACGGCGACCTGACGAACGCTTCCACGCGCGCCACGCACCCCTTGTCGATCCGCTCGGCGAAGAACTTCAGGTCGTCGCCCCGCTCGTTGAGGAGCGCCGTCAGGATGTATTTGAGGAACGACTCGGCCAGCGCGGCGTCGTCGTTCAGATCGGCAAAGGCGATCTCGGGCTCGACCATCCAGAACTCGGCGAGATGGCGGCTCGTGTTGCTGTTCTCGGCGCGGAAAGTGGGGCCGAACGTGTAGACCTTCGACAGCGCGGCGCAATAGGTCTCGACGTTGAGCTGACCGCTGACCGTCAG
>Ga0068858_100007060_pt1 | contig 10903 bp, 14 predicted proteins | sample KBSSwiS12_FD_66589 | JGI IMG/M metagenome (GOLD analysis project Ga0068858, IMG submission 66589) | Switchgrass rhizosphere microbial communities from Kellogg Biological Station, Michigan, USA - KBS Switchgrass S1-2 | ecosystem: Host-associated > Plants > Roots > Rhizosphere > Soil ... | reverse complement strand
GGCCAGTGCCCGAGCTGGCATAATCAAAATGACCGCTTATACGGCCCTCCACGTTGGCGCGATACTTCTCCGGCAACCACGGCGCGACTTTCAACCGTGTCAGGTCAACTTTCAAATGCATGGAGCGATCATCCTGCAAACCGGCGTCGCCGGTCATTCGCAACTGCTCCTCGGGCCGGGCGGGATCATCGCCGAGTATGAACTCGGAACAATACAGGCGAGGCCTGCGAATCAACACATGCGCGCGCACCACCTTCAAGATTGGCGTTAAGGGCGTCTTGAAATCGCCATCATGCGCATCGTATTCATAATCCTTCCAGTTTGGCGTTATTTCCAGGCGCGTGCCGTAAATGCCGGACTCCTTGTCCTTTAATTTCCAGAGGATATTGGCCTCGTCCACTTTGACATCCGCAAGATAGACACGATATGGCCAGAGCAGTCCCCACCAGGGAGGCCAGGGCGCGTGTTTGCTCGCTCCCGGTGCTGCTTCTGTCTTCTGAAGCATGACCGTTCCCGACTTGAGATGAAGCGAATCGACTTCCCAATAGCGGAGAATCATGCCCAGCGGATTAAACGTGCCGGTGATGTCGTGCGACTCAAGGGATACGATGGTCTTAAAACCGTTAGTGCCGTTAAAGGAGTCAGCCTTTAAACCGAATAACCCGTCTCGTTGCAAGGGCCCGTAGTCAGCTTCAAGTTTAAGACCTTTGGAGGTCTCGCGATCGAGGAGATCCTTAAAGTTGGGGCCTTGAATCCACGTGGTGATTGACCCATTAACAAAAAACGCAAGAACACCAAGGGCAATGATCCCCCCCGCCAAGACCGCGAATCGTTTTGAGGATGAAAGATTCATAGCTCTGCCGACTCTCGGTTCCCCTTATTCCCCAGGCCGCCCTCCGAGTTAAACCGGAGGATGATTGCGAGGCCCCGCTAGAAAAGAAACGACGGTCAGCACAATGAAGACCAAGCATAGCACCTTGGCGATTTCCGTGGCTAAACCTGCCACGCCCCAAAGACCGAATACTCCCGCGAGCAAGGCAATAATGAAGAATGTAATGGCATATCCCAACATAGACTTCCTTTCGTTAGATTTTCCCTACGGACTGTTTGTAAGACTCCAGAAGTTGATTAATTTCCGATTCCGACTTTCCCAAGCGATCACGGAGGAGATTTAAGAACTCATCGTCATCCAGCAACCGCATGCGGGCTCCGGCATGGTTTTCAAAATCGTAGCGATCTCCCCCGATTCGAATTTCGAACCGGTCCTTGGTTTCCGAACCTGCGATGGTCATCATGGTTTTCCCGTTTCTGCAAGATTCCCCGCACCTTTAGAGCCGCGGACGACGCCCAGCGACAAGAGAGATGACGAAGAGCACGAGAAAGACAACGAACAAGACCTTGGCGATTTCGGCCGCCAGTCCCGCGATGCCGATGAAGCCCAAGACTCCAGCAATGATAGCGATGATCAAAAATGTAATTGCGTAACTCAACATAAGGTTCCTTTGGTAAGAGGTTAACTGATACCCCTTCTAGGGCTCAAAACGTGCCAACTGACTTCCTGGAGATCTTAGCTTTTACCCACAAATGACTTACGTAATTGGAAACGATGAAATCGCCCCAAGCTTGCATGCGATTTGCACGGATCGTCTTCACCCGCGAGTCAACTTGCGCGATCTGCATACCAAGCTGATCACAAAAAATCCGGATCGACCTTTTCAGGTGGATCCGGGTGATTTTTTTGCGCGACATTTAGTCGGTATACTTCTGGATGAGCTTCCTCACATCCGCAGCCGTGGTGCCAAGCCGTTTTTGAATGCGGCCCACCAACTCGTCATCCTTGCCTTCCGAGTAAGCCAGATCGTCGTCGGTGAGGTCGCCGTAGGCTTGCTTGAGCTTACCTTTTACGACATTCCAGTTACCCTTCACGTTTAATTTCGTTTCGGTTGTATTCATGGTTTTTCTTTCGTTAAATGATTTCCCATTTACGGAAGTGCACTGGCCATGCCAACCGGCTGGACGAAGTCACAAGGTCACTACTGTGAGCAGCTTGGAATTAAAGCGCCTTAATCGTGATTTCCGTAGCGAAGGTTTTTCGCCTCACGCATCCCCTTCAATCGTGCGTAACGCCTGCGTAGCGAAGACTATCGAGAGGAACGCTCGCTGCTCCCGGAATCGCAAGTACAGACCAAACCGATAATGAAGCCCACCGCCAAAGCCACCCCCACGGTGCGAAGCGGATAACGCGAAACATAATCGCGACTTACGCTGGCGAACTCGGCGACTTTTTCTCCAACGGAGCGCACCGGAATATCATCGCCCAAATCATTCACCGCATCCGTGGCTGTCCGCATCAGACGGGAAATATCATGTTGTGTCGATGGAAGCGAAGAACTTTGCGATGGATCGGACCTCATCCTTCTATATTCGGCACGTCTCGCGCCAATCCAAGCGAAAAGGATTGAGAGCGATTGAAATAGAGGAGAATAAAATTTCTTTCACAACCTCCGCAGCAGAAATAGTCCGCGTTCTGCGAACAGCCCCCGAGGTCGTCGGGCAATATGCTTGAAAAAGAAAACGCTCCCTTTAACAAGAGATTTATTAGCGCCTTATTATCAAATGGTTACGATTTTAATTTTTGCGTGGCACACCCATTGCATTCAGGACTGGAAAAGGGCACCACGCCCAAATACGAAAGGTTACCATGAAATATATACTATGCGGAGTCCTGTCACTCCTCCTGATCGGTTGCGGCGGCGGCTCGCCTTTAACGCTTAATCAACAAAACTTGGATCGTATCCATAACGATATGTCTTCCGCGGAAGTTCGCAGCATCATGGGCGCACCCACGGAATCCAAGGAAGAACCCATTCCGATCGTGGGTGGAACGCAGACCACCTACACCTATCGGAACGATAGCAGCGAAGTGGTCATTGTTTTAAAAAATGACCTTGTGAAAGAGAAGCACGGCACATTCGGCAAACAATAATACGACACCAGTTTAAAAAAGCGTACGGGGTTGCCAACCTTCCCCGTACGCCTTAGTTTTTAGCTCCGCGTGACTATTGATTCCGATTCCGCCAGATTTTCACGAACACTGAGAGTGGCTATTTTATGGCCGGTTGGCGCCATTTTTTTAACGGCGTTTTTATTGTTACTGCTCACGCTCGAGTTGTTTCAAGTCGTCCGATGGTCCGATCATTCCTACCAAGCACTTGCACAGACCAAGAAATGTGAGAACGAAGTAATCAGCCTTCAAAATCAGGCATACGGCTATTTTCTTACCGGAGCGCCTGTTTTCATCGATTCACTCGATCAACAATGCGGGGAGATCGACACTAATTTCGTCCAATTAAAAACACTGGTCACAGATAATTCACCGCAAGCCATCCGGGCGGACGACTTGATCCAGGCTAAGGATACCTGGGTTCAATACGTCAAAAACAATATCGCCACGCGTTCTCACGGCACCATTCCGAACATGGATGCCCTGATGCTTGGCAAGACGATCATGGACGGGCTTCTGTCGAAGTTTGAGAAGTTCAACGCGGTGGAAGAAGAGCTGTACAACCAGCGGGAGAACCGGGTCCGATTGATGCGGACGATCTTTGTCTATGGTGGAGGCATCTTGCTCATTCTCCTCTCCATTGCCGTTGGTGGAGTGGTTCGTCGCCAGTTCATCAGCCTGGCCAGCGGGTACCGCTCGGTCCTTAACAAGATCGAAGAACGCCATGCGTTGCTGGTTCGATCAGAAGCGGACCTGGAAGAACAAAAGGAGTGGTTCCGCGTTACGCTGAGTTCGATTGGAGATGGAGTCATCGTCACCGATGATAAGGGCCGCGTTGTCTTCATGAACGAGGAGGCGGAACGCCTCACGGAATGGAAAAGCATTGAAGCGATGCACAAACCCCTGCCGCTCGTGTTTAAGATTATCAACGAGAACTCACGAGCTGCCGTGGAGAATCCGGTGGAAAAAGTCTTCCGTGAAAAGAAAGTCGTGGGACTGGCCAATCACACCGTTCTGATCTCGGCCAAGGGACAGGAATGGCCGATCGAAGACAGCGCCGCGCCTATTCAGGATTCCAAGGGCACTCTGCTGGGAGTAGTGCTCGTTTTTCATAACGCAACCGACATGCGCCGCGCTCAAAACGCGCTTAAAGCCCACTCTGAGGACTTGGAAAAGAAGGTCATGGATCGCACCCTCACCCTTCAACAAACAGTCACGGAATTGGAATCTTTTTCTTATACCATTTCCCACGACCTCCGCTCGCCATTGCGGGCCATGCAGGGGTTCGCCCAAGCCGTGCTGGAGGATTATGGCGACAAGCTTGATGAGCACGGGAAAAAATATCTGGAGCGGATCAAGAATGCCGCGGAACGCCTTGACCGCCTGATCCAGGATCTGCTCGCCTATACACGCATCTCGCGGCAGGAGGCCCCACTGGTATCACTCGACTTCGGCAAGCTGATTCGCGATATCATCGAAAATTATCCCAATCTCCATCCACCGGCTGCGCAGATCGAGGTACAGGGCGCTTTTCCCCATGTTTGGGGCCGGGAGGCCGCCTTGACTCAAGTTATCTCCAATCTTTTGGGAAACGCCGCGAAATTTGTGCGCCCCGGCGTTGTTCCTCAAATCAAGGTTTGGAGTGAAGATATGGGTTCCCGCATTCGCTTCTATATTCAAGACAATGGAATCGGGATTGCGTCGCGAGACTTTGAGCGTATTTTTCAGATGTTTATTCAGGTCAACGCACCATCCGCGTATAGCGGTACGGGCGTCGGATTGGCAATCGTGAAAAAGGCCGTACAGACAATGCAAGGCGCCGTTGGGGTTGAATCCGAGGAAGGCCTGGGTAGCAAGTTTTGGGTGGAACTCAACAAGGCATGATCATGGATACGCCCTCAGGTCGCATAATCCTGGCTGAGGACAACGAGGACGATGCCTTCCTCACCGCACGCGCCTTGGAAAGTGCCGGCATCGCGCAGGAGATTATCCATTGCCGCGACGGTCAGGAGGTCATCGCCTATCTCGAAAACGCATTATCGCCACGCACCAAGCATGCAGGTTTTGAAGTACCACATCTTATTTTGCTGGATCTCAAGATGCCGCGACTTGGAGGCTTGGAAGCACTCAAGTGGATTCGCGATCATGAGATTTTCAAACCCCTCATCGTCCTGGCTTTAACCTCTTCCAGCGAGGAGCGGGACGTCAAAGCCGCCTACGATCTCCAGATTAATGCCTATATGGTCAAGCCTTCATCCCTCAGCGAAATGATCGACCTCGCCCGTGCCATCCGCCAGTTCTGGTTGGAGCAAAAACATATTAAAAAGCCACACTTAAGCTTTGCAAGATCGTCCGACCTGTCAATATCCTGACTTTATGCTTAGGTCGTCACCCGTAGATAATCTCGTACGAGTTGTTGTCATTGAAGACAATGCCGATGATCAAGAGCTGCTCCTTCGTCAGTTGCGCAAAAGCGGCATGGATACGCATGTCAAATTTATTGCCAACGGCCAGGAAGCTCTCGATTTTCTCATCAACCCGGATTCCGCTTCTATCGCGAAGGAACTCATTGCGGTTTTTCTAGATCTCAAGCTTCCTTCCCTGAACGGACTTGAACTTTTGCGTCGGATTCGCTCGACGGATCACCTCCAAAATCTCCCGGTCATCGTCATGACCTCCTCCAACGATCCGAAGGACATGGAAGAATGTCGACGCCTGAAAGTAACGAGCTACGTCTCGAAGCCGGTTTCTTTCACGACCTTTTCCAAGTCCGTGGCGGATGTATTCCATCTTCCCAAGACGGACGATCTGAATCCGCTTCCGCAGGCTTAATCTTGCCGCAATTCAACATCGGTTGAATTGCGGCCTATGGTCTATCTTTCTTTCGAACCTGCGCTAGGTTCTGGGACGATGCGGGAGAAATTGAAGATTACCCTAACCGATGCGGACCGAAACTGGCGGCGCTTTGTCCTGTTCCGTGTCTTATTCAATGCCCGGTTTTATTATCCGGTTTTGGCCATCCTGTTTCTCGACCTCGGCTTAAGCGCAACTGAATACACGCTGCTCAATTTTGCCTGGGCACTTGCCATCGTCTTCACCGATGTGCCCGCCGGGGTGCTGGCCGATCGGATTGGCCGCAAACCTCTGGTCGTCGCCGCGTCTTGTTTCATGGTGCTGGAAATGATCGTTCTTGGAGCGGCACCGCTTCACGGAGGTTGGATCCTTTTGCTTTGCTGCCTGGTCAATCGCGTGCTGAGCGGGATGGCGGAAGGCATGGCCAGCGGAGCGGATGAGGCATTGGTCTTCGACTCCCTGGCCGAACGCAACCGCTCCAGCGAGTGGCCTCACGTTTTAGACCAGGTCATGCGCTGGCAGGGTGTAGGTATGGTTATCGCGATGCTGGTCGGCGGCGCCGTTTACGATCCCGCGTTTATGAACCGTTTCTTCTCCTTTTTTGGAGCCGATTTGCACTTAACCCAAGGAACAACTCTTCGGTTCCCGATTTATCTCAATATCATCACTGCACTGTTGACGTTATGGATTGCTCTGGGCCTGCGCGAACCCGGGCTTCGATCCAAAAAAGCAGCGCCGGAAAATACCAGCAGTGAAAACGCGGAAATTACCGCGTGGCATCTCGTCGTCAATGCGTGGACATGGATCACGAAAACTCCGGCGGCTCTCTTCGTGATTTTCGCCGGGGTACTCATGGATAGCGTGGTGCGACTGTTCCTGACTTTTTCGAGCTCCTACTTTCGGGTGATCCATCTTCCTGAAATAGCATTCGGCCTGATCAGCGCTTCCATGGGTGGCTTGGGCATGATTATCTCTCCGGCCGCCCGGCGGATGGTCGGAGCCAATTCGGTTCTGCGAAACTACCTGCTGATTGGCGTTGTGGTGTTAATGGCGCTCATTGGCGTGGCTTGCCGATGGAACTATTGGGGCGTCCTTTTCTTTTTCCTGCTGGCCGCTGCCATGATGGCGCTGGGCTACATGGTTTCCTACTACTTGAATGCGCTGGTTGATTCGAGTCATCGTGCCACGGTCCTATCCTTCAAGGGTGTCGCCTTCAATCTCGGCTACGGATTTATCAGCCTTGTTTTCGCGCTCGTTCTGCGTGCCGTCCGAAATGGCGGAAGCCCCGAGGATGCCGTCGCTCACGCCATTTTCTTTTTACCCCTATGGATTCTCTTCGGCGCCATGCTTTGTGCATTCTGTTTTCGCGGACATTTCAAGAGCCTGGCGAAGAAAATTTAAAAAAGGCCCTGGAAATATTGGTCAAGAGCGGAAGCTTTTTTCCCTGACGCGTGAAGGCCAAAGTAGTCGCGGGCTTTCGTTTTTTGTCCGGCCCGAGCCAGTGCCGTGAAGTACATTTGTCGAAACAGATCGTCCTGCGCGTCGCTTCCGCCGATGGCGGTCATTTGATCCATCACCGGAGCCAATTGCTCAGCCGCTTTTTTCCACTCACCACGACCATAAGAGACCGTCGCCTCGACAACAGGCGCGCCAATCGCTTTCCATAGTGGCGGGGATTGAGCGCCGACGGTGGCGTGTAACTTCTCAGCCGCGTTGCCTCGACCTGCCCGTGTCAGCGCGTAGGCATGATGAGCACTGAGGAACGGCATGAAGCATTCCTCCACATGCGGCTCGACGTGATCGGCAATCGCTTTCCATTCCGAAGTCACATCCGCCCCAGCCATCTCCATTCGCCAAAGCAACGCAATGGCATCGACCTGCTCGCCGATCATATCCGGAGTGATCCCCCAGATGTGTGCGCGGAATAGTTGAAGGGCATCGCCATAATCAAGCCGCTCCAAATCAAAGAGCGCAAGATGCCACGCCGTGTGCGAATGGATGGGACGCGAGCAGGTCGCAGCCTGCGGCAAAAACTTTCTCAGGCGATTCTCACCTTCCGCGATATCACCGAGCCGAATGGTCACATGGGACAAGGTATGCTCTGCCCACGGATTCCGCGCCTCGATCCCGATCGACTTTTCCGCCAGGCTCCGCGCAGCTGCGTAGTTCCCGCAAAGTTCCTGGGCAAACGAGTACATCGCCAGAAAATCAGGATCGCTGCCGTTAACCGGAGCCAGCCGCTCCATGTGCGCGAGGAAACGCGGGCCGGAATATTGCTGGCCACGGATATAATAAATAAACTCGCAAAATTTCGCGGCCAGCAAATCCCTCGGATCCGCCGTCGTTGCCGCTTCGAAAATCGATGCAGCAGCCTCGTAATCCTGCGCATGCCAATGACGGAGCGCTTTCAGCAAATAGGGCGCTACAGTACCTGCGCCACATCGTTCGGCTCTATCTAGAAAACTGGCTGCCGTCGCATTTGCCTCCGCAGTTTGACCGTAGAGATAAAAGGCCGCCGCGCAGAGAAGAACCATCGGATCGTCCGGAAAATCCAACGCGCCCTGAAGAATGCGCTCCGCGCCCGCATCAAAGCGAAGGAGACAGCGTCGAAAATCCTCGACGACTTGTTCGGGGCTCATACCCCATTCTTCTTCGACCAACTTATCCGGTCAAGCCGTCCCGCTTACTGGTCAACTGTACGCTCACCGGTAAAGAATTCCTGCAGATCGCCCCCAATGCCAAGAAACGTATTCTTTACATCGTTTCCTGCATGCTGAACGTCGGTGGCAATTCCGGTGCCCGTCGCGTCTTTATGGGCGACAGATCCCGGTGGCGCGTATAACGCAAATGCACCGTCGGTGGCATTCACGAAAACGAAACCCTTGTTGGTCGCGCCGTCCAATAACTCGATTCTCCAGCGGGGTATCTGATTGTCGGGTGTAACCCGCAAAAGGGCGCGCACATGATCATAGGCCAGGGCATGTTTGCCCGCATAATCCTGGGCGACGGCAAGAGCTGTACCTTCACCCGTCACTTGCGTCCCGGCAAAGGTCAGGGTATCACCATAGACCACGCCTCCCTTGGCTTCATAGGTCTTCGTAACCTGACCATTCTCGACTTTGACCACACGCCCATGCGAGGCCATAGCCGGGTCATAAAAAATAACCCACCACGTTTGAATTGCCGCAGGTGTCCCAACACCGTAAACCGAGACGATGCGATCACGAAGAGGGGCATCCACCCCGGTCTTGGCGACATCGACGGCCTGACTGGCCGTATTGCTCATTGTTCCCGTATTTACATCCGCATTAATGCGAATCGGGCTTAAGCACAAGAGGACTGCACAAAGAAGAAATGAGGGCGTTTTCATAGTTATTTTTTCGAGTCTTGTGAGGGCGCGGCAGTCGTATCCGAACTCGGCGCGGCATTGGTATCCACCTTGGAGCTTTCCGAAGCAGGCGAAGTTGTCGGACCGGATGAGGAAGGGGAAGGAGCCGTCGTTTCGTTCTTGCTGGATTCCTGCGGAGCGGCTGCTCCCGAGGGAGCATCACGTTGAGTACTCGTCGGCATGCTGGGAGCAGTCGTCGTGTCAGCTCCACTTGAGGTAGTCGTGGGAGCGGGTGCGCTCACCGTGTTGGTGTTGGTCGTGGTGTCTGTTGCGGGCGACTTGCTATTGCTATTACAACCAGCGAAAGCCAGCAGAAGCGTTCCCAGTGTTATTCTGACAGTGACGAGAATGGATGATGTTTTCATGATTTATTCCGAAGAGTTGTTTCCCACGGTGTGTGGACTTCCGCATCTTTGAAATGCACTGGTTGTGCCAAAAATCTCATCAGAACCGCAACCTACTTCCAGTTAAAGAGTTGGAAGATGGGATAGAATCCTGAACCAAAGAATTCTTCAGGCAGATCGCACGATTGCGCCTGCGTTAAAGGCAATGTGCGGGATATCCCGATCAAACGGCGGGCAACTTGGATGAGAGTTTCCGAAACTGATCCGTCATCTGCGCCACTCGAATATAGGCGCTGGCCTTGTCCATGATTTCAATCTTTGCATCGGTCTGAGTTTGTTCTCCGGCCTCGACCATCTCGATTATTCCCAAAAGCCGCAGCTTGGTCAGGTTCTCATGAACAATCCCGGATGCCATTCCCATCTCGCGGGCCAACTTGCCCATGGGTAACGCAGCAGACAAGTGCGAACGCGCGGCATGAAAAAATTGGTAGAGCTCCGGTTCCATCCAAATTTCGGGTTCAAATACAACCAACCGGTGCTTTTGTTCGGCAACCGGAACCGCCTTGTTTTGCGCCGCCTGTTCATCGACATGACAAACGAGGAGCATGGCGAGGTCGTGAATGGACACCAATCGCTGATTGACCATAAGAGCGACAGGGCCCATTTGAAATTCAAACATGCCTGAGCGGGCCTGAACGATCACCCCCAGCTTATCCACCATCTCACGCGTTTCGGTCAGAACACAACTGCCCATCTTCATGGTTTGAACTGACCCATTGGAAATATCCACATCGAGAATTCCAAACTCAGGAATATCCAACAAACGAAGACGACCGGTGCGCTGCCCAATGAGCAGCAATACTTCCGGCAGCGGAAACTCGGATAGATTTCCAACGATTGGCATACAACGACGTTCGGTAAATTTCTTCAGACTTCCGAAGCAACTTTGAGACCAAATGCCGAGCCGAACCAAGAAAATACTGCGTTCCCCGGAGTTACAATTAGGAGACAGTAACCGTCGGCAAGGCGCCCGGCTTCTCTTGAAGGCCGATGAGCGCAATCGCACGCTCCAGGATCACCAGCGGTTTCTGCGTCTTGGTGATATATTCACTCGCCCCCAGGGCCTTCATCTGCTCCATCTCCTCTGGATTCGAATTGGCTGTCAGCATGATGACCGGAATGCCTTTCAGGGCTTCATCCGCCTTGAGTGCCTGCAACGCCTCGACTCCGTTCATCACCGGCATGGTCATATCAAGGATGATCAGGTCCGGCAGAAATTGACGGGCGGCTTCCACCCCCAGCGCACCGTTGGCT
>Ga0068858_100007054_pt1 | contig 10909 bp, 11 predicted proteins | sample KBSSwiS12_FD_66589 | JGI IMG/M metagenome (GOLD analysis project Ga0068858, IMG submission 66589) | Switchgrass rhizosphere microbial communities from Kellogg Biological Station, Michigan, USA - KBS Switchgrass S1-2 | ecosystem: Host-associated > Plants > Roots > Rhizosphere > Soil ... | reverse complement strand
TGCTACCGGCGGCAGACTTCTGGACCACGCCGAAACGCGGACGTTTCAATCGTTAACCGAATTTCGGTCATTGGTCTCTCGGCTTGAGATCGGTATCTCGGCTCGGCTGAACCCTTTTGGGCTCGCCGGGCATCTTCGGAGTGCCGTCCCCTTCTTGGCCATGCTCACGTGCGACTATGCAGGTCACTTTACTCTGCCATGCTGGAGGTTATCGGGCGAGAACTCGCCCGTTCTACTGATAGCGCGAGCACCGGACAAGACTACCCTGCTCTCGTCGTCAGTCCTGCGAAGGTTGGTGCACCAAGGGCGAATGTCCATTCCGATCCTGAGCCAGTGCGGCGCTACCAAGGACAGGGAAGTACCGCAGAAACACAAGAATTGGGGCCCATTTTGGAGTGGATGTGACCACTTGGCGTTGACCTGCGCTTGACGTTTCTTCCTTGTCGCGCAACAGGTCTCGTTTCTGGGAGAATGAAACCACCAACCACAGTGCGCGTTCACGGGATCGAGGAAGAAAAGCCATGTCTGTGTCCGAGGTTGCCGTCGCCCTTATCGATGACCTTCTAATGAGCACGATGACCAGGGCGGCTGAACCCCTGACGGCCGACTTCGAGCGCAGGGAGCCACGCTGTCGGATCTGTCGTCATGAGACTGTGCGTGTTCTCGTCAAAACGAGTTGCTGGACCGGCACGGTGCCCCGATCATCCTGGGCCGTGGCAAGACTCACGTGGTCACCTACGCAGATATCCTGCGTGACCTGGAGCCCATGAAAAAGGGCCGCGACAAGACGGACCGAATAACCTATGACAGGCTCTGGGTCCACGCCAAGAGGCATTACGACCTTGCCGGGATAACGGCCTACTGGAGCCCGGATGCACAAGGAGCTGATGAATGCCCTAGGGGGATAACGGGGTGTAGGACCTATCGAATAGCCACAAACAGGTACCACTAAGTACGAAGAAATTCCTCGCCCTGTGGGATCTCTAGTTTGAAACAGTATGGTGCGCAATTGAACCGGCGTGGTGTCCAGGTTGAAGTCGAATAGGGCGGCCACGGAGCCTGCGGCGTGCATATGAGCGAGTAGGGACAACCTCATGTGGCCCTGGTGCTGTCAGCGTCTGCGTGGGTCATGCTTGCATCGGGTGTTGTCGGACCCCGCATCGACACTAGGAGGCGGCCGTCATGGCCGGTAAAGGATGGAAGTGGACGTGGCAGCAGTGTGGTCGCTACAAGTACCCGAAGCTCGTGGTACACACAACCAGCGCCGACCACCTGGCGGCCAGTACGCCGTCGCTGACGGACTTCCCGCCCCTTCAGGTGGTTCGCCGGTATCGGAGGGACGATGGGTTCACGATGAACAGGTCGTCACGACGATCGACATGAGACGTCGTTGATGGTGCGTCTGGCTTCGACCCAGAGACAGCACTGCTACTCGGACTCGTCGCCGTCAACGCGGCAACATTTCTCGGTGATGCATCGCGGCGTCCAGTTTGTCCAGTTTTTGGTGCATGGTCAGGCGAGGTCGGGCGGAAGCGCCCATGCCACGGCGAACCCGTCCCGATCCACCTTCGGTTCCAGCTTCACCAGGCCACCCTTCTGAAAGCCGACCACCTGGGCCTGCTCGTCGCCTACGACCAGCAACGAGGCAAGCCTGCCGAGGAAAGGCATGTGGCCGACGAGCGCAAGCGACTGGTGCTCGGTCCCTGTTCGAAGCCACAGTGCGACCGGTACCACCGGGTCATTCGGCGCAAGACCCGGTCGAGCCTCAACCCTCGGCTCCACACCGATCTCCCTCACAAGCAGCTGCGCAGTCTGCGCTGCGCGCAGCTTTCCGCTGTGCAGGCAGCCGCTGATCCGCACGTCAGCAGCCCGGGCTCTCTGAGCGACACGCTGCACCGCCGCTCGACCGGCATCCGTGAGGGGTCGCTCGGGATCCTCTGTTTCGGTCGTCGCCTGACCGTGCTGCATCAAGTACAGGTCCATGTCGGTTACCTCCGATGGTTCCACCATCATCCCGCGGACGCGCGGTCGTGAAGAGTGCGTTGCGCACCGAAGACCGTGGTCTGCGACACCCGCGATTTCGGCATCGGCCCGGCGGGTCACCACGGCATAACCCCAAACTTGGTCTGAGCGTGAACTTCACCCCGGCCACGCGGCTAGACGTCCCCGAGTCGCAATTGGGTTCACGTACTGGATTGTCGACGCCCGATCTGTCGCATGCGCGCATCCAAGGCGCGGATCTCCTTGAGGAGTGGGTGGCACGGCTTGCGGGCCACCGGCCGGGTGTCGGACAGCGTGACGCAGGTGATGATGTCGCGGTCGTCGTCGTAGTCGTGATAGGCCCTGTAGCTCATCGGATCTGCCTAAATTGCAGCCGCATCACCCCGGTGGCGGTGGGATCCAGCTTGTCGGTCAGCGGAGTCTCGTCACGGCCGGGCACCACATAGTGCGCGCCATTGGGCATCCCCGATCACGAGGTCGCGCAGCGTGCTGGACACGAGCACGTCGTTCGGCCCTGCCAGGGCGCTCACGCGCGCGCCGATGTGCACGGCGATGCCGCCGATGTCTTCGCCGCGGACCTCGCACTCACCGGTGTGCAACCCGGCCCGCACCTCGATGCCGAGCGCCTGCACCGCGTCGCGGATCGCCATCGCGCAGCGGATGGCTCGTTGTGGGCCGTCGAACATCGCGAGGAAGCCGTCTCCCGATGTGTTCACCTCGCGGCCCAGAAAGGGGGTGAGCTGCGACCGGACGACAGCGTCGTGCGCATCGAGCAACGCATGCCAGTCATGGTCGCCCATTTCGGCGGCCCGGCGCGCGCAAGTCCCCGTTCTGGGCGAGTTGAAATGAGCTTGCATATGGCCAAGCTGCGTGAGCTGGCCGACGAGTTCGGCTACTGGCCCGCCACCACCGACGAGATAAACGGAAGGGCACCCCCGCGGTGACGGTGTGGTAGAAGGCGGTGGCCAGCGCCTTCGTTGGCGTTCTGCGGATTGTTCATGTGCCGCATCCGCGCCTGCACCGTCTTGATGTCATCGCCCTTGGCGATCAGCACTGATGATGCTAGGTAGTACAGCCAAGCAGTGTCTTGCGTCACATCAGTATGTGATATACGGTATGCAGTCATCTGGCATGCAGTGTCGCGGCGGCCGGTTCCCTGCGTCAGTGACTTGCGTCCGGGTGCCCGCGCGGGTTGGGAACCCCCACTTCGCGCCAATGCGCCGTGTGGTGCCCGACAACGCGAGAGGCCTCAGTTCTGTGTTCAAACCCGTCGCAGGGGTAGTGGCAATCACCACCGCCGCTCTCCTCACAGCCAGCTGCGCCACGCCCACCGCTACCCCAGCCGCGCCCACCAGCCAAACGCCCGCACCGAAGGTGAAGATCACCACTCAGAAAACGATCGCTCTCCCCGGTGTCGGAGGCCACGGCGACGAGGTTGTCGTCGACCCGGGAGCACACTCCGCTTACGTTGCCCAAAGTCCGGACAATAACCTTGTCGTCATCAACACGACCGCCAACAGCGTCGAAGCGGTGGTACCCCAGATAGCGAGCGGGAATGGCATTGCCTTCAGCGACTCATATGTCTTCGTTGCAGAAGCAGACGCTGGAGCCGTCGCAGTCATCGCCAAACCCAGCTGGAAGGTCATCGCCACCGTGCCCTCGGGCGGAAAAACACCCGACGCCGTCTACTACGATCCGCACGAGAACAGCATCTTTGTCACCAACGACGACTCGAACAACCTGGAACAGTTCTCCGCCACCGCTCCCTTTGCCATCGAAGGGACACTGAACCTTGATCCGGCACAGGCTAAAACCGGCCCTGACCTGGGAACCTATGCGAGCGCCGACGACAAAATCTATCAATCCGACGACAACAACGTAGAAGTCATCGACGCGAAGACCCGGACGATCCAGAAAGTCTTCACTCCGCTGAGCGCCGATGCCACAACGAAAGATATCTACTACGACCAGGCGCATCACTTGCTCTGGGTGGGGACGTCTGACCCGAAGGTGCTCGCTATCGACCCGGACACCGGGAAGGTTGTCTACACCGTGAAGACGGCATCCGGGATGGACCAACTCGCGGCGGACACCGATGACGGCCTGCTCTTCCTCGGCGAGAGTAAAGCGGGAGTCATGGGCGTCGTCGACCTCGCCACCCACGAAAACATCGCTGACGTCGAAACGGAATCGGGATTCCACACCGAGGGCTATCTGCCCGGCGCTCACCTCGCCTATGCCTACCTGAACCAATCAAACAAGATCGAGATAGACAACGTCAGCAAGGCTTAACCATGGCGGTTGGACCGACGACTACGTGTCGTCTCATGGCGACGGCTGCCGAGTGGGCCGCCAGAGGCAAGTCGTCCCGGCCCACCGGCAGGCTGGTACCCCAGCCCGGACGACACCGGCGGTCAGCGATGGTGGAACGGCGAGGCATGGAGTGCTCGGACGACCGCATGACAGTTTGTTGGCCGCGGGGAATGTTCCGTGCTGATCACCGTCGACGTGGCGAGATCGACGGCCGCGACGAGGCGAGGGCGGCCTCGTAAGGCCTCCTCGCCGCACCTGACACCACTGACAATCCCGCTACGGCCTGCTTCGCGCTGTTGGCGCACGGCATGGCCTACCACGACGCCGATCCCGTCGCCGCGTATAACGTCCTACGCAGAGCCCTCACGGTCGCTCGAGAAAGCGGCAACCGACAGATGGAGTCGGCCGCAGCGGTCACGTTATGGGGCCAGCGGCCGCATCATGGTCGCCGGCCAGAACATCAAGCTCGGCCCCCGTCACCGCGGCAAGATCGTCACCGTCGTCATCGAGGACACCCATCTGCGCGCCATGCACGGCGAAGAAGAGATCGCCGTACGTCCACGACGAAACCTCAAACCCATCACCCGATTTCACGTCACCGGCGCAGGAGCCAACAACCCAAGCCGTCAAGCATCTCCCGACGACAATCCGTCAAAAATTTCCTGAGTCCATACCCGGACATCTCGGAGGCGCCTTGAAATCGCTGAGTGCGAGATCCGGCTTGGCGGGGCCCGGCACACTGGCCGAGCTCGACGCAGCCCGGCGGACCCGGTGGCGTCACTTCAGCGCGATGACAAAGCTCCTTGTGCAGTCGTGGCATGGCGATTCCTGAAAACGAGTAGCGCGGTACTCACGTCGAACGCGATGTCCTGCCGCACGCTGTTGGAAGGCCGCGACGTACGGGAGATGTGACGATGACTGATCTGCAGCAGCAAGCACTCGACTCTTTTTATGCGCTCGACAATGTGATCACGGTCAAGATCACGATGCCGCAGGCCGAGTGGGATGCGGTGCGAAACGAGGAGCCTAAGGGCGGCCGGTGCAACTTCGAATGGAGCGGAGGCGCCAGGTTCACCTGGCGCAAGGCGACCTCGGTCGAGATATCCGGAACGAAGTTCCCCGCCAAGACCAAGTTCACCGACGTCGGCGTCAAGAAGAAGTCATTTTGCGGCTCCATAAACAGCGACAAGCCGTGCCTGCATGTCGACTTCGGCAAGTTCGGCGACGCCAACGTCCCCGCGATCGAGGCCCTGATCGGGTCCCGTTACGTCACGCTCAACAACTCCATTCAGGACAGGTCCTACATCAAGCAGACACTGGGCTACCGATTGCTGGACATGGCCGGGTTGCCCAATTCACGATGCAACTACGCCCGGGTGTTCGTCAACGGAACGCCGGTAGGCCAAGGGATCCCCGGCGTCAACAGCCCCGGCATCTTCGTCAATGCCGAGCCGGTGATGAAGCGCTACATCGAGCGGAACTTCAACGGCAACGTGAAGGGCAATCTCTACGAGCTCGAGCATCACGACGATTTTCTCGAGGAGAGGCTGAAGTTCATCGGGGTGGAGTCGCTGTCCAAATTCGAGGACAAGGCCGACCTGAAATTCGCGATCGGTCACATCAAGGCGAACGGGCTGGCCGGCGCGGACCAGATGCTCGACATGGACCAGTTCCTGAAGATCTACGCGATGGAGTTCTTCCTCAAGCATTGGGACGGCTACGCGGACAACACCAACAACACCTACATCTACAACGACGTGACCGCCGTCGCCGCGCCAGGCGTGGGCAACATCAAGTTCAAGATGATCCCGTGGGGCATTGACCAGACATTGCAGCCCGACAGGCCGTTCAAGTTGGGCCGCGATGGGGTGATCGCCCAGCTCGTGCGTAACGACGACATCCGTCGCAAGCAATTGTTCGACCAGATTCGGGTGTATCGGGAGACCCTGTTCAGCCGCGAGCATCAGCAGACGGTCCTCAAACCCCTGATCGATCAGATGCAGGCACTAGTCGTCGGGTTCGGCGTGCCCAGTGCTGCGGCGGAGATCGATTCCGTGCGGCAGCAACTGCGGCTGGCCGAATCGGCCGGATACATCGCTACAGGTCTGCCCGGCCCCTCCAACCCGGTCTACATCCTCAAGCACGACACCAGTGCCTGTCTGCATGCCAGCAATACCGAGTCGATCCCGCCGGGCATACCCGCTCCGGCGAACTTCGAGGTCTACCACCAACCCCTGAAGGACGACAACGACAAAACGGACCTGTGGGTCTTGGACGACCTCGGGACCGGAAAGTCACTCACCAATCAGGCGTTCGACCGCGTTCTGCACGCCAGCGCCACGCAAGTCACGCCGCAGGGGCACAAATATCTCTACACATGTGCGCCGAGTAACGGCGAACATGCTGAAGAGTTCAAGATTGCTCCGGTGCCGGTCCCGGTCACGGACCCCGCCAATCCGCCGGGCCGGTTCGCGTATACCGGCTATTTCAACCTGGTCAGCCTGCGGACCAATGAGATGGCGAAATACGGGCTCGACCTCACGCCGGGCGGCAGGGCCAGGGTTCACCAGGAACTTCCTGGTTCCAACCTCTACTTCTACTGATCCCTCGCGGGGTAGTCGATCACGGCGTAGCCACCACGGTCGTCGACGATCAGAAGTTTCCTTTCCTCACCGCTTGAGAATGCGACGACGCCCTCTGGCTTCATCGATCGATGGAAGGTGACATCGAGCAGCTCTACGTTGTCGCTGCTGCCGTTCCACGCGCATAGCTGAAACGGTTCGTCTCCCGTGCTCTTCGACCGGCCGATCAGAATGAGAAAGTCTCCGGTCTGCTGGTCGTACGAGATGTCGCGGATGCCCTGCTTCGCAGTTGATTTGGGTACACGGACGCGCACGATCGACGGCGCCTCGAGCGCGCCTATGGTCCAGGGGGCGACGTCCGCGTCGATGGGGACCCGAATCACGGTGATGCTTCCGGGGTCCGCGGGCCCCCGCTGGCCGAACAGGAGCGTCCGGGTGTGCGGGTCCCAGGCGAGGCCTTCGATGTTGAGCCCGCCGGCGTCCGGTTGCCGGTGGCCGGCTGCGACGAGCGGAGGAACCTGGCGCAGTAACCAGTCGCGGAATCCGTGCATTGCTTCCGATTGCAGGTCACCGTGGGGTCCGTAGCGCACGCGCACCAAGCCGTCCGATCTCTTGCCGTCCACGACGCATAGCGAGGACGCGACGATGAGAAAGATTTCGCCGTTGTGGTCGATGCGAGTCAGCCCCTCGGGATCACTCAACTGACCCTCTGCCACCCCGGGCGTTGGGCGCCGCGAAATCCGTTCGACCTCTTTGCCATCGGCGCTGAGTGCCAGTTCGAACAGGGCTGAGGGGTCGTTGTTGTCGATGAAGACGAACCGGCCCGGCCCGACTTTCGCAACGCCCGAGGCGTTGAACGGCGCCTTTCCGTTCCTCTCGTCGAACGACGTCGACTTGACCTTCTTCTGTAGGCCCAGACCACCCGCGATTGCGTGAAACGCCGCCGCGACTTTGGCAGTCCAGTTCGCCACGTGGTCCCTTCCCCAGCCGCAACTTACCGGCAAGCGCTGTCGCTAACGCACTATTAGAAATTCAAGAGAACACTCGCCATTACGGCTTCCGCAAGTGACAAGAAGCACGCACAGGAATGCGATTAGCAGGTATTAGCTCGACTCTCTCTGAACCGCCCCGGTGAGTCCAGAGACTCCGTACAACCCGGGGCACATCAGAGTCTCCGGACATGCCGGGCGGTTTCATACTGACCGAGTAAAGGTTGGCCAACCACCAGGGGAGTAAATGGCGGGCCGATGGAGGGAACAACTAGGTCAGACGTTGGGCCAGATCACAGCCTTTTGCCCTCGTCCCAATTCGCCGCCACCTTCTTGCTCGGCTGCACGCGCGGCGGTTCGCCCGGCATCTTCGGATAGTTCGGCGGATACGGCAGGTCACCGAGTCCGTTTTCCTCGTCAGCCTTGACCATCTGCAGCAGCTTCTCAATCGACTGGGCCTTGGAATCGATGTCGGCCCAGGGGTCGTCGCGGCCTGCCACCACGGCGGGTGCGGTGGCGATGGTGTAGTCATCGGGGTCCGCGTCGCGCAGTTCGTCCCACGTCAACGGCATCGACACAGTCGCGATCGGCGTCTTGCGCGCCGAATACGCCGACGCGAACGTGCGGTCGCGAGCATTCTGGTTGAAGTCGATGAAGATTCGCTTGCCGCGCTCTTCTTTCCACCATGACGTGGTGACCGCGTCGGGCGCCCGCCGCTCCACCTCGCGCGCCAACGCGATACCCGCCCGGCGTACCGCGATGAAGTCCCAATCCGGCTGGATGCGCAGGAAGATGTGCAGCCCACGGCCACCGGAGGTCTTCGGGTATCCGACAAGGCCGAGCTCGTCGAGGACCGGCTTGAGGACGTCGACCGCGATCCCGCTGGCCTCCTTGAACCCGGTGCCCGGCTGCGGATCCAGGTCGATGCGCAGCTCGTCGGGATGCTCGGTATCCGGGCAGCGCACCTGCCACGGATGCAGGGTGATGGTGCCCATTTGCGCCGCCCACACGATCGCGGACGGGTGCGTCACCTTCAGCGCATCCGCGGTCCTGCCCGACGGAAACGTCACCGTGCACGTCTCCAGATAATCCGGGGCGTGCTGCGGAATTCGCTTCTGGTAGATCTCCTCGCCGTCGATGCCGTCGGGGAAGCGCTGCAGATGCGTCGGCCGATCCCGCAACGCGGTCAGCATGGGGCCGCCTGCGACGGCCAGGTAATACTCGACGAGCTTGCGTTTCGTGCCGTCGGAACCCAGCTTCGGATAGTACACCTTGTCCGGGTTGGTAAACCGGACCTTGACGCCGTCGACATCGAGTTCTTCTGCGGGCGTTGCCATTTCAAGACTCCAGCACGTCGGAGAGGTCGAAGGTGATCGGGACCTCGAGTTGCTCGAAGGTGCAGCTTGCCGGATCACGGTCCGGCCGCCATCGCACGAACTTGACCGCATGCCGAAATCGTTGGCCGTGCACGGTGTTTCCCTCCATCTGATCGTAGGCCACTTCGCACACCTTCTCCGGACGGACGGGGATCCATCGCTTGTCAGCCGCCGAGTTCCACCGGCTCGGCGCCCCGTCGACGGCTTCGTCGCCCTCACGTAACGGCTCGAGGTCGGCCAGCAGCTTGAGCCGGTCCTTTGCAGTGAACGATGCTGCGCCACCGATCATCTGCAGTTCGCCGTCGTCGCGGTACAGTCCGAGCAGGATCGACCCGACGCCCTCACCGCTCTTGTGGACGCGGTAGCCGATCGCCACGCAGTCGGCATCGCGAGCGTGCTTGACCTTGACCATCTCCCGCTTGCCCGGCAGATACGGACCGTCCAGCCTCTTCGCGATCACGCCGTCCAGGCCTGCGCCCTCGAACGTGTCGAGCCACTGCGCGCCCTTCTCGGGATCCTCCGTGGTGCGGGTGACGTGGCACCACTGCTTCTCCCTCACCGATTCGGACAGCGCTTCCCGGCGCACCCGAAACGGCTCCTTCATCAGGGATGTGTCGCCGGTCGCCAACGCGTCGAAGCCGATGAAATGCGCGGGCGTCTGCTCGGCCAGCATGTTGATCCGGCTCGCGGCGGGGTGGATGCGTTGGGACAGCGACTCCCAGTCCAGCCGGATGCGCCCGCCGATCTCGCGCGGCACGACCACCTCCCCGTCGAGCACACAGCGCGGCGCCAGCTCGTCACGCAGCGCCTGCTCGAGCTCAGGAAAGTAGCGGCCGAGCTCCTTGCCGTTGCGCGACTGGATGACGACCTCGTCGCCGTCGCGGAACACCAGCGCACGGAAGCCGTCCCATTTCGGCTCGTAGGACCACACCCCGGCTTCGGGCGGCACCGTAGCCTGGGCTTTGGCAAGCATCGGCTCCAACGGCGGCAATACGGGTAGGTCCACGCTTTCCATACTCACGTAGACCGTCGAACCCGGGCAATATCATCGGCAACCCGTGGGGGTGACCGACAAGGACCGGAGTTCTTCCAGCGCTCTGGCGGAGTCGCTGCCGGGATCGGCGTGATAAAGAAGCAGATGCTGCCCAACGGCGTGCAGAACATGCGGGACGTTGAGCTGGTGCCGTGATAGATAGAGGTCGCCGACCCTCGGATGACGCAGGTGCAAGATTCCCAACGGGTAACCCACATCTGCGCGCGCCCACAGTTCGCGGAAACGTGGGCTGGCCGCGGACATTTCAGCGATCAACTTCTGCATGCGAGGATCATTCGGATTGTCACCGGCGAGTTCCCGTAAACCACTTACTGCGGCCTCGGTAGCCTCGTCCCAATCGACGTAGAGCTCTCTCGCGGCGGGGTTCAAAAGGCGCCAGCAGAGGAAGTTCTGTCCCGGGGCGAATCCTGGCGACAGCGCCTGGGCCATCGGATTCGAAGCCAGGACGTCTTGGTTACTACTGGCCACGATTGCCGGGAACGGGAACTGATCGATCAGCCGGGTCTAACCCCTCGGCCGCTACCTCTAGGACGGATTGATCCCAGCGGCTGGTGGTCGGGTTGGCCAGTTGATGCAGGTACCTCGTGGCCTTGA
>Ga0068858_100007050_pt1 | contig 10914 bp, 9 predicted proteins | sample KBSSwiS12_FD_66589 | JGI IMG/M metagenome (GOLD analysis project Ga0068858, IMG submission 66589) | Switchgrass rhizosphere microbial communities from Kellogg Biological Station, Michigan, USA - KBS Switchgrass S1-2 | ecosystem: Host-associated > Plants > Roots > Rhizosphere > Soil ... | reverse complement strand
GACGCGGCGCGCACTTTTGCCGCCAACATGCGCCTTGCGCACCCCAAGGGTGCTTCGAAAGAGCTTGAAATCCGCGACCCAATGCTGGTCGGGGCCTCGCAGTCGGATTTCAGGCCGCAAATCAACCAGCTCATGAACTCCGGCGTCGAGGGCGTCTTCTTCGCCGCGGTGGGCGCGCCGACGGTGAGTTTCTTCCAGCAGGCGCGATCGGTGGGCCTGGAGAAGAAGCTGAAGGCCATATGCGAAGGCCAGGGCGACGTAACGGCCAAGGCATTGGGGCGGGATATGTTCACATACTGGGGTCCGACCTTCTGGCCCTATCAGGTCGAGCCGACCAAAAGCAACAAGCTGTCCCAGGAGTTCTACAAGGACTGGGTCGACGCTTACAAGGATTCCTCTCCCCCGACGGTAGGATGCATAGGCTATCGGGCCGCCACTGCGATTCTCGAAGGTGTGAAGCGAGCCAAGTCCACGGACGCCGAGGCCGTCATCGCCGCGATGGAGGGGCTGCAATTCGATTCTCCGACAGGGCCCGTGCGCTTGCGCAAGGAGGATCATCAGTCCATCGGAACGGTTTTCTTCGCCCAGTACGCGCCCTCCTCCACGGAGCCCTTCTACGAGATCAAGTCGGTCAAGGCGATCGATGAGAACACCGTGGTGGAGCGCCCCACTCCGGGGTCCGAGTACGTCATTTGACTTGTCCGGCCCACCGCTCGGAGCGGCCCTGGGTGACGGCCGGGGCCTGAGAAGGAGCGCTTGCGTTGCTTTCCGAGTGGTTGTTTTCGATCTATAGCGGCATTGCAAGCGGGCTGGCCGTTTTCCTGGTGGCGGCGGGGCTGTCATGGGTGTTCGGCATCCTGAAGATACTGAACATGGCGCACGGCAATTTCTTCATGGTCGGCACTTACGTCGCCTACAGCGTGGTGGGCCAGAGGCCCGAATCGCTGGCCGCCTTCATGGGCGCGTCGCTTCTTGCCGCGGCGGTCGTCGGGCTGCTGGGTTTCATCACCGACAAGGTGATGCTGCGCAGGCTGCGCGGGGCTGACTACCACTACGTGCTGATGGGAACCTTCGCGCTGGCCATGCTTGTCGAAGGCGTGGTGAAGCTGATTTGGGGAGTGGACCTGACGACCGTCAATCCGCCTCCCGTGCTGGACGCGCCCGTGGATATCGGCGGGGTCATGGTGCCGAGGTTCACGTTGTTCGCGATCGGCGCTGGCCTGGCCGTGTTCGCCGCGCTCGATTTAGCCCTCAACCGAACCTGGGCCGGGAAATTGATGCAGGCAGTCGCCGCCGATCCATGGATGGCCGGCATGATGGGCATCAACGTGCCGATGCTCCTCGCTGTCAGTGTCACGGCCAGTTTCGCCTTGGCCGGGCTCGCGGGCGGGCTGCTGCTTCCGTTCCAAAGCCTTTCCCCGGATATCGGCAATTCTTACCTGCTGTTGGCGTTTTTCGCCGTGATCATCGGCGGCCTGGGCAACATTCGCGGGGCCTTCCTCGCCTCCGTGTTGCTCGGCGTTGTTCAGCAGGTCAGCACCATCGCCGTGCCGAACTTCCCGGGACTGACCGTTTACGTGGCGCTCGCCGTGTTTTTAATCTGGTGGCCCAACGGCATCTTCCCTCCGGCGGGACTGAAATGATCGCGCGCGCGGTGGCCATGGGCGCGGGCGCCGCCGTTGTTGGAGCAGCCTTTGCGCTGCCATGGTGGGCCAATCCCGGCATGCTGTTCCTGGCCGGCTTGACGCTGATTCAGGCCTTGTTTGCGCTGTCGTGGAACCTGCTGTTCGGTTACGCGGGACTGGCCTCCTTCGGGCATGCCGGATTCTTCGCCATCGGCGCGTATTTCACCGGAGCTTGCCTGAAATACAAGTTCGGAATTCCATTCCCCTTCGTCCTGGCGCTGGCTGGATTGTCCGGTGCTGCCGTTGCGTGGCTCATCGGCATCGTCGCGCTGCGGCGGCTGGCGGGCATATTTCTGGCCGTTCTCACCGTGGCGCTGTCGGAAGTGCTCCGCCTCATCATCGGTTACACGAAATTCCTGGGCCGTGAGGACGGGCTCAACGACATTCCGCGCCCGACCATCGATCTCGGCGTGGTGACCCTCGATCTGACTTCCAGCGAAGCTTATTTCGTCTTTCTGCTCGCGGCGTGCTCGCTGCTCACCGCCATGATGTGGTGGCTGGTGCACAGCCGCTTCGGCAGGACCTTCCAGACCATCCGCCAGGACGCCGAAAGGGCAGCCTTCATCGGCACGAACGTGTCGGCCTATCGGATCGCCGCGTTCATGATCTCCGGCGCGCTCGCGGCCATTGCGGGCGGGCTGTTCGCGCCCTGGACGCGCATTGTCACCACGGACGAAGTCCATTGGCTCATGTCCATCCAGCCCATGCTGAACACGCTGCTCGGCGGAGTCGGCTCGTTCTGGGGGCCCATTGTGGGGGCCATGGCCTTCGCCGCCATCAATTACGGCACGCGCACCTTCGTCGGCCTCGCGGAAGTGATTGTCGGCGGCATTCTGCTGCTGGTCATCCTCGTGGCGCCTCACGGCCTGCTGGGTCTGGTGTCGGCTTTGCGCGCCCGCATGGTGCGAGGTCACCCGGCCGCGGCGCGCGAAACCCCGCTTCCCGAGCGGCAACGGTGAACGCCGTCCCCATCATCGAAGTGGACTCGGTTCGCATGCGCTATGGCGAACTGGAGGTCCTAAAGGGGGTGAGCCTCGGTGTCGCGAGCGGCGAGACCTTTGCAATCATCGGGCCGAATGGAGCCGGAAAGACCACGTTGTTCAAGGTGATGACCGGCGAAGCGCGTTGCGACCGGGGCAGCGTCCGGTTTCGCGGCGAGGATGTGACCCGCTTGCCGGCCTTTCAGCGCGCGCGCCGCGGTTTCGGCCGCACTTTCCAAATGGCCCGTGTATTCCCTGAAATGACGGTGATGCAGAACGTCGTGTCATCGCTGGAGTCCCACCGCCGGTGGTCCGGGCTTTCACTCGGCAAGTGGTACCGGTACAAGCCATCGACCGAGGTCGCGACGGAGGCCGAATCCCTGTTGAGGGACCTCGGTCTGCAGGACCATCGGGCCGTGGAGGCCCGCTTCCTCTCGCATGGCGACAAGAAACGCCTGGAGTTCGCGATCGTGCTGGCCATGAAGCCGTCGGTGCTCATGCTGGACGAGCCGACGGCAGGAATGGCCCAGTCCGACCGTTTGGGGGTGGTCGAGCTTATCGGACGGATCCGTGCGGAGCGCGGCATCACGGTGATCATGACCGAACACGATATGGACGTGATATTCGGGCTGGCGAACAGGCTGATGGTCTTGAACTACGGGGAGGTCATCGCTTCGGGGAGCGTCGGTGATGTCCGGGACAATCCGGTGGTCCGCGAGGTGTACTTGGGCAAGGAGATGGTGCGTGCTTGACGTGCGCGCCGTCAATTCCTGGTATGGCGACAGCCATGTGCTGCACGACATCGATTTGAGGATCGAGGAGGGCGCCAGGGTAGCCATCCTGGGCCGCAACGGCGCTGGAAAATCCACCCTGCTCAAGAGCATTATGAACGGCGGCCCTCGAGTCGACGGCGAGGTGATCTGGAATGGCGCAAACCTCGAACGCATGCCTTCGTTCCGGCGCGCCCGCATCGGCATGGCGCTGGTGCCCGAAGACCGCAGGATATTCACGCACGTGAGCGTGGCGGAAAACATCGAGATGGCCCGCTACGCGGCCAGCATGGATCGCCCTGCCGCGCCCGCGACGGACATCGTCAGGCGCTTTCCCATGCTTGAGCCTCTGGCCGCCCGCCTCGGCGGACAATTGTCCGGGGGCCAGCAACAGATGCTTGCGGTCGCGCGAGGCGTCGCCGCGCGGCCCCGCCTTTTGCTCCTCGATGAACCCGCGGAAGGACTCGCCCCGGTGATTATCGAGCAGCTCGCGCGCGACGTCAAAAGCGCGTGCGAGTCGGACGGCATGGCATTATTGCTTTCCGAGCAGAACGTCTGGTTCGCGCGGCAGTGCACGGAACACGTCTACCTACTGAGCAGCGGCCGTATTGTGTTCTCCGGAAACTGGAGCGCCTTCGACCGCGAAACCGAATTCGTGCACAAGCACCTTGCGCTATAAGAAGGCTCCGTTGCAAGGGCGTTCCCTCAGTAGCCCGCCGGGCACCTATCGGGTTCTCGGCAACCCCAACACGGCCTCGGCCACGATGCTGCGCTGGACCTCGCTGGTGCCGCCGTAAATGGTGGGCGGAATGGAGCGCCGCGCCAGCCATTCGATCATGCCCGGCCCGTCGTAGCCGATTTCCAGGCTCTCGGGCGCCATGGCGGCGAGCAGTGCATGGCTGGTCGAGAGGTAGGATTCGCTGCAGAACAGCTTGGCCATGGGACCGAAGCCCTTCTTGCCCTTGCCCGAGTCGTAGGCCCAATAGCAGAAGCGGCTGAGCGCAATGCCGACGTTCAGCCGCACCGCCGTCTCGGCCAGCGTGGTGCGCACGTCCTCGTTGTCGATGGGCTTGTCGCCGTCAAAATTCGGGTTCTTCTCGTTGGCCCAGGCCAGCGCGTCACGCAGCAGCAGGCGCATGCCGGCAATGTAGTTGTCGCCACCCGACTGCTCCAGCGTCAAGGCCGCGGCCATGACCTTCACCCCGCCGTTCACCTCGCCCACGCGATAACGGTCGGGCACGCGCAGTTCGCGGTAGAAGGTCACGTTGGTGCGCTCGGCGCCGATGGTCTTGATTTCCGTGAAATCGTAGCCGGGCTGGCGCAGCGGCGCGATAAACACCGTGACGCCCTTGTACTTGTCGGGCGCGGTGCGCGTGATCATCAGGGAATAATCCGCGAGGTGGCCCACGGAGGTGAACATTTTCTGGCCGTTGATGATCCAGTCCGAGCCCGGGGCGTCGGTTTCCCGGCGGGCGCTGGTGTGCACGGCGAAAATGTCCGAGCCGTTGGTGGGCTCGGTGTAGCCCAGCGAGCAATAGGTCTCGCCCGCCACCACCTTGGGCAGGATTTCGCGCTTGGCCTCTTCGCTGCCGAAGTGATAGACGATCTTGCCGATCATCTCGGTGGCGTTGGAGGCCAGCATGTGCCAGCCCAGTTCCGACACCTGCACCTCGTATACCGCGGCCGAGGCGAGCAGCGACAGGCCCGGTCCGCCCACGTCCTTGGGGAAATCCGGATACAGCAGCCCTTCGCGCGCCAATTCCTTGTAGACCTCGCGGTCGAAGCCATCCAGGGAGTCGCGGTTGAAGCGCTCCTGTTTCTTCACGTCCAGGCGCTTGGCGAAATCGCGCATGCGCTGGGCGGCGGCGTTGGCATCCGCGCCCCAGTCGAAGTCCACGCCCACCTGCTCGGGCGTGCCGGCCTCGGGCAAGGCCGCCTTGGCGCCGCCCCACAACCGGTCGGCGGCGCGCAGCAGTTCGGCCTTGCCATTGCCGGCCAGCAGGGACCAGGCGTTGATCTTGCGGTAATAGAGCTGGGCGTCGTATTCCATGGCCATGCCGTAGCCGCCGAAAATGCGCATGGCCTTGATGGCCGCGGGTCGGGCTGCATGGCCGGCCCACCACGCCGCCATGGATATCAGCGCCGCGGCGTCGTCCGCCCGGCGCGCGATGCGGTCCACGGTGCGCCACACCAGCATGCGGCCGCCGTCCATGTCGGCCACCGCGTCGGCCAGGGCGTGCGACACGGCCTGGTACTCGCCGATCTTGCGCCCGAAGGCCTCGCGCTCGCAGGCGTAGGCCGCGGCGTTCTCCACGGCTTTGCGCCCGGCCGACAGCACCCGCGCGGCATTGAGGACCTTCCATTCTTCGAGCGCCGCCTCATACAGGGACCGCGCGCCCTTGACGCTCAATTCCGCTTCCTTGATGGCGGCCAAATCGATCTTGGCCCCGCCCACGTCGCCGTGCAGCTTGAGCGGCGGAATGTCGCGCTTGCGCAATACCCGCACTTCATCGCCGGCGAGGCACACCACGTGCGTGGCGGCCGCGCCGCCGGGTACCAGTTGCACCCCACGGCCGCGCAGGTCGGCCAGCGCCAGCGTGGCGGTGCTGCGCCCGGCCGTGCATTCGTCCAGCAGCTTCCTGCCGGCATCGCCCAGGCCGGCCAGCAGGCGGTTGGCCACCATGGCCTCCACCAGCGGCACCGAGGCCAGGTGACGCCCCGACTGCTCGGCCGCCACCACGGCGTGCATCAGGCTGGCGCCGCCGTCCTGTTCGGGCGCGCGCAGCATGGGAAGGCCCTGCTGCACCAGCACGGTCCACAGCACGGGGTCGAAACCTTGCTCTTCGGCGGCGCGGATGCGCGCACCGGTGGAATGCTCGCGGAACACGCGCTCCAGCGTGTCCTGAAGAAGTACCTGGTCTTCGCTTAAGGCAACCTGCATTGAATTCGTCCTCGCTTTTATCCGCTTTTTATCTCTGGGTCCGCGGCATTTTACGCCCACGCACCTGTTACCCCAGGCGCGATCACTCAGTCCAGCCGTCCGTGCGGTCCTCGTGGCGCGGCTGCCTGCCGGTGCGGAACGGGCACAGCGGCGAGTCCACGAGCAGAAAGCGAGTGCGCGTCCATGGCGCGGGCTCCAGGCGCCGCGTCACGCCGCCGGTGCGGTATTGCGCCGCTTCATTCCACCACTTGAAGAGCTTCGGGTCCTGGTGGCCGGGGTGGCCGGTCTCGTGGCGGAAAGACCTGGCGAGCCCGTCGTAGCCATCTTCTTCCCACAGGTTGATCACCTCGGGCCACTTGCGGCTGGAGCCGATGACGCCCCACACCCCGTAGCAGGACTGGGGCGCGCGGCGCGGCGCCTTGAGCGCATGGGCCTGAAGCAGATTTACGACATTCCCGGCTCGGCGACCCAATATTACGAGGCGCCGCCCGGCATGCGCGAGCACATCTCGCTGCTGGAACCGTCGCCCGCGCGCGAGCGCATTTACCGCGGGCTGCGCGCCTGGTCGAAGGACTGGGACGGCAAGCGCCCGGTGCGGCGCTATGCCACATGGCGAAATTCTGGGCCGACCTGGGCGTGCGCTGAAGAGCTGCTGCAGTTCTGCCGGGAAAACCGGCGCTGTCAGTCGGGAATAGCCTTGCGTGCAAACCGGGCAATCGCCTCCATGGCGGCCACGGATTCCGGCAAGGCCGGGAACACCGTGGGCCAGACGTGCTGCATGCCGGCGACGAAATGCGCTTCCACCGTCGCGCCGGCCTCGCCCAGCCGGGCGGCAAACGCCAGGCTGTCACCCAGCAGCACTTCATCCCCACCGGCAAGGATGAGCGTGGGCGGAAAGCCCTTCAAGTCTGCAAACAGCGGCGAAGCGAGCGGGTCCTTGGCCGAGTGGCCCTGAAGGTACTGTCCGGAGCCTTCCTTCGCCGCTTCCTTCGAGAACAGCTTGTCGGTGGACGAGCGCGTGGCGTAGGTGGCCGCCTCGACCGTCAGGTCCAGCCACGGCGATATCAGCACCACGCCGGGCGGATTGGCGCGGCCGAGGATGGCCACGGTGACCGCCGCCGCCAGTCCGCCTCCGGCCGAATCGCCCGAAAGCAACACCGGCCCGCTCTTGAGCAGCGCCTCGTACACCGCCACGCCGTCGTGAATGGCGGCGGGAAAGGGATGCTCGGGCGCCAGCCGGTAATGCGGCAGCACCACGCGCGCCTGCGCCAGCTTGGCCAGCCATGTTCCGAAGGGAATCCACATGGCCGGCTCGCCCATCCTATATCCGCCGCCATGCAGATGCAGGATGGTGCGCTTGGCGTCAGGCACCGAGCATTCCAGTCCGGGCACACCGGCATGTTCCTTCTTGACCACGGCGACGCCCGGTTCCACCGGCAGGTCCTTGCGAGAACCGGCGGTCATGGCGCGCCGCTCGGTCAGCGCCGCCGGCGCGGGTTGGCCCTGGCGCAGCGCGGGCAGGCCTTGAGTGAGCGAAGTGGCTTGAGTCATGGCATTCCCCTTTGAACATTTCCAGCGGTTCTACTTATCCGGCGAAGAGCTACGATGATAATTGAATCGCTTGAGGCGTTCTTATAGCATCAAGGCGGGTTGCGCGCACCCCGCACAAGGAGGATCGGATGGCCGAGAGAACCATGGCGCTGGTCGGCCACATGGCATCGCTCCGACCATGCACTACGCGGGAAGCTGGCGCCATTGCGACAGCGACGGTTCAATGTAAAGAACTGGGCTAACATTCAACCTCTCGGAGCAGGTGCATGGACACAGTACACACCGTTTTAGGTCCCGTGCCGGTGGAAAAGCTCGGCCGCACGCTGGTGCACGAGCATCTTTATATTCACTTCGCCGGCGCCGAACTCGATCCCCTGGCCGAGCCGTTCGACCGGCCCGCCTTCATCCGCGAGGCCGTGCGCCGCCTGCGCGAGCTCAGGGACCTCGGTGTCTGCACTTTCGTGGATCCCTGCCCCATCGAACTGGGGCGCGACGTGACCATGATGGCTGAAGTTTCCGAGAAATCGGGCATGCACATCGTGTGCACCACCGGCTTCTACCACGAAGCGCTCGGGCTGCCCGCCTACTGGCGCTCACGTTCCGCCAAGGACATTGCCGCCTTCTACATCCACGAGCTGGAAAACGGCGTGGGCAATACCGGCATTCGCCCCGGCGCTATAAAGTGCGGATCGGGCAAGCCTGTCATTAGCGCGCTGGAGCAGAAGTTCCTGATCGCGGCCTCGCTGGCGCAGCGGGCCACGGGCGTGCCCATCATCACCCACACCGAGCACACCTGCGGCCCCGAGCAGCAGGCGATTTTCCGCGACAGCGGCGTGCCGCTGCAGCGCTGCCTCATCGGCCATTGCTGCGGCAACGCCGATCCCGAATACCACCGCACCGTGGCCGAGGGCGGCTCGTACATCGGCTTCGACCGTATCGGCGCCCTGCACCACCAGCCCGACGAGGTGCGCGCCGACAACATCATCCGCCTGGTGAAGAACGGCTTCGGCGCGCGCGTGCTGCTCAGCCAGGACCGCTATTGCTACCTGCGCGGCCGCATGAACGTCGAGCTTTCTCCGGGCCAACTGGCCAAGATCGAGAGCATGCGCACGCAGGGCAAATGGCCCCCGCCCTACACCCATCTGTTCACGCGCTTCCTGCCACTGCTCAAGGAGCGCGGCCTGTCCGATGCCGAGATCTGGCCCATGCTCGACCGGAACCCCATCGAGTTCTTCCGCGGCCCCGCCTAGCGGCCAGGCGGGCCGGCAGGCCCGGGACCAGCGAGCTGAACGCTACGAGGACTCGCGAGAAGCCATGCTGGCCTTCGCCGAAAAAAGCGCAACGGTGTAAGGGCCGCTAACGGCTCAGCATCGATCGAACAACTGGAGGAACACAAATGAAACTGGAAAACCGCCGTTTCGTGGTCACAGGCGCGGGCTCGGGCATCGGCCGCGCCATCGCCGAGCTCTTCACCCGCGAAGGCGCCAAGGTGGCCATTCTCGACCGCGACTTCGCGGGCGCCAGGGAAACCGCGCAGTCCTGCGGAGGACTGCCCATCGAAACCGACGTATCCAACGAGGACTCGGTGAACAAGGCCGTTGAGCAGGCCGCCGCATCCATGGGCGGCATCGACGGCGTGGTGAACGCCGCCGGCGTGGGCTACACCGCCGCGTTCAAGAAAACCGACTTCGCCAACTGGCAGCGCGTCATCGGCATCAACCTGCACGGCCCGTTCCTGGTGTGCCGCGCTGCCCTGCCCTGGTTGAAGCAGGCGCCCTCGGGCACCATTGTGCAGATCGCCTCGGGCGCCGCCATCCAGCCCTATCCCGGCGCCTCGGCCTACGCCGCTTCCAAGGCCGGCCTGGTGAACTTCAACCGCGTGCTGGCCAAGGAGCTGGCCCCGGCCATCCGCTGCAACGTCATCTGCCCCGGCCCCATCGACACACCCATGATCGCGGGCAAGGGCAACACCGGCGTCAAGGACGGCAAGCGCGATCCGGCGCTGATCGCGAACATGCTGAAGCTGGTGTCGCTGCAGCGCATGGGCCAGCCGAGTGAAATCGCCAATGTGGCGCTGTTCCTGAGCAGCGCCGACTCGTCGTTCATGACGGGCAGCAACCTCGTGGTCGACGGCGGGCGCATTTTCTACTGAGCGCGTTGTTATGCCATGCGTCCCGGTCGCTCGCATCCTTCGGTCATGTGGCGCTTCACTGCGGCTTAGTAGTAGATGCTGTGCGGCGTGCCCCCACCGGCCGCGATGGCATCGCCATGGATGGCGCGGGACAGCGGCGAGCACAGGAACACCACCACGTTGGCGATTTCCTGGGCGTCCACAAAGTGCCGGATGCTGTTGGAGGCAGTGAATTGCGCCTCGATCTCGGCTTCGCTCACGCCACGGGCCTTGGCGCGCGCGGCCAGCAGCTCGGGCGTGCGCTCGGTGCGTGTCGCGCCGGGGTGAACCACGGTCACGTTGATGCCCGCGGGCCCCAGCTCGTCGGCCATGTTCTTGGTCAATGCCGCCACGGCCACGTTGCGGATGCTGCCCACCGCGCTGCCGGTCATGCGTGCCGCCAGGCCGCTGACGTTGACGATGCGGCCCCAGCCCTTGGCGCGCATGCCGGGCACGACCTGCTGCGCGCAGCGCAGGTAGCCCACCACCTTGGTCTCGATTTCGGAATGCATCGCCTGCCCCGAGATGTCGGCGAACTGCGGCGGCGTCGCGATGCCCGCGGGCTCCGCCGCGGAATTGACCAGGATGTCGATGCTGCCACCGAGCAGCTTCGCGGCCTCGGCCACCGCAGCCTTGACCTGTGCTTCGTCATTGGTGTCGGCGCGCACGCCCACTAGGCGGCGGCCGGTCGAACCGGACAGCTCGGCCGCGACGGCGGCCAGCGTTTCCTGGTTGCGCGCCAGGATGGCCACGTCCGCGCCTTCCCGCGCCAGCAGTTTCGCCACGGCCTTGCCGATGCCCTTGCTGCCGCCGGTGA
>Ga0068858_100007049_pt1 | contig 10915 bp, 6 predicted proteins | sample KBSSwiS12_FD_66589 | JGI IMG/M metagenome (GOLD analysis project Ga0068858, IMG submission 66589) | Switchgrass rhizosphere microbial communities from Kellogg Biological Station, Michigan, USA - KBS Switchgrass S1-2 | ecosystem: Host-associated > Plants > Roots > Rhizosphere > Soil ... | reverse complement strand
ACATCCGTGGACGTCGCACGCGTGCGCACGTCGTCCCGCTGCCTTTCTACAAGCGCGCCGCACATGGTTAGATCGACCTTGTCGGTCGAATCATTCGCGGGAGCCGCAGTTTCTGGCCGCAATCGTGGATCGACAAAGTCGAATTTGATCAGGGGGAATCCTGATGGCGTATCCGATCGGCTTCAAGTACACGAAAGATCACGAGTGGATCGAACTGTCGGGCGACCGCGGACGCGTCGGTATCACCGATTACGCTCAGAAGCAGCTCGGCGACGTCGTCTACATCGAGCTGCCCGACGTCGGGAGGACACTGAAACGGGGCGAATCCTTCGGGACGATCGAGTCAGTGAAGGCCGTGTCTGAACTGTATGCGCCGGCCTCCGGAGAAGTGGTCGAAGTCAATTCGGCTTTGAAAGCCAGGCCTGAGGCGGTCAATGCCGATCCGCACGGCAGCTGGTTGATCGCCCTCAAATTGACCGATCCTGCCGAAAACGAAGGGCTTCTCGACGCCGCGCAGTACGACGCCCTCGTCAAGTAGGAGCCCTCATGTAAGCCGGACGGCCGCCGAACGAGATGCTCCTCGACCACGAACAGTTCCAGTCGCGTCATATCGGCGCAAGCCCTGCCGACCGCGACGAAATGCTGAAGATCATCGGCGCCTCGACGCTCGATGCGTTGATGGACGAAGCGATCCCAGCGACGATTCGACTTCGACAGCCGCTCGATCTCCCTCCGGGCGTCAGTGAGCACCACTACCTCACCGACCTTCGCCGGCTTGCCGCCCGCAATCGGGTACTCAGGTCCTTCATCGGCCTCGGCTACTACGACTGCGTCACGCCGAGTGTGATCCTGCGGAACGTGCTCGAAAATCCCGGGTGGTACACGCCGTATACGCCGTACCAGGCCGAGATCGCCCAGGGCCGGCTCGAGGCACTGCTGACGTTTCAGACGATGGTCATCGACCTGACGGGATTGCCGATCGCGAACGCTTCGCTCCTCGACGAGGCGACCGCTGCCGCCGAGGCGATGACGATGCTCCTTCGAGTGCAGGCGAAGCGCATGGCGCAGGCGGTCGGACCGCCGAAGTGCTTTGTGGCCGACTCCTGTTTTCCGCAGACGATCGACGTGTTGCGAGGCCGGGCCGAACCTCTCGGCATCGAGCTTGTCGTCGGCCCACTATCGTCGGCGAAATTTGACGAGCGGACCTACGGCGCGATCGTGCAGACGCCGGACGAGGCTGGCTGCGTTCACGACCTTCGTGACTTCATCGCTGACGCAAAGGCTCATGGCGTCCTCGTCGCCGTCGGGACCGACTTGCTCAGCCTGGCGCTGTTGACGCCGCCCGGCGAGATCGGTGCGGACGTCACCTTCGGCAACTCGCAGCGCTTCGGCGTGCCGATGGGTTACGGCGGTCCCCACGCGGCGTTCTTCGCCACGCTCGAGACACACGTCCGTCAGGTTCCTGGGCGGATCGTCGGTGTGTCGCGCGACTCCCACGGCGACACTGCGTACCGGATGGCGTTGCAAACCCGCGAGCAGCACATTCGCCGGGAGAGGGCCACGTCGAACATCTGCACGGCGCAGGCGCTTCTCGCGAACATGGCCGGAATGTATGCCGTCTATCACGGACCGGCAGGGCTGACCGCCATCGCCCGTCGCGTACACGCCCTCGCCGCGTTGCTGGAGCGGGAGCTCTCAGCCATCGGAGTGCGCCAGCTCAACACGGTGTACTTCGACACGCTGCGTCTGAAGGTGGCCAATATGGACGCGCTTCGCGACGCCGCCCTGGCAGCCGGGATGAACTTCCGGTACCGCGAAGGCGGGGAAGTGAACGTCGCGCTCGACGAAACGACGGACCTCGATGAGGTGCAGGCGATCGTCACAGCTTTTGCGTCGGCGCGGGCGGACGGCAGTGGCCGGCTCGAAGTGGACCGCGAAGGGCACGAGCCGCGGCGGATCGACCGCTCGATTGACGTGGACGACGTTGCATTTTCATCGGCGCTGCAACGGACTTCGCCGTTTCTCGCCCACCCGGTCTTCAACACGCACTGCTCCGAAACGGAAATGATGCGGTACCTCCGGCGGCTCGAGCGGAAGGACATCGGTCTCGATACATCGATGATTCCGCTCGGCTCGTGCACGATGAAGCTGAATGCCGCTACCGAAATGCTGCCAATCAGCTGGCCGGAATTCGCGCGGTGTCACCCGTTCGCCCCTGTCGACCAGGCAGAGGGGTACCACGCGATGTTCCGCGACCTCGAAGCCGCGCTGCGCGAGATCACCGGATTCGCCGCCGTGTCCCTTCAGCCTAATTCCGGTGCGCAGGGGGAGTTCACCGGCCTGAGCGTGATCCGCGCCTACCAACGCGATCGTGGGGAGGGCAGTCGCGATGTGGTGCTCATTCCGGAGTCGGCCCACGGCACCAATCCGGCGAGCGCGGTGATGTCGGGCATGCGCGTCGTCGTGGTCGCCAGCCGGGTGGACGGTAACATCGACGTCGACGATTTACGTCGAACAGCGAAGGTTCATCAGGAGCGGCTTGCGGCGTTGATGGTCACCTATCCCTCAACCCATGGCGTGTTCGAAGAGACGATTCAGGAGGTGTGCGCGATCGTTCACGAGCACGGCGGTCAGGTCTACCTCGACGGGGCGAATATGAATGCGCAGGTGGGGCTCACGAGTCCGGCCGCAGTGGGTGCGGATGTCTGCCACTTGAACCTGCACAAGACCTTCAGCATTCCCCACGGCGGGGGCGGGCCGGGGATGGGGCCGATCGGCGTGGCCGCGCACCTCGCGCCGTACTTGCCGGGGCACACGATCGTTCAGACAGGCGGTGCACGAGCGATTCACGCGACCGCGGCCGCGCCCTGGAGCAGCGCGAGCATCCTGTTGATTTCTTACGGCTACGTCAGGATGCTCGGGGCCGACGGGATGACGAACGCAACCCGGCACGCAATTCTCACCGCCAATTACATCAAGGCGCGGCTCGAGAAGGCTTACCCGGTGCTGTATGCGCGACCGAACGGCCGCGTCGCGCACGAGATGATCCTGGATCTCCGTCCCCTCAAACAGGCCAGCGGTGCGGCGGCGATCGACGAGACCGACGTCGCCAAGCGGCTGATGGACTTCGGCTTCCATGCTCCCACCGTCTCGTTTCCTGTCGGCGGGACGCTGATGATCGAACCGACGGAGAGCGAATCGAAAGAGGAGATCGATCGCTTCTGCGACGCGATGATCGCGATTCGCGCCGAGATTCAGGACGTCATCGACGGGAAGGTGGATGCGCACGACAACGTGCTGAAGCGCGCGCCCCATACGGCGGCGGCGGTCTCGGCCGATACCTGGCCCCATCCGTACTCGCGCGAGCGGGCGGCGTATCCACTGCCATTCCTCCGCCAGCGCAAGGTATGGCCGGCCGTCGGCCGCATCGACAACCCCCACGGCGATCGGAATCTCATGTGCTCGTGCCCACCGACCGCCGCTTTCGCGGCGGAACTTAAGACGCTTGAGAACCCGAAACTTGACTGAACAGGTCAAGTTTCGGGGCTGGCAAGTGAACTATGGCGGGCCGAGGCCCGTGCTGGGCCGGAGGCGCGCTGGAACTGAGAAGTGAAAAGGAAGAAGGACCGCGCGCGCAGTCCTTCTAAGTTCTAAGTTTCAAGTTCTGAGTTTGTGCGTCAGCTCCTGCGCTCTGTGGCGAAACGTCTCCAGCAGCACTCCGGTAATCGGTCCGGGCTTTCCGCTGCCAATCGTGCGATCGTCCACGTGCACGATCGGCACGAGCTCGCGGGTAGTGCTCGTCAGGAACGCTTCATCGGCGCCAAACAGGTCGTCGTCTCGCAGGACCGCCTCGCGCATGGGAATCTTCCGCTCGGCGCTGAGCTCGAACAGGAACTCGCGCGTGATGCCCGGCAGCAGCCCCGACGCGAGCGGCGGTGTCAGGACCTCGCCATTCCGGACGACGAACAGGTTGGAAGTCGTGCATTCGGCGAGCTCGCCACGATAGTTGCGCATCACGCCTTCGAAGACGCGCCGCTTGACCGCTTCCTGCCCAGCCAGGGCGTTGTTCAGCAGGTTATTCGACTTGATGGCCGGATTGACGGTGCCGGGATGATTGCGCACGGTCGTTGAGATCATCACCGAGACGCCCTGTTCGTACACCTCTTTCGGAGGATCGACTTGTGGCTTGACGATGACGACAAATGAGGGCTCGGGGCAGACCGCAGGGTCGTACGACAAATCGCCAACGCCCCGTGTCACCAGGAGGCGGATGTACGCCTCCTTGCCGGGGCCGCCGTCGAGTCCCGCCGCGCGCATCGTGTCCCGAAACCGGCGGTCGAGGTCGTGGTCCGACAGCGGAACCTGAAGCGCGAGCATGCCCGCCGACGTCCGCAGACGACGCATGTGCCGATCGAACAGAAACGGCTCGCCGTTATAGGTGCGGAGCGTTTCGTAGACGCCTTCGCCGTAGAGAAAGCCGTGATCGAACACCGAGACGACCGCACGCGACTGGTCGGAAATGTGTCCATTGACGTTGACCGTGGCACCCATTGCATCGAGCGTAACATCACGTCAAGAGTGCGATCCACACGAAAGGGCACCACGTGGTGTTTCAAACGATCCCTAAAGTAATATCCAGGGTGTCCATGCGTGTACTGAACGCCGCGCAGATGCGTGAAGCCGATCGGCGCGCGATCGACGAGATCGGGATTCCGTCAATCGTGTTGATGGAAAACGCCGGCCGCCAGGTCGTTGCCGCGATGGAGGCGATGCACAGCGATCTGCTCGAGCGCCGCGTGGGCGTGCTCTGCGGTCGAGGCAACAACGGCGGCGATGGCTTCGTGGTCGCGCGGACGCTGATGCAGCGAGGCGTCGACGTCGCGGTGTTCCTGCTGGGCCGGGTGTCGGACGTGCGGGGCGACGCCCGCATCAACCTCGAGATCCTCGGACGGCTTGGCCTGACCGTGCTGGAAGTGGCGGACAGTCAGGCCTGGGAGTTGCACTTCTCCGATCTGAGCGACTGCACGCTGATCGTCGATGCGATCTTCGGCACCGGCCTGAATGCCCCGGTGAGCGGGCTGATTCAAAGTGTCATTGCCGACGTCAACGCGTCGGCCATCCCGGTGGTGGCGATCGACTTGCCCTCAGGACTTTCGGCCGACTCGCCGGAACCGATCGGCGATTCGATCGAGGCCGGACTCACCGTCACGATCGCGGCCCCCAAGCTGCCGCTGGTCCTCCCGCCCGCCGAAATCCGCGCCGGGGACATTGTCATCGCGGACATCGGTATTCCGTCGGGCGTGCTCGATTCCGTCGAAGGGCCACGCGTGGAGCTGTTGACCCGCGCGTCGATGCGGGAACTCGTCACGCCGCGTACCGCGGACAGCCACAAGGGCGACTACGGACGGGTGCTGGTGGTGGCCGGCTCGCGTGGGAAGACCGGAGCGGCCCATCTCGCCGCGCTCGGCGCCCTGCGTTCGGGCGCGGGTCTGGTCACTGTCGCCACGCCCACGAGCTGCCAGGCCATCGTCGCGGCCATGGCACCCGAGTACATGACGGAAGGCCTGGAGGAAGGCGACGAGGGGCTCGACCCTGATGCCGTGGAACGCGTCCTGGAGCTCGCGCGCGACGTCGTCGCACTGGGGCCGGGCCTCGGACAAGCGGTTGCGACGCGCGAGTTCATCCTGCGACTGGTGGATCGTGCCACCATGCCACTGGTCGTCGATGCGGACGGGCTCAACGCGTTTCGCGGCGATCCCGATCGGCTGGCCGGCCGCGAGGGCCGCGACGTGATCATCACGCCGCATCCGGGCGAAATGGGACGGCTCGTCGGCATGTCCACGGACGAAGTGCAGGGGAGCCGCCTCGAGATCGCCCGCAACTTTGCCGTGGCGCATCACGTCTACGTGGTCCTCAAGGGCCACCGGACGATCATTGCGACGCCTGACGACAAGGTGTTCATCAACCCGACCGGCAATCCGGGCATGGCGACCGGCGGGACGGGCGATGTGTTGACAGGCATGATTGCCGGGTGGCTCGCTCAGTTGCTCGATGCCGAAGCGGCGTGCAAGCTGGCGGTCTACCTGCACGGCATGGCAGGCGATCTCGCGGAGGCGGACGAAGGCGAAGTGTCGATGACGGCCAACGACGTCGCGGGGCACCTCGGCGATGCGGTCCTCGAGTTGACGGCGCGGCGCAAGGTCGTCGATCGCAATCAAGGGTCCGCCTGAAGAGCCTGTGCAACGGACGACGGTTGACCGCAGAGCGCGCAGAGATCGCCGAGAATTCCTGGGAGGCTCGGCGGTTACGTTGTAGCGCGTCGCACGCTCTCCAGCCGGATCGAGACGTGACCGAAATCTTCACCACGAACACCGAACAGGAAACCGCCGCTGTTGGACGCGGGCTCGCTCCGACGCTGTCAGCGGGCGACGTCGTGCTGTTGTTTGGCGACCTCGGAGCGGGAAAGACGGCCTTCGTGCGCGGACTCGCGGAGGGCCTCGGGGTTCAGGGTGAGGAGGTCAGCAGTCCGACCTTCACGCTGGTGCAGGAATATCGTGGAGGACGTCTGCCGCTGATTCATGTCGATTTGTACCGGCTGGATGACCCGCGCGAGATCGACGATCTCGGCCTGGACGAGATTGCCGCGGACGGCGTGCTGTCGATCGAATGGGCCGACAAGCTTCCCGCGCCGCCGAAGAGCGCGCTGCGCATCCGGATCGACCACGTGGGGGAGACCGAACGGAAAATCACAGTCGAAAGTTAACGTTCATTCCGATCGATAGTTCGGCGCCTCTTTCGTGATGGCCACGTCGTGCACGTGGCTTTCACGCACGCCGGCAGCGGTGATGCGAATCAGCTTCGCTTCGCGCTGCAACGTCGCGATGTTGCGGGCACCACAGTAGCCCATGCCGGCGCGAAGGCCGCCGACGAGCTGATAGACAAGCGCCGCCACACTGCCTTTGTGCGCCACCCGCCCTTCGATCCCCTCGGGCACCAGCTTGTCGCTGCCGCCCGGCGTATCGAGATCGAACTCGTCCTGGAAATACCGATCCTTGCTGCCGCGGCGCATCGCGCCAATCGACCCCATGCCGCGATACTCCTTGTAACTGCGGCCCTGATACAGAATCAGCTCGCCGGGACTCTCGTCGGTGCCCGCAAACAGGTTGCCGACCATGGTGGTGCTGGCCCCGACGGCAATCGCCTTGGTCACGTCACCGGAAAAGCGGATGCCGCCGTCGGCGATGACCGGCACGCCGTGCGGTGACGCGGCCTGCGCGCATTCCATGACCGCGGAGATCATCGGGACGCCGATGCCGGCGATGATGCGCGTCGTGCAGATGGATCCGGCGCCGATCCCCACCTTCACCGCATCGACACCCAATCCGATCAAGGCCTTGGTGCCTTCTGCCGTGGCGACGTTGCCAGCCACGAGGTCGACACCGGGGAAGCGCCGGCGGAGCACGCTCACCATGTCGAGCACACCCTGTGAGTGTCCGTGCGCCGTATCGACAACCAGCGCGTCGACGTTCGCGGCCACCAGCGCTTCGGCGCGCTCGAGCGTGTCGCGCGCAATTCCGACCGCCGCGCCGCAGCGGAGCCGCCCCAGCGAGTCTTTCGAGGCGAGCGGATACTTGACCGCCTTCTGAATGTCCTTGACCGTGATCAGACCTTTGAGCCGGAAATCATGGTCGACGACGAGCAGCTTTTCGACTTTGTGCTCGTGCAGGATCTGCCGTGCCGCGTCGAGCGTGGTGCCCACCGGAACCGTAATCAGATGCTCCTGGGTCATCACCTCGGAGATCGGACGGCTGACGTTGGTCTCGAATCGCAGATCCCGGTTCGTCAGGATGCCGACCAGCCGTCCCTCCTTGCTCCCATCGACGGTGATCGGCACGCCCGAGATGCGGTACTTCTGCATCAACTCGAGCGCCTCGAAAATCCGGTGGGTGGGGGAGAGCGTGATCGGATCGACGATCATGCCGCTCTCCGAGCGCTTCACGCGATCGACCTCAGAAGCCTGCTCGGCGATCGACAGGTTCTTGTGGATCACCCCCAGGCCGCCGTGCTGCGCCATCGCGATCGCCAGCCGCGATTCGGTGACGGTGTCCATGGCGGCGCTGACGAGCGGGACGTTGAGGTGAATATTGCGGGTCAGACGGGTGGTGACGTCGACCTGGTTCGGCGTCACATCGGAATGACGCGGGACCAGCAGCACATCATCGAAGGTGAGTGCGGTCGCCAGCCCGGATTCGATGGAGAGCAGTGTGGGAGCTTCGGTTTTCAGTTCCATGCGGCTCCTAGAGTCGTGATGGCGGTCGACTGACGAATCGCCGACTGATTACGCCGCAGCGCCGTGGCATTTCTTGTATTTTTTTCCACTGCCACATGGACATGGGTCGTTACGTCCGACCTTCGGTTCGTCGCGGCGCACCGTCTTGATCGCCGCGTCGTCGCCGCCGACGCGAGTCGGCGCCTGCTGCGCCCGGACCGGGCTCGCGACCGCCGTTGCCGCGGCTGCGCGTCTGGGCGCGCCGAACGGTGAAGCTGCAGGCGCCTCTCCGCCGCCGCTCAGCGTCAGCGGCGCACGGGGCCGCGCGACGGCGCGCGCCCGCGGTGCCTCTTCGTTCATCACCGGGCGGAGCCACCACAGGTAGCGAACGATCTCCTCGTCCACCCGCTCCTTCATCGCCTGGAACAGCTCGAAGCTTTCCTTCTTGTACTCGACGAGCGGATCGCGCTGTCCGTACCCGCGCAGGCCAATGCCTTCTTTGAGATGGTCGAGGCTGTAGAGATGATCCTTCCACTGCGTATCGACGATCTGGAGCATGATGTCGCGCTCGACGCGCTGCAGCACGTCGCGGCCGACCAGTTGTTCCTTCTCTTCGTAGGAGACGCGGACCCGCTCCCACATCGACTCGCGGATCTCGTCGGCGGTGCGGTCGTCGAAATTGATCGCGCTGGTGTCGACGGCGAACACACGGGTCACTTCGCGTTTCAGCCCGTCCAGGTCCCACTCCTCGAAATCGGCCTCCCTGGGAGCGAACGTCTCGACCAGAGAATCGAGGATGTCTTCACCGAGCGACATCAGGTACTCGCGCGTGTCGACAATCTCGTCCTGACCTTCTTCGTCCTGAAAGCGGATCTTCCCCTCGAGAATCTGGCGGCGCAGCGCATAGATGTTCTCGCGCTGCTTGTTCATCACATCGTCGTACTCGAGGAGGTGCTTGCGGACGGAGAAGTTCTGCGCCTCCACCTGCTTCTGCGCGCGCTCGATGGCGCGGCTGACCATCCCGTGTTCGATCGGCACGCCTTCTTCCATTCCGAGCTTCTGCATCAGGCCGGAGATGCGGTCCGATCCGAAGATGCGCATCAGGTCGTCTTCGAGTGAGAGGTAGAAACGCGACGATCCCGGGTCGCCCTGGCGTCCGGCGCGGCCGCGCAGCTGGTTGTCGATGCGTCGCGCTTCGTGACGTTCAGTCGCGAGGATGTGCAGCCCGGAGCTGGCCACCACTTCGTCGTGCTCGGCGTCGGTCTGCGCCTTGAAGTGGTCGTAGATGCGTTGATACGCCGCCTTCGGCACGCGATAGAACGCGTCGAGATGGAAGAAGTAGACGAATTCCTCGTCTTCGACGAAGCGCTCTTCGCCTTTCGGCAGCCGCTCGGCGATCTCCTCGGCGAGCGCCTGCTGGCGGGCCATGAATTCCGCGTTGCCGCCGAGCAGGATGTCGGTGCCGCGACCGGCCATGTTCGTCGCGATCGTGACCGATCCCTTGCGCCCGGCCTGAGCGACGAATTCCGCCTCCTGCGCGTGGTACTTCGCGTTCAACACGACGTGCTTGTCGACGCCGCCTCCGGTGCTCGTGCCGCGCTTCAAGCCGCGGCGGTCGAGCATGGTGGAGAGCTTCTCGGACTTCTCAATCGACACCGTCCCGACGAGGACCGGTCGTCCCTTCGCATGCTCGTCGAGAATCTCGGTAACGATGGCGTCCCATTTCTCTGTTTCCGTCCGGTACACCAGATCGGGGTTCTCGATCCGCCGCAGCGTGCGATTCGGAGGGATGACGACCACGTCGAGGTTGTAGATCTTCGCGAACTCTTCCGCCTCGGTGTCGGCCGTGCCGGTCATGCCGGACAGCTTCTTGTATTTGCGGAAATAGTTCTGGAACGTGACGGTTGCGAGCGTCTGATTCTCGCGCTCGATCTTGACTTTTTCCTTGGCCTCGACCGCCTGATGCAAACCGTCGCTCCAGCGCCGTCCCGGCATCAGACGGCCGGTGAACTCGTCGACGATGATGACCTCGCCGTCCTTCACCATGTAGTCGACGTCGCGCTGGAACAGCGCGTGCGCGCGCAATGCCTGGTTGATGTGGTGCAGCAGCGGCATGTTCGCCGGATCGTAGAGGCCGCCGGGCTGCAACCGATGCGTGAGGAGCTGCTCGGCCTTCGCCATGCCGCTCTCGGTCAGCGTCACGGTCTTGTGCTTTTCGTCCTTGAGGTAGTCGCCCGTCGCTTCGAGCGCTTCGCGCTCTTCGGCCTTCGTATCGCCGCGCGTGATCGCGCCCGGCTTCAACCTCGGAATGATTCGGTCGACTTCGTAGTACAGATCGGTCGACTCTTCGGCGGGACCGGAAATGATCAGCGGCGTCCGCGCCTCGTCGATGAGGATGCTGTCCACTTCGTCGACGATCGCAAAGTGGTGCCCGCGCTGCACGTAATGCGCGAGCTCGAACTTCATGTTGTCGCGGAGGTAGTCGAATCCGAACTCGTTGTTGGTCCCGTAGGTGATGTCGGCGGCGTAGGCGACCTGGCGTTCCGCGTCGTTCAAGTCGTGCTGGATGACGCCGACCGTCATGCCCAGGAACCGGTAGACGCGGCCCATCCACTCCGAGTCGCGGCGGGCCAGGTAGTCGTTGAC
>Ga0068858_100007047_pt1 | contig 10916 bp, 11 predicted proteins | sample KBSSwiS12_FD_66589 | JGI IMG/M metagenome (GOLD analysis project Ga0068858, IMG submission 66589) | Switchgrass rhizosphere microbial communities from Kellogg Biological Station, Michigan, USA - KBS Switchgrass S1-2 | ecosystem: Host-associated > Plants > Roots > Rhizosphere > Soil ... | reverse complement strand
CGACGCCGCGCTGCTCAACACGCCGGGCGCCGAGGAAGATCTCGAGCACCAGGGACTGATCCACGACCGGCGCGTGATCGCGACGAGCGAATTCATCGTCGTCGGCCCGCCACCGCCGCGAGCGCCGCGCAAGCGCCCGCCGCCGCCGGGACATCGCGCCGTCGAGGTCCTCGAACGGATCCAGATGCAAGCCGCCGCCGATCCCGCGAGCATCGTCTTTCTGTCCGCCGGCGACGGCTCGGGGGTCCACGTCGCCGAGCAGGCGCTCTGGCGGGTCGCGCGGATCGCGCCCGCTGCGCCGTGGTACGTCAGCGCCGAGCACGGCGGCCGCGACTTCACGGCGCAGGTGCGCGCGCGCGGCGCCTACGCGCTGGTCGAGCGCGGGGCGTGGGCGGCGCAGGGCGGCGCGCCGTCGGCGATCCTCGTCGAAGGCGATCCGCTGCTGGTCGAATCGGTGCACGCGATGCGCGCGTTTCGTGCCGCGCATCCCGCGGGCAAGATCTTCGTCGCCTGGATCGCCGGCGGTCACGGCCGTGCCGTCGTCGCGCGCCACGGCGGCTACCGGTTGCGCTGAGCGATGGCGTCGTCGGGACGCGTCGTCAGCGTCAACGTCGCCCGTGCGAACGAGGTCGCGATCGCAGGCCGCCGCGTGCTGACCGCGATCGGCAAGCGCGCCGTCGCCGATCGCCGCCAGGTGCGAGCGCTCGGCATCGACGGCGACGAGCAGGCCGACTTGAGCGCGCACGGCGGCCCGGCGAAGGCGGTGTACGCCTACCCGAGCGAGCACCATCGTTTCTGGCAGACGGTGCGCGCGCAGGCGGGCGTGGCGCGCTGGGACGAGCCGCTCGCCCCGGGCGCGCTCGGCGAGAACCTGACGACCTTCGGCGTCGTCGAGACCGACGTCTTCGTCGGCGACGTGCTTCGCTTCCCCGACTGCGTGCTGGCGGTGAGCCAGCCCCGGCTGCCGTGCTTCAAGCTGAACGCCGCGATGGGCTTCGCCCACGCGGCCAAGCTGATGGTCGAGAGCGCGTGGTGCGGCTGGTACCTCGCCGTGCGCGAGCCGGGAACGATCGCCGCGGGCGACGAGTTCGACGTCGTCGCCGGACCGCGCGAGGTGAGCCTGTGGGAGCTGTTCCGCGCCCGCACCGGAAAGGGGGTGTGAGCCGTGCTCGCGTACCGCCACGCGTTCCATGCCGGCAACCATGCCGACGTCCTCAAGCACGTCGTCCTCGTCCTCGTGCTGCGGCATCTCGCCGGGAAAGAAAAGGGCTTCCGCTTCGTCGACACCCACGCCGGCGCCGGCGGCTATTCGCTGCGCGGGCGCTACGCGCGCAGGCACGACGAGCACGCCGGCGGCATCGGCGCGCTCTGGACGCGCGACGATCTGCCGGCGGCGCTCGCCGACTACGTCGAGCTCGTCCGCGCCTTCAATCCCGACGGCAGGCTGACGCAGTACCCGGGGTCGCCGTCGCTCGCGCTGATGCTGTTGCGTGCGCAGGACGAGCTGCGCGCATTCGAGCTGCATCCGACCGAGGAGAAGATCCTGCGCGCGACGCTCGCCGGCCAGCGCCGCGCGAGCGCGGTCTTCGGCGACGGCTTCGCCGGGCTGCGCGCGCAGCTGCCGCCGCCGACGCGGCGCGGCGCCGTGCTCGTCGACCCGAGCTACGAAGGCCGTGGCGACTACACCAGGGTCGTCGCGACGCTGCGCGATGCCGTCGCGCGCTTCGCCGACGGCGTCTACATCGTCTGGTACCCGCAGGTGACCAAGCTCGAAGCGGCGCAGCTGCCGCGCCGGCTCGCCGCGCTCGCGCCGAAGGGCTGGCTGCACGCGCGCCTCACGGTCCAGGAGCCGGACGCGCAGGGCTTCGGCCTTGCCGGCAGCGGCGTCTTCGTCCTGCATCCGCCGCACACGCTGAAGGCGGCGCTCGCGGAAGTGCTGCCGTACCTCGTCGCCGTGCTCGGCCGCTACCGGGGCGCGAGCTTTCTGCTCGACGGCGTCGCGCCGTAGCACATCGGGCCGGCCGCTCAGCGCGGCGCCGACGCCGAGCGCGCGCGCATCTGCGCCAGCCAGTCGGTCCAGTCGATCGGCCCCGACTCGAAGCTCTTCTTCAGGTTGCCGAGGACGTTGCCCCAGGCGCGGTCGAAGTAGGCATACGTCTCGTCCCACTGACCGCCGGTGCCCCAGCCGGTGTGGTGCAGCGTGACGCGGGTGGACTTCGCCTCGAGCGGCGCGAGACGGACGACGACGAACGTGCGCTGCGCGCGCACCTCGGGCAGCGACGGCGGCGCGTTCCAGTCGAAGCTCAGCATCGTCGGCGGCTGCAGCGCCATGAAGCGCATGTCGTCGGCGCCCTTCATGCCGGGCTCGGCGAACGGATTGATGTGGATGTGGAAAGCTCCGCCGACGCGCGGCTCGATCTCGGCGTCGGGCGCGAAGAACGTGCGGATGCCGGCGCGCGTCGTCCACGCCTGCCAGACCGCTTCGATCGGCGCCGCGACGACGACTTCCTTGTCGATCGCGCGCTCGCTGGCGGCTGCCGCAGTCGTGGCGACGGCGAGCAGCGCAGCGGCGAGGGTGCCTACGCGCGCCGCGGCGCAACGCCCCGCGGGCGTCGCGGATCGCTGCCGTCGGTCGTCGCTCGTCATGTCGGCTCCTGTGGAGGGTTGCGCTTGAGGTCGCGGAACGCCGCGAACAGCCACGTCCGCATGCCGACGAGCAGCGTGTAGGGCGTGCGCTGGTCGTCGGGCAGGCGCAGGTCGGCGAGGTGCGCCTGCGCGAAGTCCTGGCCGACGCGCTGCAGCCGCTCGACGAACGACGCCGCGAGCGTCTTCGTGATCTCGCCGTGGACCAGCATGATCAGCTCGCCGTCACCGTCGAAGCCGCCGCTCAGGTAGTCGGCGGCGACGTGCTCGCGGAAATAGCGCATCACCGGGCCGTGCGGCAGCCAGCGAAAGCCCTTGGCGACCTTGAGCCGATAGCGGTTGAGCGGCCGCAGCTCGATGATGCCGAGGCGATCGAGCTGCGCGAGGTACTTGATGCACTCGGCGTCGCTGAACGCGTACTCGCGCGTCATCGCCTCGAAGCTCCACTGGCTGAGGCAGCAGATCGCGAGCAGCAGCAGCTTGCGGTCGGCGACGACCGCTGCCTCCTGCTCGGCGCTCAGCTGGCGCGACAGCGGCTGCGCGTCGGCGACCTTGCGCGCGAGCTCGGCGAAGTCCATCTTGAGGACGCGCAGCATCTCGTCGATCCGCGACAGCGGCATGTCGCCCTTGGCGAAGACGCGCTTGACGCTCGACTCCGACATGCCGAGCGCCTCGGCGAGATCGGCGTACGTCACTCCGGCAGAGCGCAGCTCGACCTTGAGCGCGTTGACGAGGTCCTGGGTGGTGCTCATGGCATTCGCGAGCCCGAAGTATCGGCCAGCGCGACTGCGCGGCGACAGCCGCCGCGACCGCAGCGGCGACGCCGATGGCGCCGCCGCGCGTCTACTTGGCGATCGAGAACAGCACCGCGTTGTTGATCGCGTAGACGGCGCCGTCGGCGCCGATCGCGGTCGGCGTGTACGCCTCGCCGACGCCGCTCGTCAGCTGGATCTTCTGGCTGAGACGGTTGGCGACGAGGTCCCAGCGGTAGAGGAACCCGTCTTCGCTGTTGACGAGCACCGACTTCGTCGCCGGGTCGACCGCTGCGGTGTTGATGCACCACTCCTCGACCGGGCCGCTCGTTCCCGAGACGAAGGTCGGGCCGGCGATCGTCAGCACCTCGTCCATGATCGCGAGGCCCGAGATCGGATCGGGCCGCGTTGCGCGCGGATCGAGGATCGCGATGCGGTTGACGCCGTCGCCGCTGCCGACGCCGGCGTAGTTGTTGTACTTGGTGAAGAGCAGGTAGCTCGAGCTGCCGCCGTACGAAGGCACCATCGACGCCGGCACGATCGACGGCGTCGTGTCCCAGCCGAAGCCGCCGGGCGCGCCGGCGGCGGCGAGCGCGGCGTCGAAATGGAGCAGCCAGCCGCGCGCGTTGTGGCTGCCGAAGGTGCGCTCGAGGACGCCGAAGTAGACGTCGCCATCGGGGCCGACCGTCGGCGACGCGCTCGAGTCGTCGCTGACGCGCGCCGGCGTTGCGGTCGCCGGATCGAGGAGCAATCGCCTCGCCTTCACCGCGAACGTCGTGGTGTCGAGCGCGACGAGATAGCCGATCTGGACGGTGCCCGCGGCCGGCGCCGCGTTGACGGCGATGTAGACGGTGCGGCCGTCGGGCGAGAGCGCGGGGGCGCTGTTGGTCGCGACCTTGGCGATCGTCGCGTCGCCGGCGACGGCGCTCGCCGCCGCCCACGTTCCGGCGCCGCTGGCGTCGACGCGGGCGATGCCGCTGACGAGGCCGGCCGGATTTGCCGCCGTGACGACGAAGCCGAAGTAGGCGTTGCCCTGGGCGTCGACGGTGACGGGAGTGCTGACGAAGACGCTCGCGTCGAACGCTGCCGGCGACGCCTGGTACGCCGACGCGCCGTAGAAGGCGACGCTGTACGGCGCTCCCGCGGCGGCGTCGGCGTCGTCCTTGACCCACAGCCGGCCGCCCGAGCCCGGGTAGAAGAGCCGGTTCGTCGAGGTCAGGGCGACGTTGTAGCTCGGCACCCAGTTGTGCGGCGGCAGCAGGTAGTCGGAGAGCGCCGACCAGATCTGACCGCCGTTGGCTCCCGAGCGCGCTTCGACGCGAAAGCCGCCGGCGGCAGTCGTCTTCACCGGCACGACGACCGTGTTGTGCGACGTCACCGCCGGCGAGCCGTAGTGGATCAGCAGGTCGCCGTTCGCCTGCCGCGGCGGCACGAGGTCGACCGGCGTCGTCCAGGCGATCCGGTTCAGGTCCTGCGTCGCGATCGCGCCTTGCGCGCCGTGCTGGGCGTCGCGTCCGTAGCCGAACCAGGCGGGCCCGTCGACGCCGGGGGCTGGCGTCACGCCACCGCCCGAGCCGCCGCCACCGCCGCCGCACGCCGCCAGCGCGACGCTGCACGCGACCGCTGCGACGAGGACGCGCCCGCGGACCCAGGAGGAATTCGTTGTCGACGACAGGTCCATGGCGGGCGATGCGAGTGGCTCTGCGCGCCGATGCTGCCACAACGGTAGCGCCCGACGAGCCCGCTGGTCTCGGCGCGCGCCACGCTCCTGCGAGCGATGGCGCGGCCATGTCTCGCTTCGCATGATGCGGCCCGCCATCACTTCATCGACGGAGAGGCCATGCAAGCGATCGCGATGCGTCAGGACACCAGGGCGTGGAAGGCGCAGGTCTGGATCTCGTTCCTGGTCGCCGCATCGCTCTGTGCGATCGGCCTTGCCTGGCTGCCGGGACGCGAGCTCGATCGCGCATTCATGGTCATGGGCTACGTGTTCTGCACGACCGCGGCCTTCGCGCTCGCCAAGTTCGTCCGCGACAACGAAGCGCGGCCGGTCGACACGCCACTCTGGCGCGTCGTCGTCTGGGGCGGCTTTCTCGTCGCGATGGCGCTCACGGGTTGGGGCCTGGTCCAGATGGACATCCACCCGACGTACCGCGCCTTCCTCGGCGTCAGCTGGCTGTTCCTGATCTCGACCTGCTTCACGCTCGCCAAGACGTTGCGCGACGCGCACGACCACGCGATTGCGACGGCGATCGCCGCGGACCGTTCGCTCTGCGCGGCGTGCGAGCGCGGTTGAGCGGAGTGCCTCTTCTTTCCGGAGGAATCGACATGAACCCTGGTCTTGCCCGCTTCGGTCCGCGTGGCGGGTCGGCTCGTCTCACGGCGCTCGCGCTCGCCGCGTCGCTCGCCGTCGCGACGCCGCTCGCCGGCGCCCAATCGACTGCCGCCGACGCGAGCGCGCTCTCGATGCTGCCGATCGCGGTGTCGGTCGCGGCGCCGGTCGCGATCGTTTCGACGGGTGCCGCGCTCACCGTCGTCGCCGTCGAGGCGACGAGCACCGGGGTCGTCTGGATCCTCGAGAGCGCCGCCGACGGCTCGCGCGCGAGCGTGCGGCTGGTCGGTCGCGCCGGGGCCGACGCTTCGGTCGCGGTCGGCACGGTCGTCGTCGCCGCCGCGATCAGCACCGGCTGGGTGCTCACGGCCGCCGGCCAGGCGATCGCCTTCATCCCCAACGAGCTCGGGCGCGCCCTTCTCTACAACGAGAGGATCACGCGATGAGCCGCACGCTGCGCTTGCTCGCCGTGGCCGCCCTCGCCTGCGCGGCGACGGCGGCGCACGCCGGCCGCGCCTGCGAGCAGCGGCCGCCGACCGCGGTCGCCGTGACGCGCGCGATGGATCTCGCCGAGCGCACCGCGGTGCGGCTGACGCAGAGCGGCGCCGACGTCGTCGTCATCGCCCGCGCCGGACAGAACCTGAGCGAGTACGGGGTCCGCTACTCGCACCTCGGCTTCGCGTACCGCGCAAGCCAGGACGGCCGCACGGTCTGGCGCGTCGTCCACAAGCTCAACGACTGCGGCAGCGCGCATGCGTCGCTCTACCGCCAGGGCCTCGGCGAGTTCTTCCTCGACGACCTCTGGCAGTACGAGGCGGCGGTCGTCGTCCTCGCGCCGCCGACGCAGGCGCACCTGCGCGCGGTGCTGATCGACAACGCCGCCGTCGCGCGCCTCGACACGCCGGCCTACAGCATGGTCGCGTACCCCTGGTCACAGCGCTACCAGCAGTCGAACCAGTGGGCGCTCGAGACGATCGCGCTCGCCGAGGATCCGGCAGCGGCGACGCGCGAGCGCGCGCAGGCGTGGCTACGCCTGCACGGCTACGAGCCGACGACGCTGCACCTGTCGGCGTTCAAGCGGCTGGGCGCGCGCGTCGCGCGCGCGAACATCGCCTTCGACGACCACCCGAACGAGAAACGCTTCAGCGACCGCATCGAAACCGTCACGGTCGACTCGGTCTTTCGCTGGCTCGAGCGCGACAGCCTCGGCGGCACCGTGCAGGTGATCCGTTAGATTGCCGGCAGCGCCGATCGCGCCCGGGAGCACGCCTTGACCAGCCACGCCGACCTCGCCGAGCCGCTGCCGCCAGCGGCCGCGCACGCGCACCCGAACCAGTTCGCGCTGCTCGGTCAGCGCCGCTTCGCGCCGTTCTTCTGGACGCAGTTCCTCGGCGCCGGCAACGACAACCTGTTCAAGTTCGCGTTCACCGTGCTCGTCACCTACCAGCTGCAGGTGAGCTGGTTGCCGCCGACGCTCGCCGGCCTCGCGATCGGCGCGCTCTTCATCCTGCCGTTCCTGCTCTTCTCGGCGACGAGCGGCCAGCTCGCCGACAAGTTCGACAAGGCGCGGCTGATCCGCTTCGTCAAGTCGCTCGAGATCGCGGTCATGGCGCTCGCGGCGTGGGGATTCCTGCGCAGCGACCCGGTGGTGCTCCTCGCGTGCGTCTTCCTGATGGGACTGCACTCGACGCTGTTCGGCCCGGTCAAGTTCGCCTACCTGCCGCAGCACCTAAACGAGCGCGAGCTCACCGGCGGCAACGGCATGGTCGAGATGGGAACGTTCGTCGCCATCCTGCTCGGCAACGTCGCCGGTGGCCTCCTCGTCGCGGTTCCCGGCGGCACGCACTACGTCGCCGTCGCGTGCATCGCCGTCGCCCTCCTCGGCCGGCTGACGGCGCAGGCGGTGCCGACGTCGCCGTCGACCGATCCGGGGCTCGTCATCAACTGGAACCCGTTCAGCGAGACGTGGCGCAACCTCAAGCTCGCCCACGGCAACCTGGTCGTCTTCCGGTCGCTCCTCGGCATCTCCTGGATGTGGTTCTTCGGCGCCGCGTTCCTCGCCCAGTTTCCGGCCTTCGCCAGGGAGGTGCTGCACGGCGACGAGCAGGTCGCGTCGCTGCTCCTCGTCGTCTTCTCGGTCGGGATCGGCGTCGGCTCGCTGCTGTGCGAAGTGCTGTCGCGCCGCCACGTCGAGATCGGGCTGGTGCCGTTCGGCGCGATCGGCATGAGCGCGTTCTCGATCGACCTCTACTTCGCCTCGCGCGGGCTGCCGCCGTCGGCCGGCCACACCGTGGCGACGTTCATCGCCCAGCCGGCGCACTGGCGGCTGATCGCCGATCTCGCGCTGCTCGCGCTCTTCGCCGGTCTCTACAGCGTGCCGATGTACGCGCTCGTCCAGCTGCGCTCGACGCCGAGCCACCGCGCGCGGATCATCGCCGCGAACAACATCCTGAACGCGCTCTTCATGATCGCGAGCTCGCTGATCGTCGGCGCACTGCTCTCCGCCGGCTTCACGATCCCGCAGGTGTTTCTCTTCACCGGCATCCTCAACGCCGTCGTCGCGATCTACATCTTCCTGCTCGTTCCCGAGTATCTGCTCCGCTTCTTCGCGTTCGTCGTCGCGCGCATCGTCTACCGCTTCAAGGTCCGCGGCGACCAGAACATCCCGACCACGGGCGCGGCGATCCTCGTCTGCAACCACGTCAGCTTCATCGATCCGGTGCTGCTGATGGCGGCGAGCCCGCGGCCGATCCGCTTCATCATGGACCACGCGATCTTCCGCACGCCGCTGCTCGGCTGGTTCTTCCGCCTCGCCAAGGCGATCCCGATCGCGCCGCAGAAGGTCGACGCGCAGACCTACGAGCGGGCGTTCGCGCGCGCCAAGGAAGTGCTTGACGACGGCGACCTGCTCTGCATCTTCCCCGAGGGCGCGATCTCGCGCGACGGCGAGCTCGCCGAGTTCAAGGGCGGCGTGATGCGCCTGCTCGCCGCCAGCCCGGTGCCGGTCGTGCCGATCGCGCTGCTGAACCTCTGGGGTTCGTTCTTCTCGCGCGTCGAAGGCCGCGCGATGTCGAAGCCGTTCCGGCGCGGCGTCTTCAGCCGCGTCACCCTCGTCGCCGGCGAGCCCGTCGCGCCGCCGGCGGTGACGCCCGAAGCGCTGCGCGACCGCGTCGGCCGCCTGCTCGCGTCGTGACCGTCGGGCGGCGTCAGACCGCCGCGGTCGTGAAGCCCGGCTCGGCCTCGACCGCGACCGCGTGGCCGATCCGCTCGTACTCCGAGATCACCTGCGCGCCGAACAGCAGCAGCGTCGCCGCGAGCTCGAGGCTGAGCAGGACGACGATCGCCGTCGTCAGCGAGCCGTAGACGACCGTCACCTGCGACAGCGTCGCGAAGTACCAGACGAGGATGTGGCGCGTGATCTCCCAGAGCACCGCCGCGGTGATGCCGCCGATCAGCGCGTGCCGCCACGCCAGCCGGCCGGCCGGCATCACGAGATAGACCGACGTCAGGACGAAGACCTCGCCGACGAAGCCGAGCAGGTACAGCAGGGCGCCGGAGACGCCGTTCAGCGACCACTCGTGGCCGAACAGCTCGACGCTCTCCTTGCCGACCGCCTGCAGGCTGCCGGCGACGAGGGTGACGAGCAGCAGGCCGATGCCGAGCGACAGGATGTAGGCGTACGGGATCAGCACCGAGAAGATGAAGCGGCGCTTGCGCGCGACGACGCGGTGCAGGAAGACGACCGACATCGCGTTCTCGAGCACCGTGAACGCGAGCGAGCTGAAGAAGATCATCGTCGCGAGCAGCAGCAGGCCGATGCCCTGGCCGCGCTGGGCGAGGAAGTTCGCCAGCTCGCCGACGATGGCGCGCGACTGGCTCGGCACCAGCCATTCGAGGTAGCGCCCGATCGTCGCCAGCAGCTCGTGCTGGTCGATTAGCTCCGAGAGCACCATCACCGTCAGGATCAGGAGCGGGACGATCGAGAGCAGCGCGTAGTACGCGACCGCGCCGGCGAGCAGCAGCCCCTGGTTGGCCTTGAAGCCCTTCAGCGTCTGCAGCAGGAACTTGCCTGGGTGGCGCAGGACGTGCTGCGCCGCCGGGCCGATCAGACGATCGCCCAGGTAGCGTTGCACCGTGTTGTGAAGTCGGTCCGTCAACGAGCGGGCGTCGAGATCTCGCGCAGGGTTTCGTCGGTGTGCTTCGATTGTCGCGTGGCGAGGTCGCCGAGCGCCACCACCCCGACGATCGCGTTGTCGGCGTCGAGCACCGGGAGCCGCCGCACCTGGGCGTCGCCCATCTCGGCCATCACCGCCTCGACCGGGTCGTCGGCGCGGCAGCAGCGGACCTCGGGCGTCATGACGTCGGAGACGAGCGATTCCTGCGCGACCATGCCGTCGGCGACGCCGCGCACGGCGATGTCGCGGTCGGTGACCATGCCGACGATCGCCTGGCCGTCGAGGACGGGGAGCGAGCCGACGTCCATGTCGCGCATCCGCTGCGCCGCGGCCTGCAGCGTCTCGTCGCGCTGCACGGTGGCGACGCTCTTCGTCATGATCTGGGCGATCGTGGTCATGGCCGGCTCCTTCGAACACGCGTTGGCGCAAGGCTAGGGTGGCGACGACGCGGGCGGCAGGAGGCGATCGCCTGCGCCGCTGTCGGCGCGACGCGGCGTCCGAGGTCGGCGCCGTCCGACGGCGACTTCAGACGCCGCGCAGGCGCTCGGCGCGCAGCGCCGCGGCGAACTCGGCGAACCGGCCCGCCTCGAGCGCCCCGCGGATGTCCGCCATCAGCGTCGCGTAGAAGTGCAGGTTGTGCACGCTCGCGAGCATCGGCGCCAGCATCTCGCCGCAACGGTCGAGGTGGTGCAGGTACGCGCGCGAGAAGCGGCCGCACGTCGGGCAGCCGCACGTCGGATCGAGCGGCTGCTCGTCGGTCCTGTAGCGGGCGTTGCGGATGCGCAGGTCGCCGAAGCGGGTGAAGAGATGGCCGTTCCTGGCGTTGCGCGTCGGCATCACGCAGTCGAACATGTCGACGCCGGCGGCGACGCCGTCGAGCAGGTCCTCGGGCGTGCCGACGCCCATCAGGTAGCGCGGCTTGGTCGCCGGCAGCCGGTGCGGCGTGTGGGCGACGATCCGCTGCATCGCCTCCTTCGGTTCGCCGACGCTGACGCCGCCGATCGCGTAGCCGGG
>Ga0068858_100007046_pt1 | contig 10918 bp, 6 predicted proteins | sample KBSSwiS12_FD_66589 | JGI IMG/M metagenome (GOLD analysis project Ga0068858, IMG submission 66589) | Switchgrass rhizosphere microbial communities from Kellogg Biological Station, Michigan, USA - KBS Switchgrass S1-2 | ecosystem: Host-associated > Plants > Roots > Rhizosphere > Soil ... | reverse complement strand
CGCGAAATCACCGTCGCGCTGCTCGCGGATCCCGCCGGCGCGTTCGACGTGCTGCCGGTATCGGACATCGTCTTCGGAGCGCTGCCGCCCGGCGCCCCGGCCATCGTCAGTTACGACGCGAAGTGGGTACCGGACTCCGCGGACTACATGGCAACCCCGGCTCGATGCCCGGCCGACCTCGATGCCGATCTGGCGCGACGTGTCGGGCAGGTGGCTGTCGCCGCCGCGCACGCGGTCGGCCTGCGGGACTACGGGCGCGTGGACCTGCGCCTCCGGGCGGCCGATCAGGCGATCTTCGTGCTCGAGGTCAACGCGAATCCCGATCTCTCGACCGACGCCGGCTTCATGCGCGCGGCCGCCGCCGGAGGCCTGACGGCCGCCGCCGCGGTTGAACGAATCCTGGCGTGCGCCGTCAAACGCGCGCAGGCGGGTCGGCTCGCACCCAGCGCTGGGCAACGATGACGGATATCGTCCTCCGCCGGCACCGGCTGACGCACCTCCCCGAACTGCGCGTCGAACCCTCGATGCTGACCGCGCGCTTTGCAGCCGACTGTTCGATGTCGCGATGCACCGGACGCTGCTGCGCCCACGGCGTCTATGTCGAACTGGCCGAACGTGAGGCCATTCTCGACAACGCCGCCGCGATCCAGGCGCAGATGGATGCATCGCAGGCCAGGAATCCAGCGGTGTGGTTCGATCCCGAGCCGATCGAGGATGCCGACTTCGTGTCCGGCCGCGCAGTTGGAACCGCGGAAGTGAACGGCGGCTGCGTCTTCCTCAACGAGGCCGGACGCTGCGTGCTCCAGAAGGCGAGCACCATCCAGACAGGCAATCTCAAGCCGTTTTTCTGCGTCGCATTCCCTGTCACGATCGACAAGGGGGCGTTGTGCCTCGACGATCCGAGGGCCGTCGATTGCTGCACGCCAGATCCGGGCGGCCAGCGAACGGTGTTCGACCTGTGCGCACGCGAACTCGATCATGTGCTCGGTGCTGATGGCGTCGGCGAGCTGAGGCGTCTTTTCAGCCGGGATCCGGAGTGATCGCGATGGGTGCGGGGCGAGTGCTGATCATCGGCGCCGGCGCCGCGGGCAGCGTGGCGGCACAGAAGTGCGCGATGAACCGCGACGTCTTCACGGGCGTCCATCTCGCGTCCCGGACGCTGTCCAAGTGCGAGGCGGTCCGCGCCCGGTGCGCCACACCGATCGACATCTCGCAGGTCGATGCCGACGATGTGACGCAGGTCATCGGGTTGATCGAGCGCGTCAAGCCGGACATCGTGCTGAACCTCGCACTGCCGTACCAGGACCTTACGATCATGGACGGCTGCCTGGCCTGTGGTGTGCACTACCTCGACACCGCCAACTACGAGCCGCGCCACGAGGCGAAGTTCAGCTATACCTGGCAGTGGGCCTACGAGCAGCGCTATCGGGACAAGGGCATCATGGCCGTTCTCGGCTGCGGCTTCGACCCGGGCGTCGTCAGTGTCTACTGCGCCTACGCGGGCCGTCATCTGTTCGACGAGATTCAGAGCATCGACATCATCGACTGTAACGCCGGCGAGCACGGCCAGGCGTTCGCCACCAACTTCAACCCGGAGATCAACATCCGCGAGGTGACGCAGCCGGGCCGCTACTGGGAGCGCGGCCGCTGGATCGAGATCGCGCCGCTGAGCGTGTCGAGGATCATCGACTTTCCGGGTGTCGGCCCACGGAAGGCGTACCTCATCTACCACGAGGAAGAAGAGTCGCTCGTCCGGCACATTCGAGGATTGCAGCGGATCCGGTTCTGGATGACGTTCTCGGACAGTTACATCACCCACCTGACGGTGCTCCAGAACGTGGGAATGACGCGGATCGACGAGATCGACTACGAAGGCCGCAAGATCGTGCCGCTGCAGTTCCTCAAGGCGCTGCTGCCCGAACCCTCGTCGCTGGCCGAGCATTACACGGGACGTACGTCGATCGGCGCCGTCATCCGGGGCATGAAAGACCGCGCGCCGAGGCAAGTCACGCTCTACAACGTCTGCGATCATGCGCGCACGTACCGCGAAGTCGGAGCCCAAGCGGTGTCGTACACGACCGGTGTGCCTGCGGTGACTGGCGCGATGATGGTGTTGAAGGGACTGTGGACAGGCGCGGGGGTGCTCAACGTGGAGCAATTGCCGCCCGAGCCGTTTCTGAACGAGCTCGAACGGCAAGGCCTGCCGTGGCAGATGGACGAGCAGGATGTCCGCGGCGCCAGCCTCGAGGGAGAAGCGTCGTTCGCATGACACGGAGCAGACGCCCCAAGGTCATCGCGCTGACGAACGAGAACCCCGACTGGCCGGCCATCGACAAGGCCTACGCCGACGAGGACTGGCAGCTGGTGCTCGACGGCCTCGACCGCGAGGGGTACATCTGCCGCGCGTTCAAGTTCTTCGATGACCTCAGCTTTCTCGCCGGATTCGATCCCCGCGAGTGGGTGGTCCTCAACGGCGGCGAAGAATGGGCGGGTGAGGCATGGAGCGACGCGGAGGTGGCGGCGCGAATCGAGCGATACGGATTCGCGTATACGGGCTCGCCACCCGACGTGCTGCGCTTCACGCAGAGCCGCGCTCGCATCAAGGAGCGCCTGAGCGCCGCCGGGCTGCCGACGCTGCCGTGGCGCATATGCGCCGATCCGGCCGATGCGGCCGGCTGGTCGATGTTTCCGGCCATCGTCAAAGGCGCGAACCAGCACGCGAGTGTCGGCATCGATCGCGAATCCGTCGTCGAGACGCCTGGCCAGCTCGCCGCCCGTATCGACCATCTGCGGAACGCCCACGCGGATGACGCGCTGGTCGAGCCGTTCCTCGACACGCGCGAGTTTCAGGTGGCGGTGCTGGGCGACGGCCACCCGGAGGTGCTGCCACCCAGCGAGATTCTCTACGACACGTTCGCCGACATGCGCGATCGGTTGCACACGCAGGCCTGGAAGATCGATCGTGACTCGCGAGGCTTCAAGGAAATCCGGATGCCGTGTCCCGCTCCACTCGATCGTCCGGATTGGCGGGATCGCGTCGAACAGGTGGCGCTCGCCGCCTACCACGCCTTCGGCCTCCGCGACTATGGCCGGTTCGACATGCGCATGCTCGGCGACGAGCCCCAGGTGCTCGACGTCAATGCCAACCCCGAGCTCGATCCGCAGTCGGTGGTGCTGGCCGGCGCCGGAGCGCGGGGCTTGAACTTCGGGCAACTCATCGCGCGGCTCGTCGACTCTGCAGCGCAGCGCATGCCTGAGTGAGCGCCGGCACGCGCGTCGTAGAGCAGTTTCGATATGGCTGTAGTGGCGCAGCCCTTTAGGCCTGCGAAAAACGCAGGGCTGAAGCCCTGCGCCACACAAGTCAAAAAGGCTCTAGGAAAGGCTGGCCACGTACTCGTGATAGTCGAACGTACGGACGACGTCCACACGTCCGTCGAGACGGCGCACCACGATCGAAGGCATGGCGAGGCCGTTGAACCAGTTCTTCTTCACCATCGTGTAGTCCGCCGCATCGGCGAACGCGATGAGGCTGCCGACGCCGAGGGGTTCCGGAAACTCGTACGTGCCGAACACGTCGCCGGCGAGGCACGAACGTCCGGCCACCATGTACGAACGGCCGGGCGCGCCTTCCAGCCCTTCGACTCTCGCCGTCATGCCGTAGACGAGCAGGTCCAGCATGTGGGCCTCCGCGGCCGCGTCGACGATCGCGATGTCGAGGCCGTTGTGGACGACGTCGAGCACCTGGGTCACGAGAAAGCCGGCGCCGCTGACTGCCGCCGAGCCCGGCTCGAGATAAACCTGCACGCGGAAGCGTGAGCCGAACTCGGCGAGCAGGTCGCAGAACGCATCGAACGGATAGTCGCGACCGGTGAACGAGATGCCGCCCCCGAGGCTGACCCACTCCATCTGCTGCAGCAGCCGACCGAACCTGTTCGCCACGTGCCCGAGCATCTCGCGGAAGGCGTCCAGCGAATCGTTCTCGCAATTGTTGTGGAACATTACGCCGTTGAATGAACCGGACACCGCCATCACGGCGTCGAGGGTTCCGGCGCCGAGCCGGCTGAACGGGCGTCCCGGATCCGCGAGATCGTAGTGTGAGTAACTGGTGCCGGGATTGATCCGGAGTCCGACGGACGTCGACGGCGGCACCTGCGCCCGGAAGCGTTCCAGCTGCGAAACCGAGTTGAAGATGATCGTGGTGGCGTGCTGGCGGACCGCGGCGATGTCGGCGTCCGAGAAGGCCACGCTGTAGGCGTGCACTTCCTTGCCGAACTGTTCGGCTCCAAGCCGCGCCTCCCACGGCGAGCTCGCGGTTGTCCCGTCCATGTAGGGCCGCATCAGATCGAAGACCGACCACGTGGAGAAGCACTTGAGGGCGAGCACGGATTTGACGCCGGTGCGCGATCGTAACGACGAAATCCGTTCGAGGTTCCGGATCAGACGCGTTTCGTCGAGAAGATAGTACGGAGTCGGTACAGTGTCGCGGCAGCTTTCGATCAGCTCGCCGATGGATTGGGGCTCGGTGCGCATCGGCGGAAGTCTATGCGACGCGCAGCACGACGAGCCAGAGGCCGGATCGCACCAGAGCGGTTTCGATATGGCTGCAGTGGCGCAGCCCTTTTAGGGCTGCGAAGAACGCAGGGCTGAAGCCCTGCGCCACACAAATCGAAAATACTCGAACGCGATCATTCGTAGCGGAGCGCATCCATCGGGTTGATGCGCGAGGCGCGGCGCGCCGGCACGTACGTCGCCAGCATCGTGACGGCGAGCACGACCGGCGCGACGAGCGCGAGCGACACGAAGTCCCGCTGATTGTCGCCGCTCGGAAATGCCGCGGCCAGCAGGGCGCCGGCGCCGATGCTGGCCGCGAGTCCGATGACCAGGCCGGTCAGCGCGAGCGCGAGCCCCTGCCGGAGCACCATGCGAAGCACGGTCGGAGCAGTTGCGCCGATGGCCATGCGGATGCCGATCTCGCGCGTACGCCGGGTCGCGGAGTAGGCGACGAGGCCGTACAGCCCCACGATCGACAGCCCGAGCCCCATCAGGCCCATCGCACCCACCATCGTGATCAGGACGTTGAAGACGCTGATCGCCCGCATCCGATAGAGCTGTTCCATCGTCCGCACGTTGAAGAGCGGCATGTTCACGTCGAGACCGCGGACGACGTCGCGCAGCGGCGCGGCGAGCGCGGCCGGGTCGCCCGCGGACTGCGCCACCAGCATCATCGAGGGCGACGCGTTCTGCCGGTACGGGAGGTACAGGAAGTCGGTCGGCGGCTCGGCGATGAAGATGTACTTGCTCGTCTTCGCCACGCCGACAATTTCCACCCACGCATCGTTCGCGCTCTTCAGGCGAAAACGCTTGCCCAGCGGATCCTGATTCGGCCAGTAGTGCTCCGCCAGGTGCTGATTCACGATCGCGACGCGCGGCGCCTTGTCGTCGTCGCGCCGCGTGAAGGGGCGTCCGCCGACGATCGCGATGCCCATCGCGTCGAAATAGTATTCGTCGACGTGCGATGCCAGGGTTTCCGTGTTCTCTTTCCCGGGCGGGAATTGAAATCCTTCGGGTGCGATCGCCACGCCGCCGATCGTGTCGTTCAACATCGGAATCGACGTCGTCATCGTCACGGCGGTGATGCCGGGGACGGCCCGCGCGCGATCGGCAACATCCTGAAAGAACTGCCGCGCCTTGGCGTCGGTGTAGCGGATCAGGCTGGTATCGAAACCCATCATCATGAGGTGATCGGTCCGGTAGCCTGGACCGATCAGCAGCTGCGTGCGGAAGCCGCGATACATGAACATCGCGACGACGAGGAGGACGACGGAAACGGCGACTTGTCCGCTCGCAAGGATCGCCCGCCCCCAGCGTCGCCGGCGCCCTGGCGCGACCGCATCGCCCGCCTTCATGATCGCCGTGAGATCGGTGCGCGACGCCTGTAGCGCGGGCACCAGGCCGAAGATCACCGCGCTCGCCACGGCAGCTACGAAGCTGAAGACCAGCGCACGCCTGTCCATTTGAAACGCCAGTCTGATCGGTAGATCGCTCGGAATCTCGATGCCTCTGAACAGCAGCATGCCCGCGTAGCCGACGCCGAGGCCGAGCACGCCGCCGGCGACGGCGATCATCAGGCTTTCGGTGACGAGCTGGCGAATGAGCCGTCCGCGTCCGGCGCCGATGGCGAGACGCAGCGCCATCTCGCGGGCGCGAACGGGCGCGCGGCTGGTGAGCAAGCCGGCCACGTTGCCGCACGCCACCAGCAGCACGCCGATCGCCAGCGTCGACAGCATCGCGATGAGCATTGCATCCGGCGGATCTTCGGCGATGCGCGACTGCAGCTCGGTCTTGACGAAGAACTGCCGGTTCTTGTTGGTCGCGGGATACGCGCGCTCGAGGTCGGCCGCGATGGCCGTCAACTCGCTCTGGGCCTGCGCCTGCGTCGCGCCCGGTTTGAGCCGCCCTTTCAAGCGAAAATTCCTCACGTCGCGTGCCTCCAGCGATCCCGTCCGCTGGTCGTTGATCACGCGCGGCGACATCATCAGCGGCAGGAAGAAATCCGAGCGCACGACCGCATTCAGGCCGGTGAAGGATTCCGGCGCCACGCCAATCACCGTGAACGGCACGCCGTTGATCCGCACGCTGCGGCCGAGGACGCCAGGGTCCGAGGCAAATTCCTGCTCCCACATTGTCCGGCTGAGCACGACAACCGCGTCGCGGCCCGGAACCTGATCCTCGTCGGCCCTGAACGTGCGGCCGATGGCGGGTTCGACACCCATCAGCGGAATCAGGTTGCTGCTGGCCATCATCCCCATCTTGAGTTTGGGGGTCGCCGCCGGATCGTTGGCAAATGCGGCCGTGAGATAGGAAAACGCCGCGAGGCCGTCGAAGCTCTTGTTGCGATCGCGAATGTCCACGTAGTCGCGGTAGGACGACACCAGCGAACTGGCGTTGAACGCTTCGACCGACGACCTTGAGCCCACCGTCAGCACCTCGCCGGGCCGCGCGACCGGCAACGGCCGCAGGAGCAGGGCATCAGCAAAGCTGAAAATGGCGCAATTGGCGCCGATGCCGATCGCCAGCGACAACACCGCGACGATGGTGAAGCCCGGACTGGTCGCCAGGATGCGGAAGCCGTAGCGGAAGTCTTGCCACAGGGTCACACGTCCTCCTCGATCGATCGTAGACGAAGGCCGAGCGACGGGAGTTCTAAGAATCTCTCCAGTGCGCAAACACTGAAGCGCGTGACGGAAATAATCTGGAGGTGAGGCCGGCGCGCGGTAGTAGTATCACGACCGTTTCAGTTTCGCGTACTTGGACGGAGGAGGGGAAACCTATGAACCTCGTCAGCACGATCATGGTCACTGCCCTGCTGGCAGTTACGTTGTCTCAAGGCTCAACGTCTCTCTACGCGCAGGCGCCCGCAGCCGCGCAGGCCGCGCGACCGGTACCTCCGAAATCTCCCGAGATTCATCCCGATCGGACGGTGACGTTCCGTTTGATGGCGCCCAATGCCAGCGAGGTCACGCTCAACGGCAGCTGGGACGGCGCGACCAACATCAAGATGACGAAGGACGCGGCCGGGGTGTGGTCGACGACTGTCGGACCGCTCGCCGCGCAATTGTGGGGCTACTGGTATCTCGTCGATGGGGTCAAAGCCCTCGATCCCGGGAACGCGGAGACGCAGCGCGATGGCGCGCGCTACGACAACCTGCTGATGATCTCCGGTCCGGAGTCGGAATGGTGGGACTTCAAGGACGTGCCGCACGGGACGGTTCAGGCCGTCTGGTATCCGTCGCCAACGCTGAAGCTCACCAACCGCCGGATGATGGTCTACACGCCGCCGGGCTACGAGACCGGGACCCAGAAATATCCCGTGCTCTACCTCCTGCACGGCGGCGGCGGCGACGAGGATGCGTGGCTCACCATGGGCCGCGCCAACATCATCCTCGACAACCTGATCGCCGCGGGCAAGGCGAAGCCGGTGATCGTCGTCATGCCCAACGGCAACGCGACGCAGACGGTGTCGCAGGGCTTTGGCTTCGGCCCCACTCCTGCTCCGCAGTCGGTGCAGGCGCCCGCCCCGCCTCCGGTGCAGGCGGCGGCCGCCGCCGACGGGCGCGGTGGACCTGGCGGCGGACGCGGTGGCGCGCCGCAGCCGTACGCCGGCTCATATCCGGAGAGCCTCGTCAAGGACGTGATCCCGTTCGTCGAAAAACGCTTCCGCGTCCAGGCCGCCAAAGACGATCGCGCGATTGCCGGGCTGTCGATGGGTGGCGGCCACACGCTCGCCGCGACCAACAACAATCCGGGACTCTTCGCCTACATCGGCGTCTTCAGCTCAGGGCCGCAGACGTCCGACGAGACGTTCCAGAAACAGCTCGCGGCGGTCAAGGCCGGCGGTGTGAAGTTCTACTGGCTCGGCGCCGGCACGACCGACATGGCGCGCGAACGGACGGTGACGCTGGCGGAGCTCGTGAAAAAGGACGGGTTCAAGACGTCGTATCGCGAGATTCCGGGCCGCCACTACTGGTTCCTGTGGCGCGATTTCCTCGCGCAGTACGCACAAGTGATGTTTCAGGAGCAGCTCCGGACGTCGAGATGAACTCGAGTCTCACTCTCTCCGCAGCGCCGTCATCGGATCGACTGCCGTGGCGCGTCGCGCCGGAATCGCCGACGCCGCAAGAGCGACGAATACAAGCAGGCAGGCCGCGCCGCCGATGGTCGGGGGATCGATCGGCTCGATGCCGAACAGCAGACCGCTGAGCAGTCCGGACAACGGCACGGCCGCGACGCCGCCGACGACGAGGCCGACGATCGCCATCGCGGCGCCTTCGCCGAGGATCATGCGCAGAATCGTCGTCCGTTCTGCGCCCAGCGCCATGCGGATGCCGAGCTCGTTCGTCCGCTGAGTCACGGAAAACGCGAGGATGCCGGCCACGCCGACGGTCGCGATCGCCAGCGCCAGCAGGGCGAACAGTCCGATCAGCGTGGCGTTGAGCCGCTGCGGCGCAATCGTGTCGTCCCGGATCTCTTCGAGCGTCTGGACGTGGTCCACGGGGCGGTTCGGATCGACGGTGCGAATCGTTTCGACGATCCGCGGCGCCAGCCGATCGGTCGTGCCGGCCGTGCGCACGAGCAGCGTGGACACCGGCCCTGACTGCGTGTCCGCCTGATACACGGTCTGCAGCGGCTTCTGATCGATGCCGTCCGCCCGCGAGTCGGCCGCGATGCCGACGATCTCCGCGGGCCGCGTCCAGGTCACCTGCCCATTGCGGCCGTTGAGCAGCTTCCAGCTCAGACGCCGGCCGATCGGATTGTCCTGCTTGAAGTAGTAGCGGGCCATCGACTCGCTGATGATGATGACGGGCGGCGCCGTCTGAAGATCGGTCGGCTGAAAGGACCGGCCGGCGAGCAGCCTGGTGCCGATCGTCTCGAAGTACGCGCCGCTGACGACGCGTAGGACGCTGGGAGGAGACGCCGGCGCGGCATCGGGATCGGCGCCGTCCACGCGGATCTCACGCGGTTGAGGAAACGATCCCGCGAGCGGAGCGGCCGAGGCCATCGCCGCGCCCTTCACGGTCGCATTCCCTGTGACGCGTTCCAGGACATCGCGCGTGAACTGCAGCCCCTGCTCGCGGGTCTGCTGCGCGAAATTCGGCGACTGCAGGCTCAGGACGTTGGACAAGTCGAAGCCCGGATCGATGGCGTACAGCCGGACCAGCGTGCGCGTCAGGAGCCCGGCGCCGATCAACAGCATGAACGACGCGGCGAGCTGGCTCACCACGAGCAGCCGCTGCACGCGGCGGCGCTTCGCGCTTCCCGTCGACCGTCCTCCTCCGCTCGCCATCGAGCGAACAGGATCGTTCATGAAGGTCAGCCGCGGCGCCCAGGCGAAGAGCAGCGCCATCGCAATCGACACAAGCAGGGTGAAACCGAGGACCCACCCGTCGAGCGCGATCTCGCCGGTGCGGTTGGTGAACCGTCCCGCGTACGCGATCAGCAGATTCAGTCCGGAGACGGCGATCGCCAGGCCCAGAACGCCGCCGAGCGTGGACAGCACCAGGTTCTCGGCCAGCAGCTGCCGGCGCAGGAGCGCGACCGGCGCGCCGAGCGCGGCGCGCACGGCCATTTCCCGTTCGCGCTGCACGAGCCGTGTCAGCGTGAGGTTGGCCACGTTGGCGCACGCGATCACGAGAACGAACAGCGTGGTGACGAGCAGAATCATCAACATCGGCTTCGCCTTGGCCGTCAGCTCGTCCTTCCACGGCGTGAGGACGGTGTCGAAGGCGCGCGATTTCGGATACGCCTCGGGGTACGCCGCGTGCAGCCGCCCGGCGATCTGGCGCAGCTCCGCCTGCGCCGCCGCCGGCGTCGCGCCCGGCGCCAGACGCGCGTACACGTCGGTCATCCGGTGCGGACGCTCGTCCTGCATCGACGCGCTCATGTAGTGATCGTTGGCGGCGTAATTGACGTAGAAGTCCTGCTTGCGCAACGTGGCGTAATGCGAGCCAGGTTGGAGGACGCCGACGATCTGGGCCTTCGTGGTCGTCAGATCCAGCAATTGCCCGACCACGTTCGGGTCGGACCCGAAGACGCGCTGCCAGTAGGCGTCGGTCAGCACCGCAACCGGCGGCGCGCCGCGCCCCTCGTCGGACGGCACCAGCAGACGGCCGAGCCGTGGACGGGCGCCGAGCATCGGAAAGAAGTTCGCCGTGACGAGCCCACCGGTCGCGCGGTGCGGCTCGCCGTGCCCGAGCACGTTGAACGTCCAGTCGCCGAACTCGACGAACTGGTCGAGCGTCTTCGACTGCGCGCGGTAATCGGCGACTTCCGGGAACGAGAACGAGCTATTGTCGATGCCCACCGCCGTCTGCGCCTGGCGCAGATGCATGATGCGGTCGGCATCCGGATACGGCAGCGG
>Ga0068858_100007045_pt1 | contig 10918 bp, 6 predicted proteins | sample KBSSwiS12_FD_66589 | JGI IMG/M metagenome (GOLD analysis project Ga0068858, IMG submission 66589) | Switchgrass rhizosphere microbial communities from Kellogg Biological Station, Michigan, USA - KBS Switchgrass S1-2 | ecosystem: Host-associated > Plants > Roots > Rhizosphere > Soil ... | reverse complement strand
TGCGCCATCGACGAGACCTGGAGTGGTCTGCGGTTCGTGTTGCGCAAAGAGCTCCGCGGCCGTCCGCCGAGCCCGCGTCAGCCGATGCTGCGCACGCCCTCGGCGCCCCCGCCGTCCTCGTCGTCACCGTCGTCGTAAGGACCCGCGTGCTCGCGCCCGAGCAGCGGGTCGACGAAGTGGGGCTCCGGCCCTCTCGGGGGGAACCCGCTGAGCAATCGTTGCGAGGCGGGATGGCGTTCGAGGGCCGGTGCCACCTGCTCGTGGTCGACCGGACCGGTGAGGTCGCCGCTGTCGTCGAACAGGACCGGAGGTCGACGGCGCTCCTTGGCCGATGCGAGGTCGACAGGCGTGGGCGCGCCGGCCCGGCTCCACTCCTGCCGCTCCAGGTCGAGCCGCTCCTGACAGTTGTCGCACCAGTACGTGACGCGTGACTGCTCGCCGTAACGGCGCACTTCGATGGGCTGGCCGCAGCGGTAGCACGGCTTGCCGTAACGCCCGTACACGGCCACGCCGTCCGCGCTGCCGGGCAGCGTCACCCGGGCGGGCTGCTCGAGGTTGGCCTGCAGGAAGGAGGCCGCCGTGTCGATGAGCGCGGCCCGCGTCTCGAGGTCCAGCGCGGCCACCGGTGTCAGCGGGTGCACGCCGCAGGCCCAGAGCACCTCGCTCTTGTAGACGTTGCCGACGCCGCAGGCGATCCGCTGGTCGAGCAGCATCTCGGCGGCGGTCGTGCCCTCGTCGCAGAAACGAGGGATCCGCTCGACGCACTCGTCGAGGTCGCTGTGCTCGTCCGTGAGGTCCGGCCCGAGGCCGCCGCGACCGGGATGGGCCACCACATCGCCCTCTCGGTACGTCTCGACGACAGGGGCGTTGAAGCACACTGCCTCGAAGCCCTCCACCTCGATCACGGCCCGCATGTGCTTCGAGCTCTTCCGCCAACGCTCACCTGGCCGGTAGAGGTGCCAGGAGCCCGTCATGCGCATGTGGGTGTGAAGGACGACGCCGTCGTCCCAGCCGATCTCGATGTGCTTGCCCCGGCTGGTCACGCGCTCGATCGTGCTGCCTCGCGCGGGAGAAAGTCCGGAGAGGCGCGGCGCCTCGAAGCCGGTCATGATCTTGCCGATCAGCGCCGCTCGCAGCGCTGTGGCGGACCGGTGGATCGTGTCGCCTTCCGGCACCGGGCCAGACTAGGGGCCGGGCCGACCCAAGTGGGGTAGCCCGCAGATCGGACGCGTCGAGCCTGCTCAGGGGGGTGGCCCGGCCCGGCTTGCGAGCACCGCGGCCGTCGAGGAGCCCAATGGGCCCTCGCGGCGTCGGGTCAAGAGGTGATCGACGGCGACGCCCGCGAGCAGCACGATCACCGGCTCGGCCGGGAGCCGGATCCGGGTCTGGCCGTAGAAGGCCAAGGTGGCGACCGTCACGACGACCGGCGCGACCAGGAGCGGCGCCAGCCAGCCCCGCCGCCGGCGCAGCCACACCGCACCGGCCACCGCCAGCACCACCAGCGGGTAGTAGACGACCAGGCCGAGCGCGGTCGCCCAACGGGGCCTCCCCTCCCGCTCGTTCACCCGGAGCATGTCGACGGGGCGGTAGAGGTTCCACGTGCGCCCGAGGCGGGCCGCCAGCACGACGGGCAGCCAGGAGGCGTGGGCGCGGGCGTAGACCAGGGCGTCGTGGCGGTAGTCGTCCGACACGACCGACTGGTCGCCCGGCGGAGCGTGCGCCGGCATGCACACCCCGGGCGCGATGACCCACAGGCCGATCTCCGACCCGTGGTATGCGGCATGGCAGTTGGCCCCGAGGAGCGTCAAACCGTCGTTGGAAGAGATGAGGACGGACCGCTCGAAGCGGGACTGGTTGTACAGGCTCCAGGGCGCGACGACGACCAGCGCGGCGACGAGCACCGCGGCAGCCGGGGCCAACCGGGGCCACCATCCCCCCGTCGCCGTGCTGACGGTGCCGGTCGTCGGACCGCCGGTGGGCCCGTCGGCGGTCACCGGGGCGGAGCGGTCGGGCAGCAGCAGCACGATGACGAACCCGGGCGCCAGCAGGGCGAGCTCGGCGCGGGTCAACGTCGCCAGGCCGCACACGACGCCGAGCGCCAGGCCGGCCACGAGCGGATGCTGCGAGGTCCTCGTCCGGTAGCAGAGGAGCATCGCCGCGGTCACGAGCAATGCGGCGAACGCCTCGGACATGATGAGCCCGTCGTTGAGCCAGAGGAAGGGGTACAGCGCGCCGGTCCCCGCCGCGATGAGCCCCACCCGGTCGTTGGCGACGGCCCGGCCGAGGAAGCCGAGGAGGACCACGGTGGCGACGCCCGCGAGGACGGTCACGAAGCGCATCACCAACGTGCGGGGCCCCATCACCCACGCCACCCCGCCGAGGACGGCGGCGGTCAAGGGTGGGTGGTCCGCGGCCGGGTGCGCCTGCTCATCGCCTCCCGGGAGGTAGGCGAACGGGTCGGTGAAGCCCTTGCCCTTGGCGATCGCGTCGGCCTGGAGCTCGTAGTAGAAGGCGTCGTAGAGGTGGTGGTCCTGCTGTGCCACCGCGAGGGTGAACGCGGTGCGCACGCCGAGGCCGGCGAGCGCGATGAGGGCGAGCGCGGCCAGGAAGCGGAGCCGCGACACGGGGCGTCACCTTAGGAGTCGGCCGCGGCCGGAGTCAGCAGGCGTCAGGCGCGATAGACGAGCCCGCGGTAGCCCTCGACGAAGCCGGCCCGACGTAACAGGTCGGCGATCTCCGGCGAATCCGTGACGGGCTGGCCATCCACCTTGCGAACCTCGATGGTGCGCACCCGGCCGTCCTTCACAACGGCCGCGAGCGCCTCGGCCCAGCTCGGGTCGTCGCCGGCCGCCGGGAACGTGACGAGGTGCCGACCCGCGCGATCGAGCCACACGAGGGGACGCCCCGACCGCAGCACGACCTGCGCGCCGGCGGCCCGGGCCGGCCGGCCGGCCGACTCGGGCCACGACAACGCGGCGCCGTAGGGCTGGGCCGGGTCGGTCGCGCCCAGCACGAGAGAGGGCTCCGGCTCGTCCGGTACCTCCCGCGCGGAGCGCAGGCGATCGACGGCGCCGGGCAGCGCGAACTGCGCCGCGCCGAGCCCGGACACGAAGTAGCCGCGGCGCACCTGGCCCCGCTCCTCGAGCACCTTGAGCACGCCGTACACTGCCGTGAAGCCACCCGGAAGACCCTCGGCCAGCACCGCCTCCCGGGCGACCACCCCATGGCGCTCGAGGAGCTGCAACGCGCTGGCGTGGGCCACCTCCGTCGGGCTGGCCGCAGGCTGCAGGAGCGGCGCGACCATCGACCAGCGACCGGCGCCGGCCGGAGGTCCCATCGACGAGAGCCGGCCGGGGCGCGGGCGCCCCCGAGGGGTGCGCCCCGTCGCGCCCGAACGGCGGCTCGCCGCCGTACCCGAGACGAACGCGCGGAGGGGCGCCAACGAGTCGTTGGTGACCTCTCCCGCCCACACCAGGTCCCACAGGGCGGCCAGGAGCTCGGCGTCGGTCGCTTCGGGGGCCGCGCCACGGATCTGACCCCAGAACGATGCTCCGTGCTGCCCAAGGTGGTGGCGCAGCGCATCGTGGACGACCCCATCAGGGCGTTCGAGCTCGGCGCCACCGGGGACCACCAGACCGAGCTGGTCCCGGAAGCAGAGGCGCACACGACCGTCCGACGCCCCGAGGGCGCCGGCGCCCACCCAGACCAGGTCGCCGCTGGTGCACAACTCGTCGAGGTCCGCAGCCCGGTATCCGGCCACCCGGGCCGGCAGCACCTCCCGCTCCAGCGTCGACGCCACGAGCGCGGCCCCCTGCAGCACACCGAGGGCCTCGACCAGGCCGTCGAGGCCGCGCCACCGCGCCGGCACGCCCTGCCAGGCCGCCAGGAACCGAGCCAGCGCGTCCTGCTCCACCGGCTCGACCTCGCGGCGCAGGCTGGCCAACGACCGCCGCCGCAGCTGACGGAGCACGTCGACGTCGCACCACTCACGCGCGACGCCTTCGGGGCGGAACTCGCCTCGCACGACGCGTTCCTCCTGCTCCAACGCCACCAGCGCGCCGACAGCCCGCTCGATCGGGATGGCGTACCGCCTCGCGAGGTGGTCGGTGAGGAAGGGCGCGTGCGTGCGCGCGTACCGCGCCGCGAGCTGCTCGAGCGGACGCGGCACCGGGTCGGTGAAGGCGGTCGGCAGCCCGAGCGGCAGCGCGCAACCGAGCGCGTCCCGATACCGGGCCGCATCCTCGGCCGCGATCACACGATCCTCGTCGGCCACCCGGATGGCCACCGCCCGACGCTCGGCCAGGAGCTCCCGGACCCACGCCTCGGCCTGGCCGCCCTCCGACCGCACATCGAGCTCGGCCACGCTGAGGTCGCCCACCTTGCGCAGCACGTCGTGGAGCTCGTCGACGCTCCGGGCGCGCCGCCCATCGGTGAGGCACTGGAGTTCCAGCTCGAGCACCGCCAGCACGTCCGCGTCCAGCAGCTCCCGCAGCTCCTCGGCGCCGAGCAGCTCCCGGAGCAGGTCGCGATCGAGCGCGAGCGCGGCCGCCCGCCGCTCGGCCAGCGGGGCGTCACCCTCGTACATGTAGGCCGCGATCCAGTTGAACAGGAGGCTCTGGGAGAACGGCGAGGCGCGAGGCGTATCGACGCTCACCAGCCGGACCTGGCGGCTGCGCAGCTGCGTGAGGACATCGCGGAGGGCCGGCACGTCGAAGACGTCCTGCAGGCACTCGCGGCTGGCCTCGAGCAGGATCGGGAACGTCGGGTAGCGCGCCGCCACGGCCAGGAGGTCGGCGGCCCGCTGCCGCTGCTGCCAAAGGGGGGTGCGGGTGTCGGGTCGGCGCCGGGGCAGCAGCAGGGCCCGCGCCGCGCACTCCCGGAACCGGGCCGAGAACAGCGACGTCTGGGGCAGGGTGGACACGACGAGCTCGTCGATCTCGTCCGGGTCGATCACGAGCTCCGTGATGGGCAGTTCGTCGGCCGCCTCGGGCAGCCGGATCACGATGCCGTCGTCTCCCCACATCGTCTCGACCGGCAGGTCGAACCGCTCCAGCAGCCGGCGCTCGATGGCCATCGCCCAGGGCGCGTGCACCGGCGTGCCGAACGGGCTGAGCAGGCAGACCCGCCAGTCGCCGATCTCGTCGCGGAAGCGCTCGACCACGACGGTGCGGTCGTCGGGTACGACACCCGTCGCCTCGACCTGCTCGTCCAGGTACGACCGCACGTTGGTGGCGGCCCACGGATCGAGGCCGTAGTGGTCTCTCAGACGTGCCTCCGACGCGTCTCGGGGCAGCTCGCGGATCTCGCGCACGAAGGCGCCCAGCGCCCGGCCGAGCTCGAGCGGGCGGCCAGGACGGTCGCCGTGCCAGAACGGCATCTTGCCCGGCTGGCCGGGCGCCGGGGTCACGACGACCCGCTCGAAGCTGATGTCCTCGATGCGCCACGTGGACGCACCGAGCAGGAACGTCTCCCCGGGGCGGCTCTCGTAGACCATCTCCTCGTCGAGCTCACCGACCCGGGTGCCGTCGGGCAGGAAGACGCCGAACAGACCCCGGTCGGGGATGGTCCCGCCGCTCGTGACGGCGAGGCGGCGAGAGCCGTCGCGGGCCCGCAGCTCGTTGCCGACGCGGTCCCACACGATCCTCGGCCGCAGCTCGCCGAACTCGTCGCTCGGATAGCGGCCGGCCAGCAGATCGAGGACGTTGGCCAGCAACTCGTCGGTCAGCTCGCTGAAGCAGGCGCACCGCCGGACCAGCGCCGCGAGCTCCTCCAGTGAGCAGGGGGCGGCGGCGAGGTGGGCGACGATCTGCTGCGCCAAGACGTCGAGTGGGTTGCGGAGGTAGCGGGTCGACTCGATCAGGCCGTCGCGCATGCGGCGGGTGACGATCGCCGCCTCCAGCAGGTCGCCGCGGTGCTTGGGGAAGATGTAGCCGCGGCTCGGCTCGCCGACCTGGTGCCCGGCCCGACCGATGCGCTGCAGGCCCCGGCTGACGGCGCCCGGGGACTCGATCTGGATGACGAGATCGACCGCTCCCATGTCGATGCCGAGCTCGAGGCTCGACGTCGCGACGAGCCCACGCAGCTCGCCCCGCTTGAGCTGGTCCTCGATGACGACGCGCTGCTCCCGTGCCAGGGAGCCGTGGTGGGCCCGGACCAGCTCGACCTGAGCACCGTCCGGGTCGGGCCCTCCGGGCCCCAGGACACCCTCGCTGTCGGCCAGCTCGTTGAGCCGGGCCGCCATCCGCTCGGTGAGGCGACGACCGTTGCAGAAGATGATCGTGCTGCGGTGCTGCAGGACCAGCTCGAGGATGCGGGGGTAGATGCTCGGCCAGATGCTCTTGCGCACCGGAGCCATCGCCACCGAGGCCGGTCCGCTGCGCAGCTCGGTGGTCTCCTTGCCGAGATCACCCATGTCCTCCACGGGCACGACCACCTGCACTTCGAGCGGCTTGCGGATGCCCACGTCCACGATCGAGACCGGTCGGGCCCGGCGGGGCGCCTCGAACCCGCCGAGGAAGGTCGCCACCTCTTCGAGCGGGCGCTGCGTGGCCGACAGTCCGATGCGCTGGGGGGACCGCTCGGTGATCTCCTCGAGCCGTTCGAGCGACAGCGCGAGGTGGGCGCCCCGCTTGGTCGGAGCGAGGGCGTGGATCTCGTCGACGATCACCGCCTCGACGCCGACGAGCGTGTCGCGCGCCGACGACGTCAACATGAGGTACAGGCTCTCCGGCGTGGTGATCAGGAGGTCGGGCGGCCGGCGGATCAGCTTCTGGCGATCCCGTGCGCTCGTGTCACCCGTGCGGACCCCCACGACCGGCTCGGTGTAGGGCGCCCCGAGGCGATCGGCGGCGAGCTGGATGCCGGCGAGCGGCGCCCGCAGGTTCTTCTCGACGTCGAAGGCCAGCGCCCGCAGCGGGGAGAGGTACAGGACCCGGGTTCGCCGCTCACGATCGGGCGGGACCGGTGAGGTGACCAACCGGTCGATCGCGGACAGGAACGCGGTGAGCGTCTTGCCGCTTCCCGTAGGCGCGCAGATCAGGGTGTGGCGACCGCCCGCGATCTCGGGCCAGCCCTCGACCTGGGCGGGCGTGGGCTCGGGGAACGACGACGAGAACCAGGCGCGCACGGCCGGGGAGAACCGCTCGAGCACGGGATGGTCGGCCATGCCGACAACGCTACCGAGGGCCTGTGACAGGGTTTCCGAGGCGAGACGCGAAGGCGGCTGCAGCCCCCGTTCGACCCGTGCCGAGCGGCGGCCGCCTCGACCAGGCCGCCACAGGGCGTCGGTAGGATGGGCGTCATGCCCGTCCCCGGAGAGCACCACCCGGCCTTCGAGGAATACTGCGAGTGCATCTTCGAACTGGACGAGGATGACGTGGACGTCATCCAGGCCCGCATCGCCGACCGGCTGCACGTCTCCCGTCCCGCCGTGTCGGAGATGATCAAGCGCATGGAGCTCGAGGGCCTCGTGCGCACCGCGCGGAACCGGATCAACCTCACCGCGGACGGCATGCTGCTCGCTGAGCGCGTGGTGCGCCGGCACCGCCTGGCCGAGCGCTTCCTGTGCGACATCCTCGGCCTGTCCTGGGCCGACGCGCACCAGGAGGCCGGTCGCTGGGAGCACGTGATGTCCGAGGCGGTCGAGCGGGCCATGGACCGGGTGCTCGGTGCGCCGACCACCTGCCCCCACGGCAACCCGATCCCCGGGTCCGCATACAAGGCGCCGGCGGCCAGCCGGCTCGTGGACGTGCACGTCGGCGACCACTTCACGGTCAGCCGGATCCCGGAGGAGCTCGAGTTCACGCCGGGCCTGCTGCACTTCCTGGAGTCGTCCTCGATACAGCCCGGTCACGCCGGACGGGTGACCGCGGCCAGCCCCGACGGCACGATGACCGTCGAGATCGACGGCAACCACGTCGGCGTCGGGAGCTTCGCCAGCGCCCGCATCCTCGTCACCTCCTGAGGCCACGTCGGCGCCGTCGGGCGCCTCCGCTCAGTCGCGGAGCTGCTGGGCGAGGTAGTTCTCCAGCCCGATCTGGCGGATCGTCTCGAGCTGGGTCTCCAGCCAGTCGGCGTGCTCCTCCTCGGAGACGAGCATCTCCGCGAGGAGCTCGCGGGTGCCGTTGTCCCCGACCTCGACGCACAGCGCCACGGCCCGGTTGAAGCGCGGGATGGCTTCCTTCTCGACCTCGAGGTCGAGCTCGAGCTGCTCGAGCACGGCCTCCCCGACCCGCACGGGGAAGAGGCGCTGCATGTTCGGCACTCCTTCGAAGTACAGGATCCGCTCGATCAGCTGCTCGGCGTGCTTCATCTCGTCGATCGACTCGTCACGCACCCGGGCCGCGAGCCGGTCGTAACCCCAGTTCGCGGTCATCTTGGCGTGGATGAAGTACTGGTTGACGGCGGTGAGCTCGGCGGTGAGGACGTCGTTGAGCGCGTCGACGACCCGGGGATCGGTCTGCATGGCGGCTGAACCTAGTAGGGCCGCCGTCGGCGGCGGACGACGTCGCCCGGCGCTCGTCCGGGGTGCGAGCTTTGAGCGGTCGAGCTCGTCAGGCGACGGCGGCCGCGTCCGCGGGTGCCGTCGAGGACTCCCGTACCGCGGCGACCAGCGCCTCCACGAGCTCGACGCAGCCCCCGCACGCGGTACCCGCACCGCACATGGCCTGCGTGGCCTCCAGGTCGCCGGCCGCGGCGAGCGCGGCCGCCCGGAGCACCCGGTCGTTCACACGCTGGCAGTGGCAGACAAGAGCCATAGGGTGGTTGTTAAGCTACCCGAACAGTTCGTGCAGCGTCCACCAACCGAGGCTGCCCGGACAGCCGGGCTTCAGCTCTGGTCGACGAGGGCCTCGGGCAGGGCGTCGGCGTGCACGATGGAGAGGCGCTTGGTCGACCGGGTGAGTGCGACGTACAACGCCCGGAGACCTTGGCGCTCCTCGGCGACGATCCGCGCCGGCTCGACCAGGACCACGCCGTCCAGCTCGAGTCCCTTGGCCAGCGAGACCGGCACGACCGTGACGTCGGCCTCGAGACCTCGACGCGTGGCCAGCGCGTGCTCGACCCCGGCTTCGTCCAGCGCCGCCGTGATGACGCCCACCAGCGACGCAGGCGAGATCACCGCGATCCCGGCGTCGCCGAGCTCGTCGTGCAGCGACCGCACGGCCGAGGCGACCGCCGGCCCGAGCGCGGCCGGCTCGACCCGTTCCACGCTGGGCGGCGCGTCACCTTCGCGCACGGCCACCGGGGGGCGGATCTGTGGGGCGGCGATGCGGAGGATGCGGTTGGCCATGGCCATGATCTGGCTCGGGATCCGGTAGCCGACGGTCAGCTCGGTCACGCGAGCCGGGCGACGGTCCGGGAGGTGGGCGAGCACCTCGCTCCAATCGTTCGGCGCGAACGGTCCGGTGGCCTGTGCGATGTCGCCGACGATCGTCATGGAGCCGTTGAGCGAGCGCCGCGCCACCATGCGCAGCTCCATGGGGGTCAGGTCCTGCACCTCGTCCACCACGATGTGGCCGTAGGTCCGGATCTCCTCCGACGCGGAGGCCCTCGACGACCGGGGGCCCAACAGGGCGCTGGCCTCGTCCAAGAGCGCGACATCGGAGTCCGACCACCTGACGTCGGCCTTCTCGTGCTGGCGCTCGCGCCGGAGGGCCAGCCACTCCTCCTCGCTGAGCCACCGGGCTGCGGCCAGGCGCAGGAGCGCCTTCGAACCGAACAGGTCCCGTAGCAGATCGGCCGGGGTGAGCACCGGCCACATGCGCTCCAGTGCGGCACGGACCTCGTCGCTGTGTCGGATCCGGTCGCGGACGACCTCCGCCGTCGTCTCGATCCTGCTGCTCGCGGCGAGCGCCTCGAAGACCTCGGTCTCCACGAAGCGGCGAGCCGCGTTGTGGCGGTGGTACCGGCGCCGCGCCGCCTTGACGATCCGGTCGCTCGCTTCCACGCTGAGCCGCACCGTGGTGACGCCGAACGGCACGACCAGGTCCTCCCGGAGCGGCCGCTCGCGGTCCCGGACGGCCTTCGCCACCACCTGCGCCATGCGGGCGTCGCCCTTCACCCGGGCCGTGAGCCGGCTCTCCGTCGCCCCGAAGGCGACGTCACCCACGAGGTCCGCCAGCATGACCAGGTCGACGCCGGCCTCGCCGAGCGACGGCAGGACGCGGTCGATGTAGCGCAGGAACACCCGGTTGGGCCCGATCACGAGGACGCCCTGATCCTCGAGGGGGAACCGGTAGGTGTAGAGGAGATAGGCGGCGCGGTGCAGGGCCACGACCGTCTTGCCCGTGCCGGGGCCGCCCTGGACGACGAGCACGCCGGCCTGGGAGGAGCGGATGATCTCGTCCTGCTGGGCCTGGATGGTGCCGACGATGTCGCCGAGCTGCCCCGTCCGGCGGGTCTCGAGCGCCGCGAGCAGGGTGGAGTAGCCGGACAGGCTCTCCGCGCCCTCGCCCGTGACCCCGATGTGGCCCTCGCCGAAGAGCTCGTCCTCCAGGGCCAGCACGCGCCGGCCCTCGGTGGAGAAGTGCCGGCGACGGGCCAACCCCATCGCGTCGCGACCGGTGGCCCGGTAGAAGGGCTCCGCGACGGGCGCCCTCCAGTCGATCACGATCGGGTCCCGGTTCTCGTCGGCGACGGCGAGCCTCCCGATGTGGAACGACTCGGGCACCTCCCCGTCGTTCGGCGCACGATCGATCCGGCCGAACACCAGCGCGGCCTGACCGAGGTCGAGCTGCGTCAGCCGCTGGAGCAGGACCTCGTCGAACGCGTTGCGCTCGTAGCGGGCCTGGAACGTGCCGCCCGTCCCGCTCTCCGTGAGGTCCCGGAGCTTCCACGCGTCCTCGCGCGTCCGCTCGAGGCACTCGTAGGCGTGATCGACGTAAGCCTGCTCCTGAGCCAGATCGGGATGCTGGGTCAT
>Ga0068858_100007040_pt1 | contig 10922 bp, 7 predicted proteins | sample KBSSwiS12_FD_66589 | JGI IMG/M metagenome (GOLD analysis project Ga0068858, IMG submission 66589) | Switchgrass rhizosphere microbial communities from Kellogg Biological Station, Michigan, USA - KBS Switchgrass S1-2 | ecosystem: Host-associated > Plants > Roots > Rhizosphere > Soil ... | reverse complement strand
CCGTTGCGGTGACCAGGCCCGGGGCGTATGAGTACATCTGCACGGATCATCCGTGGACGATCGGTCAGCTCATCGTCGAGTGACGGCCGTAGAGTAGCTAGATTTGTTGAGCCGCGTTCGCGTCTGGCGGGCGGATAATCAGGGAGTGAACATGCTCGAGATCGCCCGCGCTGCCGACAAGAAGACTTCGGGGTCGTCAACGGCCCGATGACCATGCGATCGGAGCGGCGCTTCTCGATCGTGGCGGGCGGCTGGCTGGCGGCGATTCTCGTCGTCGCCGCGCGGATGCAGGCTGCCGGTCCGGCGCAGCAGCCGACGGGTGCGCCGGCAGCGCCCGGAACGCCGCAGGCCACCCTCCAGCGCTACTGCCTCACGTGTCACAACAAGAATCTGAAGGAGCAGGGCAGTGTCCCGATCGCGTTCGACACGTTGAACCTGTCGAACGCCGGCGCCGACGCGGCAGTCTGGGAAAAGATAGTGCGGAAGGTCCGAACGGGTCTGATGCCGCCAGCCGGCAGGCCGCGTCCGGACAAGGTGACGCACGACGCGTTCGTAAGGTCGATTGAATCGGAACTGGATGTGGCCGCCTCAGCGCATCCGAATCCGGGAAGAACGGAGCCGTTCCATCGTCTGAATCGCGCTGAATACAAGAACGCCATTCGCGATCTCCTCGACCTCGACGTCAACGTCGACTCACTGCTCCCACCCGACGATGCGAGCTATGGATTCGACAACATCGCCGGCGTCCTCAAGATGTCGCCGACGCTCATGGAACGATATCTGGCCGCGGCCCAGAAGATCAGCCGCCTCGCGGTAGGAACGACCCCGCCGGCCCCCAACGTCGACTACGTGCGACTCGCCGACGATCTTCAGCAGGACGAGCACATCGAAGGGCTTCCGGTCGGAACGCGCGGGGGCGTGTCGATTCCTTATGTGTTCCCGATGGACGCGGACTACGTGATCAAAGTCCGGCTCGCCCGCGACATTCTCGAAAACGTCCCCGTCTTCGCCGAAGACCAGCGGCTTGAAGTGAGCCTCGACGGCGAGCGCGTTCAGATGTTTATCGTGCCGGGCTTCAGGCCGCCTCAGGCGCCCAGGCCGGCGACACCCTCGTCGCCCGTGCCGGCGAGCACGAACTCGGAGCAGAGCGGTTCGCCGGTGCAAGCGTCGGCGAACCAGCCGCAAGGCGGTGGACCGCAGCCCGCCGCACCGGCACAGGGTCGAGGTGCGCGGCCGCGTGTGGGCGTGACCCAGGTGGACACGGGTCCGCGGCTGTCGGCGGCGGATCGCGCGCAGCGGAATCACATCGACGATTCGTGGGACGTCCGAGTGCCTGTGAAGGCGGGTGAACGCCGACTGAACGTCACCTTCATCAAGCTGGACGCGGCGATCGACGAGACAGCGCGGCTGCCGTTCATCAGGCCGTACGCGGCGAACGTCAATACGCCGGACAACCGCATGGGCGTGGCGCTCCGCAGCGTGGAGATCGTCGGTCCCTATAATCCGACCGGACCAGGCGATTCGGCCAGCCGTCGGCGCATCTTCGTGTGCGGGCCGACTTCGCGCGTCGCGCTGCGGCGAGCTTCGCCGAAGCCGGGCGAAGGCGATCCTCGCCGACCAGCCTCCGCCAGGGCTACCGCGGTCGGCCAAAGCTTCAGCGAAGCCAGAGGCTCGTTGGATATCGCGGCGAACGAAGGCGGGCGCGCCTCCGTCAAGGTTTCGGCGACGTCTCGCCGAAGTTCGCCAGAGATCCTGGCGAACGAAGGCGGATGCGCGAAGACGATTGTGTCGACGCTGGCTCGGCGCGCCTACCGCCGGCCAGTGGGCGACACTGATCTCGAACCGCTTCTTGCGATGTATTCGGACGCTCGGGCGCAAGAGGGCTTCGATGCCGGGATCGAGCGGGCCTTGAACCGTTTGCTCGTCAGCCCGGAGTTCCTCTTCCGCGTGGAGCGCGATCCGGCGAACATTCCGCCAGACACGCCGTACCGGATCAGCGATCTGGAACTGGCGTCGCGACTCTCGTTCTTCCTGTGGAGCAGCATCCCAGATGACGACCTGCTCGACGTCGCCGCCAGGGGCGGGCTGAAGGACCCTGCCGTGTTGGCTCAGCAGGTGAAGCGGATGATCGCCGACCCCCGGGCGGAAGCCTTTGTAAGGAATTTCGCCGGTCAGTGGCTCTATTTGCGCAACCTGCCGAGCGCGATGCCCATCTCGTTCAACTTTCCGGACTTCGACGACTCGCTGCGCAAGTCGATGCAGCGGGAGACGGAGCTGTTCTTCGACAGCATCATCCGTGAGGACCGCCGCACCCTCGAGTTGTTGACCGCCAACTACACGTTCCTCAACGAACGTCTCGCGCGGCACTACGGCATCCCGAACGTCAAAGGGACGCATTTCAGACGAGTCACGCTGGCGCCCGACAGCGTCCGCGCCGGTCTTCTCGGCCACGGCAGTATTCTGACCGTGACGTCTCACCCGGATCGCACGTCGCCGGTCGTGCGCGGCAAGTGGATTCTGGAGAATTTCCTCGGCACGTCACCGCCGCCGCCGCCTCCGAACGTGCCGGAACTGAAACCGACCGGCGAGGCCGGGATGGTGTTGTCGATGCGGGACCGGATGGTGCAGCACCGGGCCAACCCGGTGTGCGCCGGTTGTCACGCGATCATGGACCCGATTGGCCTGTCGCTGGAAAACTTCGACGCTGCAGGTCGGTCGCGGACGCTCGGCGAATCGTCGGAACCGATCGACGCGTCGGGCTCGCTCCCCGACGGGACGAAGTTCGTCGGCGCGGCGGGGCTCAGGAACGCGCTGCTCTCCCAGTCGGATCAAGTGGTGACGACCGTCACGGAGAAGCTGCTGACCTACGCGCTCGGGCGCGGGTTGGAGTACTACGACGAGCCGACGGTGCGCGCGATCGTCCGCGAGGCGGGGCGTCAGGATTATCGGTTCACTTCGGGCCTGATCATGGGCGTCGTGAAGAGCACGCCGTTTCAGATGCGAATGACACAACGATCAACCCAAACGGCCAGGTTTCAGGCAATCCCGGGTAGGGGCGGTTCGCGAACCGCCCCTACGGCCCTTGCGTTGAATGTCGTGAGGTAGTGGTTTCATGTTTGTGACGAAGATGTCGTTGCATCGCCGAACCTTTCTGCGCGGGATGGGAACGGCGCTGGCGCTGCCGCTGCTCGATGCCATGGTGCCCGCCCTGTCGGCCATGGCCGACGCGCCGAAACCGGTCCGCCGTCTGGGGTTCATCTACCTGCCCAACGGCGTTTCGATGAACTTCAAGGGCACGAATTACTGGAAGCCGATCAACGAGGGGAAGAACTTCGAGCTGTCGCCGATCCTCACGCCTTTTGCGCCGTTTCGCGACCAGATGATCGTGGTCAGCGGAACCAACCAGCATCAGGCTGACGTGCTGCAGGACGGCGCCAACGGCGACCATACACGCGGCACCAGCACGTGGCTGACGGGCATTCATCCGAAGCACACCGAAGGCGCCGACGTTCAGAACGGGACGTCGGCGGACCAGCTTGCGGCGCAACACCTCGGGAAAGACACGGCGCTGCCGTCGCTCGAGCTCGCGCTCGACTTGAACTACCTCGCGGGGAACTGCGAGAACGGCTACGCCTGTGTGTACATGAACACGCTCTCGTGGAGCTCGCCGACCACGCCGCTGCCGACCGAGAACAACCCACGCGTCGTTTTCGAGCGGCTGTTCGGCGACGGTGGCACGTCGGCACAGCGCCTTGCCCAGGTCCGTGTGCAGCGCAGCATTCTGGACTCGGTGAACGAGGAGCTGCGACGGCTCCTCGGCACGCTGGGATCCGGCGATCGCATCACGGTGAACGATTACGTGGACTCGGTGCGCGAAGTCGAGCGTCGGATCCAGGCGGTCGAGAAGAACGGCGCGACCGAGGTCCTGCCGGCTCTCGATCGTCCGATGGGCATTCCCGAGCGGTTCGACGAGCACGTCGGCCTGCTGTACGACATGCAGTGGCTGGCATTCCGTGCCGACATCACACGCGTGGTGACGTTCATGCTGGGTCGCGAGCTGAATTTCCGCACCTATCCGGAGATTGGTGTGACCGAAGGCCACCACGGCCTCTCGCATCACGGCGATCGGGCGGAACAGCTGACGAAATACGCGAAGGTGAATACGTATCAAGCGCAGCTTTTCGCGAAATTCCTGGAGAAGTTGCGGGCGACCCCCGACGGGGACGGCACCCTGCTGGAGCACTCGATGTTCCTCTACGGCGCGGGTCTCAGCAACCCGAACCTCCACGCGCACACCGATCTGCCGCTGGTGGTGTTCGGCGGCGGCATCAAGGGCGGGCGACATCTCGTCGCGCCTCGAAACACACCGATGACGAATCTCCTGGTGACGATGCTGGACAAGTCGGGGATTCCGGCAGAGACGCTCGGCGACAGCACGGGACGCCTGGATCTCGGTGTATGACAACTGCCATCGAGCACGCGGGCGACGGTCCGGCTGATGCCGGACACTACGGCCGTCGTGTTCGCGGACGTAGTGCCCCCGTACGAAGGGCCCGCGTACGCAGTGTCCACCTTCAGGCGGACCTGGACGCTAGTGCCCGCGTACGTAGTGTCCGCTTTCAGGCGGACCCGGACGTTGGTGCCCGCATACGTAGTGTCCGCCTTCCTGCCTCCGCCGGAGGCTTCGGCGAGGCTCGCCGAAGCGCGCTACGCGCGCGAAGGCGGCAGGCGGACCCGGACGGCGGCGCTCGCCTTTACACATATCTCGCCGGCGCGCCTCGCGTCTTCCTGTGCATCGTCGCAGCGCTTCTGGCGTCTGGTATCAGCGTCAATGCGGAGACGCCGGGTTTGTTGCAGGCGCTCAACAATGGTGACATCGCCGCAGTCCGGGCGCTCGCCCGGAACGCGGCCGAGATCAACAGGGCGGAAGCCGACGGCACGACGCCTCTTCACGTCGCGGTGCTCCGCAACGACAGCGAACGCATAGACGTCCTGCTTCGCGCGGGAGCCAACGTCAAAACGTCCACCCGGTACGGCGTGACGCCGTTGTATCTGGCATGCGTCAATGGCAACGCGTCGGTCATCGAGAAGTTGCTGGCTGCTGGCGCCGATCCGAACTCCGCATTGCCGGAAGGCGAAACGGCGCTGATGACCGCGGCGCGTACTGGGACCGTGCCGGCGATCAAGACGCTCCTCGCCCACGGTGCCAGCGTGAACGCGAAGGAAGGGTGGAAAGGGCAGACCGCGCTCATGTGGGCGGTGGCTGAGAACAACGCCGAGGCGGCGAAGGTGCTCATCGATGCGGGCGCTGATATCAAGACGCGGTCCAGGAATGGCGTGTTTTCGGCCTACCTGTTCGCAGCACGCGCCGGTCACATCGATGCAGCGCGCGTTCTGCTCGATGCGGGCGCCGATATCAACGAGAAACTGCCTGACGGCACCAGCGCGCTGCTGCTGACGATTCTGAACGCCCACTACGAGGCGGCCGCGTTCCTGGTCGACAGGGGCGCCGATCCCAACGCCGATGCGCAGGGTTGGGCGCCGCTGCACCAGGTGGTCTGGAGCCGCAGACCCAACACGGGCAGCAACATTCCTGGCGCCATTCCGACGGGACGTCTCGACAGCCTCGAGCTCGTGCGAAAGTTGCTGCAGCACGGCGCGAACGTCAACGCGCGTCTGACAAAAGAACCGAAGGACGGCTTCCGGAACATGCTGAACCGGATCGGCGCGACGCCCTTCCTGCTGGCGGCCAAGTCAGTGGACCTGCCGCTCATGCGCCTGCTTCTCGAGCACGGCGCGGATCCCAGGCTGACGACGGAAGATGGGACCACGGCATTGATGGCGGCGGCAGGCGTCGGCATCTGGGCGCCGGGCGAGAATCCGGGGACCGAGGAAGAAGCGCTCGCGGCGGTGAAGCTCGCGTACGAAGCGGGCGGTGGCGTGGCGACCGACGTCGACCACAACGGCGAAACGGCGCTGCACGGGGCGATCTACCGCGCCGGTTCGATCGCGATTGCGAAGTTCCTGATCGAGAAAGGCACCAGGCTCGACGTGAGGAACAACAAAGGGTGGACACCGCTCATCGTCGCCGACGGCGTCGAGTACACGCCCAATGTCCTCAAGCGCTATCCCGAAACCGCCGCTTTCCTGCGTCAGGTGATGGCCGAACGTGGACTGCCGGTGCCGCCACCTCTCGAAAGCCCGCCAAGCGCGCGCGGCCAGGTGGTGGAACCGGAACAATGACACGCCGTTTGCTCGTTCTGGCGTCGGCGGTCTTCGGAATCTTCTTGCTTGCCCCGTTGCCTCACGCGCAGAGCAGGCCGACCGCGACCGCTGCGGTTCGTCTCTATGTGCTGGACTGCGGCACGATGAAAGAGCGCGACGGCGTGGCCTACGGTCTCTCGCGCGAACAGGTCGCGCCACGCAATCTCTCCGACCCATGCGCGCTCATCGTCCATCCACGCGGGACGCTGCTTTGGGAAACGGGCCTGAATGAAGCGGTCAACAACATCCCGGCGGGTGCGCCGTCGGCCGCTGTCGGTGGTCCGCGGCCTGGCGATCGTGTCGACACACCGCTGAAGAAGCAGCTCGCCGAGATCGGCTATTCGCCGTCCGACATCACCTACCTCGCGCTGTCGCACTCGCACTGGGATCACACCGGCAACGCCGGCTCGTTCCTCGGCTCGACGTGGCTCGTGCAGAAGCCGGAGCGGGACCTGATGTTCGCGGAGAAGCTGCTGTCGAACCAGGGCGACTTCGACGGTTTGCGGACCAGCAAGACGCAGCTGCTCGAGGGCGATCACGACGTGTTCGGGGACGGCACCGTCATGCTGCTGTTCACGCCGGGCCATACGCCCGGCCACCAGTCGCTTTTCGTCAGCCTGTCGAAGACCGGTCCGGTGATTCTGAGCGGTGATCTCTATCATTTTTCTGAAGAGCTCACGCTGAAGCCCACGCCGCGAGGCCGCAACGCCGAGCAGATCGCCGCGTCGATGGCGAAGATCCAGGCGTTGATGGCGAAGACAGGCGCACAGCTCTGGATTCAGCACGACAGCCCAGGCTTCGCCAGGCTCAAGAAATCGCCGGCGTACTACGACTGACATATCCTGTAAGCGCTTCCGGACCGGCGCGGTCCGGGCTGGAGTGCTTTTATGCCCCGCTGTTCTTCAGTTCGCGGCCTGCTGACGGCGACGGCTCTGTTGACGTTCGCGTCCAGGGTCTACGCCCAGACTCCGCCGCTGACTCCCGACATCCCTCCGAAGTACGAGGCGCCGACGGCGTTCTACGACTACGTCAAGCGGGATGTGATGATCCCCATGCGCGACGGCGTGAAGCTGCATACCGTCATCGTCATCCCCAAGGGAGCGAAGGGCGCGCCGATCATCTTCACCCGCACGCCGTACAACGCGTCCAAGCGCGCCGAGCGCAACCAGTCGCCGCACATGCTCGCGGCGCTGCCGGAAGGCGACGAGGCGTTTGCCGCCGACGGCTACATCCGCGTCTTCCAGGATGTCCGGGGCAAGTACGGTTCGGAGGGCGACTACGTCATGACCCGCCCTCTGAAGGGGCCGCTCAACGCCAGTACGGTAGACCACTCGACCGACGCGTACGACACGATCGACTGGCTGGTGAAGAACCTGCCGGAATCGAACGGCAAGGTCGGGATGCTGGGCAGCTCGTACGAGGGCTTCACCGTGGTGATGGCCCTGGTCAATCCCCACCCGGCACTGAAAGTGGCCGCGCCGATGAGCCCGATGGTTGACGGCTGGATGGGCGACGACTGGTTTCATTTCGGCGCCTTCCGTCAGGTGAACATCGACTACTTCACCGACCAGACCACGGTAAAGGGCGCGGGCAACGACATCGTCCGTCAGGGGTACGACGACTACGAAAACTTCCGTCGGGCAGGATCGGCCGGCGACTTTGCCAGAGCCGCCGGCCTGGATCAGCTCCCGTGGTGGCGGAAGATCACGGAGCATCCCGCGTATGACGCCTTCTGGCAGGCCCAGGCCCTCGACAAGACGATGAGGGCCCAGCCGCTGAAGGTCCCGACAATGTGGATCCAGGGACTGTGGGACCAGGAGGACATGTGGGGCGCGATCCACAGCTATCTGGCGACCGAGTCGAAGGATTCCGGAAACGACCGGAACTTCCTCGTCATGGGCCCCTGGCGTCATAGCCAGGTGAACGTCGACGGCACATCCCTCGGCCCGCTCAAATGGAAGGGCGACACGGCGCTGGAATTCCGTCGCGACGTGCTCAAGCCTTTCTTCGACCAGTACCTGAAGGACGGCGCTCGCAAAGCCGACACGCCGCCCGTGTTCATCTACAACACCGGCGAGAATCATTGGGACCGTCTGAAGGCGTGGCCGCTCGCCTGCGACAGCGGCTGCGCGACGAAGTCGAGGCCGCTCTATCTGACCGCCGGCTTTGGCCTGTCCTTCGCTGCACCGGCCGGCGGCGATTCGAAGACGGCTTACGACGAGTACGTGTCCGATCCGGCCAAGCCGGTACCCTACCAGCCCCGTCCGGTGCGCTTCGCGGACTCAGCTGCGTGGCAGCGCTGGCTCGTCACCGATCAGCGCAGCGTCGCCGACCGTACCGACGTGCTGACGTATGCCACGCCGCCTCTGACGGAACCACTGCGTATCAGCGGCGCACCGGTGGTGAACCTCGTCGCCTCCACGAGCGGTACCGACAGCGATTGGGTGGTCAAGCTGATTGACGTGTATCCCGACGAGGTGCCGAGCCAGGCGGAGATGGGCGGCTATCAGTTGGGCGTGGCGATGGACATCTTCCGAGGTCGATATCGAGAGAGCTTCGAGACGCCAAAGGCCATTGCACCGAACACGCCGCTCACGTACAAGTTCATTTTGCCGACAGCCAACCACGTGTTCCTGCCGGGTCACCGGGTCATGGTGCAGGTGCAGTCCAGCTGGTTCCCGCTCTACGATCGCAACCCGCAGACCTTTGTGCCGAGTATCTTCTTCGCCAGACCCGAAGACTATGTGAAGGCGACGCAGAGGATCTACCACGCGAATGGGGCGGCCAGCTTCATCGATCTGCCGGTGGTTCCGGCGCAGCCGCGTTGACCAAGGACATGTCTCACGGTCGATCGGCCTCGTTCAGCAACGCCTCGAGCAATGCATGCCTGGTTCGTGAGAATGGATTGGTGACGGTGACGCCACTCCAGGTAAAGCCTTCCTGCAAGTCCTCGGACAGAAGCAGCCGACAACGGGCGTCGGCTGCGGCGGACAGAATGATACCGTCCCAGATGCCGAACTGGTGATCGCTCGCCAAATCGGCGGCGCCAAGCATCACTGACGCCGTGGTCTCGATCAAAGGAAAGGCGTCTCCCCAATTCAGCATCGCGGCGCGGGCGGCCGTCGGCGAACGTCCAGCCTTCCGCACGAGCACGCTGAACAACTCGCCGAGGGCCTGCACCGGCAACAGCGTCGAGTCGTTCGGCAGCTGCTCCACCAGCTTGAGCGCCGATCTCTTCATCGCGGCGCCGTTGGTCCCTTCGGCGTAGGCCAAGATGTTGGTGTCGAGCGCTACCCTCACAGGTCATCCTCGTACAGATCGGCTCGCCTCCAACGGCCGATTTCGACGACCGGCTCGGCGCGGAGCCGTGCGAGTAGGACGGCTCGGGCTCCAGCCGCGACGTCGTCACGGTTCGCCACGGGAATGATCTTCGCGACCGGTCTCCCGTGGGCAGTCACGACATAAGTGCGACCCTCGCGAACGCCGCGGAGCAATTGAGAGAACTTGCGATTGGCATCGGCAGCAGAAACGGCTTCTTCCATGATCGACCTTAAAGTAGTGATTTTACCTACTATTGCAGAAGGGCGAGTCCTGGACAACCCTGGCGCGACCCAGGACCATGGTGAAGAGCGGGTTTGTCCATCCCTCCGGTGCTGTACGATACGCCGGTAGTCGCGCCAATCACTGGGAGTACCGCATGAGAACGGCCTTCATACTGTCCCTCATCGTCGCTGCAGCGGCCTCGGCGCCGACGCGCATTTCGCCGGTGTCGGAGTCCGCGTTCACTGACGCGCAGAAGCAGGTCGTTACGACATACGGCCGGGACGGCAGGGCGGGAAACGACCTGCTCACGTACCTGAATCATCCGGTTCTTGCCCGCAACATCATGCCGTTCGAACGGTACATCGCGGCTGAGTCGACGCTGCTGCCACGCCATCGCGAGCTGCTGATCCTTCGCACTGCAGCGTTGTGCCGATCCGATTACGTGTGGGCGCATCACGCTCCGGCGGCGCGCAAGAGCGGCATCACGGCGGAGGAGCTGACCCGAATCGCACGCGGCCCCGATGCGGCCGGCTGGCAGCCGTTCGAAGCGGCCCTGCTGCGCGCGGCCGACCAGCTGCACGTCAGCGCCTTTGTCGACGACCCGACGTGGACCGCGCTGGCCGCTCGGTACGACACGCGTCAGCTCATGGACGCGGTGTTCACGGTGGCTGAATTCACGATGATCGCGGGAACGGTGAACTCAGCTGGTGTGCAGATCGAAGCGGGACTCTCAGACCGGCTCCCGGCCGATACTCCGGCTCGTGCTGCAGCAACGCGCAACGACGAGCGGCTGATTGGCAAGAGCGCGCGCATTACTCCGCTCGAACCCTCGGAATGGTCGCCGGAGGTCCGGCAGTGGCTCGATCGAAGTGGTTCGGGGCGTCCCGTGGCGGCGATCTATCGGACGTACGCCCGCCATCTGCCGATGGATCAACCGCGGACGATGGTGTCCGAACACATTCGGCAGACGTCGACGCTCTCACCACGCACGCGCGAGCTGCTCATCATGCGGATCGGGTTGCTGTGCCGTTCCGAATACGAATGGGCGGCACACGCCCCGGCGGGGCGCCGCGCCGGCATGACGGACACGGAGGTCCAGCGTCTGATTGCCGGCC
>Ga0068858_100007037_pt1 | contig 10927 bp, 12 predicted proteins | sample KBSSwiS12_FD_66589 | JGI IMG/M metagenome (GOLD analysis project Ga0068858, IMG submission 66589) | Switchgrass rhizosphere microbial communities from Kellogg Biological Station, Michigan, USA - KBS Switchgrass S1-2 | ecosystem: Host-associated > Plants > Roots > Rhizosphere > Soil ... | reverse complement strand
ACCAAGGCTTTGCCAGTTAAAACCGACAAAGAATCCAAAGCCTCATCGGACTCTTCGAAGTAAGTTTGCCCGGTCAAAAATCGGGGATTTGCCGCAGGCGGGACATTTCATGTCCAGCCTTTCGACGACGTTCGCTGTTTCCACGCCCACGCCTTCGGCATGGCTTGTTGTCAACTTGCGATCAACCATGTTCGCATCTGGTCTTAGATACCCATGACCAACGGTGATTTTCCGCCTCCATTGCCTTTTCCTGATCCTGTAAGTCTTGTTAATCTCATTCAAACACTCCCCGCAAATTCCACTGGCCCCGGCTCCCCGAAACCCGCATGATGGTCGGAGCCTTTTTATGTCACAAAGCAAAGTCGAATTCATCTGGGTCAATACACCCAAAGCCCTCGACTACTTCATCACCAGCCTCCGCGGCTACTTTCCGCTCGCTCTCGATACCGAGGCCGACAGCCTCCATCATTATCGCGAAAGTGTCTGCCTCATTCAGGTCTCCCACGCCGAGCAACACTTCCTCATCGACCCCCTCGACGACTTCCCCCTTGAGGAACTCTGGCCACCCACCAGCCGCCATACCTGGATTCTCCACGGTGCCGATTTTGATCTCCGTATGCTCCGCCGCGCCGGTGCGCCCGAGCCCCAAGCCGTCTTCGATACCATGCTTGCCGCCCAGCTCGTCGGACTAAAGGCTTTTGGCTACGGCGCGCTCGTCGAGCATTTCTGCGGCATCGTCCTCAATAAGGGCAGTCAAAAGGCCGACTGGTCCCGCCGTCCGCTCTCGCAGACCATGATCGATTACGCCGTGCAGGATACCCAATACCTCGAGCCCATTGCCGAGGCGCTGGGAAAACTTCTTGAGGACAAGGGCCGCATCCATTGGCACGAGCAATCGTGCGCACGCGTCGTCGCCTCCAGCAAGATATTGCGCGAGGACGACCCGGAAAATGACTGGCGCATTTCCGGTTCCGCGCTCCTTTCTCCGCAGGCCCTCGCCATCGTCCGTGAACTTTGGCATTGGCGCGAAAAGGAAGCCGAAGCGGTCGATCTCCCCGTCTTCAAGGTTCTTCATAACGAACTCATGCTCGACCTCGCCGTCTGGTGCTCGGAAAATCCCAAGATTTCCCCCATGGGTGCGCCTCGCTGGCCTCAGCGCACGTCGCCGAACCGCGCGGAGCGCCTCATCGAGGCCATCGAGAAAGGGCGCAACTCGCCGCCCGTTCCGCGTCCCCCGCGCGCCGAGCGTCCGCCCCGCGACAAGGACGCCGAAGTCCGCATGGAAAAACTCCGGGTGCACCGCGACGCCGTCGCCGCCGAATTGCAGATCGACCCCACCATCATCGCCCCCAAGTCGACCCTTCAGGACATCGCGCGCAATCCCGACACCGCCGCAGACCGCCTCATCGCCGAAAACCGCTGGTGCCAGTGGCAGTGGGAGTTGCTAAAACCGATCTTGGCTACGGCTTGAAATCTGCCTACTCTTGAAATAGAGAAGGGGTTCATTATGCAGAATTCATCATTCTTTGTTCTGTTCGGAGCGATTTGTCTTTTGGGTTATTTGTTTTATATCCAGCCCCCCTTGAACAAGGCGCCAGCGGTGGACCAGCTTGCTGCTCAAACGAATGCCGTGGTCCAGCCGGCTGCACCGCAGACCGCGCAGGATTATCAGCAAGCCACGGTCACTGCGGAGCCGAGTCCCATGGCTGCTCCGCCCCAGGGTCCTGACAAGAAGCGTCATTCGATAGATGAACTGACGGCTCCTCCCCAATAGATCCTGAATATCGCCGAAAACGGGGCGAAGGCTTATTTATCCTAAACGCCCTATTTTTTTAAGCGATTTAGGGTTTCTTGGGTTTCTAGCGCTACCACCCCTCCATTTTTTCATGTCATGCTGCATCCATGAAGGAAGCCGCATCAGACCCATTGCCCCGATTTAACGGGAACAAGGATGGCACCCCGTGCGTCTCACGGTATACTGCCATGATGATCCGCGCCCTCCTCTTCCTGCTGGTCAGCGCGAGCCTTTCGCTTCGCGCATCGGAACCGATTAACGTCAAATATTTCGGCGCCAGCGAAAAGGTCAAGCAGCCCCACGTGATCGCGGAACTGATTCCGGAGACGGCGGGAGCTGTGCCCGGCAAGCCGTTTGAGGTCATTCTGCATCTCCACTCCGATCCGGGTTGGCATACGTATTGGATCAATCCCGGTGATGCGGGACTTGCGACCAAAATCACCTGGACGCTCCCAGAAGGATTCACGGCCGAGCCGATCCAATGGCCGACGCCAGAGAAGCACAAGATGGGGCCGCTGGTCACCTACGGCTACGAAGGTGATGTTTACCTGATTACCACAATCACACCCCCCCCCGCTTTCGAGGGAGAAGAGTTCCGACCCCTAGAAATAAAAGCCCGCGCTAGCTGGCTGGTCTGCCAGGAAGAATGCATTCCCGGCAAAGGCGATTTTTCGGTCAAGGTCACTTACTGGAACGGCACCGGACCCCTCAGTAACTCGATGGTGCTGGAGAAAAACACTGCGCTGTTTGATGCCGCCCGCCTGCGCCTCCCCGTGCCGAACACGTTTTGGAACGTTACTTCTGCCTACGGTCCGATGTCGGGCGTGGAGGACAAAAATCAGCAGGCACTTTGGATACAATTTTCAGAAAAGACAGCTGCTGGAAATTCCATTGTTCTCGACGACAAAATTTATTTTTTTCCCGAACAAGGCAACGTCTTAAATCCACAGCTGGAAACGGGTGATTTTGGAACTCTTCACGAAAAAGTGGGCGCATTTTGGTGGATTTGCGGCCTGCAGCAGAATGGAGAGAAGCCATCGAAAATCAGTGGTGTTTTAGTTTCTTCTGCTTCAAGCCTGCATGGCAAAGTTCGCGCCGTATACATACCCTCTTTTCAAACTGACGATACTACTGTTTTAAAGTCTCACGGCGAAAATTATGAGAGCAAAAAAACGGTAGTCGCCGCGCCAGGCGTGTCTGTCCCTAGCGGCGGATCAGCCTCCCCTTCGGGTGGCCCGGGCTACTTGTTGCCCGGGTCGCCGCAGACGACAGGAGGCAGCCAACCAGCATCCGACACGACAACTGCACCGCCGCTAGGGACAGCGGCGGCTACCTCGGAAAATCAACCGTTTCTGCTGGCGGTTCTTGGCGCGGCGTTTATTGGGGGGCTGATCCTGAATTTGATGCCATGTGTTTTGCCGGTGCTTTCTCTGAAAGTTTTTTCCCTGATGAAACATGCGGAAGGCGACCCCCGCGGCGCATGGAAGCAAGGCGCGACCTTCACCGCCGGCGTCGTCATTTCTTTTTGGATTCTCGCGGGCCTGTTGCTGACCCTCCGCGCCGCAGGAAATCATCTGGGCTGGGGATTCCAGATGCAATCGCCGGGCTTTGTCCTGGTGCTGATCTTTATTTTCTTCCTCCTCGCTCTGAATCTTTTTGGCGTGTTTGAGCTGGGTACCTCGCTGGTCGGATTGGATGCAAAAGTAACCGGTAAATCACACGGCCTGACCTCCTCCTTTCTCAACGGCGCGTTGGCGACACTGGCTGCGACGCCCTGTACTGCCCCGTTCATGGGATCGTCCCTCGGATTCGCCGCGCAACAACCAGCCTATATTGCACTGCTAATCTTCACCTTCCTCGCCTTAGGCATGGCCGCGCCCTACCTGCTTCTCACTATTTTTCCCGGCGCGCTAAAATTCGTTCCCAAACCCGGTGCCTGGATGGAAGCCTTCAAGCAGTTCATGGGCTTCCTCCTCATCGCGACCGTGATTTGGTTGCTCTATGTTTTTGGAGCGTTGGTTACTGATCAGTCAGTTTACTCGATTCTACTTTATCTTCTCTTGGCTTCAATTTTGGCGTGGAAATATGGCCGCGATCAAAGAGCGGGAATGTCAATAGCCGGAGGTATTGTCTGGGGTTTGTTTTTGGCAGGTATATTACTAATTTTTATCGCTGTCGCGTCATCTCCCCATTCGGATGGTCCGGCAAAAAAAGATAACGCCTCCTCAGAGATAAAGCATGGCTGGGACCTTTGGTCGACCGTGGCTGTTCAGGAGGCTCTGGCGGACGGCCATCCCGTCTTCGTCGATTTCACCGCAGCCTGGTGCCTGAGTTGCAAGGTGAATGAGCGGGTGGCGCTGGATACCGATGCGGTGAGGAAGGCCTTCGCAGACAAGGACGTTATGCTCTTCAAAGCCGATTGGACCCATTCCGATCCTGAAATCTCCAAGGCGCTGCAGCAATACAACCGCGACGGCGTCCCGCTTTACCTGCTTTATTCACCCAAGGATCCGACCAAGCCGCAAGTTTTGCCCGAGGTCCTGACACCCGGAATCGTCCTCGATGCCCTCAACAAACTGTGATGACAGAAAATTAATGAAATTTTGGAGTCCCTTTTGGCGTCTTAGTAAGTACCTATGAGACAATTTCTTTTTTACGCCCTCTGCGCCAGTACGCTTTTGAGCCTGACTTTGGCGGCCCAGACCGACTCCTCTTCCGTGGCGACAGTCGGGCAACCTGCGCCGAATTTCACGCTCGTGGGCGGCGATGGCAAAAAGCATTCACTCGATCACTACAAAGGTAAGTTCGTTGTGCTGGAGTGGACGAATCCCAGTTGCCCCTTTGTTCATAAATTTTACGATTCCGGTGCGATGCAGAATCTTCAGAAGGAAGAGACCGCCAAGGGTGTTGTCTGGATCCGGATCAACTCGGGCGCCGCGGGTAAGGAAGGCAGCCAGACGGTGGCTGACATTGCTCCCTACGAGAAGGAAAACCACGTCGCCTCGACGGTGACGCTGCTCGATCCCGACGGCAAAGTGGGTCATCTCTACGGTGCCCGCAACACACCGCAGATGTTCGTGATCGATCCGAAGGGCGACTTGATTTACGCAGGCGGCATTGACGACAAGCCCTCCGCGGACGCTGCGGATATCGCCTCCGCGAAAAATTACGTCAAGATCGCGCTCGATGAAGCGATGGCAGGCAAACCCATCACGACGCCAACGGCGCGTCCGTACGGATGTTCGGTGAAATACGCAGGGCAGTAGCGGAGGAATCGCTTCCTGTTCGCTTCGCGAACCCGGGCAACAAGTAGCCCGGGCCACCAGGGAAAGTTACAGTTTGATGACGCTTGAGGCCTTAAGGCCTTTGTCGGATTGTACAACTTCAAACTCGACGCGATCTCCTTCGTCCAGCGTCTTAAAGCCTTCTCCGCCTATAACGGAGAAGTGAACGAAGACATCCTGTCCCCCTTCGTCCTGGGCGATAAAACCGAAGCCCTTCTTATTGTCGAACCACTTAATAACTCCTTGAGCCATGAAACTCCCTATTTGTGTACAAGCCCAATTGATTGGAATGTCTTAAATGACGCCTGTACGAGCGCGGGATTTGACTTGGAAGCATTCCCCTGCGTGGGCCTTAAGTTGAATTGATTATGATCGCATACATTTTGACGCGTCAATTCAAAAAATGAAGAACGTAATTTTGTGTTACGTTGAATTATAGGAGTTGCCCCATTAGGGGAGGCAGTTGGTGCGAAGTAAAACTTCACGGGAGGCAGGGAACGTTCCGAAGTGAAACTTGGGAACGAGGAACTACTCTAATGGAAGTCTTCGACGGCGACTTCCCAGGAGCCACCGGACGCTTCGATTTTGAGATAATAATTTCCGGGGCCGACTAGTTCAGTGATGTCGCCGCCGGAACCGAGCTTGGCACAGACCTTTTGCGGAATGGTATCGTCCTTGGGAAAGGCATTGAGGAAGAGGGCGCTCGTATTTTTATAGGCTTTGCCGTCGGGATCCTGATTGTGCCAGAGGACGCGCCAATGATGACCTTGAATTTGGAAGAGGTCGGTGCTGCGGTTATCATTACCGGAAAGGGTGAAAAGGCGATGCCAGCTAGCGGCGCCGGAACTCGCTGCCTCAACCGGGGCGGCTGGAAGGAAGCTGGCGGGGGTTGGGGGCGGGGTGGGAGCTGGGGGCGATTGGGGAGTGGGAGGTGGCTGGTTCGTGTTGGCACCGTTAGCGCCCACGGCGGGAGCAGTTGGGGCTGCGCCGGGGTTTGATGCGGTGGAGTTCAGCTTATCGACTTTGTTTTGGAGGGTGGCGTTTTCGAAAAGAGTTTCCTGAAGGCGTTCTTCGAGCGACTGGATTTGACGACTTTGCAGGCGGCGATCGTACTGGATATCCTCAAGGACAGCCTGTTGTTTTTTGAGGAGGTCCATCAGTTCGCTGTTGGTCTTGCTCAAGCGATCGACGGATTCCTGCAAAGTACTGGCGGTGGTAACGGGAGGGGGAGGGGGGCGAAGGTCGATCGGAGACGTGACGGGCCTGGGCGTATCGTTGCCGGTAGGAGGAGGAGCGGTTTGCGCGAAAAGGAGATTCGGCACAAGCGCGAGTAAGAGAATAAGTCTCATGAGCTATCCCCTGATTTTAACCACGCGAATGAAGAAGTAAACGAGTGCGCCGATGTCGGGAACCAGGATGACAAAGAGGAGCCAAAGAATTTTTTGCGTGGAGTTGGGTTCGCGGGTGGCGCAGTGGTAGATCATCCAGATCCAGAAAAGAAAACCGAGAAAGGCGAAGCCTCGGGCGCTTTCAAAAAAGAACGGGAGAGCGAAGAGCACGGGAAATTAGAGCGAAGGGATTTCCATCTTGAACGGGGGTATGCGGGTGAACACGCGTTCGCCGTCCTCGACCTGGCCGAAGTAGGAGCCCTCCGCGACGCTATCCGAAGCGATAAGGTGATAGCTCTGATAGTGGAACTGGGTGCCAGGGGTGAGGCGGGGACATTCGCCGACGACACCGTCGCCTTCGAGCACGAGCTTGGCGTTATCGGCATTGGTGACGACCCACTTGCGCCCCTTGATCGTGACGACGCGGGTGCTGTCATTGTGGATGGTGATATGGTAGATAAATCCGTACGGTCGGTCCGGGGTGCCTTCTTCGTGCGGATTGTATTCCACACGATCAAGACTGACCCAGAGACCGGGTAATTCGCGTATAGGTTCACCTGGCACCCCTTTTAGATAAATGATTCGATCCTCCCGGCAAAGAGAAACTTCACGGACACGTCCGATGGCACGCCGGCAAAAGGTGTCGGTGGTGCTGTCGATTGCGGGCTCCGATAACAGCGGAGGGGCGGGAATCCAGGCCGATTTGAAGACATTCACGACGCTGGGAGTTTACGGGACGACGGCGGTGACGTGCGTGGTGGCGGAGCATCCGGGGCGAGTGCTGAATATCACGCCGATACCGCCGGAGAGGGTCGCGGACCAGATTCGGCTGGTGCTGGAGGCGTTTCCGGTCGCGGCGATCAAGACGGGGATGTTGTATTCGAAGGAAATCATCGAAGCGGTGTCGAAAGCGATTTCGCCGGTACTTAAAGAAGGCGTGCCGTTGGTGGTGGATCCGGTGATGGTGGCGAGCAGCGGGAAGGTTCTTTTGAAAAAGGACGCGATCCGGGCTTTAAGGATATTGATTGGCTCGGCGACGATCGTGACGCCGAATCGGGATGAGGCGGCGCTCTTGTGGGGAGGGGCGATTTCGAATCTCGAGATGTTACGGAAAGCCGCGCAGGAATTGGCGGCGGAGTTTGAAGGTCCTGCGATCCTGGCGAAAGGAGGGCATCTCAAAACGGGGCAGGCGATTGATGTGCTGGCTTTTCCCGAGGGGAAATTGAAGGAGTTTGGCGTAAAACGAATTCCAGGCGTTGATCCCCACGGAACGGGCTGCACCTATTCGGCAGCGATTGCGGCGGGATTAGCCAAGGGGTTGAGCGTTGGCGAGGCGGTGGCGCTGGGAAAGAAGTTTATTACGCGGGCATTGAGGCGGCGGTTTGAGATCGGGCCGTATCAGTTGCTAAATCATTTGGCTGAGTGAAAGCCTGAGTTAAAGGTCGTGACGGCATTGCCAGAATTGGCCGAGACGGCTATTTGTCAGAAGAATACTTTCGATCAAAACAACCACATCCAACGAAATGACTACCGATCCAACTTTGCTGTCTCTTGGTAAACGAACTTACCGGGCCAATCACAACTGGGCTCAATTGCCGGAGAGCGTGAAGCCGGGGTATACGCACGGAATTGTTGAGGACCGCAAGGGACGACTTTACATCACCAACCAGAGTCCGCATGCCGTCCTGGTGCTCGACGCTGAAGGACGCTACCTGTCTTCCTGGGGTGCGGAGTATGCCAGTGGCGCTCACGGACTGACGATCCAGGGGGAATCCGAAGGCGAGTTTCTTTACCTGGCGAATACCAGTATGGCGGAAGTGGTGAAAACGACGCTGGAGGGCGAGGTGGTGTGGAAAATCGGAACGCCGCCGGTGGCGTCCATCTATTCCGATGAAAAGAAGTTTAGTCCGACGGAAACCGCCGTGGCACCCGACGGTACGGTGTATGTAACGGATGGCTACGGGCAATCGTGCGTTCATATTTATGATCGCGAGGGGCGTTATCTCAGCACCTTTGGCAGCCCCGGCGCGGAGCCGGGCCAACTCAAGGAACCGCACGGCATTTGTGTGGATACGCGCAAGGGCCAAATGTCGTTGCTGGTGGCTAATCGGGCCAACAGGCGCATTGATCGATTTTCCCTGAGCGGTGTTTTTCAGGAGACGATTATTGGTCCGGAGAATTTAAGATATCCCTGCACGATGGTTCCGTGGGGGGATGAGCTGTATATTCCGGATCTATTCGCGCGTCTTTCGGTTTTCGATGGGGATAACTGTCTTATCGGTCATCTGGGCGACTACATTGAAGGTCGCGAATGGAAAAGGGGATGGGATGCCATAGCTGAACTGGATCCCGGCTTGGCGGGCTATCCGAATATTGCGCAGAAGAATCGTTTGCCCGGAAAGTTTTCTTCCCCGCACGGTCTGCATGTGGATCGTTCGGGTAATATCTTCGTCGTCGAATGGATTTCGGACGGCAGGATTACCAAGCTGACGCGGTTGCCGCAGACTTAGTCCGCAGCCATGAAGTCGGCGCGATTGAGGCGGGTCCACTTGCCATCGGCACCTTTTTCGTAGAGGAAATTGAGCATATGGCTCGCGGAAAGGAAGACGCCCTTGGGCTCTTCATTGGAGCTGATGATGGCTTCCTTGAAGCCGGCGCGCTCGACGTCCTTGACGGCGATTTTCCAGACTTCATCCACTTCCTGGCTGAGGGCCTTGCTTTCATCGACGGAGAGCGGGGTCTGGTAGCGGACCATGAGGGCCATGACGCCCTGGGAGAATTCGACCTTGGAGATGCTGAGGACTTTGATGGTGTGGCCGCAGGGAAGCTTGAGGGTGGTGTTTTCGGCGAGAATCTCGGGAGCCGCCTGGGAAGGAAGGGCGGTCAAAAACAGGGTGGCGGAGGCCAGCAAGGCGGCGAGCAGGGAACGTCGGTGCATAATGGGAGTAGCGGGACTCAAGCGAAGAGTGGGGTTTTTGGCAAGCATCGTGTTTAAGCAAATCTTATACCCTGCTGGCCATTTTCTCGCGCCATGGGCTGGGGACGTATGATAATCTCCGTTTCCGTGGCCGATCTTACATCTATTTTACAGGGGCTGGGGACTATCCTGCCCCGAGAGCGAATTCTGACCGAGGCGGAGGATATCATTCCGTATTCTTTTGACGGGACAGCGGCGTTGTCGCACCGACCGTTGGCGGTGGCGATGGCGGATTCGACGGATGAGGTTTCTCGCATTTTGCGGTGGGCGAACACGGAAAAATTGCCAATTGTGGTTCGGGGAAGCGGAACCGGGCTGGCGGGTGGGAGCGTGCCGACGGAGGGATCGGTGGTGCTGTGCCTGAGCCGGTTCGACAAGGTGCTGGAGTTGGATCGCGCGAACCTGACGATGTTGGTTGAGCCGGGCGTGACGACACAGACGATTTTTGACCAGGCCGACAAGGTGGGACTGCTTTATCCGCCCGATCCGGGATCAATGAAGATTTCGACGATTGGGGGTAATGTGGCGAATAACTCGGGTGGGTTGCGCGGGCTCAAGTATGGCGTGACGAAAGATTATGTGATGGGGTTCGAGATCGTCCTGGCGAGCGGCGAGGTGGTGTGGATCGGGAACAAATGTGTGAAGGACGTGGCAGGGTATTCGTTGCGTGAAGTGTTTATTGGCTCGGAAGGGACTTTGGGGATTTTCACGAAGATCCTTTTGCGGCTGTTGCCGAAGCCGGCGACGAAAAAGACGCTGATGGCCGTTTACAAGCGGATGGAGGATGCGGCGGAGACGGTGTCGGCGATTATCGCGCACCCGATCATTCCGTGCACGCTGGAGTTCCTCGACCAGATGACGATCAACTGCGTGGAGGATTATGCGCCGGTGGGATTACCACGCGATGCGGAGGCGGTGTTGTTGATGGAGACGGATGGGCACGCGGCGGTAGTGGCGGAAGAAGCGGAGATCATGGCGCAACTGGCGAAGAAGTGTGGGGCATCGGAAGTCCGCGTGGCGCAGACGACGGAGGAGTCGCTGAAGCTGGCCTCGGCGCGGCGCTCGGCGTTTCCGGCGCTGGCTCGCGTGGCGCCGACGACAATTTTAGAGGATATCACGGTGCCGCGGAGCGAACTGGCGGGGATGGTGAAGTTTGTCCAACAGCTGGGCGTGAAGCACAAGTTACGCGTGGGGAATTTCGGTCACATGGGGGATGGGAATTTGCATCCGACTTTTTTGACGAACGAGAAGGACACGGAGGAGATGCATCGCGTGGAGTTGGCGTTCCAGGAGATTGTGACGGAGACGGTACGGCGCAAGGGGACGATCACCGGCGAACACGGAGTTGGACTCGCGAAGAAGAAGTATTTGCCGGAATCGGTTGGGCAGTTGAACGTGGAACTGATGCGCGGACTGAAGCGGCTTTTTGACCCGAATTTGATCCTAAATCCGGGGAAGATGTTTGATTGCTAGGAAGTTTTTT
>Ga0068858_100007026_pt1 | contig 10939 bp, 6 predicted proteins | sample KBSSwiS12_FD_66589 | JGI IMG/M metagenome (GOLD analysis project Ga0068858, IMG submission 66589) | Switchgrass rhizosphere microbial communities from Kellogg Biological Station, Michigan, USA - KBS Switchgrass S1-2 | ecosystem: Host-associated > Plants > Roots > Rhizosphere > Soil ... | reverse complement strand
ATTGACGACAGGTGCCATTACCCAACGTGCCTTCAAGCCCTCGCCACGGCATCAACGACCGAGAACACGATGCGTGGTCTCCGCTAGAAGTGCACGGGATCGCAACTAACTGTGGAACGCAGCCAACACTTTCGTCGTCATCGACGTCATATGTCCAACGGCGTGCGAAAAGTGCCGATACAACGTTAAGAAAACATTAAGGGCGGTAAGAGATCGTAAAGGCGCGACGGACCGTCAGCGGATGACCGCACGGGCGTCGTATACGAAATGAAGGCATTCAGGCGGCATCGCGGCGGAACGGCAGTGGTCACCGTCGAGCTTGGGAGCAACGCTCACATATGAGCCGGCGGGAGACGACATCGTTGCACGACACACGCGAGGCCATCTCGCATACACATCCTCTGGGCTCGTGGCGCCTCGTACGCGGCTATCGCCTGCCGCTGGCGGCGGCCTTTCTCGCCATGGTCGTCGAGAGCGCCGCCGGCCTGTGGGAACCCTGGCCGCTCAAACTGATCTTCGACGAGGTGATCGGCCGCAAGCCGGTGTCGCCCGCGATCGCTCACTGGTCGCCGTTCGGGACGGCACCGCTCGATCTGCTGAACACCGCTGTTGCCGCCCTGATCGCGATCGCCGTGATCGGCGCACTCGCCTCGTACGTCGAGAAGTACCTCTCGACCTCGGTCGGCCAGCGTGTCATGCACGACCTGCGGCACGCCGTCTACGCGCACGTGCAGCGGCTCTCGCTGCCGTTCTTCGAGACGCGCCGGACCGGCGACATCGTGGTGCGGATGACGAGCGACATCGATACGGTCCAGGACTTCGTGTCGTCGTCGCTGCTCGGCATGCTCATGGACGTGCTCACGCTGGCCGGGATGCTGGCCGTGATGCTCTACCTGGATTGGACGTTCACGCTCCTGAGCCTGGCCATCGCTCCCCTGCTCTTCGCCGTCGTCTATCGCCGCACGCACCGGATCAAGAAGGTGGCCCGCGAGGTCAAGCAGAAGGAAAGCGAGATTGCTTCGATCGTGCAGGAGTCGATCGCCGCGGTGCGGACCGTGCGCGCCTTCGCGCGGGAGGAGTACGAGCAGGCGCGGTTCGATCTCAAGAGCCTGGAAAGCGTCCGCGTCGCGTTGCGCGCCCGTAGCATCAAGGCGGCGCTGCCGCTCCTCGTCGACATCCTCGTCGCCATCGGCACCGGCACCGTCCTCTGGGTGGGCGTCCGCCGCGTCGTTGCGGGCGATCTCACGTCCGGCACCCTGCTCGTCTTCGTGCTGTATCTCGGCAAGCTGTACAAGCCGATCAAGAGCCTGTCGAAGATGACCGATACGATTTCGAAGACGGCAGTCGCGCTCGAGCGGATCGGCGAACTGTTGAAGACCGAAAGCCAGGTGAGCGAGCGGCCTGGTGCCCTCCACGCTCCGCGCTTCGAGGGGCGGCTCGAGCTGCGCGACGTCCATTTCCGATACGCGCCCGAGCATCAGCCGGTGTTCCGCGGCATCAACCTCGTGGTCGAGCCCGGCTCGCGCATCGCCATCGTGGGTTCGACCGGCGCCGGCAAGTCCACGCTCTTGTCGCTGCTGCTGCGGCTCTACGACCCGGTCGCCGGCTCGGTGCTCATCGACGGTCGGGACGTGCGGCAGTTCACGCTCAAGTCGCTGCGCGATCAGATCAGCCTCGTGCCGCAGGAGCCGGTGCTCTTCCACGGCACGGTGTGGCAGAACATCGCCTACGGACGACCCGAGGCGACGCGCGACGAGATCGTCGCCGCGGCGGCGATGGCCAACGCCGACGAATTCATCTCCAGGATGCCGCAGGGGTTCGACACGATCGTCGGTGAGCGTGGCGAGACGCTGTCGGGCGGACAGCGGCAGCGGATCGCCATCGCGCGCGCGGTCGTCCGCCAGGCGCCGATCCTGCTGCTCGACGAGCCGTCCGCGGCACTCGACCCGGAATCGGAGGCGCTGGTGTTCGACGCGCTGGCGCGACTGATGCGGGGCTGCACGTCCGTCACCATCGCCCATCGCATGGCCACCGTCCGCCGCGCACAGCACATCTATCTGCTCGACGACGGCCTCATCACGGCCTTCGGCACGCACGAACAGCTCCTCGCCGACAGCGAGACGTACGCGCAGCGCTATCGCCTCGAATTCCCCGACGCCGAGCCGCACCTGACCGGTTCCGGCCGATGAGAGACTCCGCTCCCACCGCCGCGGCGTACGTGTGTGCCGTGTCGTGCACGATTCTGCTCGCGGTGGGCGTCGTTCCGGCCGGCGCGCAAACGGTGACGTTCGACCGCCACCCCACGCTGCACGTGCCGGCAGGAGAAATCGAGCTTCGCGCCCGCGTCGACGGCCTGCTGTTTTCGCCGTCCGAACGCCAGGGGCTGGATGCCGACGCCACCTGGGAGACGCGCCGCATCGAAGTGGACGGCACCTTCTTCAAGAAACTCGAATTCCAGCTCTCGTACGAGCTGGGCGACAGCGTGGAGCCGGAGGGGCATCAGTACCTGAACTACCGGTTCAACCGCCGGTTCGAAATCCGCGCCGGCCGATTCAAGATGCCGTTCAGCCGCGACGAACTGACGGGCGGTTCGGATTTGAGCTTCGTGTTCCGCTCGATGGCGGCGCGGCAGATTGCCCCGGGTCGCGACGTCGGCGTCATGGCGCACGGCCGCACGCGCAATCGCGCCTTCAGCTACCAGGCTGGCTACTTCCTGCGCGACGGCACACACGCGCGCACGTCGCAGACCGAGGGCGGACACGATGCCGTCGCGGGCCGCGTGGTCGTGGCTCCCTTCGCGGCCACCACGCACCGGCTGTTCGCGCCGCTCGAAATCGGCACGAACGTCGTCACCAGCCGCCTCGACAATCAGCTCGGTCTGCGCGGCGAGAACGTGTTCAAGGACGGGGTCTTCTTCGACCGCTCCTTCGTGAACGGGCGGCGGTTCCGCCAGGGAGTCGAAGCCTCGTGGTCGCTCGGCCCGGTCTCGTTGTCGGCCGAGCGCGACGTCGTCACCGATCAGCGCGTGGGCATGGGGCTGCAGGGCGAGGACCTGCCGGACGTTCGTGCCACGGGATGGTACGTCGCCGGCACGTGGACCGTCGTCGGCGAGACGAAAGACGGCCGGGCGACGCCGCGCGAGAGCCTGTTCGACGGGGGATGGGGGGCCGTGCAGGTCGCCGGCCGCATCGAGCGTCTCGCGTTCGGCACGGTGGACGGTGGCGCCATGCCCACCGTTGGTGCGGCGCCGCCCGACAACCACGATCGGGTGGGCACCGTGGGCGTCTCGTGGTTCTTGAATCGCTATTTCAAAGTGCAGGGCAACTGGGTCTACGAGTCGATCGGCGACCCGGTGCGCAGCCCGGCGCCGAACGCCGGCGGCCGCCTCCCACGCGGCGTGCTGCAGTTTCAGTTCACGCTATGACCAGCGAAGCTCCGCCGCAGATCGTCGAGGAAGGCGGAACCCGGCTCCACTTCGCTGGAGCAGTGTTTGATGGCCCGCGCTCCGCGCGGGCGATCACCGCTGCCGTGCTCCTGTTCGCGATGTGCCTCGCCACGCCGGCACACGCCCAGTCGCAGGACCAGCTCTTCGACGACACGACGCTGCGCGACATTCAGCTGACCCTCAGCCAACGGGACTGGGACGATCTGCGGGCGCGCGCCGACGAGAACACCTACTACACCGCCGATCTGCGGTGGAACGGTGTGACCGTCCGCAACCTCGGCATTCGCTCGCGCGGGAACAGCACCCGCAACGGCGTCAAGCCGGGGCTGCGCCTGGACTTCAACCGGTATCTATCCGACCAGGTGTTCCTCGGCCTGAAAGCGCTCGTGCTCGACAACGGGTGGACGGACCCGTCCACGATGCGCGAGATCTCGTCGATGAAGCTTTTCGCGCGCGCTGGCCTTCCGGTGCCGCGGGAAGCCCACGTACGCCTGTTCATCAACGGCACCTACGCCGGCCTCTACGTGGCGATCGAGCCGATCGACCGCACCTTCATCACGCGGGTGTTCGGCGCCGCCGAAGGCCAGGTCGAGACCGGCGGCTATCTCTACGAATACAAATGGATTCGCGAGTGGCACTTCGAGGATCTGGGCGACGAACTCGAGACGTACGCGGGGATGTTCGAGCCGAAGACGCGTGAAACCGACGCTGCGTCGCGTCTCTACGCACCGATCGCCGAACTGGTGCACCTCGCCAACACCGTGCCTCCCGAGCGAGTCGAGACCGAAGTGGGCGCCAAAATCGATCTGGCTCAACTCGTGCGCTACCTGGCGATCCAGGCCGTGGCCGGTGAAATCGACGGCTTCACCGGCAACTGGGGCATGAGCAATTTCTACCTGTACCGCTTCCGCGACGGACGTCCGGCGCAGCTGATCCCCTGGGACGCGGACCACGCCTTCTGGGAAGTCGACAGGCCCATCGACCAGAACCTCGACCTCAATGTGCTCGCGCGCAGGGCACTGGAGGTTCCCGCGCTGCGACAGCTGTACCTGCAGACGATCGTCGACATGGCGTCGACCATGGCGCAAGGTGGCGACGACGACGGCGCCGGGTGGCTCGAGCTTCAGACCCGCCGCCTCGAATCCAAAGTCGCCGCCGCGGCGGCTGCCGATCCAGTGACGCCGTTCTCGTTCGACGAGTTCGAATCGAACACCGCCAGCCTGCGCGGGGTCATCCGCGGCCGGCCGCCGGCGCTCGCGTGTCAGGCGCGCAACCTGCTCGATCCGGACCTCTCCACCCCCTGCCCCGATCCGGTCGCCACAGAGATTCGCTGACCAGGCGCTACCTCTCCGGTTGTAGCCTGACTCTTTGACAATTCTTAGAGGGGGCCCCCTCGCAGAGCGCGTGCGATGCCCGAGGGGTCGAGGCTACAATGACTTGTTTGCCCGGGGCCCGACGCGCCGAGGCACATGCTCGTCGGTCCGAGGCACAACCTCGCTAGATTTCTCAATGATGAATCCAGTCTCGCTCAGCCTCGACGGCTCCGTTGCCGTCATCCGCATCGACAATCCGCCGGTCAACGCCCTCAGCCCTGAAACCATCGATGGCATGTCCGCGGCCCTGGCCCAGGCGCAGGCCGACCCGGCGGCCGCCGCCATCGTGCTGCACGCGGCGGGGCGTACGTTCATCGCCGGCGCCGACATCAAGGGGCTCGAAAACGTGGTCTGGGGCGGCGACTCGGGCGCGCCCGAGATGCACGACCTCCTGCAGCGCATCGAGCAGAGCACCAAACCGGTGGTGATGGCGCTCCACGGCACCGCGCTCGGCGGCGGGATGGAAGTGGCGATGGCCGGCCACTACCGCGTGGCGGTCGCCGATGCCCAGATGGGGCTGCCCGAAGTGAACCTCGGCATCATCCCCGGCGCCGAAGGCACGCAGCGGCTGCCGCGGCTCGTGGGTGTGGACAACGCGCTCACGATGATCGTGTCGGGGCGTCCCATCAAGGCGGCCGAAGCGCTGCAGAACGGCCTCATCGACCGCATTGTGGACGACCTGGTGCCGGGCGCCGTGGCGTTCGCGCGTGACGTGATCGCCAAGGGTGGTCCGCATCCCAAGACCAGCGAGCGGACCGACCGTCTGCCAGCCGCTTCGGAACTGCCCGCCCTGGTGGCGGCGGCGCAGGCGCTGGCCAAGAAGATCCGCCGCAACCAGGATGCACCGGCGGCGGCCATCGCCGCGGTGGAAGCCGCGGCCACGTTGCCCTTCGACGCGGGCTGCCAGAAAGAGCGCGACCTCTTCTTCGAACTGATCAAGTCCGGGCAGGCCAAGGCGATGATCTACGCGTTCTTCGCCGAGCGCGCCGTGGCCAAGGTCCCCGGCATTCCCAAGGACGTCCCGGTGGCGCCCGTGTCCACGGTGGCCATCGTCGGCGCCGGAACGATGGGCGGCGGCATCGCCATGGCGTGCGCCAACGCCGGCATCACCGTGGTGCTCACCGACACCGAGCAGCCCGGGCTCGATCGCGCGATGAGCACGATCCGCAAGAACTACGACAGCTCGGTGAAGAAGGGGCGCTTCACGCCCGAGGCGGCGGCCGAGCGCATGGGGCGCATCCGCACGCAAGTGGGCACCGCCGGCTTCGACACGGCCGACGTGGTCATCGAGGCCGTGTTCGAGAACATGGCGCTCAAGAAGGACGTGCTGAAGCAGCTCGACGCGGCGATGCGGCCCGGCGCGTTGCTCGCGACGAACACGTCCACGCTCGACATCGACGCGCTGGCCGGCGCCACCTCGCGTCCGCAGGCCGTGATCGGCACGCACTTCTTCAGCCCCGCGAACGTGATGCGCCTGTGTGAGATCGTGCGCGGCTCCCACACGGCTCCGGAAACGATCGCGGCGGCGCAGGCGCTCGCCAAGCGGCTCGGCAAGGTGGGCGTGGTCGTCGGCAACTGCCCGGGATTCGTCGGCAACCGGATGATGTTTCCCTACATGTACGAGGCGCAGTTCCTGGCGGAAGACGGCGCCACGCCCGCGCAGGTGGACAAGGCGCTCACCGACTGGGGCATGGCGATGGGGATCTTCGCCGTGGACGACATGGGCGGTCTGGACGTGGCCTGGCGCGTACGCCAGGAGCTCGGGCAGTTCAGCGATCCCGCGCAGCGCAAGCCGCTCGTGGCCGATCAGCTCGTGGCGATGAACCACCTCGGACAGAAGACCGGCTCGGGCTGGTACGTCTACGACGCCGAGCGCAAGGCCACGCCGGATCCCGACGTGGAAGCGCTCATCGAGCGCACGGCGACAGCGGCCGGCATCACGCGGCGCCGCTTCACCAGCGACGAGATCATCGAGCGCGAGATCTACGCGCTCGTCAACGAGGGGGCGAAGATCCTCGAGGAAGGCTACGCGCTGCGCGCCGCCGACATCGACGTGATCTACCTCACCGGCTACGGGTTCCCGAGCTACCGCGGCGGGCCGATGTTCTACGCCGACGCCGTCGGCCTGAAGCAGGTGTACGACCGCGTGGCCGCCTTCCACAAAGAGCACGGCGAGCGATGGAAGCCGGCGCCGCTGCTCGAGCGGCTGGCGCGCGAAGGCTCCTCGTTCCGGGCGTGGGATCAGAGCCGCGCCGCCGCGGGGGCCCAGGCCTGAGATGAGCAGCGCCACGCCCGGCACGTCCGCCACGAGGCGCGTGCGGCCCGTCAGCGTCGCCAACAACGTGGTGCAGGTGCGCCACGCGCCGGACGGCAGCATCTACATGCGCTCGACGCGGGAGATCGAACCGTTCCCGGTGAGGCTGACCGATCGGCTGGAGTACTGGGCGGCGGAAGCGCCGGATCGTGTGTTCCTGGCGCAGCGCCCGTCGCCGGCGCCCGGTCAGGCGCCCGAGGACGTCACCGGCTGGCGCACGGTGACCTACCGCCAGGCGCTCGACCAGGTGCGGCGTCTCGCCCAAGGGCTGATCGACCGCAAGCTCTCGCGCGAGCGCACCGTGGTGATTCTCTCGGGCAACAGCATCGAGCACGGGCTGCTGGCGCTCGCCGCGATGTACGCCGGCGTGCCGTACGCGCCGATCGCGCCCGCCTATTCGCTGCAGGCCACTGAATTCGGCACGCTGCGCCAGGTGTTCGAGCGGATGAAGCCGGGGCTGGTGTTCGCCGCCGAGGGCGCGCGGTTCGAGCGCGCGCTCACCGACGCGCTGCCTCCGGGGGTCGAGCTGGTGGTGTCATCGTCGGCTCCGGCCTCGATCCCGTCGACCGCGTTTGCCGACCTGCAGGCAGAACCCACGGCTGCGGTCGATGCCGCAAGAGATCGCGTGAACGGCGACACGGTGGCCAAGGTGCTCTTCACCTCGGGCTCGACCGGAAAGCCGAAGGGGGTCATCAACACGCAGCGGATGCTCTGCTCGAACCAGGTGATGATCCGCACGCACTTCCCGTTCCTCGCCGAGGAGCCGCCGGTGCTCTGCTGCTGGCTGCCGTGGAACCACACGGCGGGCGGCAATCACAACTTCGGCATCGTGGTCTTCAACGGCGGCTCGCTCTACATCGACGAGGGGAAGCCCACGCCGCAGCACTTCGCGATGACGTTGCGCAACCTGCGCGAGGTGCCGGCGATCGCGCACTTCACGGTGCCACGCACCTACGAGATGCTGCTGCCCCACCTGCGCCGCGACGCCGCGCTGCGCGAGACGTTCTACAAGAACCTGAAGATCTACTTCTACGCGGCCGCGGGCCTGGGGCAGCGCTTCTGGGACGAGCTGCGCGACCTCGCCTACGACTCGTGCGGCGAGGAATTGGCCTTCATCACCGGCTTCGGCGCCACCGAAACGGCGCCCTTTGCCATCTGCACCGGGCCGTTTGGCGCTCGCGCGGGCTGGTTGGGGCTGCCGGTACCGGGGCTCGATCTCAAGCTCACTCCGGTGGGCACGAAGCGCGAGGCCCGCGTGAAGGGGCCCAACGTCACGCCCGGGTACTGGGGCGACGACGCGCTCACCGCCGCCGCCTTCGACGAAGAGGGCTACTACAAGACCGGCGACGCGATGGAGTTCGTCGATCCCGCCGATCCGGGCCAGGGGCTCATCTTCGACGGCCGCCTCGCGGAAGACTTCAAGCTGTCCACCGGCACCTGGGTCAGCGTGGGGCCACTGCGCGCGCGGATCATCATGGCCGGTCGCGGCCTCGTGCAGGACGTCGTCATCGCCGGTCACGATCGCAACTTCGCGTCGGCGCTCGTCTTTCCGAACATCGGCCGGTGCCGCGAGGCCGCCGGCCTCGACCCGGACCTGCCGCCGGCCGACGTCGTGGCGCACCCTGTGGTGCGGCAGAAGTTCCAGGAGACGTTCGACACGCTGGCCGCCGAGAGCACCGGCAGTTCCACCTTCGTGACGCGCGCGGTGATCCTCGACGTGCCGCCGTCGCTCGACGCCAAGGAAATCACCGACAAAGGCTCGATCAACCAGAAGGCGGTGCTGCAGCACCGCGCCGCGATCGTGGAAGACCTCTATGCGGATTCACCTTCGGAGCGCGTAATCCAGTGCCGCAAACGCTGACCATCGACCCCAGCACGCTCACCGCCATCGACGTGCACGTACACCTCGAACACACCGGCGAGACGACCGATGCCGACGAGAAGGCCAAGGCCTACTTCAAAGGCGGCGCCGATCGGCGCCCCGAGGCGCTTGCCGCGTACTACCGCGAGCGCAAGATGGCGTTCGTCATCTTCACAGTCGACGAGACGCTGAGCGGCCGCCCCGCGCTGTCGAACGACGACGTGCTCGCCTTTGCCGCCAAGCATCCCGACCTGGCGATTCCGTTCATCAGCATCAATCCGAATCGCGGCGCCGACGGCATCGCGGAAGCCAAGCGGCTGCTCGCCACCGGGCAGGTGCGCGGGCTGAAGCTGCACCCGCCGATCCAGGAGTTCTTCCCCAACGATCGCGTGGCGTATCCGCTCTACGAGCTCTTCGCGGAAGCCAAGCTGCCGGTGCTCTTCCACACCGGTCACAGCGGCATCGGGACCGGCATGCGTGGCGGCGGCGGCATCCGCTTGAAGTACGGGCACCCGATGCCGATCGACGACGTCGCGGTGGACTTTCCCGACATGCCGATCGTGATGGCCCACCCGTCGTTCCCGTGGCAGGACGAAGCGATTTCGGTGTGTCTGCACAAGCCGCAGGTCTACATCGATCTGTCAGGCTGGTCGCCGAAGTACTTCTCGCCCACGCTGATTCAGTACGCCAACTCGCTCCTGAAGCACAAAGTCCTGTTCGGATCGGACTATCCGCTGCTGACGCCGGACCGGTGGATGGCGGATTTCGAAAAGATCGCGATCAAGGACGAAGTGAAACCGCTCATCTTCAAAGAGAACGCGATGCGGCTGTTCGGTCTGACCAGCGTCAGCTGACACGCTGAAACTCGTTCCAACGGTCGAGCCGGCTCTCAAGCCAGCTGGTCCCGATTGTGCACGGCGGTCGAGTGCGGGAGAATGGCGACCCCTTCTTCGTACTCACCGTCGTCGATGGCGCACAGCCCCTTTCACGGGACCACCGAGATGGCGCGCCGCATGCGCGCGCTGGATTGGGCGAAAACTGCCCTCGGCCCCGTGGAAACCTGGCCGCCACCGCTCCGCACCTCGGTCAGCACCTGCCTTGATTGCGCCTTCCCAATCGTGCTCTGGTGGGGGGCGCAGCTCAGCATTCTTTACAACGACGAGTACATAGATTTCCTCGGCGAGGCCAAGCACCCCGCGGCGCTGGGACGCCCCGGCGCCGAGGTGTGGGCGGAGATCTGGGACGTCATCGAACCGATGCTCTCCCAGGTCATGTCCGGCGGCGAGCCCACCCGGTCCAGGGACCTGCTGCTGCACATCGACCGCGGGTACCTCGAAGAGGCGTATTTTTCGTTCTCCTACAGCCCGATTCACCTGGAAGACGGCCGCGTCGGGGGGGTCTTCTGCCCCGTCATCGAGACCACCGACAAGGTGATCGGCGCCCGGCGGCTGCGCACGCTGCGCGATCTGGCGATCAAGACGAAGGGCGCCGAGCGCGAGGACGTCGTCTATGCGGCGGCGGCCGCCACGCTCGCCGCCAACCCGCACGACGTGCCGTTCGCGCTGCTCTACCGGGTGTGCCCCGATGCCGGCGCGGCCGAGCGCGTGGCGATGGCCGGCATCGAGGTGGACGCGCCGGCGGCGCCCGAGCGCGTCAGCCTCGACGCCACGAGCGATCCGTGGTCGATTGCCGCCGTCGCGTCGTCGGGCCGCACGGAGCTCTTGAAGGACCTCGGGGCCCGGTTTGCCGGGCTACCCACTGGGGCGTGGAAACTGGCGCCGCAGTGCGCGCTCGTACAGCCAGTGCTGCTGCCGGGACACGAGCGGCCGCACGCCATCCTGGTAACGGCGGTGAGCCCGATGCGGGCCCTGGACGCCGGGCATCGGACGTTCTTCGAGCTGCTCGCCACGCAGGTCGCCGCCGGTCTGGCCGATGCGCTGGCGCTC
>Ga0068858_100007024_pt1 | contig 10939 bp, 8 predicted proteins | sample KBSSwiS12_FD_66589 | JGI IMG/M metagenome (GOLD analysis project Ga0068858, IMG submission 66589) | Switchgrass rhizosphere microbial communities from Kellogg Biological Station, Michigan, USA - KBS Switchgrass S1-2 | ecosystem: Host-associated > Plants > Roots > Rhizosphere > Soil ... | reverse complement strand
GCCTTGGCTGCCGCGCCCCGTTCGCCGAGGTCCAGGCTGCAGGTTTCCAGGTGTTCTGCGGCGGTCGCGTCGATGCGCCATGGGCTGATCGTGCAAGATCAGGGGTGGTGGCAAACCGTGGACTTCACTATCTACCCTGTCAGCACCGCAAACATTCAACGAGGATGACAATGGCCAAGATCACCGAATCGCTGGCGTTCGCCAAGGACTATACCAACGTCGAGGACGCGCTCGTCGTCGACGATCCCTCGGCGGTCACCTGGGACGATGAGGCGGATTTCGTCGTCGTCGGCTTCGGTGGCGCCGGCGTGGCGGCCACCAACCAGGCGCTGGACGGCGGCGCGAGCGTCATTGCGATCGACCGGTTCGGCGGCGGCGGCGCGACCGCGCTCAACGGTGGCATCATCTACATGGGTGGCGGCACCCAGGTGCAGAAGGATGCCGGCTACGAAGATCCGCCGGAGGGCATGTTCAACTACCTCAAGCGCGAACTGGGCGGGGTCATCACCGACGAGACCCTGCGCCGCTTCTGCGAGTCCGGCCCCGAGACGGTCGAGTGGCTCAAGGCCCATGGCGTGCTGTTCGGGCCCAATGCCTACCCCAAGAAGACGAGCTATCCGCCCAAGGCCTATTTCCTCTACCATCCGGACAATTCGCTGCTGAAGAAGTTTCGCGGCAATTTCCCGCCGGCACCGCGGGGGCACAAGGTCCAGTACGGCGACAACAGCCAGGAGCAGGGCTTCGGCGCGGGGATTTTCTACCCGCAGCGGGACGCCGCCCAGCGCCATGGCCTCAAGCTGTTCAGCCAGACCGAGGTCCGCCAGCTGGTGGTCGACCGCAATGGCGCCGTGATCGGCCTCAAGGGCCTGCGGGTCATGCCGGACGACCCGCGCTGGGAGGAACTGGTCAAGGCCCAGCGTCTGGCGATGAAGTGGCTGCTGATGCTGCCCACCACCATGCCCGGCGGCAAGATCACCGGGACGGTCGCCGAATATTACCAGCGCCAGGCGTCGCGGATCGAGGCCGAAGCGGCCAGGCCCGTGTTCATCCGGGCGCGCAAGGGCATCTGCATCTCCAGCGGCGGCTTCGTCTTCAACAAGAAGATGCTGGCGCAGTTCGCGCCGCGGCATCTCGATGTGTTTCCGCTGGGAACTTCGGCGGACAATGGCAGCGGCATCCTGCTGGGCCGCTCGGTGGCGGGCGCGCTGCACGGGATGGAGCAGGTTTCGAGCTGGCGTTTCCTCAATCCGCCTGCGCCCTGGAGCAAGGGCGTGCTGGTCAACCGCAAGGGTGCGCGTTTCGTCGACGAGGCCAGTTATGGCGCCCACGTCGGCCAGGCGCTGATGGCGCCCGGAAACGATGGCGACTGCTGGATCATCCTCGACGCCAAGCTGTGGAAGCAGGCCAAGGAAGCGCTGAAGGACAAGGACGTCTACAAGTTCCAGCGGGTCCCGGCGCAGCTGACCATGGCGCTCAACACCAAGAAGGCGGCGACGCTGGATGCGCTGGCGGAAAAGATGGGCTTCGACAAGGCCACCTTCAAGGCCACGATCAACGAGTATCGCCGCGCCAAGGCCGGCGAGGTCACCGATCCGTTCAACAAGGCGCAGGAGGACATGGGCGATATCGGCGAGGGGCCATACTACGCGCTCGACATGGGGGTACGCAGCACATACATGCCGCTTCCCTCGATCACGCTCGGCGGCCTGGTGGTGGATGAGGAGACCGGCCTCGTCCTGCGCGAGGACGGGACGACGATTCCCGGGCTTTATGCTGCCGGGCGCACCGCCATCGGCCTGTGTTCGATCATCTACCTTAGCGGGCTTTCGGCCGGCGATTGCATCTTCTCCGGCCGCCGCGCCGGAAGGCACGCAAGCGGCCTCAAGGACGGTCCGGAACCGAGCCGCAAGGGCACCAGCGCGGTCCTGACCGTCGCCTGATCTGCGTTCAGGCTCGGGGGCAGGCCGAGCCGGGGTGCGGGGGATGCGGCAAGCAGGGCTTGTCTCATCCCCTCGGTGCGCACTCTAGGGCCTGTGGGGATTTAGGATTCCCATAGCGGCTCAGTGACAAAAAGCGGTTCCCACTTTTTGTCATCGCACACTAAGCTGCCGGTCGGACGGCAATTTTTGCGCATGACCTTGCATTGCATCCGGCAAAGTTGAATGGAGCCGGGCGGGGGATGCCGGGTCTCGAGACCTGGACGATCGAGGAGCGCGGAATGCCGGATCATCACGAAGCGCATAACCCGCCGGTTGCGGCGTGGACGGTGGGGTTGTTGCGACTTTATGCAATCGTCGTCGGCGCCCTGGGGCTGACGATGCTGGTCTGGGGGGTTGAACTCGCAACGATCGGTGGTTCTCTTTATTATGCGGTCGCCGGCGGGCTGATCGGCCTCGCGGCGGTACTCCTGTTCTTTCGCCGGCGCGCGGGCGCATGGCTCTATGGCGCGGCGCTCGCCATCACCATTGTCTGGGCCTTGTGGGAAGTGGGTTTCGCGCCGTGGCTGCTTCTGCCCCGGCTGCTGGCGCTCACCCTGTTCGGCCTGTGGCTGCTGCTGCCCTGGTCGCGCAAGCCGCTGAAGGGTGCGCGTGCGACGCCGTTCCTGCCCGGGCTTCGCCCCGGGCTTGCCGTTGTGGGTGGCGCCGTCGCAGCGGTCCTGATCGGGGCGCTGGCGCATGCGGCGATGGGGCCGACGCCGGTTGCCGATCCCCGCTTCCAGACCGGCTCGGGTCCTTATCCCTCCGCCAAGATGCCGCAAGCGGTGGCAGCGGCGAGCAGCAGCGACTGGGCGAAATTCGGCGGCGACCCCGGCGGCTCGCGGTTCAGCGCGCTCGACCAGATCACCCCGGCCAATGTCTCTGGGCTCAAGATCGCCTGGGTGGCGCACATCGGCAAGGTGCCGGGACTCGAATCGACGCCGGTCAAGATCGGCGATGCGCTCTACACCTGCAACAACAACAACGAGGTCTTCGCGCTCGATGCGGCGACCGGCCGGCAACTGTGGACCTTTGATGCGTCCAGCGGCCATGGCAACAACTGCCGCGGCGTTGCCTACTATCGCGGGGCGGCAGTGGACGGCCAGTGCGCCGAACGCATCCTGACCGCCACGGGCGCGGCCCAGATGTTCGCCCTCGACGCCCGGACCGGCAAGCCGTGCCCGGGCTTCGGCAACGGCGGCGTCATCGACCTGCGTGTCGGCATGAGCGCCGCCCCCAAGGGGTATTATCGTGTCACCTCGGCGCCGACGGTGATCCGTGGCAAGGCCATCGTCGGCGGCTGGGTCAGCGACGGGCAGTTCTGGGGCGAGCCCTCCGGGGTCGTCCGGGCGTTCGACGCGGTCACCGGGCAGCTTGCCTGGGCCTGGGACATTGGCCGGCCGGACCGCACGGGCTTGCCGCCGCCGGGCGAGCACTACACGCCATCGACGCCCAATTCCTGGGGGCCGATGAGCACCGACGAGGCGCTGGGGACGGTCTACCTGCCGACCGGCAATGCCACGCCGGACTACTTCGGAGCGCAGCGGCGGCCGTTCGACGACCGCTTTTCTAGCTCCGTGGTTGCGCTCGATGCGGAGACCGGCAAGCTGCGCTGGGTGTTCCAGACCGTGCACCACGACCTGTGGGACCGCGATGTCGCCTCGCAGCCGGTGCTGGTCGATCTGCGCCTCAACGGCACCGTCCGCCATGCCCTGGTGCAGCCGACCAAGCAGGGGGACATCTATGTCCTCGACCGGATCACCGGCCAGCCGATCTTCCCGGTGACCGAAGTGCCCAAGCCCAGCAAGGGCGGCGTGCCGGAAGAGCGCTATTCACCGACCCAGCCTTATTCGAATGCGATCCCCTCGTTCCGGGGGCCGAAGCTGCGCGAGGTCGACATGTGGGGTGTGACCCCCATCGACCAGCTCTATTGCCGCCTCGAATATCGCAAGGCGCGGTATGACAGCGAATACACCCATCCCGGGCTGACGCCGTCGATCCTCTATCCCAGTTCGTTCGGCGCGCTCAACTGGGGCAGCGTGTCCGTCGATCCGGTGCATGGGGTCATGTTCGTCAACTCGACGCGGATCGGCAGCTATCTGAAGCTGCTGACGCGAGCGACCTCCGACCGGCTCGGCCTGAGGCCGCAGCGCGACTGGGCGAGCGCCGAAGAGGTCGGCGGCCCGGTGGCGCAGAAGTATACGCCCTACGGGATCGACGTGAAGTTCTGGCTCAGCCCGATCGGCGCGCCCTGCAGTGCGCCGCCTTACGGTCATCTCTCTGCGGTCGATCTCAATACCGGCAAGCTGATCTGGAGCGAGAACTTCGGCACCGCGCGCGGCAGCGCGCCGCTTGCGCTGCCGCAGCCGCTGCCGCTTCCGTTCGGCGGCCCGAACCATGGTGGTTCTGTGGTCACCAAGAGCGGCCTCCTGTTCATCGGGGCGGCCAAGGACGGGTATTTCCGGGCCTTCGATACCCGCACCGGCAAGGAACTGTGGAGGGACAGCTTGCCCGGCGGCGGACAGGCGACCCCGGCGGTCTATTCGGTCCAAGGGCGCCAGTACGTGGTCATTGCCGCAGGCGGCTCGCCGGCCCTGCAGAGCACGATGAACACCGCGCTGGTCGCCTACGCCCTGCCGAAGCAATGAGGCGGGGGCGATGATCCTGCCTGGATGGCTCTCGGCAGTGAGAGCTATCCGGCGTCGGGACGCTGTGACGCGGGCCTGAATTCCTCGCGCAGGACGTTCTTGAGGATCTTGCCGGCGCCCGAGAGGGGAAGTGCGGCGACGAAGCTGACGCTGCGGGGCAGCTTGTAGCCGGCGAGCAGCGTGCGGCAATGGGCGAGGATGCTTTCGCCGCACGGCTCGGCGTCGGGCCGGCAGACGACGACGGCATGGACGCGCTCGCCCCAGAGCGGATCGGGCAGGCCGATCACTGCCACCTGGGCAACGGACGGGTGGCTCGCGATCGCATTCTCGACTTCGGCCGAATAGACGTTTTCGCCGCCGGTGATGATCATGTCCTTGAGGCGATCGACGATGGTGACGTAGCCCTCTCCATCCATGCGGCCCAGGTCGCCGGTGTGCATCCAGCCATCGCGCAGGACGGCCTGGGTCGCTTCCGGCAGGCCCCAGTAGCCGAGCATGACGTTTGCGCCACGGGCGACGATTTCGCCGACCGTGCCCCTCGGCGCCTCGATGCCATCAGGGCCGACGACCCTGACTTCGCAGGTGGGCGTGGCGCGCCCGGCCGATTTCAGCCGGGGCGCCCGCCCGGGCCCGGGCCGATGATCGGCCGGCGCAAGCACCGTCGCCACCGGGCCGAGTTCGGTCATGCCATATGCCTGGACGAAGTCGGCATTGGGGAAGGACCGCATCGCCCGGTCGAGCAGCGGCTCGTCGATCGCGGCGGCGCCGTAGCGCAGGCGCCGCACCCCTGTGACGTCGCGCGTGGCGAATGTCGGGTGATCGACCAGCATCCCGATCATGGTCGGCACCAGGAACAGCTCGCTGATCTGCCATCGTTCGATTGCATTCAGCAGGGAAACCGGATCGAAGGCAGGCAGGAAGGCGCTGCTGGCGGCCACGGTCACGGCCAGGAACAGGTTCGACAACGCCCCGACATGGAACAACGGCGGGGTGTGCAGGTGGCGGGGCGTCGATGATTCGTTGGTGGCGATCAGGATGCCGTACGTCGAGGCCAGCATGTTGGCGTGGCTGAGCATGACCCCCCGCGCGCGGCCGGTGGTGCCGCCGGTGTAGAGGATCGCGGCGAGATCGTCGCCCTGTCGCATGGCATCGTCGACGGGCCGGGCCTCCGCCAGCCATTGGCGGTAATCGCGCACCCCGGGCGTTTCGTGCGGGTCGAGGCAGACGACCTGCGAGAGGCAGGGCGCGGTTTCGCGCAGGGCATCGACCAGGCCGACATACTCGCCGGCGACGAGCAGGAAGCGGGTCTCGCAGTCGGCCAGGGAATGCGCCATTTCCGCAGCCGTCCAGCGCCAGTTGACCGGGTTGATGACGCCGCCAGCCCAGAACGTGCCGAACACGTAGACCATGTATTCGAGCCGATTGCGGGCCAGAATCGCCACCCGGTCGCCCGGCTGCAGGCCATCGCGGCGGAGTGCCCCGGCGAAGCGGGCGACCTCCCGGGCCAGTTCCGACCAGGTCAGCGCGCCGTCCAGGTCGCGGCCGGCGCATTGATTTGCCCGGTCCCTGGCGTTTCGGTGGATTGCCTGAGTCAGGTTCATGCCATCCCTCCTGTTCCGGCGTCGGATGGGCCGCGCCGCTGCCGGCCATATTGCCGATATCTGTTTATCGACGCATCGTTTCCGGCGGAAAGCCGGTTCCTGCTTTCTCGCACGATGCTTTCATGTCGCCCCGGTCAGGCGATCAGCGCCCGCACGGCGGTCACGAATGCGATCGGCTGGTCGAACATCAGGTGATGGTGCGCCGATGGGATTTCCACGAACCGGGTGCCTGGGGGCGCGACCTCGCGATTCAGGGCCTTCGAACCCTGGGTCATCAGGGCCGATTCGCCTCCCCAGATAAATGCGAGCGGGCACCGCGCGCGGGGGATGACGTCCTGCGCCGTGCCGATGAACTCCCTGCCGCGCTTGAGGTTGCCGTCGGGGTCGAAGCGCCAGTGCCAGCGACCATCGGCACGCTGCTGCAGCGATCGTTCGGCGACGAAGCGCAACAGCCACGAGCCGATGCCGAGTTGCGGCGGCCGCAGCCTGAACCGGGCCATGCCTTCCTCGAGGGTCGCATAGCCGGGATGCGGCGCCGTTCTTGGCGGCATGCCGATGCGATCCTCCGGCCGGACGGCGCCGGTATCGACGAGAATGATGCCGGCGAATCGCTCGCCATGGGTGGATTCGGACAGGTAGGTCGCCGCGATGCCGCCGAGCGAATGAGCGACGATCCAGGGCTTTTCCGCCCCCGCGAACAGGCCGAGCGCTTCCGAGGCCGCGATCAGTTCCTCGACATAGATCGCCATGCTGTAGCGGTCGCGCCAGCCGGACGAGCCCATGCCGGAAAAGCTGAGCGCGCCGACCCGGTATTCCCCGGAGAAGAATGGCGCCAGCGGCACCCACCAGTCGGCATGGGCGCCATTGCCGTGGACCAGCAGCAGGCCCCGGTTGCCGACCTTGCCCCAGGCGAGCGTCTCGATCGGGCAGCCCGCTACCTCGATGGTCCCGCGCTGCGGCGCTTCCGCCAGGTTCCGCTCGAACCAGGCCGGCGCGCTCATTCGCCGGTGAACCGCGCTTCGCGCTTCTCGACCAGCGCGGCAACGCCTTCGCGATGGTCGTTGCTGAGGTGGAGGAGCGACTGGGTGGAGGCGGCCAGTTCGAGCGCGCCATCGTAGCTCATGTCGCGGCCCTGGCGCATCAGGCGCTTGGTCAGCCGCAGGGCATGGGGCGCCTTCGCCGCGATCCGTGCGGCCAGCGCGCGGGCTTCGTCCATCAGCTGATCGTCGGGCACGACCTTGCTGACCAGGCCCCAGGCGGCGGCCGTGGCGGAATCGATCAGATCGCCGGTGAACAGCATCTCGCAGGCCCGGCTCTGGCCGACCACGCGCGGCAGCAGCCAGGAGCCGCCGTCGCCGGGGATCAGGCCGAGCTTGAGGAACGGCACGCCGAACTTCGCGCTCTCACCCGCGAGACGGATGTCGGCCATGCAGGCGACATCGCAGCCGAGCCCGACGGCGGGGCCATTGACCGCGGCGATCATCGGCACGTCGAACCCGTAGAGGGCGCGGGCGATCCGGTGGACGTTGTTCTGGTACTGGTCGCGCAGCTGGGTGCCGCCGCCGGCGAACTGGGCAAGGCCCTCGCGCATGGCCTTGATGTTGCCGCCCGAGGAGAACGCGCGGCCGGCGCCGGTCAGGATGACGCAGCGGATGTCCATGTCGTCGTTGATCGCCTGGAAGGTGGCGGCGAAGGCATCGCCGTCGCCGAGTTCGCCGACCGAATTGAGCATGTCGGGGCGGTTGAGCGTCAGCGTCAGCACATGCCCGTCGCGCTCATGTTGGAAAAATGTCATCGAACACACCTCGTCGTGGGTTGTGTCTCGTGCCTATCTACGAATCGATAGGTGCGCCAGTCCCAAGCGGTCGCGACCGGAAGCAGCTCATGCGGTTTGCGTGGCGCGCTTCGCGCCGGGCGCCAGCCCGTCCACCATCCGGCAGAGATATTCGGCCACGGCCTCCGGAGTCTTGCCCTTGGGAACGTACCATTCGGGCATCCAGTTCATCGCGCCGATCAGCAACATGCGGACTACGGAAATATCGATCTCGGGATCGATCACGCCGGCTTCCTGCGCATCGCGCAGCAGCGAGGTCCAGTAGCGGCCATAGGCGACGCGGACCACCTTGTTGCGTTCCCGCACTTCGGCGGTCGCGTGGGAGTAGTTCATGATGTTGGCGGGCGAATAGCTGTTCTCGCCCAGCAGGGAATGGATGTGGGCGGTGAACGCGGCCTTCAGCCGGTCACGATGGAGTGCGTCCGGCCCGAGCGCCTCGACCGCCTCGCGCACGTTCCTGTGGACGAGTTCGATGCCGATCCGGAAGGTTTCCTCGATCAGGGCGTCCTTCGAATCGAAATAGTAGTAGATGCTGCTGGTCTTGACGCCGATGCTGCGGGCAAGGTCGGACATGCTGGTGAAGGCCAGTCCGTTGGTGCGAAACCACTGAGCGGCGGTGTCGAGGATGCGCTGTCTTGTGTTCTTGCTGTCGATGTCCTGCGACATTACTCTGGCCCGTTCCCTAGCCGGATTGCCGCGGCGCCTTGGGCCGATCCGATTTCACCTATCTAGCGTTTAATCGGGAGAATGCAATCCGCGTCGGCCAACGCCTTGTGCGGGGCATCCCGGGCTTGCACAGCGGGCATCAGTCGTCTACCTAATGATCGGTCGGTCAGGTGGCATGTTGCGCCTGCCCGCGGGCGAGTGCCACGGTGCAATGCCGGGGTGATCGGCCCGAAAGCGGATATTCAGACCAGTGGGGTGTTGAATGCCAGTGATTTCCAGCGCGGTTTCGACCCGCGCGGACAGCTTCCGGGAAAACAGCGAGCATTACCGGTCGCTCGTCGGCGAGCTGCGCGAGAAACGTGCCGTCGCCCGCGCCGGCGGCGACGCCGCTGCCCGGGCCAGGCACAAGAAGGCCGGCAAGATGCTCGCGCGCGAGCGGATCGATGCGCTGCTGGACCCCGGTTCGCCGTTCATGGAAGTGGCGACCCTGGTCGGCGGGGCCGATGACTCCGCAGCGCCGCTGGGCGCCGGCATCGTCACCGGTGTCGGCATGGTGCGCGGGCGGGCCTGCATGGTCATCGCCAACGAGGCGACCGTCAAGGGCGGCACCTATTTCACCCAGACCTGCCGCAAGCATGTGCGGGCGCAGCAGATCGCCTGGCAGCACGGCCTGCCCAACATCACCCTGGTGGATTCGGGCGGCGCGTTCCTGCCCGAGCAGGCGGGCATCTTTCCCGATGCCGGCCAGTTCGGCACGGTGTTCCACCAGATCGTCCGGCAATCGGCCGATGGCATTCCCCAGATCGCCAGCGTCCACGGCGCGTGCACGGCGGGTGGTGCCTATATCCCGGCGCTGTCCGACCAAAGCGTGATCGTGCGCGGCCAGGGCTACATGCACCTGGGCGGGCCGGAGATCGTCTTCGCCGCGACCGGCGAGCGGGTCGAGCGCGAGGCGCTGGGCGGGGCGGAGATGCATTCGCGCGTCAGCGGCGTGACCGACCACCTGGCCGAAAACGACCGCCACGCGATCTCGCTGCTGCGCGAGCTGGCGGGCGACCTGCCGGTGCAGCCGGGCTATGTCCGGCCGCCGGCGGCGTCGGTTCCGCCGCGCTACGACCCGGCCGAGATCTACGGCATCGTCAGCAAGGATCGCCGCATTCCGACGAACACCCGCGAGATCCTCGCGCGGATCATCGACGACAGCGAGTTCGACGAGTTCAAGCCCCTCTATGGCGACACGCTGCTTTGCGGCTTTGCCCGGATCCATGGCTTCGAGGTCGGCATTCTCGCCAACCAGGGCGTGCTGTTCACCGAGTCGGCGCTGAAGGCGGTGCATTTCATCGACCTGTGCTGCAAGCGGAACATCCCGCTGCTGTTCATGGCCGATATCACCGGCTACATGGTCGGCCGCGATGCCGAGACCGGCGGCATCTCCAAGGCTGGCGCCAAGATGATCACGGCGATGTCCTCGGCCAACGTGCCGAAGTACAACATCATCATCGGCAACTCCTACGGTGCGGGTTACATGGGCATGTGCAGCCGGCCGTTCCAGCCGACGTTCGCGTTCGGCTGGCCGAACGGCCGCGCGGCGCTGATGGGTCCGGAACAGGCGGCGACCACGCTGGCGATGGTGCAGCGCGCCAAGCGCGAGCGCGACGGCCAGGAATGGTCGGCCGAGGCCGAGGCGGAATTCCGCGCCCCGATCTTCCGCGAATTCGAATCCTTCGCGGACATCTACAACTTTTCGTCGCACCTCTGGCTGGATGATATTATCGATCCGGTCGAGACCCGCTCGGTCATGGGGCTGTGCCTCGATCTTGCGGCGCGGACGCCCGCGCGCGAGACGAAGTTCGGCGTTCTTCGGATGTAATGGGCATGATACGCAAGCTCCTCATCGCCAATCGCGGCGAAATCGCCATGCGCATCGCGCGCACCTGCCGACGGCTGGGCATTCCCGTCGCCGGGGTTCATTCCACCGCCGACCGGGACGCGCTGCATGTGCGCGACCTCCGGGAATCCTATGAAATCGGCGAGGCGCCGCCGACCCAGAGCTACCTCAACATCGAGGCGATCCTGAACGCGGCGCGGCTGGCCGGCGCCGACGCGATCCACCCGGCATCGGCTTCCTGGCCGAATCGCCCGAATTCGCGCAGGCGGTCGAGGATGCGGGGCTGATCTTCGTCGGCCCGCGTCCGCAGTCGCTGGCCGATTTCG
>Ga0068858_100007021_pt1 | contig 10944 bp, 6 predicted proteins | sample KBSSwiS12_FD_66589 | JGI IMG/M metagenome (GOLD analysis project Ga0068858, IMG submission 66589) | Switchgrass rhizosphere microbial communities from Kellogg Biological Station, Michigan, USA - KBS Switchgrass S1-2 | ecosystem: Host-associated > Plants > Roots > Rhizosphere > Soil ... | reverse complement strand
ATCGACTCCTGCATCACTTCGCCGAGCTGGCCGGTGTGCGTGAGCTTGCCTTTGCCGGCCACGACTGCTGCTTCGATCGTCAGCAGCTCGCCGCCGACTTCAGTCCACGCAAGTCCGGTGACCTGGCCAATGTGATCCTGCTCCTCCGCGCGGCCGTAACGGAACCGGCGCACGCCGAGATACTTGCTCAGATTGCGCGGCGAGACGTTGATCGCTTTCGTCTCGGGCTTCGCCAGCAGCTGCTTGACGGATTTGCGACAGATCTTCGAGATCTCGCGCTCGAGGTTGCGCACGCCGGCTTCGCGCGTGTAGTAGCGGATGATGTCGAGCAGCGTGTTTTCGGACACCTTCAGCTCGTCGTCCTTCAGGCCGTTCTGCTTCATCTGCTTCGGCACGAGGTAACGCTGCGCGATCGCGCTCTTCTCGTCCTCGGTGTAGCCGGGCAGACGGATCACTTCCATGCGATCGAGCAGCGGCGCCGGAATGTTCAGGCTGTTCGCCGTGCACACGAACATCACTTCGGAAAGGTCGAAGTCGACTTCCAGATAGTGATCGTTGAACGTCGAGTTTTGCTCGGGGTCGAGCACTTCGAGCAGCGCCGAAGACGGATCGCCGCGGAAGTCCATCGCCATCTTGTCGACTTCGTCGAGCAGGAACAGCGGATTGTGGAAGCCGGTCTTGACCATGTTCTGAATGATCTTGCCGGGCATCGAGCCGATGTAGGTGCGGCGATGGCCGCGGATCTCGGCCTCGTCACGCACGCCACCGAGCGACATGCGCACGAACTTGCGGTTGGTGGCTCGCGCGATCGACTGACCGAGCGAAGTCTTGCCGACACCCGGCGGGCCGACCAGGCACAGGATCGGGCCCTTCAGCGTCTTTACTCGCTGCTGGACCGCGAGGTATTCGACGATGCGCTCTTTGACCTTTTCCAGGCCGTAGTGATCTTCGTCCAGCACCTTCTCGGCGACGACCACGTCGGTGTGCACCTTGGTCTTCTTCTTCCACGGGCACTTCACCAGCCAGTCGACGTAGTTGCGCACTACCGTCGCCTCGGCTGACATCGGCGACATCAGTTTGAGCTTGTTCAGCTCGCTCATCGCTTTGTCGCGCGCTTCCTTCGGCATGCCGGCTTTCTGGATGCGCTGCTCCAGCTCGGCGAGCTCGTTCGGCGCGTCCTCGATTTCGCCCAGCTCCTTCTGGATCGCCTTCATCTGCTCGTTGAGGTAGTACTCGCGCTGGCTCTTCTCCATCTGCTGCTTGACGCGCCCGCGGATGCGCTTTTCGATCTGCAGCACGTCCATCTCGCCTTCGATGAGCGCGAGGATGTGCTCGAGGCGCTTGCGCACGTCCTGGATCTCCAGGACCTTCTGCTTGGCGTCGAGCTTGAGCGACATGTGCGCGGCGACGTTGTCCGCGAGGCGACCCGGCTGTTCGATGCCGGCAAGGGCAGTGAGAACTTCCGGCGGCACCTTGCGGTTGAGCTTCACGTACTGCTCGAACTGCGAGGTGACCGAGCGTGCGAGCACGTCCATCTCGCGCTCGTCGTATTGCTCGACGTCCTTGAACGGCGCCACTTCCGCCGAGAAGTACTGACCGGTGTGCAGCTTCTCGATCTTGGCGCGCTCGGCGCCTTCGACCAGCACCTTCACCGTGCCGTCCGGCAGCTTCAGCAACTGCAGGATCGTCGCGATCGTGCCGAGGCGATAAAGATCCTGCGCACCCGGGTCGTCGACGTCCGCCTGTTTCTGCGCGACGAGCAGGATCTGCTTGCCCGAGCGCATCGCCTGATCGAGCGCGAGGATCGATTTCTCGCGGCCGACGAACAGCGGGATGACCATGTGCGGATACACGACCACGTCGCGCAGCGGCAGCACCGGCAGTGCTGCAGGCACATTGCTTTCGGTTTCTGGAGTGTCGTCGGTGCTCACGCGAGATTCCTAATGAGTATCTGATTGGAAAATACCGGAAGCAGCATAGCGCTGCCAGCGGCGAAGGCACGGAGTTTGCTGCGGCCTTTGCCGATTTGCCCGCGATTCAGGGTTGCACTCATTGCCCGAAAGAAGAAGGGCGCCGCATGGGCGCCCTGCTTCTTGGGAGCGGTGCAAGATTTGCTCAGTGATGATCGCTGCCTGTCGGACGGCGCTCTTCCACTGCGGCGAGTCGTGCGTCGTCGGGCGTGCCATACAGAACGTACGGCTTGCTCTCGCCGAGAATCACCTGCTCGTCGACGACAACTTTCTGCACGTTGCGCAGCGCAGGCAGGTCGTACATCGTCTCCAGCAGCACGTTCTCCAGGATCGTGCGCAGACCGCGCGCGCCAGTCTTGCGTTGCATGGCCTTCTTCGCAACGGCCTTGAGCGCGTCCTGGCGGAACTCCAGCTCGACGCCTTCCATGTCGAACAGCTTGCGGTACTGCTTGCTCAGCGCGTTCTTCGGCTCGAGCAGGATCGAAACCAGCGCGGCCTCGTCGAGCTCGTCCAGCGTCGCGACCACCGGCAAGCGGCCGACGAATTCCGGAATCAGGCCGTACTTGATCAGATCTTCCGGCTCGACGTCATGGAACACGTCGCTGCCGTGCGGCCGGTCGTTCACCTGGCGCACGTCCGCGGTGAAGCCGATGCCGGTCTTCTGCGTGCGATTCAGGATGATCTTCTCGAGGCCCGCAAAGGCACCGCCGCAGATGAACAGGATGTTGGTCGTGTCGACCTGCAGGAACTCCTGCTGCGGATGTTTGCGGCCGCCCTGCGGCGGCACCGAGGCAATCGTGCCTTCGATCAGCTTGAGCAGCGCCTGCTGCACGCCTTCGCCCGAAACGTCGCGCGTGATCGACGGGTTGTCCGACTTGCGCGAGATCTTGTCGATCTCGTCGATGTAGACGATGCCCGTTTGCGCCTTCTCGACGTCGTAGTCGCACTTCTGCAGCAGCTTCTGAATGATGTTCTCGACGTCCTCGCCGACGTAGCCGGCTTCTGTGAGCGTCGTCGCGTCGGCGATCGTGAACGGCACGTTCAACAAGCGCGCGAGCGTCTCGGCAAGCAGCGTCTTGCCGCAGCCGGTCGGGCCGATCAGCAGGATGTTGCTCTTGGCGAGCTCGACGTCGTCCTTCGAGCGCTGCTCGCTGGTCTTCGTCTGCAGGCGCTTGTAGTGGTTGTACACCGCGACCGACAGCACCTTCTTGGCGCGCTGCTGGCCGATCACGTACTCGTCGAGCACCTTCTTGATCTCGTGCGGCCGCGGCAGTTTGTCGCGGGTGCGTTCGGCTCGCTCTTCCAGCTCTTCACGAATGATGTCGTTGCAGAGCTCTACACACTCATCGCAGACGAACACGGACGGACCGGCGATGAGCTTGCGTACTTCGTGCTGGCTCTTGCCGCAGAAGGAGCAGTACAGCAGCTTGCCGTCGTCGTGTTTGCCGCGGGAATCGTCTGACATGGATGATCCTCAACAGGTCAGCGCAAACCAGTCATTTGCGGGTGATTGGCAGCGTTGCGGGGGTATATAGCACGCACCGCCATCAGGCTGCAAAGACGCGGCCCGAACCCTGTAACGCAAGCCGACAGCTACGGGAAAACCTGATGCCGGTGAGTTACTTAGCAGGAATCACCGACGCGTCGCCGCGCCGCTCCATCACGCGGTCGATGAGACCGTAGGTGACCGCTGCCTCCCCGCCCATGAAGTTGTCGCGCTCGGTGTCCCGCGCGATCTTCTCGACGGTCTGGCCGGTGTGTTTGGACAGAATCCTGTTCAGGCGGTCGCGCGTCTCGAGCACTTCGCGCGCATGGATGTCGATATCCGACGCCTGACCCTGAAAGCCGGCGAGCGGCTGGTGGATCATCATGCGGGAGTGCGGCAGGGCATAACGCTTACCTTTCGTGCCGCCCGCCAGCAGGATCGCGCCCATGCTCGCGGCCTGGCCCACGCACATGGTGCTCACATCCGGCTTGATGAACTGCATCGTGTCGTAGATCGACAGGCCAGCGCTGACCGAGCCGCCGGGCGAGTTGATGTACAGCGCGATGTCCTTGTCCGGATTTTCCGACTCCAGGAACAACAGCTGCGCGACCACCAGATTCGCCATGTGATCTTCGACCTGTCCGACGATGAAGATCACGCGCTCCTTCAGGAGCCGCGAATAGATGTCGTACGCACGTTCGCCGCGAGCGGTTTGCTCGACGACCATTGGGACGAGATTCATCATGGTTGACATGCGATTAGTGAGAAGTCGGTTAGGAGATTACGTCACACGCTGGGCTGCGGACCACCCGGTCATCCGGCTGTCGTGCACTACGCGCCGAAATTCATCAGCTCCTTGAACGAAGACTCCTTGTCCGTCACGCGAGCGCGTTCCAACAGCCAGTCGACCACCTGATCTTCCAGCACGGCCGCTTCCATCTGGCGGCGCATCTGCGGATTGGTCCGATACTGCTCTACAGCCTGCAACGCATCCGGATACTGCTGCGCGAGCTCCTGGAAGCGCTGCTGGACCTGCGCCTGGTTGACCTGGATGTTCGCGTTCTTGATGACTTCGCTGACGAGCAGGCTCAGCTGCACGCGGCGGCGCGCGGCTTCCTGGAATGCATCCGGCGGCGGAATCTGCGAAGCGTCGCGCGCACCCATGCGGCGCGCTGCGTCGATCTGCATGTCGCGCACCTGCGCATCGACCATGGACTTCGGCAGCTCGATCGCATTCGCTGCGGCCAAGCCATCCAGCACCTGCTTTTTCAGGCGCGCGCGGATCGCGTCGGCGAGCTCGCGGCGCATGTTCTCTTCGACTTCGCGCCGCAGCTGCTCGATGCCGCCCTGCTCCACGCCATAGAGCTTGCAGAACTCTTCGTCGAGCTCCGGCAGATGGCGCTCTTCGATCGACTTCACCGCCACCGCGAACTCAGCGTTCTTGCCTGCCAGCGCCTGCGCGCCGTAGTTCTGCGGGAAAGTCAGCTTGATCGTGCGCTGCTCGCCGCCCTTCGCGCCGACCAGGCCGGCCTCGAAATCCGCGAGCATGCGGCCCGCACCGAGCACGATCGGAATGTTCTCGCCACTGCCGCCTTCGAACGGCTGTCCGTCGATGGTGCCGTTGAAATCGATGGTGACCCGATCGGTGTCACGGGCTTCGCGCTCGACGCTCGTGAACGTCGGCTTCTGCTCGCGCAGGTTCTGGATCATCGCGTCGATGTCGGCCTCGGAGACATCGGCAACCGGGCGCTCGACTGGCAACGTCTCGAGGCCCTTGAGCTCGATCTGCGGCACGATCTCGAACACCGCGCGGTACTTGAGATCGCCATCGCCGACGTTGATCGGCTCGATGCGCGGGCCGCCGGCCGGCGTCAGCTTCTCCTGGTCGACGGCCTCGGCGAAGCTCGACTGCACCACGTCGTTGAGCACTTCCTGGCGCACCTGCTGACCGAACTGCTGGCGCACGACTTTGACCGGCACCTTGCCCGGCCGAAAGCCTTTCAGGCGCACCGTGCGGCTCAGCCGCTGCAGCCTTTCATCGACCGCCTTATCGATCTCGACGGCGGGCACCTGGACTTCCATCCGGCGCTCCAACGTGCCGGTCGACTCTACCGAAACCTGCATGGACCGAAGACCTCTTCGCGGCAAACTTTACTTATGTATCCGTGACTTAACGCCCCGGTAGCGGCTGGTGCGAAAGGAGGGACTCGAACCCTCACGGGGGTTGCCCACTGGAACCTAAATCCAGCGCGTCTACCAGTTCCGCCACTTTCGCGGGGGCGCGGAGTATACCCGACGCGCGGCATCAAGACTCACCGGTGCGGGCCGATACCTTCTGGGTGAAACCCACCTCCTTACCGGCCCGTGTGCTGCTGGCCGCGGCGGCGATCCTGGGACTGGCGAGCTGCTCGTCCTACGAGCCGCCGTTGCGGATCGCACTGATCCGCTGGCCGCCGTTCGAGTTCCTGCACCTCGCGCAGGAAAAAGGCTATTTCGCCGAAGAAGGCGTGGAGGTGCGGCTCATCGAATTCGTCGCGGTGAACGACACGCAGCGCGCCTTCGAGCACGACAAGATCGACGGCGGCACGTTCTCGTTGTTCCAGGTGCTGCAGAACCGCGAGCAGCTGACGCGCAAGATGCAGATCCCGCTGGTGATCGATTTCTCCGACGGCGCCGACATGTTGATGGCGCGACCGGAGATCGCGGACGTTCGTGCGCTGCGCGGCCACCGCGTCGGCGTAACACTCTCGCCGCTCGACATCTTCTTTCTCACGCGCGCGCTCGAACTGCACGACATGACGCTGCAGGACGTCTCGCTCGTTTTCGTACGCACCGCCGACATGGCGGAGGCATTGCGCGACGGCAAAGTCGACGCGATCACCGCTTATCCGCCGAACAGCACCGAGGTCGAGAGTGCCGGTTTTGCCCGTCCGATCTTCTCCAGCAGCCGCATCCCCGGCGAGATCGTCGACGTGCTGGCGCTCGACGAAGCCGTCATCCGCAAGCGCCCCGACGATGTCGCGGGCGTGATTCGCGCGTTCTATCGCGCCGTGCAGTTCGCGCAGCAGCATCCCGAAGAAGCGTGGCAGATCATGTCGGCGCGCGAGCGCGTGACGCCCGAGGAATTTCGCTCGGCGCTGCAGACCGGCATCACGCTGGTGCCGCTGGCGGATCAGCAGAAGTTTCTCGGCGAGGACTCGAGCCTGCTGGCAGTCGCGGCCCGCGTCTCGCAGGTGCTCAAGGACAAAGGACTGCTCACCGGTGTACATGCCGAGCACGATCTGCTGAGCGAGCATCCCGCGGCGCTGGCGGTCGCGCCATGAGCAAGCGTGCGCCGCGCGCGCTCCGACAGAAGGTGATGCTGCCGCTGCTGGCGATCGGCATCCTCTCGACAGTCGCGATCGGAGTGATGGCGTACCTGAGCATCGAGGCGCAGCTGATGCGTCAGCTGCGCTACCGCGCAGTGCAGATCATCGACACCGTCAGCGTCGGCAGCGAGAGCCTCGACGAGATCAAGGAGCTGCAGCACTCCGTGCTTGCCATGAGCGTGTCCCCGGACACATCGCTGATCCTCGTCGTCGACCGGAACCAGCGCATCATCGCGGCGAGCCGCTCGAATCTGATCGATCGTCAGGCCGACAGCGATTCGAAGCTGGAGAGTGCCGCCGACATCGCCCGGGTCATCGCGACCAAAGAGCGTTTCCTCGAGCACGTCAACGGCACCGACTTCGACTTCGTCGCGCCGATCGCAATCAACAGCGCTCTGCTCGGCACCGATCGCGAACAACGCGGTGCGGTGCTGGTCCGCATGGACGTGCGCGCGATCCGGCAGGATCTGATCCACGATGCCGTGCAGGTCGCGCTGGGCCTGTTCGCCGTCGTCGTTCTGCTGTCGCTGGCAGCGTGGCGACAGTTGCAACATCACGTACTGCGACCGGTGGGTCGCATCGGCGCCGCCGTCGACAAGCGTCGCTCAGGCGATGCGGCCGCGCTCAAGCACGTCGCGCCCGACGACGAACTGGGCGAGCTGGCACACACGCTCGATGACGCGTTCGTGCGCATTGACGCGCACGGTCAGCAGATGGCCGAGGCGCGCGACGAAGCCGAAGCTGCCAATCGTGCCAAGAGCGAATTCCTGGCGGCGATGAGCCATGAAATCCGCACGCCGATGAACGGCGTGATCGGCTTCAGCAACCTGCTGCTGGACACGCAGATGGATGCGGAGCAGAAGGACTTTGCGCGCACGATCCGCAGCTCGGCCGAAAGCCTGCTGGTCATCATCAACGACATTCTCGACTTCTCGAAGGTCGAGGCCGGCCGCATCGAGCTGGAAGACGTCGCCTACGATCTCGATCAGGCGGTCGAAGAAGTTCTCGACCTGCTCACGGCGCGCGCCACCGAGAAGCACATCGAGCTCGCGCTCGAAGTTGCGGACAACGTGCCGCGCGGCCTGATCGGCGACGTCGGCCGCGTCCGCCAGGTGCTGCTGAATCTCGTCGGCAACGGCGTCAAGTTCACCGATCAAGGTTACGTGCACGTCGCCGTGCGGCTCGACGAGCAGCAATCGAGCGACGGCTCACCGGGCGCGCAGCGCCTGCTGTTCAGCATCACCGATACGGGCATCGGCGTGCCCGCGGATCGGCAGCACGTGCTCTTCAAGCGCTTCAGCCAGGCGGATTCGTCGACGACGCGCCGCTACGGCGGCACCGGCCTGGGCCTCGCGATCTGCAAGAGCCTGGTCGAGCTGATGGGCGGCGAGATCGGCATGCGTAGCCGCGAAGGCGGCGGCTCGACTTTCTGGTTCCACTTGCCGCTGCGCGTCGCGCGCTCGGCGACGTTGATGTTGCCGCCGACGTTCGCAACGCCCGGACGCGTGCTCGTCGTCGACGACCTGGAGATCAATCGCCGCGTGTTGTCGCGCCAGCTCACGAGTTGGCGCATCGACCATCAGTGCGTGAACGGCGCTGCGGAGGCGATGGCGGCACTGCGCGAGGCGGTCGTCAAAGGCATTCCGTACCGGCTCGCGCTGATCGATCACATGATGCCGGATGTCGACGGCCTGACTCTGGGACGCCGGATTGCAGAGGACAGCCAGCTACAGCATACAGCCATGGTCATGCTCTCCTCCGCTGGTCAGCAGAACGCGAAGCTCTGCCACGAGGCTGGATTCTTTGCAGTCATGGTCAAGCCCGTGGTGCGCGCGCGCCAGTTATTGAACGTGCTGCAGGCCGCGATGAACGCGGCTCCGCGCACGATCGGCGACGACGCTGCGCCCGAGCTCGACACCGTGCAGGTGAGCCGCGCTCCGTCAGGCCTGTTCCTGGAAACGACCAAAGTGACGCCGCGGCGCGTCCTGCTCGCCGAGGACAACGTCGTCAACGCCAAGCTCGCCGTGCGTTTGCTGGAACGACTCGGTTGCCACGTCGACGTCGCGAGCAACGGTCACGAAGCGCTCAAGATGGTTCAGAGCATTCCGTTCGATCTCGTGTTCATGGATTGCCAGATGCCGGAGATGGACGGCTTCGAGGCGACGCGCGCCATTCGTGCGTGGGAGAACACGTCGAGGGTTGGCGAGTCCCCCGTCTCGCAGTTGCCGATCATCGCGCTCACGGCGAATGCGATGCAGGGCGATCGAGAGCGCTGTTTGTCCGCGGGCATGAACGACTACATCACGAAGCCGCTGAGCCGTGCCGACCTCGCGCGCGTTCTCGAAGCGAGCAAGCCGCGAGCTGCCGACCCCGCAACGTCGGCGGCCGCTCCGGTCGCGACCTCCTCAATAAAGTAAGAAGTCAGGACCGAACTCGCGGGAACCGCGGCGGTCTGGACTCGTTACTGCGCTCAACATCAAGGAGTAGCGGCCATGAAAAAACGCTGTAGGTCGGGCTTCAGCCCGACTCTTCTTGCTCTTCTCTTGTGCTTGCTGCCGCTGGTCAGCTCCTCCGCCGAGCCCATCCACCAACTGCGCATCTACGAAATCTTCGACCACAACAAACAGGCGTTCCACGACCGCTTCCGCGATCACGCGATGCGCATCATGAAGAAGTACGACTTCCACATCCTCGCGATGTGGGAGGCGAAGAACGGCACGCGCACCGAGTTCGTCTACCTGCTCGAATGGCCCGACGAGCCGACGATGAAGGACCGCTGGTCGAAGTTCATGGCCGACCAGGAGTGGAAAGACATAAAGAAGGAGACGGCCGCGAAGTACGGCACGCTCGTCGGTGAGGTTCAGGACCGGACGTTGCGGATGACGGATTATTCGCCGAAGGAGTTGGTGGGCCGTATAGGACTCGAACCTATAACCAACTGATTAAGAGTCAGCTGCTCTACCAATTGAGCTAACAGCCCACGCGATCCTTGTGTCCATCTTCGAGTTGGGGTGGACGATGGGACTCGAACCCACGACGGCCGGAATCACAATCCGGGGCTCTACCAACTGAGCTACGTCCACCATCGTCCACTCGTTCCCGCCGTTGCGCGATCTGGCGCGCCCGGCAGGACTCGAACCTGCGACCCCCGGCTTAGAAGGCCGGTGCTCTATCCAGCTGAGCTACGGGCGCAAGCTCCGTGATCGTCTCATTCCCAATCCAATCCTGCCGGTTGAGTGGTCGGGGCAGAGGGATTCGAACCCCCGACCCTCTGCTCCCAAAGCAGATGCGCTACCAGACTGCGCCATGCCCCGCCATGCTTTCCGGCCAGGCCGGGGGCGCGAATGATACGGAAAGACCGCACCCGTCGCCAGTAATTCCCGGCAGGCGTCCGCCCGCCTTCAGGTCCGACGCCAAGTCGTTGTGCCGTCGGGCTTATCTTCGAGGATGATGCCGGCCTTCGTGAGCTCGTCGCGGATCCGGTCGGACTCCTTGAAGTTCTTGCCGACGCGGGCGGCGCGGCGCTCGGCGATCAGCCGCTCGACGTCGGCGTCCGCCAGCCCCGACTTGGCCCCCGACGTACTCGTGCGTAGAAATTCCTCCGGCTGCAACGACAGCACGCCCAGCACGCCGCCGAGCTTCTTCAGCTCGGCCGCCAGCGCGCTGGCCTTGCCCCAGTCGTTCGCATCCTTCGCGCGGTTGATCTCGGTCACGAGCCCTTGCAGGGTCGCAGTGGCCTCCGGCGTATTGAAGTCGTCGTCCATTGCGGCTTCGAACTTCCGGGTCGCCTCGCTGGGCACATAGCTCTCGGCCGGCTCGAGGCCCCGCAGCGCCAGGTACATCCGCGACAACGCGGTGTCGGCCAGCTCGATCTGCTCCAGCGAATAGTTGATCGGCCCGCGATAGTGGCTCGACGCCAGGAAGTAGCGCAGCACTTCCGGATCGCGCACGTGACCCGAATCGAGCACGTCGCGAATCCGAAAGAAGTTGTTCAGCGACTTCGACATCTTCTCGCCGCCGATCTCGACCATGCCGCTGTGGACCCAGTGCCGGGCGAACGGGTGCCCCGCGGCCTCGGCCTGGGCGCGCTCGTTCTCGTGGTGGGGGAAGATCAGGTCGT
>Ga0068858_100007020_pt1 | contig 10944 bp, 9 predicted proteins | sample KBSSwiS12_FD_66589 | JGI IMG/M metagenome (GOLD analysis project Ga0068858, IMG submission 66589) | Switchgrass rhizosphere microbial communities from Kellogg Biological Station, Michigan, USA - KBS Switchgrass S1-2 | ecosystem: Host-associated > Plants > Roots > Rhizosphere > Soil ... | reverse complement strand
CGGCAATCATCGTCACGGCGGCTATTGCCACGGACCTGAGCGAACCTTTGTTTCCCGTCCTCGCTGTTGCCACCCTGGCCGCGATTCTTGCGGACTTGCTTTGGTATGTGGCCGGCAAGCGCTTCGGTGCCGCGGTGCTGCGACAGATGTGCAGGCTGTCGCTGTCTCCGGATTCCTGCGTCGGCTTGACGAAGCGGATCTATGCGCGCTGGGGTGCGCCCTCGCTGATCGTTTCCAAATATATTCCCGGATTCGCCGCGGTTGCCACTACGCTCGCTGGCGAGACCGGAACGAGCGTGCGCCGTTTCGTGTTCTATGACGGCATCGGCGCAGCGTTGTGGGCGGGCGGGGCGGTCGCCCTGGGCGTAGTGTTTCACAACGCAGTTAGCGCGGTGCTTCTGGAATTGGAAAGCCTGGGCCATTACGCTCTCGTGATGCTATTCGCCGGCATTGCAGCGTTTATCGCTTTGAAATGGTGGCAGCGATACCGGTTTGCGATGCAGATGCGCATGTCTCGCATCTCGGTCGACGAGCTTGGCGAATTGATCGAGAAGGAGGCGGGCATCTCCATTCTTGATGTCAGGACCTCCGAACATCGCGCGAAGCAGGGCTGGATCCATGGCGCAATCCACGTGCGCGATATCAGCCAACTCGATCTGGATCCGGAAAAAGAAGTTGTCGTCTACTGCGATTGCCCGAACGAAGCGTCTGCTGCGGTCGTGGCGAAAAAACTCAAGGAAAAAGGCTTCAGCCGCGTTCGTCCGCTGGCCGGTGGAATTGAAGCCTGGCTCGCGCAGGGGCGTCCCATCGATCGGTGAGAATCCCGGTGTTCATTCGTCGCGTAATTTGTTTATTTTCCTCCGAGAAGCGCTGCCCGCCCTCCATTTTTCAGTTCAAGAATAGAGGCGGACTTGCTATGCGAGGTACCGCACAGTCATCACAGGACTGGTGATATATCGTCGGGGATACCTCCTGATTCTTTTGACTTCGAATCGCAGCAAGGCAAAGAATCCCGCAGCCGCAAAGGGTCACCCAAGCGGCTGCCGAACAGAAATACTCCTTCCCCAATGATTTTCAAAAACCAGCATGGACTCCGCCGCATCTCTCCCGCTGCGGTGGAATTGAAGATACTTGCTGGCTTCATGGAATTCGTTCGCCACCTGGGTGAGAGCGGGGTCCGCGTATCGATCATTCTCGCCAGTGCGCTGGAGCGAAAGATACTGTAACTTGCTGCGCCAGCTGGGGTGCGGTCTTGCGCAAGGCTATTTCATCGCCAAGCCCATGGAAGCCAGCGCCTACCTGAAATGGCTAGGGGGCTGGAAGCAGTCTGGATAACATTTGGCGGTCACTGTCGATCCGCTCGCCGCCTCAAATGTGACAGCCCAACAGCCGGCACCACCACGATTGTGTCATCGCGGACGCGTGGGACGGTCGATTTGCAGGCGTATCTGCGCGAGCGAATCGATCAGATGGCTCATCGAGGCCAGTTTGCTATTGAGGACGGATCCAGTCGCCCCGCCAAAGCCCACGGTACCCTGTCTGATCAAATCCAGGGCGAGAATGATCGAATTAAGTGCATTGCTCAATTCGTTTCCCAGCGATGCCAATTGCCTATCCAGTGACGGACTTGCGGAGTCGGGCAACTCCTTGTTCCACTGGCCCACATACGAGGTCACCGCCTGGGCGATCGCATTGTCCAGGCAACGGTTCAATGTGCGGAAGTCTCCCACGCTGATTGCCGTATGCTTTTCGGCAGCGAGTTCCGTGACTGACTGGCACAGATCGCCGTAAGCGTGAACGACCTGGCCGACGGAGAATCCTTGTGCAAGCAATTCCTTGCCGTGTTTTCCCGCAGTAACGGAAATCTCCGAAGTCGAAGAGTTCTCGCCGTCCGGCGAGCCAGAGACCTTCAGGCTGTCGGCCGTGTCCGACATCTTGTCCGAGTAGAGCGTTTGCGTAAGCTGATCAAGAAATTGAGGAATTCCATGATCGACTTCGCGATTGGGGGCGGGGGACCTTCTGGATACTTTCTGTTTGCAGCGATCGATGAGTTCACTGCGGTTTGTGGTGAGAAAGGCGTGCAGCATTGTTTCTCCGTTGTTGGCGATGTGCGTCCGCCCGATTGTGGTGCCTTCGGGCGCCGCTAGGCGCGCAGCCCCTGCCTCACTCTAGCAAGCCCGCGCTTGAAGCGTATGTACGGTAACGCACATAGAGATTCAGGCGCCAGGCTTTCCCGGATCATCTACCACGAGTTGAGGCGGCCATCTGGACTCTCGCTCTTTGCCTCTGCCAGCGACGATACTGCTTCAATACCAGCTTCTTCTTGGGCGCGTCATCGGCCACCAGCACGAAACCTCTCTTGTGCAGTGCGGCTTCGAACGCACTCGGTTCCATCGCTTCGATATCAGGTTGGTGAGGTCCTGGCCTGTGTGACTACTGATAATGAGGAACCACCTTCCTCAGTTTTGGCTTGAGCATCGAGCCACGCGACGAGTTCCACGCCCATAAATATGGTGCCGGGCGCAAACGTAGTCCCCGGCGTCACCTGGATACGTCCGTCAGGTCCGTTCAACGAAGCCAGCGCAATGCATGTCCAGGAGCCGTCGGAGTTGCGCCTGAACGTCTCGCTCAATTTTTCCATAGCAATGAGGGATGCAGTGGGTATGACTTTCACCGATGCAGTTGCCGTGCCATTGGCGATGATCTGTTTTGCCCGTTCGTGCGGAGCGTTGTGTAATGTTCGGAGCGTGGTGAAATAACCAATTTTTCTAGAGACTTGCGTTTTTTTGATGGCACGGCCCTGAGCGCAGCAAGGCTCTGAGAGATAAACGAACCGGCAGGACTTACCGCCGCCGTTGGCAATAAATGCAGATCGCATCCCCTGTTCCCTGTCCTTCCGCATCCATCAAGTTCTATTTGCCTGCGCTGCCTGCAGCCGGGCAATGTGGCAAGTTCGCTCGGAGGCGATGCTCCTGGCATGCAGGGCGGACGACCTTTGATGAGCATTCTTCGTCTGCACAGAACCCGCGGGTGCATCTGTCCCGGATGTCAAGGCTGGATTTGCCGCGTCGTTGATATTGATCAAGTGGAATTGCCTTGCTTGCGTCAGTATTCGTGGCGACTGAGCCTCCTGATGATCAGGATTCTTGGAGCCCGGAGCACAGACGGAGGCGCAATGAACTACCGGAGAAAGAATAAGTTGTCTTTGCACGGAATCGGCTTGCTGGCCGCTTGGTTGACTTTGGCATCCCTCAACGCGTCCGGTGCCGATGGCGATCGCGGCCGCATGCTGCACGACACGCATTGCATCTCTTGCCATGGTACGCAAGTCTACAAACGTGATAGCAAGCTCGGGAAGGACTACGAAACGATCCGCAAGCAGGTGCTGCGCTGGGAAACCAATATAGCGCTGAAATGGACTGATGACGACATCGATGCGGTCACTGCCTACCTCGCACGAGCGTTTTACAAGGTGCCTTGCCCGAGTTGTTGAGCAGCCAGCTGAACCCCGGTGCGAAGGCAAGGAATCTGCTTGCGCTTTGCCGAGTGAACCGCGGGATAGATAATCGAGATTCTCCGTAGTGACTACACGCAATCTTGAATATCTGTTCGCTCCCCGATCCGTCGCCATCATTGGAGCGACGGAACGTCCGCGGAGTGTTGGTGCCGCCGTGACGCGCAATCTGCTCGAAGGTGGATTTGAAGGAGCAGTGCGTCTTGTCAACCCACAGCACGAACGCGTGAAGGATCAACCGTGCTATCGAGACGTGCGCAGCCTGGATATCGTTCCTGATCTGGCAGTGATCTGCACACCGCCAGCAACAGTTCCGGGACTTGTGGCCGAGCTGGGTGCCAAAGGCACAAAGGCGGCGATCGTCTTGACGGCAGGTCTTGGCGAAGCGAAGGATGGCTCCGGACTCGTGTTATCGCAGGCCATGCTGGCTGCTGCGAAGCCGCACCTGTTGCGCATACTCGGAGAAAACTGCGTCGGAATGCTGTCGCCGCGGCTCGGCCTCAACGCCAGTTTTGCGCATCAGCAGGCTTTGCCTGGCAATCTTGCGTTCGTATCCCAATCTGGTGCATTGACGACCGCGTTGCTCGACTGGGCACGAGCCCGGCGGATAGGCTTTTCGCACTTCGTGTCGCTCGGCGCATCAGACGATGTCGACTTCGGCGACGTGCTCGATTATCTCGCAGCCGATCCTGGGACCCAGGCGGTCCTGATGTATGTCGAAGCAATCAAGCATGCCCGGAAATTCATGTCGGCGGCGCGCCGCGCCGCGCGCAGCAAACCGGTTATCGTAGTGAAGGCGGGGCGGGCGCCGGAAGGTGCGAAGGCGGCCGCTTCGCATACGGGTGCTCTTGCCGGCTCGGACGCGGTTTACGATGCAGCATTGCGGCGCGCCGGTGTATTGCGTGTTTTTTCGACGGACGATCTATTCATCGCGGCGGAGACGCTGGCGTGCGCCAAGCCTTTGTCGGGTGAGCGTGTCGCCATCCTTACCAATGGTGGCGGACCGGGCGTGCTGGCGGCCGATGCCGTCTGTCTCGGCGGAGCGCAACTCGCCAAACTGTCCGGCGACACGATCTCAAACCTTGACGCCATTCTGCCCGCAACCTGGTCGCATGCGAATCCGGTGGACATAATTGGCGACGCGCCGACGGAACGCTACGTGGACGCGATCAAAATCCTCGCAACGGACCCGCAAACCGATGCGTTGCTCTTCATTCATGCGCCGACCGCCATTGTGGACAGCACTTCGATTGCGCTCACGTGTGCGCCCCTGCTTCGTAATTGCCGTTTGCCGGTTTTTTCGTGCTGGCTCGGTGGTGGTGCGGTGATCCGGGCGCGGCAGATCTTCGTCGAAGCTGGTATTCCGACCTACGAGACTCCGGAGGATGCCGCCACTGCTTTTCTTCAGGCAGTTCAGTACCGGCGCAACCAGGAGATCCTGTTCGAAACGCCCGCGACCGCAGCAGACGCTTTCGTCGCCGACAAGGCAGCTGTTAGGGCGATCGTGGACAATGCATTGCGCGAAAGCCGGGCGATGCTCAGCGAGCCGGAAGCAAAAGCGGTCCTGCGTGCGTATGGCATTCCGGCGGTGGAGACGCGCGTCGCGCGCGATATAGAAGAGGCGACCGAAGCGGCGGGGCGCCTCGGCTATCCGATTGCTCTGAAGATTCTTTCGCCTGACATTTCGCACAAGTCGGACGTCGGAGGTGTTGTGCTCGATATCCAGACTCCGGCAATGCTGACCGAAGAGGCGACGAAGATGATTGCGCGCGTGCGCGAGCTTCGGCCCGGGGCGCTGATACAGGGATTTTCGGTGCAGCCGGTGGTCCGACGCACGCATGCGTGCGAACTGATCGTGGGCGCGACAACGGACGCCGTATTCGGCCCGGTCATACTGTTCGGACAGGGCGGCACGGGAACGGAAGTCATTGCCGACACGGCAATCGCATTGCCGCCGCTGAATGCCTATATTGCCCGCGACCTTATTTCCCGTACCCGCATAGCGAAGCAGCTCGCGGGATACCGCGAGCGTCCGGCCACGAATGGCAAGGCGATCGAAACTGTCCTGATGCGCGTTGCGCAACTGCTCGCCGACATGGACGAAGTCGCGGAACTCGACATCAACCCACTGCTTGCGGACGAGAACGGGGTCGTCGCGCTGGACGCGCGGATGCGCGTTGCGCTGCCGGCGGAAAGGGGCACGAGCCGCTTCGCCATCGAGCCTTATCCCGCTGACTTGGAAGAGCAGCTGGACGTCGCGACGAAGCGCGTCCTGATCAGGCCGATCCGGCCGGAAGACGAAGTCGAGTTCAAGGACTTTCTCCGCGCTTCCGCAGCGGTCGCGCAAGCTTATATCCGCCACTTCACTTTGACGAATGAACTGCCGCATTCCCAACTCGCCCGGTTTACGCAAATCGACTACGACCGGGAGATGTCACTGGTCGCAGTGCATCAAGGAGAAATCACGGCCGAAGTGCGGGCGGTATGCGATCCGGCAAACCTGCAGGCTGAACTATCGGTGCTGGTGCGGCCGGATTGGTCGCACACGGAACTCGCTTCCATCCTGACGGCGCGCGTCGTGGCACGCTGCGAGCAACGCGGAATCAGAAAAATCATGGCGGACGGGATGGAGCAAGACCAACCGGTGCTCGACGCGATGAAACGGCTCGGCTTCCGCAGATTGCCCGTTGCGGGTTCCGTGGCGCGCATGGAGCTGCGGTTTGCTTCCGCTCCGGCCGCGAAGGAATCCGAACGCAGCGTCGGGGCAGATTAGAGTAAAGGACAATAGCAGCCAGAAGGCCGGAAGTAGGAGCAATGAGTAGCAGCGGCCAGGGCACTAGAACCTTTGCTTCCCCTTCACCCTGTGATTTCTTGCGTCTCCGCTTCTAGAAAATCCGCAGATCATTTCCCGGCTGCGACGTGGCGGACTGGAATCCTGGGGGGCAGGCGTTTGCCTCCCGCGCTGCCGATGCGGTGGCCGTGAAAAGGCCGGATTTCGGACAAACCGGGACGCTGCAGCCCTGCATTTTCCTGCACAGGGAATCGTTCTCCTCCAAGGCGACCCATACCTTGACGTTTGCGCACCAAACCAGCGGCGAATCGTACATGCGGCCTCCATGGCATGAGAAATGTGGGCGCCAAAAACCTCCCGTCCCGGCAGTCTGGGGCAGCCCGCAACCGGGAAGTTGATCTGGATCAAATGAAATTCATGCGGGTCCAAGGCCCAACGCGAGGCGCCGTGCGAGATTCGGAACAGTTGGCGTGCGCGTTGGAAATCCGGACAATGGCGATCGTGTCAATTCCGCCCCGGACAATGAGTTTGCGTTTTTCCCGCACCGACCTCGCCTTCGCTCTGTGCTTTTGTTTCGTTGCATGTCCGGCGCGAGCGCAGCAAGCGCAACAGGGAGTTGCCCACGGCGCAGCCAACTGGTGGTTTTCCATCGCGGTTCTCGCACTCGGCATCGCACTGGTATTTTCGCTTCGCTCGGCGCGCCTGCTGGCCCACCGTGTGCGGCTCGACGCCATCGTCCAGTCCGCGATGGACGCGATCATTACCGTCGATGAGCAGCAGCGCATCGTGCTATTCAACGCCGCCGCGGAACAGATGTTCCGCTGCAGCAAGGCCAACGCCGTAGGGAGGCCGCTCGATGTTTTCATCCCCCAGCGGTTCCGCGGCGCGCACCACAAGCATGTCGAACAGTTTGCGCGAACCGGGAGCACCGCACGGCGCATGGGGTTGCAGTCCACCCTGAAGGCGTTGCGTGCTGACGGAACGGAGTTTCCCATCGAAGCGTCCATTTCGCACGCAAGAGTCGGCGGCGCCAAGTTATTCACGGTGATCCTGCGCGACATTTCCGAACGCGTTGGCGCGGCGCTGGAACTGGAAGATGAACGCGAGAAGGTGCGTGCAGGCGAACGGCGACTGGACGCGATCGTGCAGTCGGCGATGGATGCGATTATCACCGTCGATTCCGGCCAGCGTGTCGTGCTGTTCAATGCGGCCGCGGAAAAAATGTTCGGTTGCGGGGCCGCTCAGGCCGTCGGCGGTCTGCTGGACAGGTTCATTCCGCTGCGCTTGCGCGCCGAACACCACGCGCATGTGGAGCGCTTTGCGCGGACCGGCGAAACGTCACGGCGCATGGGCGTGCGCTCCGTCCTCACGGCGTTGCGAGCGGACGGCACCGAATTTCCCATCGAGGCGTCGATCTCGCAGGCTGTCGTGGGCGGGCAGAAACTGCTTACGGTGATCCTCCACGACATCACGTTGCGCACGCGGGCGCAGGAAGAGGTGGCGCGCACCAACGATGAGCTGCGCGAGCTGTCGCTGGCGATGATCGAAGTGCGCGAAGCGGAACGCACCCGCATTGCGCGTGAATTGCACGACGAGCTGGGGCAGGTCCTGACCGCGCTGAAAATGGATGTGGAACTATTCAATGCAAGAATCCCTGCCGAGCGGACCGATCTGGTGGATCATGCGGCAGCCATGAACAGGCTGCTGGATTCGACCGTCGCGACCACGCGCAGGATTGCCAGCGACCTGCGCCCTCTCGTGCTGGACGACCTTGGCCTCAACGCCGCAGCGGAATGGCTGCTGGACGGATTGGCGCAGAGGGCGGGGATCACCTTCAAGCTCGACATCGGCTCGTCCTGCGCAGATGTTGGCGAACCGCAGGCCTCGACCCTGTTTCGGGTCATGCAGGAATCGCTGACCAATGTGGCACGCCATGCGCACGCCAGCCATGTCGTCGTGCGGCTCAGATGCGAGGATGGCGATGCCGTGCTCACCGTGGCCGACAACGGCGTCGGGATAAATCCCGATGCTCGCGCGAAACCGGGGTCGTTCGGCCTGCGCGGCATCCGCGAGCGCGTGTTGCTGCTCGGGGGCACGTTGAATGTGGAACGCAACCAGGATGGGGGCACCACTGTCCTGGCGCGCCTGCCGATGCCCGCGGCGACAGGCGGGGAAGGTGCATGACGACCCGAATCCTCATCGCGGACGATCACGCCATCGTGCGCGAGGGCTTGCGCCGCATCCTGGCCGCCGATTCTGCGTTTGTCGTGACCGGCGAGGCGAGCGACGCCAACGAAGTGATTGCCGCGGTTCGCGCGGGCGGCTTTGAAGTCCTGCTGCTCGACCTGTCCATGCCCGGTCGCAGCGGCATAGAATTGGTGAAGCGGGTCAAGGAAGAACGCCCCGCGCTGCGCGTACTCGTGCTGTCGATGCATGCCGAGCAGCAGTATGCCGTCCGGGCGATTCAAGCAGGCGCGTCCGGATATCTGACCAAGGACACGGCATCGGCTGCTTTGAGCGATGCGATCCGCAAGATCGCATCGGGCGGGCTGTTCATCACGCCCGCCGTCGCCGAAGCCCTCGCGCTGGGCCTGCAATCCGCCGAGGTCGAGCTGCCGCACAAGCGCCTCACCGACCGGGAATTCGAGATCTTCATTTTGCTGGCCGGCGGCGAGTCCGTCACCGGCATCGCCGAACGCCTGAGTCTGAGCGTAAAGACCGCAAGTACCCACAAGACCAATATCCTGGACAAAATGAAGCTCGGCTCCATCGCCGAGCTGGTGCGGTACGCGATCGAGCACAACCTGCTGGATTCGCATACCTGACCACGCCGGCGGCTGCCGGTTTTTCCGACGCCTAGGAATAATCCTAGACGCCCCGCGCCCAAGGCCCGCCAGGGCCCGGCGCCCACCCGCTACTGGCCCCGCCTGCTAGGAATAGTCCGAAACCGGATCGGACTATCCCGCCCCATCGAATCGGCGTCCGCCGATAGTGCTGCTCCCCGCGCCTCACCAGACTGCGTCCAATGGATCAGCCAAACAAAAACGCACTGCCCAACAATCCGACAAGCATTTTCGTCGTGGAAGGCGCGCCCGAAATCAGGAAGCGCCTCGTCGCGATGGTGCGCCGGGTTGCGGGCATCGATCTGAACGGCGAAGGCAGCAGCGTGGACGAAGCGCTTCCGGCCATCCAGAGCGGCGCCGTCGGCATCCTGCTGCTCGGCCTGGCCCCAAAGGGGGGCAGGGATCTCGAAGCGCTGGCACGGATGAAGAGAATGCGTCCGCAGCTGCGCGCGATCGTGCTCGCTGATTCCTCGAGCCAGCAATACACGGACGCCAGCCTCGCGGCCGGCGCCGAGTACTGCCTCGACAAATCCAGGGAATTCGGCCTCGTGCCGAACATCCTGCGCAACTGGGTCGGTGCGACGAGCGGCCGGCCAGCGAATGAACGGCATACCAATTAACTGACCCAAGGAGAGAGCAATGTACGAGGCTAACGTAGTCAACATGCAACCGGCGGGCGAAGGCAACTGTGCGCCTTGCACGAATTCGGTGTCCCACGCCGGGTCCGTCGTCGGGCTGGCCGAATTGGCGAAGCTGCTCGGCGTGGCATTGCAGACCCCTGGGGGAATGACCGATGTCGAATTCGCGGTCAGGCGCCTGCATCCCGGCGAGACCCTGTGCCGCGCCGGCGATGACTTCGAGGCACTGTATGTCGTACGCTCGGGATTCCTGAAAACGGTGTGCGTGGACGGCTCCGGCAACGAGCAGGTGCTGGCGTTTCCGATGCGCGGCGACGCGGTCGGCGTGGACGGATTCGATCGCGGCAAATATGCTGCGGATGCGGTGGCACTGGACTCCTGCCACGTCATCGTGGTGCCGTTCCGGCGCATCGCCGCGCTGGCGGGACGCATTCCGGGCGTGGAACGCCTCATCTACTCGATCTTCAATCACGAGCTCGTGCACAGGCAGAATATGGTCCGCCTGCTCGGCATGATGAATGCGGAGGCCCGCGTGGCCGCCTTCCTGCTGGATCTGTCCGAGCGCTTCGGCAGCCTGGGCTGCTCGAAATCCTCCTTCATCCTGCGCATGAGCCGCCAGGAACTGGGCAGGTATCTCGGGATCAAGCTCGAAACGGTCAGCCGTGCGCTGTCGGCCTTCGCCGCACTGGGCCTGATAGACGTCAGCCGCCGCGAACTGGTGCTGAATGACCTTCAGGCTCTGCGGCGCAAGCTCGATGCGCCCGCCGCGAAAGATTGCGCACAACGGCCGCGGCATCAAGCGCGTGGTTCGTCCAGGCCGTCATCCGCGCGCATTGCGCCGCAGTGCATGGCGCTGTCGCTCATGGCCGCGTGAACCATCACACGCCAGGATTTTTTCTGACCGTTTGCACCAATGACAAGGAGAAATGGCATGTATCGGCGAATTCTGATTGCGACGGATGGTTCGCGTCTTTCCGGCAAGGCAATCGAGGAAGGGGTCGCCCTGGCGCGATCCGTGGGCGCATCTGTGGTCGGGTTCCATGCGCGCCTCCCGGTGATGCTGCCGTACTATGCGGACCCGGCGATCGTATTCACGCAGAAAACGCAGGAGCTGATCGAAAAACAGGGTATCGATGCCGCGAAAAGATTCCTGACGAA
>Ga0068858_100007014_pt1 | contig 10948 bp, 7 predicted proteins | sample KBSSwiS12_FD_66589 | JGI IMG/M metagenome (GOLD analysis project Ga0068858, IMG submission 66589) | Switchgrass rhizosphere microbial communities from Kellogg Biological Station, Michigan, USA - KBS Switchgrass S1-2 | ecosystem: Host-associated > Plants > Roots > Rhizosphere > Soil ... | reverse complement strand
GTGCTGCTCTGGCTGCTCGTGGTGTGCGCCCTGAAGGCGCAGCTCGCGCGTGCGCCGATGCCTGCGCAGTGGGTGACCGTCGTCGCGCTCGGGGCGATCTCTGCGTTCGGCGCCTCGCGGCTGATCGCGTTGCTGCTGCCCGAGGTGCCTGGCAGTGCCGGCTTCGGCGCGTTGAGCGGCGCCGGCCCGGCGCTCGCCGGCGCCGCGATGGCCGCCGCGATCTTCCTCTGGCTGCGGCTGATGGCCAAGGCGACGCTGCCCGCGGAGACGACCGCGCGCCTCGCCGAGCTGCAGTCACGGATCCGCCCGCACTTCCTCTTCAACACCCTCAACACCGCGTTGACGCTGGTGCGGCTCGATCCCGGCAAGGCCGAAGGCGTCCTCGAGGACCTGGCCGAGCTCTTCCGCGTCGCGATCACCGAGAGCACCGAGGCGGTGTCGCTCGGCGAGGAAGTCGATCTTGCGCGCCGCTACCTCGACATCGAGCAGATCCGCTTCGGCAGTCGCCTGCACGTCGCGTGGGAGCTCGATCCGCAGGCGGCGTCGGCGCGGGTGCCGCCGCTGATCCTGCAGCCGCTCGTCGAGAACGCCGTCCGCCACGGCGTCGAGCCCTCGGCGGAAGGCGGCGTGATCCGCGTGCGCACCAAGGTCAAGCTCGGCCGCGCGGTGCTGTCGATCGCCAACAGCGTGCCCCACGAGCCTTCGCGGCCCGGGCATGGCATGGCGCTGAAGAACGTGCGTGAACGTCTGCGCCTCATGCATGACGTCGCGGCGCAGTTCGAGACGCGCCAGGAACAGGATGTCTTTCGAGTCCAGATCGTGGTGCCGCTATGAGTGCTGATCCTTCGCAAGCCCTGTCCGATCCCCCCGCGGACGCGCCGCTGCGCGTGCTCGTCGTCGACGACGAGGAGCTCGCGCGGATGCGCCTGAAGAGCCTTGTCGCCGAGTGCGTCGAGCCGCCTGCAGTCGTCGTCGGCGAAGCCGCGAACGCCGCCCAGGCGCTCGTCTGGCTCGCGACGCGGCAGTGCGACCTGCTGCTGCTCGACGTCCAGATGCCCGGCCGCGACGGCACCCAGCTCGCCGCCGAGCTGCGCCTGCGGTCGCCGGCGCCGGCGGTCGTCTTCGTCACCGCGCATCCCGAGCACGCGCTGCAGGCGTTCGACCTCGACGCGGTCGACTACCTCACCAAGCCGGTCAAGCGCGAACGGCTGCAGGCGGCCCTGCGCCGCGTCGCGCAGCGGCTCGGCTCGCCGATCAAGCCGGGCGGCGCCGTCAAGATGGACGACGACGGACCGGTGATCGTCGTCAGCGACCGCGGCCGCATCATCCGCGTGCCGGTTGCCGACGTCCTCTACATGAAGGCCGAGCTCAAGTACGTGACGCTGCGCACCGCCGAGCACACGCACGTCCTCGACGACTCGCTCGCCGAGCTCGCCGAGCGGCTCGGCGACCGCTTCCTGCGCGTCCACCGCAACGCCCTCGTCGCCAAGCGCGCCGTCCGCGCGCTCGAGCGCCGGCCGGTCGCGACCGACAACGACGACGGCGCCGAGGCGTGGGGCGTCTGCGTCGCGCCGGTCAACGAGTGGCTCGCGGTCTCGCGCCGCCAGGTCGCGGCGGTGCGCGAGGCGCTGATCGTCCCCGACCACCGCTGACGGTCGGGAGTTTCGCGGCGGCACGCACCCGGCGGCTCCGCGACGGCTCGAGGATGGTCCGGTGAACACAGCCGGCGAACCACCGCTCCGGCCTCCGGTCGAGCGCCGGGCGGCGTCGACGGTGGCGTGGATCGCGGCGACGCTGCTGGTCGTCGTGGCGCTCGTCTTCGCGTGGGAGCCGCCGCCGAACCCCGATGTCGCCGCCGCGACGGCGATGCCGCTGCCTTCGTTGCCGTCGCTTCCCGACCCCGCCGCGCCTGCTTCCGTTCTGGCGCGCGAGGATGCCGACGCCGGTCTCGCGACGACGGGCGCGAGCGGCACCGAGCTGATCGAGGTGTGCGGCGTCGGCTGGGTGCCTCCCGATGCGTCGGGCGCCGTCGATCGCGGCGCGGTCGCCGGCGATCGCGACGTCCTCGCGAGCCAGCGGACGTTGCTCGCGGCGATGCGGCGCGACGACGGCGAAGTCGGCGACGCGATGGCGACCGTCCTCGAGCTGCAGGGTGCCGGTCGCGCCGACCCGTCAGGCACGCCGCTGCAGGCGCTCATGCATTGCAGCGCGTCGTCGGCGGTGCCCGCGTCGTCGCCGTCATCGGGCATGCCCGCGTGCGCCGGGCGCGACGAAGACCGGCAGCGCGCGGCGACGCTCGTCGAGCACCTCGCGAAGCTCGCCAGCGCGACGCGCGAGCCGCGCGTGTACGCGCTCGCGATGCAGCAATGCCAATCGGCGAAAGGCCAGGGCAGCTGCGCGCTCCTCAACCTCGACCAATGGGCGCGCGTCGACGACGGCAATGGCCTGCCCTGGCTGCACATCCTCGAGCGCGCCCGCGTCCGCAACGACCGTGCGCAGATCGACGAGGCGCTCCACCACATCGGCGCCGCGGCACGCTTCGAGGGCGCGACGTACGCGATCGCCGGCCGCGTCGCCGACCACGCCGGCGCGGGCGACGTCGATGGCATCGCCGCTCTGCTCGTCGCCGTCGATGCCGTCCACATCGCCGCACGCATCGAACCGTATGACGCGCTGAACACCGTCTGCAAAGGCGCTTCGCTGAGCGATGCCAACCGCAGGCAGGAGTGCGAGCGTGCCGTGGAGACGCTCACGGAGCGCTCGGATCTGCCCCTGGCCGTGCTCAACGGCGCCGAGCTCGGCCGTCGTCTCGGCTGGCCCACCGAGCGCGTCGATGCGCTGCGGCGCCTGGCGTCGTCGAACTCGGCGATGGACGAAGGCCAGGCGAAGACGCTCGTGCTCGGCGAGCTGCCGAGCTCGTGCGCGAGCGCGCGCCGTGTCCTCGCGTCGTTCTCGCGCAGGGGCCGCGACGGCGAAGTGCAGACCGTGCGCACGTGGCTCGCGGCGCAGGGCGCCTCGACGGCGGGTCTCGCGCGCGCGCTGCCGCCAGCAGCGGCCGCCAGCGCCGACCAGACGGCGACCGCCGATGCAGTTGCGGTTCCCGCGGCGGCCGATGTCGCATCCGCCGCGGCGACCGCCGCCGCGGCCGCGCTGCCCGCGCCGCCGTCCTCCGCATCGAGCGCGACCCCGGCCGCGTCGCCGCCCGAGGGCGCCGCGAGCGCTACCCCGTATTCCGCAATCCCGCCGCCAGACCGTTGATCGAGATGTGGATGCCGCGCTTGACGCGGTCGAGCCCCGGATCGTTCCTGCGGCTCGCGCGGTAGCGCCGCATCAGCTCGACCTGCAGGTGGTTGAGCGGGTCGAGGTACGGGAAGCGATGCGCGATCGAGCGCGCGAGCGCCGGGTTCTTCGCCAGCCGCTGTCGGTCGCCGGTGATGAGCGTGAGCGCCGCGTTCGTCCGCTCCCACTCGTCCTCGATGCGCGCGAAGATGCGCTTGCCGGCCTTGGCGTCGTCGGCGAGCGCGGCGTAGCGCGCGGCGATCGCCATGTCGCTCTTCGCGATCACCATGTCCAGGTTCGAGATCAGCGCCGCGAAGAACGGCCACTCGCGCGCCATCCGGCGCAGCAGCGCGAGGCGATCGCTGCGGCCGCGGCCCTTGCCGACGAACGCCTCGATGCCGAGGCCGAAGCCGTACCAGCCGGGCAGCGCGACGCGGCACTGGCCCCAGCTGAAGCTCCACGGGATCGCGCGCAGGTCCTCGATCCGGCGCGAGGCCTTGCGCGACGCCGGCCGCGAGCCGATGTTGAGCTCGGCGATCTCGCGGATCGGCGTCGCGCTGAAGAAGTAGTCGGCAAAGCCCGGCGTTTCGTAGACGAGCGCGCGGTACGCCGCCATGCTCGCGGCGCTGATCGCCTCGGCGGCGTCGAGAAAGCTCTGCGGTGCGGCGCGGGTCGGCTGCAGCAGCGTCGCCTCGAGGGTCGCGGCGACGAGCGTCTCGAGATTGCGGCGGCCGATCGCGGGCTGTGCGTACTTCGACGCGATCACTTCGCCCTGCTCGGTGAGGCGGATCTGGCCGTTCACGGTGCCGGGCGGCTGCGCCAGGATCGCCTGGTAGCTCGGGCCGCCGCCGCGACCGACGGTGCCGCCGCGGCCGTGGAAGAGGCGCAGCGTGATGCGGTGCGAGGCGCCGAGCTCGGCGAACAGCTGGACGAGCGCGATCTCGGCGCGGTAGAGCTCCCAGTTGCTGGTGAACGTCCCGCCGTCCTTGTTGCTGTCGCTGTAGCCGATCATCACGTCCTGCTCGGCGCCCGAGCGCTGCACCATCGCCGCGATCCCGGGCAGCGCGTAGTACTCGCGCATGATCGTCGCTGCGCCGCGCAGGTCCTCGATCGTCTCGAAGAGCGGCGAGACGATGAGCGCGGTCGTCATCCCGGCGTCGAGCGTGCCGCGCGCGAGCCCGCTCTCCTTCAGCAGCACGAGCACCTCGAGGAGGTCGCTCACGCTCTCGGTGTGCGAGATGATGCAGTGGCGCAGAGCCTCGCGTCCGAAGCGGCGCAGCAGCTCGGCCGCCGCCTCGAAGATCGCGAGCTCCTTCAGCGTCTCGGCGGAGTAGGCGTCGGCGCGCTCGCTCTCGCCGACGCGAAGCGGCCGCGCGTCGCCGAGCACGGCGAGCAGCACGCTGCGCTTGGTCGTCTCGTCGAGCGCGGCGTAGCCGACGTCGATGCGCGCCGCTGCGAGGAGCTCGGCGACGACCGCCTCGTGCTTGTCCGAGCTCTGCCGCAGGTCGACCGTCGCGAGGTGAAAGCCGAACACCTGCACCGCGCGCATCAGCGGCGCGAGCCGGGGCCGGACGAGCGCCTCGGCGTGGTGCGACGCCAGCGACCCGGCGATCGTCCGCAGGTCGGCCAGGAACTCGGCGGCCTGCGAATACGGCTCGCGCGGCGCGACCGCGTGACGCAGCGCCTCGGTGCCGGTGAGCGCGAAGAGCGTCGCCGCGAGCCGCGCGTAGACGCCGATCAGCGCGCGGCGGTACGGCTCGTCCTCGCGGTGCGGGTTGCGGTCGCCCGACGCGTCGGCGAGGTCGCGCAGCGCGGCGGTCACCGGCTGCAGCGTCGCCGAGTTCGAGAGCTCGGCGCCGAGCTCGTGCACCTGCGTCAGGTAGTGGCGCAGCGCCGTCTCGCACTGGTGCGCGAACGCGGTGCGCAGCGTCGCCGCGTCGACGAACGGATTGCCGTCGCGGTCGCCGCCGATCCACTGGCCCATGCGGAAGAACGGCGCGATCGCGCGGCCGGGCAACGCCGCCTCGATCTCCTCGTACAGCAGCGGGATCTGGGTCAGGAACGTCGCCCGGTAGTAACTGAGCGCGTTGTCGATCTCGTCCTCGACGGTCAGCTTGGCGGTGCGCAGCATCCGCGTCTGCCAGAGCTGCGTCACGCGCGCGCGCAGCATCGCCTCGTTGGCGGCGAGCTCGCGCGCGCCGGCGGCGGGCGAGCGCGCCGCGAGCAGCTCGGCGATCGCGCGCTCGGCGTCGAGGATGCTCTTTCTCTGCACCTCGGTCGGGTGCGCCGTCAGCACCGGCGAGATGAACGCTCGGTCGAGCGTCGCCGCGATGCGCTCGCCGTCGATGCCGCGCCGCGCCAGGCGCTCGAAGGCGAACGCGAGCGAGCCCTCCTGGAGGTCGCCGCGGCGCTCGTGGAACGCGCGCCGGCGCAGGTGGTGGCGGTCCTCGGCGATGTTGGCGAGGTGCGAGAAGTAGCTGAACGCGCGGATGACGCTGACGGTGCGCTCGCCGCTCAGCCGCGTCAGCAGCCGGTCGAGGTCGCGGCCGGCGCGCTTGTCGCGCTTCAGGCGATACGCGACGGCGAGCTGGCGGATCTTCTCGACGCGTGCGAACGCCGCCTCACCCTCCTGCTCGCGGATGACGTCGCCGAGGATCCGCCCGAGCAGGCGGATGTCGTCGACGAGGGGCTGGTTGGCGTGCTGTGCACGCTGCGCCTTGCGCTCGATCCTGGCCATCGGCAGCGATGATGCAGGAGACGTGCCTGCTACGATGACCCGTGGTCCGACCGATCGTCATCGCGACGCGCGAGAGCCGTCTCGCTCTCTGGCAGGCCGAGCACGTGCGCGCCTTGCTCGTGCGCGCCGGCGACGTCGAGGTCACGCTGCTGCCGATGACGACCAAGGGCGACCAGATCACCGACCGCACCCTCGCCAAGGTCGGCGGCAAGGGCCTCTTCGTCAAGGAGCTCGAGACCGCGCTCGCCGACCGCCGCGCCGATATCGCCGTCCATTCGCTGAAGGACGTGCCGATGGACCTGCCGCCGGGCTTCGCGCTTGCCGCGGTCCTCGAGCGCGAGGACGCCCGCGATGCCTGGGTGTCGAACGCGCACGCGTCGCTCGCCGACGTCCCCGCCGGCGGCGTCGTCGGCACGTCGAGCCTGCGCCGCGTCGTCCAGCTGGCTGCGCTGCGGCCCGACCTGCGCGTCGAGCCGCTGCGCGGCAACCTCGACACGCGGCTGCGCAAGCTCGACGAAGGCGGCTACGACGCGATCGTCCTCGCCGCGGCCGGGTTGATCCGGCTCGGTGCCGGCGACCGCATCCGCGCGCGCTTCGCGACCGTCGAGATGCTGCCTTGCGCCGGCCAGGGTGCGCTCGCGATCGAGACGCGCGCCGACGACGAGGCGCTGCGCGCGCGGCTGGCGGCGTTCACGCACGCGCCGACGCGGCTCGCCGCCGCCGCCGAGCGCGCGGTCTCGCGCGCCCTCGGCGGCAGCTGCAGCATGCCGCTCGCGGCGCACGCGGCGTGGCGCGGCGGCGCGCTCGTGCTCGACGCCGCGGTCGGCCATCCGGCCGACCGCGCGGCGCCGCTGCTCAGGACGCAACGCATCGGCAACGTCGCCGACGAGGGCGCCGCCGAGGCGCTCGGCGGCGACGCCGCGCGCGCGCTCCTCGCTGCCGGCGCAGCGCCTTACCTCGCCGCGGCCGAGCGCCTCGCGGCCACGCCGGACGCGCCGTGAGCGTCCCCGCACGTTCGCTCCGAAGGGCACGCTCGATCCTGCTCGGCGGAACCGGCCGCAGGCCGAGGGTGCGCCGTTGACCGCGCCATCGCCGCTGCGCGTCATCGTCACGCGGCCGGCGGCGCAGGCAGCGGCGTGGGTCGAGCGGCTCCGCGAGCGTGGCATCGCCGCCGAGGCGCTGCCGCTGATCGAGATCGCCGCCGTCGACGACCGTTCGCCGCTCGTCGCCGAATGGCGCGCGCTCGCGAACCATCGCCTCGTCGTCTTCGTCAGCGCCAACGCCGTCGAGCAGTTCTTCGCCGCGCGGCCCGAAGGGGTCGCCTGGCCGGTCGACGTCGTCGCCGCTGCGCCGGGGCCCGGCACCGCTGCGGCGCTGCTTGCCGCCGGCTGCCCGACGGCGACGATCGCCCAGCCGGCGGTCGACGCGGCGCAGTTCGACTCCGAGGCGCTCTGGCAGCAGCTGCGCGGTCGCGACTGGCGCGGTACGCGCGTCCTTGTCGTTCGCGGCGACGGCGGTCGCGACTGGCTCGGCGATCGGCTGCGCGAGGCGGGTGCCGAGGTCGAGGCGCTCGCCGCGTACCGCCGCGTCGCACCGTCGTTCACCGCTGCGGCGCGCGCGCGGCTCGATGCGCTCGTCGCCAGCGAGGACGTCGCCTGGCTCTTCAGCAGCTCGGAGGCGATCGCCAATCTCGCGCAAGCCGCAGCCGATGCGCGCTGGCAGCGCGCGCGCGCGGTCGCGACGCATCCGCGCATCGCGGCACGCGCACGCAGGGCCGGCTTCGGCGCCGTCCTCGAGTGCGGTGCCACGATCGACGCCGTGGTCGCCTGCATACAATCGATCGGACCGTGAACGACGCCACCGCGCCAGCCTCGCAGCCGAGCGAGCGCGTTCCTTCGCCGGCGTCGGGCGCCTTCTCGATCCGCGGCTTGCGGATCGCCGTCGCCCTTCTTGCGCTGCTGGCGATCGTCGCGCTCGTCCTCGCGTGGCGCGCCGAGGAGCGCGTCCGCGGCAGCGAGCGCGAGCTCGTCAGGCGCCAGCAGGAGAGTGCGACGCTCGTCACCGAGGCGACGCTCGTCGCCCGCCAGGCGCAGGAAGGCGCACGCGACGCGGCGGCGAAGGCCGCGCTGCTCGAGGCGCGTCTCAACGAGGTCGCGCTGCAGCGCTCGCAACTCGAGGCGCTCGTGCAGTCGGTCGCGCGTTCGCGCGACGACAACCTCGTCGCCGACGGCGAAGCGACCTTGCGCGCGGCGCTGCAGCAGAGCGCGCTCACCGGCAGCGCCGAGCCGGTGGTCGCTGCGATGAAGCAGCTCGACGACCGGCTGGCGCGCGCCAACCAGCCGCGGCTCGAGCCGGTCCGGCGCGCGCTCGCGCGCGACCTCGACCGGATCCGCGCGGCGAGCGTCGCCGATGTCGCGACCCTCTCGGCCAAGCTCGAGGACGCGGTGCGCATGGTCGACGAGTTGCCGCTGCTCGCCGCCGCCGAGCCACGGCGCGACCTCGCGCGCGCCTCGGCGCACGCCGCCGCGCCCGCTTCCGATCCTGCGTCGGCGGCCGCGACGGGCAGCTTCGGCGAGTGGCTGTCGTCGCAGTTCGGGCAGGCGAGCCGCACCCTCGCCGAAGGCGCGTGGGCCGAGGTCCGCTCGCTCGTTCGCATCACGCGGATCGACCACCCCGAGGCGATGCTCGTCGCTCCCGACCAGGCGGTCTTCCTGCGCGAAAACCTGAAGCTGCGCCTGTTGAACGCGCGCCTCGCATTGCTTGCGCGCCAGCTCGACGCCGCGCAGGGCGACGTTCGCCGCGCGATCGACACCGTCGAGCGCTACGCCGATCGTTCGTCGAAGCGCACGCAGGTGCTGCTCGACCTCCTGATGCAGGTCGCACAGCAGGCGCGCCATTCGCAGCCGGCTCGTCCCGACGAGACCTTCGCGGCGCTCGCCGTCGTCGCGACGCCGCGCTGACACGCCTCGGGTCCGGCGTGCGCCTCGCGATCTGGTTCCTGCTGCTGTTCGCGGTCGCGGTCGTCGCCGCAGCGACGTTCGGCGCCAACGACGGTCTCGCGAGCTTCTATCTCGGCGCGTGGCGGCTCGACCTGTCGCTCAACTTCTTCGTGCTGCTGCTCGTCGGCACGTGCTTTCTGCTCGTCGGCGCGATCCAGGCGATCAACTCGCTGATCGCCTTGCCGCAGCGCGCGCGCGAATGGCGGACCGCTCGGCGCGACCGCACCGCGCAGGCGGCGCTGCGCGAAGCGCTCGCGCAGTACTTCGGCGGCCGCTACACGCGTGCGCAGAAGGCGGCGCAGCGCGCGCTCGCGATCCAGATCGAGACGCCCGAGCTGGCGCAGGACAACGAGTTCACCGTCCTCGGCCACCTGCTGGCCGCGGGCAGCGCGCACCGCCTGCAGAACCGCGCGCTGCGCGATCAGCAGCTCGGCCGCGCGCTCGAGCTCTCGCAGCGCAGCGCCGCCGCTCGATCGGCGGAGGAGGGCGCGCGCCTGCTCGCCGCCGAGTGGGCGCTCGAGGACCGCGACGCGATGCGTGCGATCGAGCTGCTCAACGCGCTGCCGCACGGCGTCGCGCGGCGGACGCACGCGCTCAGGCTGAAGCTGCAGGCGGCGCGTCTCGGCGGCCAGCCGCAGGAAGCGCTGAAGACGGCGCGGCTGCTGATCAAGCACCAGGGCTTTTCCGCGATCGCCGGCGCCGGGCTCGTCCGCTCGCTCGCGTTCGAGGCGCTCGACGCGGCGCACGACATCGACCAGCTGCGCGCGATCTGGATGTCGCTCGAGCCCGCCGACCGCCGCGACGCGTTCATCGCCGCGCGCGCGGCGTCGCAGGCGAGCGCACTCGGCAGCCACGACGACGCGCGGGCGTGGCTGCGCCCGCTCTGGGACGGCATCGCCGAGCTCGCCCCCGAAGATCGCTGGACGGTGGCCGAGGCGCTCGCCGGTGCCGTGAGCGCGATCGGACCCGAGTGGCTGCCGCGCCTCGACGCGGCGTCGCAGGCGCTGCCGCGCGACGGTGCGGTCGCGCTCGCCGCCGGCCGCGCGCTCGCCGAGCGGGGCCTCTGGGGCAAGTCGCGCGCGCTGCTCGAGCAGGCAGCGAACGATCCGGCGCTGCCGACGACGACGCGCCGCAAGGCGTGGATCGCGCTCGCCGAGCTCGCGACGCGCGAGGGCGACGCCGCGCGCGCGGCGCACTGCTTCGAGAACGCGGCGCGCGAGGGCTGAACGTCGCCGGCGACGCGCGGGATCGGTGCTTCGCCTCGCGCTAGCGATCGAACACCCAGTTCAGACCCACCGTCCACGAGCTCGGCGCGCTGCCGAGGCCTTGCGCGCGGCTCAGGTCGACGCTGATGTTCGCGTTCAGCGAGTAGCGCACGGCGAACCGCCAGCGATCGAGGTGCAGCTCGCGGAAGCGCTCGGCGACGAACGACCACTGCGGCGACGCGGCCCATTCGCCGGCGATGCCGCCGCGGCGCGCGTCCGGAGCGCCTGTCAAGAAGTCGCGACCGGCATTGACGTGCACCTGCAGCACCTCGGTGGCCTGCCACGTCAGCGGAATCACCACGCTCGAGCCGACGCCGTGCGGCGCGTGGTCCTGCCATGCGGCCGCCACGACGACGCCGACCGCGAGCCTTTCGCCGAGCGAGTGCGCCCACTTGACCTGCGCGCCCGCGACGTTGGTTCGATGACCGCGATCGTTGCGGAGGGCATCGAAGTTGAGGCCCAGCTCGATCGCTGCGACGCGGCATGCGGGTCCGACGTGCCACACGCGTGCGCCAGCACTCGGGAAGTGCTCGAACCAGGTCTCGAGCTGGCACTGACCCGGATCGAGGATCGCAGCGTCGTCGACGGCATGATGGCCTCCGGCCGCCTGCGCCGACGACGCGACGACGCACGCGATCGAGAAGGCCAGCGTTTCGCGCAGCATGGCG
>Ga0068858_100007011_pt1 | contig 10949 bp, 12 predicted proteins | sample KBSSwiS12_FD_66589 | JGI IMG/M metagenome (GOLD analysis project Ga0068858, IMG submission 66589) | Switchgrass rhizosphere microbial communities from Kellogg Biological Station, Michigan, USA - KBS Switchgrass S1-2 | ecosystem: Host-associated > Plants > Roots > Rhizosphere > Soil ... | reverse complement strand
ACTCCCGCCGTGCTCCAGAAATACTGGGCGCTCCCCGATTTCACCCTTACCGAGCGCAGTGGCCAGCCTCTGCGGTTGTCCGATCTTGCCGGCAATGTCTGGGTGGCGGACTTCTTCTATTCGAGCTGCCCCGGTCCGTGCCCCGCGCCCACGAGCAGCTTGAGTGACGTGCAAAAAGCGCTGGGCTCCGCGCCCGACGTGCGGCTCGTCTCCATCTCCGTGGATCCCGAAAAGGACACCACCGATGTGCTCAAGGTTTACGCGGATCGCTTTAAGGCCGGCCCGGGTTGGTTCTTTTGCACGGGAGAAAAGGACGCCATCTACCAACTCGCGCATGATGGCTTCAAACTCCCCATCGCCGCGGGCAGCCCGGAGAGTGGCCCGATTACCCACACCACGCGCCTCATCCTCGTCGACCGGACCGGCACGGTCCGCGGCTTTTACGAAGGCGCGACCAAGGAGGGCGTGAGCGATCTCGTTCGCGACATTCGCAAACTGCTTGAGGAAAAATAACTCCCATGCACGCCTCAGATCTTCCCATCGTCAACGCCAGCCTCAATGCCCTGAGCACGGTTTTCATCCTCGCCGGGATCGGCTTCATCAAGAACGACCGGAAGCAGGCGCACATCGTCTCGATGCTCGCCGCGCTGGTCACCTCCACGGTTTTCCTCGCCTGCTACGTCACCTATCACGCGCTGAAACACGGCGTCGTCACCCGCTTCACGTATCCCGGCTGGCCGAAGGCGCTCTACTTTCTCATCCTCTTCACGCACATCCCGCTGGCCTTCCTCACCGTGCCGCTCGTGTTCATGACGATTATCCCGGCCTATCAGGCGTTGTACGACAAACATCGCCGCATCGCCAAATGGACCTTCCCCATCTGGCTCTACGTCTCCGTCACAGGCGTGCTCGTCTATATGATGCTCTACGTCTGGTTCCCCTCGACGGATATCGCCCACTGAGCCTGGGACGTCAAAAGAGGGTCCACGAAAGACACGAAAAAGCACGAAAGCGACCGGGCGGAAGATGCCGCAGGAAAGGCGGCATTTCGTGTCCTTTCGTGTATTTTGTCGACCTGATCCTCGAGTGCTACAATCCCTCGTCTTCCGGCGGCAGGAAGACGCGGAAGCGATTCTTGTCGATCGCCTTCATATAAGCTTCATGCGGGCCCACGATGCCCTGCTGCATTTGCTTCCAGATGGCGTCGTCCATGAATTGCATACCCTCCTGTGCGCCGCCGACGATGACGTCCTGCAGCTTCTGGGTCGCGCCCTCGCGGATAATCGAAGCGGCGGCACTGTTGACCACGAGGATTTCATTGATGGCGATGCGTCCCCCGCCGGCTTCGGCCGTCTTTTTCAAAAGGAGCTGGGCGACCACGCCCCGGAGTGAACTGGCGAGCATCGTGCGGACCTGCGCCTGCTGATCGCTGGGAAAAACGTCGATCATGCGGTCGACGGTTTTGCGGGCGTTGTTGGTGTGCAGAGTCCCAAAGACGAGGAGGCCCGTCTCGGCGGCGGTGAGGGCGAGCTGGATGGTTTCCAGATCGCGCATTTCGCCGACCAGAACGATGTCGGCATCCTCGCGTAGCGCCGCCTTCAGGCCTTGCGGAAAGCTCGTCGTATTCTCCGGCACTTCCCGCTGGGTGATGATCGACTTCTTGTTTTTATGCACGAACTCGATCGGCTCCTCGACGGTGATGATGTGCCGCGTGAAGTTCGAGTTGATGTAGTCGATCAGCGCCGCCAGCGTCGTCGATTTGCCGGAACCGGTCGGGCCTGTGACGAGAACCAGGCCGCCGCGCAGATGGCCGAATGACTTGACCACCGCCGGGATGCCGAGCTGTTCGAGGGTGAGAATTTTCGTGGGGATGAGGCGGAAGACGCAACCGTAGCCCTTCGTCTGCTTGAGAAAGTTGCAGCGAAAGCGCGAGTGCTCATCCATCTCGTAGGCGAAATCGAGATCGCCACTTTCCTCGTAACGCTGCCAGCGCTCCGGGCCGCTGATCTCGCTCATCATGTACGACATTTCCTCGTGGGTGAGCGGTTCCTCGCGGATCATCATCACTTCGCCATGCCGGCGAATCTTGGGCACCTGCCCCTCGGCGAGATGCAAATCGGACGCACCGGCGTTGACGAGAACTTCGAAGAACTGATCGATGTAGGCCATGGGGACTAGGAGGCAAAATGCTGCTTCATGAGCGCCTTTTGTTCGGCACGAACGTAGGCTTCTTCTTGTGAGATGAGGCCGGCGTCGTAGAGCTCGGCGAGTGAGTTGTCCATCAGCATCATGCCCTGTTTCTTGCCGACCTGAATGACGCCAGGAAGCATGTACGTCTTCGCTTCGCGGATGAGGTTGCCGACGGCGGGCGTATTGGTCAGGACTTCGAGGGCCAGCACCCGGCCGCGTCCGTCTTTGCGCGGGACGAGTTGTTGCGAGACAATGCCGCGCAATGATTCGCTGACCATGGTGCGGATCTGTTCCCGCTGATCGACGGGAAACACATCGAGGACACGGTCCAGCGTGCGGGAGGCGTTGCCGGTGTGGAGGGTGCCCATGACCAAGTGACCCGTCTCCGAAGCAGTGATGGCCAGCTGAATGGTCTCGAGGTCGCGCATTTCGCCCACCATGATGACATCGGGATCTTCACGAAGCGCCGCCCGCAAGGCTGCTCCGAAGGATCTGGTGTGTGAATGGACTTCGCGTTGGGTGACATGACAACCCTTCGATTCAATGATGTATTCGATGGGGTCTTCGAGCGTGATGATGTGGTCTTTGCGAGCGCGATTCACTTCCTCGACGAGCGCGGCAAGAGTCGTGGATTTGCCGGAGCCGACGGAACCGGTGACGAGAACGAGACCGTTGTGATATTGCGTCAGCAGCTTGAGAGATTGAGGGAGACCGAGTTCATCCATCGTGCGCAGCTTGGTGCTGATGATGCGGAAGACGATGTCGATGCCGATCCGCTGCCGCACCACGCTAGCCCGGAACCGTCCGAGGGAATTCGCATAGGCGAAATCGACGTCGCCGCGGTCCGCCAGCAGAGCCTTCTGCTCCTCATTCAGGAATCCCATGGCCAGCGACTGGGTATCCGCCGCGGAAAGATAATCCGCCTGCAACCAGACGGGCTCCAGAACGCCGTTGCGCCGCCAGATGGGCTGGGCGTTGACGCCGAGGTGGATGTCCGAGGCGCCGGACTCCTGGGCGATCTGCAAATACTGGTCGACGTGGGCGAGGGTATGGACGGCTTCGCTTTCCACGGCTACGGTCGGCTGCTCCGGTTCAATCGGGGTGGGGGATGAATCTGCCATGCGCGCGCGGAAAATGGTCTCAGGGAGTGGGGGTTTGCAACTCAAAGTTTGCCGATGGTCGAAAAACTCCGGCGGCAGCACTGTTCAACATTCGTGAGGAGCGAAAGGAGGTCAAATTCGGGAGAATGAAGGCACCTTGGATCCTGTAGCGATTAGCGCCACTGCCCTCCGCCACGTTCGCCCCCTTCGAAATAGGACGCCACGCGTCGGGTGGCCCAGCCGATCAGGGTGGGCCGGGCGATATCGAACGCGATTTTCAACGCTCCCAACAGCAATCCGGCCTTCTCGACCTTTTCGATCGTGGGTTCGACACTCCTTTTCTTGTGCGGCGCCGGGGATGGCGCTTTCCGGCGCAAGGGCAGCCGGGAAATCACCAGGCCGAGGATCACCGCGCCGCCGATCCACACCGCGGGATGCGTCTTGAAGGCCCGGCGCGCGCGCGCGACAAAGTTCAGGTCGTGACCCAGCGCGTGCACGTTCCCCGTGATGTGGGTCCGCGATTGCGCGAGGGCGGCGATCAATTCGGCTTTGCGTTCGTCTTCAGCCATTCCTGGTCCTTTTTGAGTTCTTCGAGCGTGAGCGGAAAGAGCGGCGCCCCGAGCCGCATCCGGGCAATGAGCAGGAGCAAACCCGCAATGAGGAAATGCAATACGGCCGCGCCGGCCAGCACCGCGATCCACGCGTTGCCGCCGCCACAGACCAGGGCGATGAGGAAGACCAGCGTGACGACGGCAAAGAAGTAGCCGAAGACCAGCAGGATCAGGGCGCCGATGGCCAGACCGAGGATGATGGCCAGATGGACCGCGGCTTCCTTGCCCTCAATCCCGGCCAGTTCCAGGCGCGCCTGGAGATAGGCCAGCTTGGCGGCCAGCAGTGCTGAAAGATGTCCGAACAACCCGGTGGCTTTCGCCTGGGGCACGTCATCCGTGGTCGCTGCGGGCATGTGCCAGTGCTAGCGGCGAAACAGCATGCCGAGCACGAATCCGGCGGCGGCAGCCGTGAGGACGGCCTGAACCGGCTTTTCGCGAATGTAGGCTTCGCTGTCTTCCTGGAAGGTGCGCACGCGCGCGGCCGCATCGCCATAGGTTTGCTCGGCCTGGCCGCGAAATTCCCGGGCGCGGGACTCCGCCGTGTCGCGGAACTCGCGGGTCTTGGACTCGGCGGCTTCGCGCAGCTCGCGGGCTTTCGCTTCCGCCGCAGCCCGCAGGTCGTCTGCGGCATGTTTCAAATGTTCCTTGGAGGAGTCGACGGCATCCTTGAGATGCGACTTGGCCGCCTGGGCTGCTTCCTTCGCATGCGCCTTGGCGCTTTCGAGGTTCGAGTTGCTGGATTTTTCGTCGGACATATCGCTTTTTGGTTTGGTGGACTTTTCTTGGGATGAAACTCGGGGGCGGGTGCGTCGCGGTTTCATCTGATTCGTGGGAAGAGGGACAAGTGCGCGCGCCGGGCGCTCATTGTTCGCGGAAAATAATACGGGCCTTGCTCAAGTCATAGGGCGAAAGCTCCACCTCGACTTTGTCGCCGGGCACGATGCGGATGAAGTGCTTGCGCATTTTGCCCGAGATGTGGGCGAGCACAACGGCGCCGTTGGGAAGCTTCACCCGAAACATGGTTCCGGGGAGGACATCTTCGACGACGCCTTCGGTCTTGATCGCGTCTTCTTTCGCCATGAGGCGCTAAGATGCCGGGACGGGGCTCGAATGCAATCCTACAGTGAAATTGGCTGCTTTAAGCCGTCTCAGCTGCCGGTCTCGCAATCGATCCAGTGCACCAATGGCGCCAGGACCTGCTGGCCGTCCTGGTGCCAGGTAGCGGGGGGAAATTGCATGCGGCCGACCGGGCAGATGCGGGAGACACCCAGATCGGCCAGCTTGCGGGCGTTTTCCAAGGTGGGGGGCCACACCCCGGCGCAACTCAAGTGGGGGCGCACGTGGGTGAGTGTCTCGGCAAAATCCTTCGGAAATGGCTTCACGAAAATGAAACGGTTCAGTGGGGAACGGGGAAAACCGGGCGTGGCATCGAATGCCACGGTCCAGGCCGTGGAGTTGACGCTTTCGAAGACCGCCACGGGTTCGTCGTTGGCCAGGCGGAAGGCCAGGTTGGCCCGCTCCTGGCGGATGGCATTCGCGTCGGAGATCGAGAGCGCGCCGCGCGGTTCGCGAACGTGTGCGCGTTCCATTTCAGCGGCGAGTTTGGCCGCGTAGGCGAGCGGTTCCTCCGCGACAAAAAAAACGTGCGGGGAGAGGCAGCCCTGTTGGTCGAAAATTGAGGCATCGCGCGCCGCCCCCACTGCGGACGAGAGGTCGGGGTCGTCGAAGATCACGCCGAAGCTCAGCCGGTGGCCATGGCCCACGAAGATCTGTCCCGGGCGCATGCGCGAACGAAACTGCGCAATGGTATTGTCATTGCCGAAGACGATCACGGCATCGGCCTGCTCCAGCCATTCCGATGGGAGTTCCCTTTTGATTTCCACTCGCGCGGCGAGTTCCTCCGGCAGCAGCCGGCGAAACTCCTGGATTTCCATCAGGCCGTTGGACGGGATCTTGCAGAGATTGTGCGAACCCAGCAACAGCCCGCGGATCAAACTCTGGAAACCCGCGGCGGGGGTATTGCCGCTGATGACGTGGAGAATGGTGGCGGGGCCAACGGCCTTGGCGAAGTGGTCGCCATACGGCTGAAAATCGTCGAGTACTTCCGAACTTCCAAGTTCGGCGCGCACGAGCGCGAGGAGGTCGAGAGCAGTGATCTCGCCCAAAAAAGAAAATTGCGCTGCCGCCTCGGCGAGTTGTTCGGCCCACTCGCGGGTCCTCGATGGGGGGCCGAGTGAAATGCGGATGACTTCAGCAGTCGGTTCAGGAAGCACCCGCAACGGCCCCACAGCGGCGCGGTCGGCTTCGGGATTGCCCAGTACCGGCTCGCGAAATCCGGGTTCGGCTTCCTGTTTCCACGGACCGACCAGTTTTTTCCACGCGTTCTCCGCAAACCGGCGCTTTTTCATGACATCCTGCCCGCCTGGGAACCGCGCAGTGTTTCGTCGGCCGCCCGTGAACATCCACGGGGCAGCGCTCCCGGATCACGTCCGAGCAAGGTGAAACCGGCCGTCTCGCGAATGGCGAGGTCCTGCGTCTCGATGGCCAGCGATGAGCCGAGATTCGCCAGGTCAAAAAGCTGCAGGATGCCAGTCTCGCCGATCGCTACTTCCTTCCCCGTCTCCGGATCGATGACCAATGCGCGCAGCCACGGCGGCGCCGCGTGCGGCCGGTCCAGGCCGCGCGTGTAGCATTGGGAACTCAATTCAGTCATGCCGTATTCGTTGAGGATTTGATCCGAGGGGAGGTTGAGGTAAGTGCCGAACATGGCATACAGATCCGGCTTGGGAATGTCACGCCCGCTTCCTTTGTAGCCACCCGTTTCCAGGGCGAAACTGCCCGGGGCGAGTGGCAGGCGCTGGTCGCCGAGTTGCTCGAAGAGATTCAGGAATGCCAGGGCTGTTCCTAGAGCGGCGACTGGTTTTCCCGGGTCTAGGTCCCCGGCTATGGCGTCGAGATCGAGTCGTCCCTCCGCAGTCACGCAAAAGCGGGCCGACTCGCGCGCGGCGAGCACGCCAAACATGTGACTGAGCGAAGAGTGAGGGGCGTCGGCTGGAGGGGGAGTGAGGATCAAGGTGCGGAGGGACGGCAACGCCAGGCGCTGCCAACCGCACACAACGGCGGTGTCATAGAGACGGGTGTTCAGGAAATGGTGCTGGCCGCGCGCTTCCCCTGTTGTTCCGCTGGTCAGGAAGGTCTTCGTCATGGCTTCCGGTGGTGCGACGGACAGGCGGAAGCGCTTGAACACGCCCTGGGGCACGGCGGGAATTTCGCGCCAATCCTGGATCGCGAGGGGAGTGCCGCGGAGCTCGCAATAGTTGGCCAGCGGCTCGTTGTGCTGGCGCTGGAAACGATGCACGGCCAGCGCCGCGTCGCGAAACGCGGCTTCGTCGATCGCGTCGCTTTCGATCAGCGCTGCGAGGCGATTCTCGAGTGCAAGATATTCGTCCATCGAAACCGAAGTTAGCACCATTAGGCGTTCCGTCGCTATTCGCCGATGATCTTGATCAGCGCGCGCTTGCGGCGCATGCCGTCAAACTCGCCGTAGAAGATTTGTTCCCATGGGCCGAGGTCGAGCCGCCCGGCGGTGATGGCGACGACGACCTCGCGGCCCATGATGGTGCGCTTGAGATGCGCGTCCGCATTGTCCTCGCCGCCATTGTGGCGGTACTGGCTGTGAGGCTTCTCGGGCGCGAGTTTCTCGAGCCAGACTTCGAAATCGTGATGCAGGCCCGACTCGTCGTCGTTGATGAAAACGCTGGCAGTGATGTGCATGGCGTTGACCAGGCACAAGCCCTCGCGGACGCCGCTCTCGCGGAGCGCCGCTTCGACCTCGGGCGTGATGTTGACCAATTGCCGCCGCTTGGGCAACTCGAACCAGAGCTCTTTGCGAAAGGAATTCATGGGTAGTGATGGTGAATCATTCCGCTGGAGGATGGGAAAGCAACCGTTCCTTCCAATTGCGGATTTCTGCCCGAAACAGGGCGAAAACGGCAATGCCGCCCACGCAGCCCACCCAAGTGGTGCAGAATGGCCCTGCCGGCGCCCGCTCTGTCTTTTGGTGGGTTGGCATAGATGGGTGTAATTGCGTCGCAATTAACAAATGTGATTATTTTCTGAGGACGGGGCTTGCCGCCCGGGGGTGGTCCCACTAAACCCATGGCCGCTATGAATCGTTCTCCCCGTTTCCGCCTCTTCCTCATGATGGTGCTCGAGATCGCCGTCTGGGGGGCCTGGCTGCCGCTGATCTTTGGGTATCTTCCCAGCCTGGGCTTTTCGGCCACGGAGCCGCCGAAGGCCATCGCGGCATTTGTCCCGGGCTTTCTCTCGTGGCTCTTTTCGGAGCAGGGGATGATTCTCAACGCGTTTCCCGTGGCAGCGGTGATCGGGATGTTTTTCAGCAATCAATTCGCCGATCGCAATTTTGCCGCGGAACGTTTCCTGTCGTTCAGTCATTTGATCGGCGGGTTGGCAATTCTGGGGTGCGGATTCACGAAGAGCTTCTGGCCGTTTTTCTGGCTGATGTTCATTCACTGCGTGCTCTACGTGCCGACGCTGTCGATCACGAACTCGATCGCCTTTGCGAACATGAAGGATCCGCAGAAAGAGTTCGGAATCATTCGCATGGGCGGCACTGTCGGGTGGATCGCGGCGGCGTGGCCATTTACATTCATTCTCGTCGACTGGGCGAAAGTGGATGCGGCGCATCCGCAGGGCATCGTGGCGTGGTTTGGCACCGTGTTCGCTTCGGGGCTCCAAGGCGACGCCTTCCAGTCCGCGACGCGCTGGACCTACATCGTGTCGGGTGCCATTTCGCTGGCCCTGGCCCTGTTCAGTCTCACCCTGCCGCATACCCCGCCGAAACGGAAGGAAGAGGGCGCGGCTGAGAATCTGGCCTGGCTTGAGGCGGTACGTTTGCTGAAGCACCCGTTCGTGCTTGTGCTGTGGATCGTGACGTTCATCGATTCTTTCGTCCACAATTGCTATTTCAACTGGACCGGAACGTTCCTGAGCGCCACGCCGTCCGCCGGCGGGGTGGGGATTCCCGGCAATTGGGTCATGCCGGTGATGACGATCGGGCAGGTGGCTGAATTGCTCACGATGCTCATCCTGGGTGTAACGCTGAAGAAGCTCGGGTGGCGCTGGACGATGATCCTGGGCATCATGGGCCATGCGGCACGGTTCGCCGTGTATGCATTCTTCCCGCAATCCCCGGGGCTGATCATCGCGGTGCAGATTCTCCACGGCATCTGCTACGCGTTCTTCTTCGCGACGGTTTATATCTTCGTGGATGCCTATTTTCCGAAGGATGTGCGGGCCAGCGCGCAGGGGTTATTTAACGTGATGATTCTCGGGATCGGCGCGCTCGTCGCCAACTCGATCTGCCCGCGGCTCATCCAGCAGACTTTCGCGCATAACGGCTTGGTGGACTTCCGCCACCTGTTCCTCGTGCCCTGCTATGCGGGGATCTTTGCCATGCTGCTGTTGCTGGTGGCATTCCATCCACCGAAGAACGTGGAGGCGACCGGCGGACCGGGGAGCGCGCCGCATTGAGTTGATACCATTGCAAAAGATAACGCTGTCTCGAAAACTGGAGGGAAGCGCGCCGTCGCTTCCGTGAGGGGCGCTTTCCAAGCGGCATCGACGGCGCGACGCCCTCCAGGGCGTCATCTGCTATTCAACCGATCATGAAAGCCAAAGAAGAAAAACGGAATCCCAAGGTGGATGCCTATATCGGCAGGGCCACGCAGTGGCAGGAGGAATTCAAGAAATTGCGAACGATCAGCCTCGGTTGTGGGCTGACCGAGGAACTGAAGTGGGGGAAGCCCTGTTACACGTTGCAGGAAAGTAACATCGTAATCATCCAGGGGTTCAAAGAATTCTGTGCGCTGCTGTTTTGCAAAGGTGCTTTGTTGAAGGATCCTCACGGCATTTTGAAAAAGCCCGGGGAGAGTACGCAGGCGGCACGCCGGGTGGAGTTCACGAGCGTCCAGGAAGTTGGAAAATTGGCGCCCGTGTTGAAGGCTTATATCGAGGAAGCCGTGGAGGCGGAAAAGGCCGGGTTGGAAGTGACTTATAAAAAGAATCCGGAACCGGTTCCTGAGGAATTGCGGAGCAGGCTGGCGGAAAGCGCGGCCTTCAGGGCGGCTTTTGAGGGATTAACGCCGGGACGGCAACGGGCTTATATTCTCTATTTTTCCGGGGCCAAACAATCCACGACCCGGGAGGCGAGGATTGAGAAATGCCGGCCGCAGATTTTGAAAGGGAAGGGGTTGAATGATTAGCGAATCCATTCAACGGGCGATCCTGCGCAGCCAGTACTTTTCCGCCCTCCAGGGCGTCATCTGCTATTCGGTAATTTCCAAGAGGTGCGAATTTCTTCCGGGGTGGCGCCTTGCTGGCGCAGGGTGCGGAGGCTGAGGGCGTCATGGCGCTTGGCGAGGCGCTGGCCGTGTTCGTCGTTCATTAACGCGCAGTGGTGAAAGATGGGTTCGGGTTCGTTGAGGGCGCGGTAGAGGAGGAGCTGGCGGCAGGTGGAGGTGAGGAGATCCGCGCCGCGGACGACTTCGGTGATGCCCATGGCAGCGTCATCGACGGTGCAGGCAAGTTGGTAGCTAGGAAGGTCGTCCTTGCGCCACACGAGGAAGTCGCCGAAATCGCGGCCGGCAGTTTCGGAATGCGGGCCGGCGGCGCTGTCGATAAAGGAGACGGCGGTGCCCTCGGGAACGCGGAAGCGCCAATTTACGCCGACGCGCGGGCGATCAGGTGACGCATCGCGGCAGGTTCCGGGGTAGAGCGGTTCTTCTTCGCCTTGATGAGGAGCGGTGAGTGCGCGGAGGACATCCTGGCGTGAGCAGGTGCAGGAGTAGAGGAGTCCAGCGGTGCGCAAGCGCTCGAAGGCGGCGATGTAGATGGGCAGGCGAGCGCTTTGATTGTAGGGCGCGTGCGGGCCGCCGAGGTCGGGGCCTTCGCTCCAACGCAGACCGAACCAGCGCAGATCTTCATACATCGCCGCCACGAATTCCGGGCGGCAGCGGGCGCGGTCGAG
>Ga0068858_100007010_pt1 | contig 10949 bp, 6 predicted proteins | sample KBSSwiS12_FD_66589 | JGI IMG/M metagenome (GOLD analysis project Ga0068858, IMG submission 66589) | Switchgrass rhizosphere microbial communities from Kellogg Biological Station, Michigan, USA - KBS Switchgrass S1-2 | ecosystem: Host-associated > Plants > Roots > Rhizosphere > Soil ... | reverse complement strand
GCAAGTGCCCATCGCAATCACACGCGCCCATCGCGATCAAGTGCCAACGGCAAATGCCACCAGGCGATTTCCCGCACCGGTGCCGGTGGCGACGACGATGAACTGACGGCCGGAGCGGGTGCGATAGGTCATCGGGTTGGCGGTATTCGGATAGGGGATCTTCGCCCGCCACACTTCCCTGCCGGTCTTCGTGTCGAACGCGTAGAAGTAACTGTCGCCGCCGCCAATGAACACGAGTCCACTCCGCGTGACCATTGCGCCGCCTCGATTGTTCGGCGACCCGAGGCGTTCGGGCAGCGCGACGTCCTTGAGCAGCGGATTGGCGCGCAGCGCGGCGCTGCCTTCGCCCAGTGGCACCCGCCAGGCAATTTCACCCTTGTTCAAGTCGACGGCGGTGAACACCGCGTACGGAGGAGCCGTGAGGGGAAGACCGCTCACGCTGATGTCTTCCCCGCCGGGTGAGAACCTGTTGGAGTACGCCACCTCGACGAGCCGATCCGATCCGTCGTTCTTCGCGACGCGATTCAGCCCCACACCTCGTGTCGCCCGCACGAACAGATAGCCGGTTTCGGGATCGAACGCCGCGCCGCCCCAGTTGCCGCCCCCGCCTTGCCCGGGACGCTGCAACGTCCCTTCGAGCGACGGCGGCGTGAACAACGGACCCAGACGGAACTTCTTCATCTGCTCCTGCGCCATCGTCTTGATCGCCGGCGTCAGATCGTTGGCATCGTCGAGCGAGACGCCCTGATCCACGAACGCGGGAGGTTTCGTGGGAAATGGTTGCGTCGGATACGGTGTCTCGCCCGGCACGTTGCTGTCGCTCGGGACTGGGCGCTCGACGATCGGCCAGATCGGCTGCCCGGTGACCCGGTCGAAGACGTAGGTGAAACCCTGCTTGGTGATTTGCGCGACCGCGTCGATCCGTCTGCCGTTCACGGTGATCGTGACCAGGTTCGGCTGCGCGGGGTTGTCGTAATCCCAAAGCCCGTGATGGACCGTCTGGAAGTGCCATTTCATCTTTCCAGTCGCCGCATCGAGACAGACCAGCGACTCGGCAAACAGGTTGGCGCCCGGCCGTCCGCCGCCGTAGTAGTCGCTGCTCGGCGTCGACGTCGGCAGGTACAGCAGCCCCCGGGCCGCGTCGAGCGCCATCGGCGCCCATACGTTCGCATGTCCGTTTTTTCGCCACGACTCGTTGCCCCAGGTTTCGGCCCCCGGGTCCTTCGCCGACTGGGGAACGACGGAAAACGTCCACGCGCGTTTGCCGGTTCGCGCATCGAACGCCTGCACGTACCCGACCGGATCGGACACCTGCACTCGATCCGGAACCTGGCTTCCGACGATGACCAGATCGCGATAGACGACGGGCGGCGAGCTTTGCGTCGCGTGCGTGATGTCTGCGATCCGCGGCAAGCCGTCGGTCAGCGACACGACGCCGGCGTTTCCGAACGTGCGCACAGGACGTCCGTCCTCAGCCTCGAGCGAGAACATTCGATGCCGGCTGTTCAGGAAGACGCGCAGCTTGTTGCCGTCGCGCCAGAACGCCGTCCCGCGCAGCTTCCAACCGCTCCCCGACAGAATCTGACCCAGCTTGTACGCTTCGCCGTCGAAACGCCACAGCTCCCTGCCCGTCTCGGCATCGAGCGCCGCAATGCTGTTGTACGGCGTCGTCACATACAGCACGCCGTCGATCATCAGCGGTGTGTTTTCGAAGAACCCCGGCGTGGTGCCAAATTCCTGGAGTGGCGTCTCCCAGTGTTTCCACTCCCAGGCCACCTGCAGCCGCTGAACGTTCTGCGCGTTGATATCGGTCAGCGCGGAGTACTTCGAGCCGCCCGGATCGCCACCCCAATAGAGCCATTCGACCTGGCGCGACTGGGGTTGCTGGGCGGCAAGCAGGGCACCCGCAGTAACAAGTGCAAAGACCAGAGTCCGAATGAAGAGTCTCATGACGGCTCCTTGCGGGTCCCGATCATACTCGTGAAGGGCGGAGTACAATCGCACCTTTCTCCGCCGGTAAGGCCGGAGGTCAGAGACCTTCGGCGCGGACGCATTCGCGAACAAGCCGACGTCCTACGTGGAGCGTGCGGAGGACACCGGAGGATTTTCTTGGCAGTCCTGGCGGTCTTCGGCGGTCTCGGCGATCTCGGCGGTTAATAATGGGGGAGGCGGCTGGTGATCATCGACTCACACGGGCACGTGACGGCTCCGGACAGCTTGTACGTATACAAGGCCCAGCTCGTCGCTCATCGCGGCGCGCACGGCCGGGGCGGCAACGTCGCCACTGACGAGGAGATCAGGAAGGCCCTCAACGCGCCGGTCTTCGGGGGCAGCTCGCACCTGGCCCAGATCAACGAGGTCGGGACGGATCTTCAATTGATCTCGCCTCGCCCGTATCAGATGATGACGAGCGAGCACCCCCGGCTGGTGCAATGGTTCGTCGAGGAAACCAACAACATCATCGCGAAACAGGTGCAGCTCTATCCCCAGACGTTCCGCGGGGTGTGCGGATTGCCACTGACGCCGGGCGTCAGTCCGAAAGCCGTGCTTCCGTACCTGGAGAAGTGCATCAAGGAACAGGGATTCGTCGGTTGCCTGCTCAATCCCGATCCGGGCGAATGCAGCGGCATCGAAACGCCGCCGCTCGGCGACCGTTTCTGGTATCCCCTATACGAGAAGCTGGTGGAATGGGACGTACCCGGTCACATCCACTCGGCCGGCTGCCGGTCCGAGCGGCTGACCTACTCGCTTCATTTCATCAACGAAGAGAACATCGCCGTGGTGTCGCTCCTGACCTCCCAGGTGTTCACCGATTTTCCGACGCTCAAGATCCTGGTCTCGCACGGTGGCGGCGCCATCCCGTATCAGTTTGCGCGGTTCGAAGCGAGCTCACTGCGCGGCAAGGGGCCACGCTTCTCCGATCAAATGCGGAAGCTCTATTACGACACGGTGCTGTACTCGAAGGACGCGCTCGAATTGCTCTTCAAGACGGTGGGCGTCGATCGGTGTCTCTTCGGCACGGAGCGGCCGGGGGTCGGCACGGTTAAGGATCCGAAGACCGGTCGCTGGCTCGATGAAACGCGCTTCACGATCGAAGCGATCGACTGGCTGACGGCGGCCGACAGGAAGATGATCTTCGAGGACAACGCGAAGAAGCTCTTCAACCTGACCGTCGCCGAACCTGTGGCCGCCCATCAATAGTGTCCGCCTTCCACCTTCGCCACGGCTTCCGCCTCCGCTGAAGCTTCGGCGGATCGCCGTAGCGCTGGCGGGGCTGGTCAGGCGGAGCTGCCACGGTCCGGCTGAAGCCGGACACTACGTACTACACGCAAGGCCGAGGCCCTGGCCGGGCCGGAGGCCTGCTAGAAATCGAACTTGGCGCTCAGCTGCATCTGGCGCGCCACCTGCACCGACGTCGGCGTCAGCCAGGCCGCGCCATATGTGTTGTTGGAATTCAGAACCACGTTCGAGTTGAACGCGTTGAAGATGTCAATACCGACGTTCAGTCGCTTCTCGCCGAACTTCAGGACCTTCGCGAGGCGGAGGTCGACGAGGTTGATCCGGTCGCGATACATCTGGCCCGGATCGACCAGATTGACCGTCACGTTCGCCGTGCCCCCGGCAAGCGGCCGCCCCAGGGTCTGCGCCACCTGCGCAGACGTGTAGACGAGATTCGCCGAGATCTGACTCCCGGGCGAGCTCCGGACCACGGCGCTGGCCTGGACATCGACTTTCGGAAGCGTGTACGCGGCCAGTCCGGTGAAATTGGTCTGGAACGGAAGTGCTACGTGACAGTTCCGGAGGCTCGGACTGTCGAAGATGAGTTCGCATGTGTCCGTCACCTGGCGGCCGGTGGTGGTAGCCACCCGCAGCGTTACGCCGCGCAGCTGCCCGCGGAGATTGACGTCCACGGCATGAAAATACCGGACGTCGTGTCCGAAGTTGCTCGTAAACACTTCGTAGTTCGAGGTCGCCCCGAACTTGGCAACGGAAATATCCTGCAAGTCGCCGATCACGTAGCCGCCGCCACCCGGCAGCCGCGGATCCGCAGGCGCCGTGACGCTGTACGAATTGAAATCCGTCGGGCCGACTGCAAGGTTGTCGACCACGGAGCGATTGCCCCACCACCGCCTGTTGTAGCTGGCTTCAATCGAGAGACGCGGCCGGAGCTCGTGCTGGACGGACAATCCGAAGCCCCAATCGTAGGGGCGGCGGTACCACATGCCGTTGTTCCCGGTAAGCGTCGGATCGACGGCGCTCGTGAGGACCTCGCCGAAGTTCTGAGTCGCCCACGGTCCACACTCGCCATTGGTGGCCTTGTTCATCAGATCGCAGTCGGGCACGAAATTGCCATTGCGGTCGGTCCACGATCGCGTCGTCGAAGGGGCCGTCCTGGCGCCTCCGCCTCCAATCAACGCCACGGGCGCGGTGGAAGCGTAGATGCCGTCGGCGTTCACGGCGGCCAGATACCGGCCAACGCTCACCTTGACCGACGTCTTGCCGTCGCCCCGCAGGTCGTAAGCCGCGCCGAGTCTCGGGCTGAGATCGAGGAACCCTTTCACGATTTCCGTTTCGGGGTACAGAATTTCCGTCGGCACGAACGACTGCTGGAACAGCTTCTGTTCGGGGGCATAACTGTGCGCGTAGTCGAGCCGCACGCCCCCGTGCACGGTCAGGCGGCCGAAGGTCGAGCTGTCTTGCGCATAGACGGCCTGCTGCGGCACGACGAGCTCGTACCGCCAGTTGTTGTAGCCCATGGTGAGCCGGTTCGGCACGCCATTGTTGAACCGGAACTGGAGGAAGCCATCTTTCTGGGCCGCGTACGCCCGCACCTGGTAGAAGCGCTCGCCGTCGAAGCCGACTTTGAAGTTGTGAGCGCCCGTGACGTACGACACCGATCCGATCCAGCGAACGAGCCCGCCACGATTCACGCTGAAATCGCGGGCGCGGTAAGTGAGGCCCGGGATGAGGCCGCCCTGTTCGTTGACCTGAACCAGCGCTCGTCCCTCTGGAGTCGCCGGCTCGCCGTAGAGACTGTTCGGATAGCCCACACCCACGTCCACCAGGAGCTTGTTGGTCAGGGGCGCCGACCAGTTCAGTTGTTGCACGCGCCAGTATCGCCGTGTCCCGGGGATGTAACCCGGTGACGATGCTTCGGGGGCAATCGTCGAGCTGTTGGTGCTGATGGTGTCGCACCGCTCGCACTTGCGCTGCTCGTCCCAGAAGACCGTGAGCTTGTTGCGCTGCGAAGCCTGCCACGTAAAGCGCACCGAGGCGTTGCCGTACCAGTTGTCGTTGGTGGCACGCCGATCGTAATCGGGATCGTAGCTCCAGGCATTCGGGTTGCCGACGTTCTTGTTGGCCCACATGTTGGTGACGTACGCGACATCGGTCTGGTGGCGTGCGGTCGCGAAGTACCACAGCCGATCCTTTTTGATCGGCCCGCCCACTCCCAGATTGACCTGGGAGGTGTGAATCAGCTCGTTGGGCGCCCGCAGCACGCCGGCGGCCACCAGATCCTTGGTGTTGTCGCTTGCCATCGCGCCGTTTGCACCATCCACGTAGAAGGTCCCACCGAATGTGTTGCCACCCGATCGCGGGATGATGTTGACGACCGGCGACCCCACTTCAGCCTCGCCGAGGTTGCCGAAGGCCGAGATCACCATTTCCACCGCCTGTATCGTGTCGGGCCGATACTGCGATGTGCCGGAAGTGCCCGACCCGACCCCGACGCCGGCAACCTGAAGGCGCCCTGTTTCCGGCCCTGTCGTGCCCGCCGCGCCGTACGCGGAGAGGCCGGCATTCATGGCAGGCACCAGAATCGACGCGATGTTGGTGGCCGTACGCGCGATCGGCATGTCGGTCAGGATTTCCTTGTTGATCACCTGCGTCTGGCGCGAGCTCTGGACATCGACGATCGGGCTTTCAGCAGAGACAGTGATGGTCTCTGCCAGCGTCCCCACGCGCAGCTCCGCATTCACGGTGGCCATCAGGGAGCCCGACAGCTCGAGGCCTTCCCGCTTGACGGGACTGAACCCCGACAGGGTGAACGTCACGGTGTAGATCCCGCTTTCGAGCTCGATGATTCGGAAGCTGCCGGTGCCGTCGGTCACGGCCGTGCGCGTCTTCTCAATCAGGGCCGGGCTCGTCACCTCTACTGTGACGCCCGGCAGCACCGCCCCCGACGAGTCGGTGACGACGCCCGTCACGGAGGGCCGGATCGTTTGTGCATCGGCCCAGACGGGGCCGAGCACCACGCACAGGACGAGACAGACGAACCTCGCGAATTCCCGAATGCTGGTGACGCCCGGCATCGCTCGCCTCCTTCAAGATGTGCTGCTACCGCGCAAGACGTGCTACTTCGTCGCGCGACTCCACGCCGCCTGCCACTTTGCCTTCATCCCGGCGCGATCGACCTCCTGGCCACGGAGATAGACCTTGTTGATCCGTCGCGAGTTCGCGATGTTCTCCAGTGGATTCGCGTCGAGGACGATGAAATCGGCCAGCTTGCCGGCGGCCACCATCCCGGTATTGATGTGAGCGGCTTCGGCCGAATCTCGCGTCGCCGCCACGATCGCCTCCGCAGGCGTCAGGCCCATCAAGACCCAATGCTCAAACTCCAGTTGTCCCGCCCAGCCGATGAAGAACCGGGTCTGCCCCGTATCGCTGCCGTTGACGATCTTCATTCCCGCCGCGCGGAGCTTCAGGGCATTGTTGGCCCCCATCGTCTTGAGATTCTGGCGGGCACGTTCAAGGGACTGCGGGGTGATTCTCGACAGCTGGTCGCCCACCTGCGCCTGGATCTGCGCCGGGGAAATCGTGTCGCGCAGAAGCGGATCGTTCCAGTCCTCACGGCTCGCCGCGCCGGTTCCCGCGCCCGGGTTGAACCACATCTTCGGCCGATCGTTCCTGGCAATCCGATCCTTGATGATCCCGATCAGCTCGTCGTCTGGCACTTCACCCATCCGGACGGGAAGATGCAGCCATCCCTCGACCCCTGCTCTCATCAGCAGCTTGGCGTCGGCGAGCTTGACGTTGTGAGCGGCGACGGGAATATTGAGCTTGTGCGCCTCCTCGACAATCGCCAGGTACAAGGGCGGGGTCAGTGTCTTGAGCGTTCCATTTCGATCGTCGACCCAGATCTTGATGAACTCCGGCTTCATCCGCGCGTAGTCCTGTACGGCCGCTCGAGCCTCTTCGACCGTCGTCACCTGATACGGCACGTCAGTCCGGGACGGGTGGCCCTGGGGCCCGGCCCCCGCGTAGGAAATCCCAGGGCCGGTCGTGCGAAACAGCGCGGCACCGGGGATGATTTCTCCCCGCACACGGAGCGGCACGTCGCCCCAGCCAGTCCGGCCGCCGTGCAGATCCGACCGGTCGACCAGGTCGCCGACACTGACCACCGCGCTGAATCCGTAGTACGCGAGACGCTGCAGATGGTCGATGAGGTTCTCGCGCGTGAAGTACTCCTTGGCCATCGTCCCGTCCACATCGTGCTGGTATCCGATATGGCCGTGGAGGTCGACCTTCGCCGGCATCACGGTCTTGCCCGAAAGGTCGACGCGCATTGCGCCGGCCGGGATCGGGACCTCACCGCGCCGGCCAACGCGTGTGAACTGGTCGTTCTGGACGATGAATGCGGAGCTCTCGATGGGAGCGCTGCCGTCGCCCGTGATGAGGCGCGCCCCTTCGAACACCGTGACGCCTGAGGGCCGGGTCTGGCCGTTCACGCGCCAGGACGGCGCCATCACGGCAAAAAAGCAGACCAGGACGATGAGGTGAAATGACGTCCTCTTCACGCGGCGCATGGGCAGCCTCCGGCGAGGTAATCTGGTTGGACGGATGCGGGACCAAGTCTATAGCCTGAGCGAAGACGGCGGTCAAGTTTCGTAACTACGGAACCCATCAACCACCGAGATCACCGGGATCACCGGGATCTCAAATGAACGGCTTCTCGGTGGCCCGGTGTACTCGGTGGTTGATGGGCTCGGGTGGTGATGGGCTCGGTGGTTAACGGTGTATGCTTTCTGCCCGCGAACGCGGCGGCCGTGGAGATTTTCGAAGGGAGCGACAGCATGAAAATGGGGAACGCCCGACGCCTCGTTCTATCCGTCGTCAGCGTGCTTCTGATTCTGAGCGGCTGGCCCCAGGCTCAGCAGCCTCAGAAAGTCACCATCAATTATCCGACGCGGAGCGGCGCATCCTGGCCGATGTACATCGCGAAAGAAGGCGGCTATTACCAGAAGTACGGCCTCGACGTGGACCTGCAGTTCGGCGTCCATCCGACCGGCATCGCGATGCTGACGAGCGGCCAGGCGGTGATGGTGAATCACTCCCTCGAGCAGGGGATGGTGGCCAGCTCGAAGGACGCCGCCAACTTCACGCTGACCGGCAGCTCGTCGAACAAAGGGCTGTTCGCGCTGATCGCACAAAAGGAATTCAGCGATCCCAAGCAGCTCAAAGGGAAGCGCATCGCCGTCGGGCAAATCGGCGATGCGCCGTACAACTACACTGTGGCGCTGCTCGGCACCTACGGACTCGGCGTGCGCGACGTGCAGTGGATTCCGGTCGGCACCGACGTCACGGGCCGCGCCGCGGCCCTTCAGACCAATCGCGCCGATGCCACGCTCCTGACCGCGCCCAACTATTTCCGGCTCGAGGAAGCCGGCTACAAGACGCTCGCAAACCTGGCCGACCGCGATGTGTATGCGGCCACGGTGTACCTGTTCAGCAGGAAAGCCGTCACCGCGACACCCAGGCTGCCCGAGATGATCGTCAAGGCCCACGCCGAGGCGATCAAACGCTTCTACGAGGACAAGGCGTTTGCCGTCAAAAGCTACATCGCCTTCGACAAGCAGCCGGAAGCCGACGTGGCTCGCATTTACGACCTCTACAAGAACGGCAACATCTTCGACCGGGTGCCGTACGTGCTGGCGCCCGCAATCAAAGCGATCGTGGCGCAGCAGGTGGACCAGCGGATCGCGGCGGATCTGAAAGCCTTCGACTTCCACAAGGTGGTCGACAACAGCACGGTCGAGCGGCTGGTGAAAGAAGGATATTTCGAGAAGCTGTTCGGCGACGAGGTCAAGGTCGAAGAACAGCGGAAAGCAAAACTGAAGTTCTAAAGCCTCAAAGGTATACCGCCGAACTCGCAGAGCTCGCCGAGGTTCATTACGTTTCACCGTAAGGCGCTTGAGTTGACGAGCCGCAGCGGGGCCGGACGAAACCACACAGGCGCTCGAATCGAAGCTCCAGTCCCGCTGTGGAGCGTCAAGTCAAGTGCCATTCGGGAAAGGGCTGCTCTCCGGTGGTCGACGTGCCAGGCGGTTGAGTGTTTCTGAATGATGAAGCTGGAAATCGACCACCTGACCAAGCGCTACTACGTCGAGCGCGAACAGCGTCAGGTACTCGCCTTGTCGGACGTGTCGCTCTCGGTCGCCGACGGAGAATTCGTGGCGATCGTCGGACCGAGCGGTTGCGGAAAAACGACCTTGCTCAACATCGTCGCCGGCCTGCTGCCCTACGAGGTGGGCACCATCTCCATTGACGGCAAGCGGATCGACGGCGCAGGCGTCGACCGGGCGGTGGTCTTCCAGCACGCCAGCCTGCTGCCCTGGCGGACGATCGCCGGCAACGTCCGGTACGGGATGGAGCTGCACAAGCGATTCGATCGGGCGGCGATGCTCGAGCGGACCAGCTATTTCATTTCACTTGTCGGCCTGGCTGGTTTCGAACGGCACTACCCGTCGGAATTGTCGGGCGGCATGCAGCAGCGCGTCAACCTCGCGCGAGCGTTGGCGGCGGACCCGCTGGTGCTGCTGATGGACGAGCCGTTCGCCGCGCTCGACGCCCAGACGCGCGAGCTGATGCAGGCCGAGCTGCTGAAGATCTGGGCCGAGGCCCGCAAGACGGTGCTGTTCATCACTCATCAGATCAACGAGGCGATCTATCTGGCCGACCGCGTCGCGGTCATGAGCGGGCGTCCGGGCCGCATCAAGGGCATCTTCAAGGTGCCCTTCGAGCGCCCGCGGGCGCTCAGCATGAAACGGGACCCTCGGTTTCTCCAGATTGAAGACGCCATCTGGCAGGTGGTGGAAGAGACAGCCGCCACTGGCGCGCTTGAAGTGGGAAGTTTGAAGTAAGAAGTTCGAAGTGACGTCTGAACCGGGTTTGAAGTCTGAAGTGAGAAGGCTGAATTGGCGCTAGCGGGAAGAAGCGTGGATCGAGTTCTCGAAGAGCCGGCGATCACGGAACCTGTGCTGCTGGAACGCCCGCAGCGGAGCTTCTACCAGAAGCACGAACGGCTGATCGTCGGCGGCACGGCGGTCGTCGCCGCGATCGCGATCTGGCAGGCGCTCTGGAGCAGCGGCAGGATCTCGCCGCTTTTCTTCACAGGCCCCTCGGCGGTCGTCAAGCGCTTCGGCGAGGAGTGGACCCAGGGACGTCTCAGATCGGACATGGCCTACAGCGGCACCAACTTCGTGATTGGCGTCGGTCTGGCCATCGTCTCGGGAGTCGTGATCGGGGTGATTATCGGGTGGTACAGGCGCGTCGCCATGGTGTTCGAGCCGTTTCTGAACGCGCTGTATGCGACACCTCGCGTGGCGCTGGTACCGCTGGTGCTCATCTGGTTCGGCATCGGAATGTGGTCCAAGGTCTTCATCGTGTTCATCAATGCGTTCTTCCCCGTGCTGATCAACACGATCGGCGGCGTCAAGGCGATCGATGCGGACCTGCTCCGGGCCGCCCGGGCGTTCTGCGCGTCGGACTGGCAGATCTTCAAGACGGTGGCGATTCCTGGAGCGGTTCCCTTCATCCTGACTGGTGTGCGGCAGGCCGTCGCGCTCGGATTGATCGGCGTGGTGGTCGGTGAAATGTTCGGCGGGAGCGAGGGCATCGGCTACATGGTCAACTACGGAGGCCAGACGTTCCAGACCGATACGGTGTTT
>Ga0068858_100007009_pt1 | contig 10950 bp, 16 predicted proteins | sample KBSSwiS12_FD_66589 | JGI IMG/M metagenome (GOLD analysis project Ga0068858, IMG submission 66589) | Switchgrass rhizosphere microbial communities from Kellogg Biological Station, Michigan, USA - KBS Switchgrass S1-2 | ecosystem: Host-associated > Plants > Roots > Rhizosphere > Soil ... | reverse complement strand
AACGTCGGCACCCGAACGCCCGGAACGATCATCTCGGCGAGTGCCATGGTCTCGCGGAACGAGTCCTGGAAATACGCGCTGTCCTTCGCACCCTTGACGAGCTCCGGCGGCACGTTGTCCGATATCTCTGCGCTCATGTCCTCCTCGCTCGGATCGCCCTCGCCCTCCTCCTCGGGTGTCAGCAGCTTCTGAATCGCCGCGCCGAGTTGCTTGATCGCCACCTCGAGACCCTGGAATCGCGCCTCCATTGCTGGATCCACTGGCGCAGGGTTGGCAGCAGCCGCAGCAGCCGGGTCCGCGACCACCGGGAGGTCGTCCGCGCTGCTGTTGGTGCCGCCACCCGGTCCGCCACCCATGTGAATGTGGACCTCGCCCATGCCCGACACCCCCGGCTCGACACTCACGTCGTCGGAGGTCTCCTCGTTGATCGCCTTCTCGATGTCGGCATCCTTGAAAGTCGCGCCGGCGGACATCAGTCCGCGGAGGCGGGCTGCGAGGGTCTTGTGGTTCGTCCTTCTCATGTCGATGATCTCCTCAGGTGGTTGATAGTCGCCGATTGCGCATCGCGGCCCACAGCGACCCTTGTCGACCAGCGCTAGATGATTGTAGAATATGTTCTTCTGACGCCCGACACCGGGCTTCAGCTCCTCGTAGTCCGCGTCGTAGCCACAGCTCACTTCGACCTTGCCGTTCAGCACGTCCTGAATGGCGTTCGGCTCCTTGATGATGATATCACCCAGGAGCAGGTCGCCCATCACTCCCTCGCCCCTGCGAGCACTGATGACCGTGCCGACCTCCAGTTGCCGGAAGGTGGCCGGCGTGACGTTCTCGTCCGGATGATCGTTGGTCACCGACTTGCCGATGATCGAGAGTATGGTGTCGGGGCGAAACACCTCGTCGGCATCGCGGCGAATGGTCACCCCCGACACACCATCGGCGCTGTGAACGGGGGTCTCCTCCGGTCCGTAGAGCATCTCTCCGGTCCGCGCCATGGGCACGTCGAGGCACACGACGAAGCCCTCCGGCGTCACGTGACGCTTCTCGCCGAGCGCCATCGTGGTGTAGAAGCGCTTGGCCACGGGCTCGCTCATTTGCCGGTGACACCCACGTTCACGACGATTCCTGTCGTGGCGGCTCCAGTGTCGTTGTCGGCGATGGCCGCCGTGATGCAGAACCCGACGCCGACATAGAACAAGATTCCGTCGCTGATATCCGGCTGAGCCGGTGGACCACCAACCGATGCTCCTCCGGGAAGCGGGATTGTCAACTTCGGAACATCAGTTCCGCATGTCGGCGCAGTGACCTTGTCGTAGAACTTCAGGAAGGCGTTCACCGTACCCGTGTTCTGCGCGTAGATCATCTTGACGACCGACGGGCGACCCAGCACGAGCGTCGAGTTGGTCGACGCCGCGCTGAGATAGTGCCTCGGTGCAGACTGCGCGCTGGCGGACGCGCAGCACAGCATCGTGATGACAAGTGTCAGCGCGTATCTCAGCATGGATCAGTTCTCCGTCCAGGTCACGTTGCAGTCGAGCGACGCGCCGGCTGCGAGGGTCGCGGCGTTGCCGTTCAGCGCCAGCGTCTGCGCCACGCCTCGCAGAACGATTGGCTGCTCGTACGGAGAGTCGCCGAACTGCCAACGCAGTGGCGTGAGTGCAAGACCAGTGGTCGCGAGCTGAAGCGCCAACTTGCCGGAGCGCAGCGTGCCCACGGCGGTGCCGAGCGCGCCGGGATTGGCCGTGTATCCCTTGACGACTGCGGTAGCGGCTGGACTGGCGCTGTCGTTCGGAACATTGGTCGCGGTCGTGCTGGTTCCGGTCGTGTTGGCGGTGCTGCGCTTGATGAGAAGCAGATCAGCGGTGCCGACGGTCGTGCTGATTCCAGTGCAACTGAACTCCGTGACCGACACGATCTTCGTGGCACTACCCTGAATGGTCACAATGTCGGTGGCGCTCGCGGCGGTCACCAGACCGACGAATGTCGCCTGATACGTCGGGCGAAACGCCTTGGGCGAGGGAGTCGGCTGGAACTGCGCCATCGCGGCGCTCACCCACGCGAGGGTCAGCACGGCAGCGACAACGATGGACTTGAGTGGTCTCATGATAGATCTCCTAGATGTTGTCCGGGATGACCGGCTCGGGGTAGCATCTGCAGTTGTAGATCTGGCCGGCGTGAGTGGTCGTGCCGTCGATCAGGGTAGGGGGCTTGTCCCATCGCACGAACTTGCCCTCCATCTTCTTGTGACTCTTTCGCACGTCCTGGTCCAGGCTCGTGCGCCAGATGTATCCCTCGGAACCGATGGTGCGCGCTCGCGCCTCCGTCAGGAGAGAGGAGGCCCTCGCCACCTCGGTCCTCGCGATCAGCGTGGCCTTCGACTTGCTGACCTCGCCCTGTCGCATGATCTCCTTCGCGATGTCGCTCGCGCGGCCAGAGCTCTCGAGATTCTTAAGCGTGAGCTCGTGAACACGCTGCGCCGCGTCGCGCGGAATGCTGGTGATCAGATCCACCTGCTCCGCCTGCAGACGCCGCAGTAGGGAGCCGACCGGACTCGCTCGGCGGATCTCGGCGCGAACGCCCTCGGACATGTTGAGGCCGACCTTCTTCCACGCCTTCTCATCCTTGCGCGACACGTCCGTCAGGATTCGCTTGGAGACTGCGCGCGCCCACGGCTTGATAAGCTCGGCGTACTGCTGGAGCATGTGCTCGAGCTCGGTCATCTCGCTCTGGCTCTCTGGATCGAACTGCTCGACAAGCTGGCCCACCTTCGCGGCGATCTTTCGCAGATGCACGCCGAAGTCCTTCTCAAGCCTGATCGAGGCCGAGAACGCGGCGCGCTCCTTTCGAGTCTCGCGACCAGAGCGCTTGTCGACTGTCTGGTAGCGAAGAGGCATCAGCGAATCAGCACCGCGACAGTGGTAGCCGGCTTGCCGTCCACGCCGAGTGACGACGCGACCTGCACATGGTATCCCATCTCCTTGGCCTGAGCGATCAGCTCCTCGATCGGGCGCATCTTCTCCTGGATCAATTTCTCAATGTCCTGCTTGCTCACTGGTACATCTCCATCACGCTGCCGCCTCCAGCCTCTTCACGGGACGCGTGTGATCGCCAGATCGCAACCATGCGCTGAACTTGTCCGCGCTCATGTGCGTGAGTCCGGTGATGCGTCGCGAGTGGTCGTCGGGATACGCGAGCTCCAGGCACTCCCGCGCCTCGTCCTCGTCCAGGAATCCCATCATGCACTTGTGCTCGTCGAACTTGCCCGTGCGCGGGTCCACCATGTCGGCGACCCAGATGTCCTGGGAGTCGCGGGCAGGGCCCACGAACGCGTCCATCCACTCCATGTCACCCTCCGCGCTGCCCACGGCCGGGATGTGACCATAGTCCGCGGGCATCACGACGCTCCAGCCCGGTCCCGTGCGCGTGGTGCCCGCCATGTTCTCGATCGCGACCTGGACACCGGCCACATGATAGGAGGGGAGAGAGTCGTACATCCTGCGTCGCCTGTCGGCGCTAGGTCTGCTCGTGCTCCCCGCCTGTCCGTTCCTGGAGGCGAGATGCTCGGGCTTGATCCGGGGATTGCCGGAGTGCGGCAACTTCTCGAGTGCAGACTGCGCGTTGTTCGGGTTCTCGTGAGTGATATGCGATGGATCGCCGCCGTGCGCCGCGATCTCGTCGTCCCCGAGCCCAAGATCCCCGAGCTCTCCCATCAGGGGGGTCGGCTCCAACTCCGCTTTCTCGATCATCTCGTCGGTGACGTTGTCGAACCGCGAGGTGGTCTTGCTGTTCTGTTTGAGCTCCCGCATCGCAGTCGGCGTGTCGATGAGCTGAGCCTCGTGCGCCTCGATGATGGACGTGGTGTCCCGGGCACTGATCTCGGACTTCTGTCCCTCGTCGAGTTGCCACAGCGGCGCGAATTTCCAGTTGAAGTCCGTCGGGAGCAGAATGCCCTCGGACTGCGCCATGGCGCGATAGATGAGGTCGATGGGGCGGCGAAGCACTCGCTCCTGCTGCTGCTTGATTCCGTCGTAGTACGTTCTGAGATCGCTCTCGCCCGTGGAGTTCAGGCCCGCCGGACTCTGCCCGAACATGCGGACCAGCGGGATCTGCAGGGTGCCAGACATCTGCTGAGCCTGCTGAAGGATCACCTCGCTGATGCCGGTGAACGCGCTACTGGACTGAACGGTGATGTCGTCCTCGGCGTCGACGACTGTCAGTCCCTCGTTGTTCTGGAACCGACGGACCATGTCCATCTTCTTCATCATGGTAGCGATGCCGGCGTCCCCGCCCGTCGACATCAGGTCGGTCATGCCCTTCATCTTGTACGTTCGGAGAAACGACTTGTAGACAAGCTGCGCCGCGCCCTGCGTGCTGCTGTCGAGCGACACCATTCGGTCGTACAGACGCTCGAACACGCTGAGACCCCAGAGGTTCTCCTGGACTCGCTGCCAGTAAGGCAGATCGACGCCGACCAGTCGCACGCATCGCGTGTAGTGAATGAGCTGACCGCGAAGGGCGGGGGCGTCGCTGTTCACGCGATAGTGCACGGGAAGACCGATGTCTGGTCCGAACGCGCTGACGAGACGCTCCAGTTTGGCCTCGACCTGCCACCTGTCCAGGACGAGGAATCCCTTGAGCTGACCCTTCATCAGCGGGATCTCGTCGAGTCGCAGAGGCGTGCTCAGGTCCTGTCCGTCGATGAGCATGACCATGATCGCGCCGCCGTACAGCCGCGACCACTTGATGGTCTCGTTCAGCGAGCCCCAGAAGTTCAGGTTCACCTCGCACTTGGAGAGGCGGTCCATCTCGTCCGGCTTGAGCTGAGTCGTGATGTCGATGCCGGCTCGCGTCATGTCGTCCGCGATGATGTCCACCGCGATGCCGCCCATCCACGATCCGCGATAGATCCACTCCAGGAGCGTGCGGATTCGCGTGACTGGATTGAAGCCGTAGGTGCTGGCCGACAGTGGATTGTCGGCGCCGATGCCGAGCTTCAGCACCGCGTTGAGATAGCCGTCCTTCGTCGATTGAGCAGTCCGCCTCTGATTGTCGCGGGTCAGCTTTCGCTCCGCGACCGCGGCCTTCTCGATTGTGGACTTCTTGATGGAGGCGCGAGCCATCAGGCCGCGACCTCGTCGGACGCGGGCTGCTCGACGAGCACATAGTACACTCGGCGATCGGGACCCGGCAGATCAGCGCGGATCTTATTGTCGGCGACCAGCTTGGTGATGGCCCCCTGCCACCTGAGGGCCTCGGCCGAGTCGCCGAGATCGGCGCGACACACGCGACCCTTCTCCCTGATCTTCTGCAGAAGCATGTCGCATCGGTCGTAGATGGATATGCGGCGGCGAATCGGCCGCAGGGGAGGCAGCACGCGAGGCGATCGCGTGTTCTCCTGAACGTCGTCGTCCAAGATCGAGAGAAACATCTTGTCCCGCAGCACCGTGATCACGGTCCTGTTGATCAGCTCATTCTTCGTGATGCCCCGCGCGCCGGCCGCGTCCTCGAAGTACTCCTCGCGATCATCGGGAACCAGAATACTCAGTGTCATGTAGTGTGTCTTCATGATATGCAGACCTCGTGCCTCTTTCTGTCTCGCTCGTCCAGTATCTTCCCGCCGACCAGCCACACCACGTAGAGTGGGAACAGCAGCGCGGCGACCGCGATCATGAGCCAGCGGACGACATCGATCAGAATCGGTGTCAGTTCGACCAGAATCGATGTCAGTGGAATGACCCGCTGATGATGATGCCGAGCAACCAGCCCAGCCCGATCCCGGTGATGAAACCCATCAGGATCATGGATGACTTCAAGATCATGGATGATTTCCGCCCGTCGGAATGTTGTAGTCCCCGAAGTTCGGATCATCGGGATCCTTGTGCAGATCGTCCACTCCGGTGAACGGCGACTGCGGCTCGGGCCTCGGCCTCTTCGTCGCCTCTCGCTCCCGAATCAGCCTTCGCTCCTGCTCCTCGCGGGCCGCGTCGTACAGCGAGTACGAGTCGCCCTGCACGTAGCCGCGACCGGTCATGCTATCCATCATGCGTAGGCCCTCATCAGTTTCTCCGCCGTGGTCTCCGGCACGAATGTCAACATCAGCGCATCGGCGTGATCCGGACTGCTGATGCCGCGCTTCTCGAGATCCTTCTTGCTCTCGATGATTATCTTCCCGCCGACAGTGGTGAGCCACTTGACCAGTGACAACTGCGAGTTCATCGTCATGGCGTCCGGGCTCTCGGAATCGGCTGGCAGAACGAGTATGTCGTCGAGCTCGTGCTCGATGGCGTCCGGGCTCTCCGGATTCTCGAGGAACTGCAGGAGCTCGTACGAGTTCTTGGCGCGCTCGCGACATATCCACCACGACTCGGCCTTGATGTTCGCGAACTTCTCATTCGACTTCTTGCCGTCCGGCCACAGACTGTCCGACGCCGGGTTGCCGACGAGCACCGCGTGCGATGCGATGCCGTCCGTGCTGCGCCTGAGAACAGAGCCGACGCCGTGCCCGACACCCGTGGCGTCGAAGCGCAGGTTCTTGACGCCACCGATGAAGCCGTCCCGTGTCGGCTTGATGCTGCCCGCCGCGATGAGCATTCTGTTCGCGGTGTCGACCGTGTCCGGGTCGCTCCAGCTGGTCGGCGCGTGCACGACAGATCCGAAGCGCGGAACGAGCACCGACTTGGCCTTGCCCGCGCCGACATCGCCTCCCGCGACACCCTGCATGACCACGGGCATCGGGATGCCGCGCTTCGCGAGGGCAGAGCGGATGCGCTTGCACGCCTCCACCCACTTGGCCTCGATGCAGATGCCCTCGACGGATGCCGAGTAGTCGATGTCGTACTCGCTGGCAAACTTGTGCTTCTCCATCTTGGAGCGAGTGGCCTTCTCCCAGGACACCACGACGATGGGCTGACCCGGCACCCGGAGCTCGACCATGCCGTCCCGCTTGCGGGGGTCGTCACTCCAGTGAAACCTGAAGAGCTGATCGGGTCGCAGACTACCGTCATGCGCCTTGCGGAAAAAGAGATTGCCCTGACCGTTGACCGTCGAGCCGAAAAGTCTGCAGTCGGCATTCGCCACGCTCGCCGCGTCCACGCTGTCCGCGTGCTCGACGAAGGCGAACTCGTCGAACACATAGTCGGTGGACCGACCGCCGCGTCCCATGTCGTCACCGGCCTCTCCGCGAATGACACTGCCGCGCTCCTCATTGATGAGAAGCATCGAGTTGTCGTGAATGGCGTTGGGCGAGGGAAGCATCCAGTGCGGCAGCCCGCGCCTGAGCATGCGAAGCTTCTCGAAGATACTGTCCGGATCACCGATGCGATCGACATACTCGGCCTTGCGACTACCGAAGTTGGCCTTGTACCCATCCTGGAAGAGCCACTTGTTGAGCGTGACTCCGCCGGCCATCCATGTGAACCCAATATCGCGGGACTTCGCGCAGTGACCGTCCTCCTTGTTATCGCTGATCCGCAGGAACCACCGGACGAACTCCTCCTGCTTGGGAAAGAGATCCATGGGCATCCACGCCATGGCGTCCTTGACACCGACCAGTTTCGGGTTGAACGTCCAGACCCACGTGTTGAACCAGTGAACGACGTCCTTCGCGCAGATCGCCTTCTCAATGAGGCGAAGCTCCTCGACGCGAATCCTCTCTGCGAGTGGTGCACCCTCAGGCGGATCCTGAAGTTGGCGTGCCCGCTCTAAGCGTCTCAGCATAGAGCTGCGCAAGCTGTCCAACATCCGCGTCCTTTATCCGCTCGTGTGTCTTGGTGAGACGCGCGAACTCCAGCGCCTGCTGATCGGTCTCGTTCTGCGGGACGAATACCGTCGTAGATATGGCCGTCCCCTCGATTCGATCGCCGATGTACTTCAGCGCCTGCATGTCGCCATCGAGCGCCAGCTCAAAGAGCTTCGTACAGAAGAAATGGAGGCGAGTCGCGCGCTCCTTGAGCAGCTTCTTCTGCTTCGGGTCACTGGGATCAATGCGAGTTCGCTCGATCTCCTCGTGCATCATCGAGATCAATTTCTGCGTGATGAAACGAGGATTGTGCTTGGCGCCGACTGCGAGCTTGTTTCCTGGCGCGAATGTTCCGGGACGTGCCATACCGTTCTATTCGGTCCTAAGTTGTTGAAAGCGTTAGCTGCCGCACACCGCGACAGAAGCGCAGTGCATTCAGCGACAACGGCGATGCGATCAGGCGACAGCCGCCAGATCGTAGACAGACACGTCAAGCTCAAGCTCCCGCCCGAACAGCGCGTACACAATGCGCCGCGTATTCGTGCGGGAACCGAGGCCCTTGAAAATTGCAACCGTCGATGTCGACCGCGCCACCACGCTGTCGCCGACGCTGAAAACGGGGGTGGCCGCGTGATCGACAACGTGATCAGGCACCACGTAGCCGAGATCATCCTCGCGATCCTGCAGATAATCGATGTAGACGCTACTCACCGATGCCGGAAGATCCCCGTTCAGGAACACGCGAGCAACGCCGCGCGTGGAGCACAGCCGCCGCCATCCCCCGAGAGGATCCACCTTCACGAACAGATAGTTCGGGAACAGCGACCTGATGCGACGCACGCCGAGGCCGTCCTTGCGACGAGCGGGCTCCCTGAATTTCGGATGATAGTACGAGAAGTTCTGCTGCGAAACGTGACGTATGGCCTCGGCCGAGGAGGCCGACTTCGTCTCGAGAACCGTCCAGTACGTTGGTGATTTGCCCATGGGCCGCACTTGTACGCCCAATCTGCAGCGATTTGCAAGCCCCACCGGATTTTCCTGGATTATTGGTTTGCCTTGCGCCCACAGAGGCGTGAGCAGGCGCACATCCGCGACCCGCGCGTAGAAAACCAATAATCCAATAAGAGCGAGCGCAACGCATTGAACAAATTACAGAAACTGCTTATTGGTTTCACAAAACCAATCCAATAAACCAATAGCCCCCGTTTCAGCATCTAAGTGCGTGCAACTACTACACTTTCGCTGTATGCCAGTCCTGCGATTTTTGATACGCCTCCGTATCATGGCAAAATTGTGTCTGAAAAACCGGGTGCCAAAACCAATATTGCGATGCGACTGCGTCCAAACCAATAGTCGTCCGCGCGGCCCCTTGCCACTCGCCGCCGCGCGGCGCACGCTTGCCACGTGCAAATCACCAAGAAGCTCGCAGCATGACTCTTCAGATCAGGTCTGGAATGATAATTCGCCACAGGGATCGCAGCGATGACATCAGGTACAAGGTGATCTACCGCGCCGCCAAGTTGATCATCGACGAGAGGACTCTCAACGCTCTGAGAATAGCGCCGCGCCAGTCCTCGCTCGCACGTCAGCTGGGCGAGATCACGTGGATCTGCTATGTCTCGCAGCGGGACAACGCCGCGTATTTCTGTCCCGAGTCTGAGTTCCTGGACGGCCGCTTCGAGGAGGTGCCCCCGGCGGAGGCCTAGAACAAAACCGCTTGCGCCTCGCTGCCCTTGGGCGTAAGTGTGGCTATACATAGCACGCAACCAAGGGGAACCGCCGCATGCTGCGCAAGCACACTGCCACGATAGTCAAGATGAACAAGTACCCGCTCCTGAAGGATCTGATCCGTCAGTATTTCGGTCTGCCCTCTCAGGTCGCCCTGACTCCGGCGCTGTACCAGCGCGGCCTCGGTCAGGCCGACCTCGTTCTGTGCCTTCTGCGCACGGATCACTTCATGGCTCGGGAGTTCGTGGCCATGCTCATCGGACACCCGATCATCATCGGCCCGCCCTGCCTTCTGCACTACCGGACCAACGGCGGGCGACCATCGATCCGGCATCCCGTGGGATTGATGGATCGACGCATTACATACGTAGCTCCATCAAATCCTCGCCAACCGAAGACCGAGGCCTATCTCCGCTGGCAGGACTTCCGGGCCGGCAGAACACCGAGACAGGTCATGGCGCGCGGCTCGACCAAGCGCGATGTGCGACGCGCGCTTCGCAAGGGCTGGATCAAGCTGGAGGAGGCGAGTCATGCTGGTTAAGATCGCACTTGGAATGCTCGTCATCGCCATGCTCACGATGATCATCGCAGCCGGCGTGCTGATGCTGGCTCACGCGCAGCGCCCCGACCACCAGACCAATCTGCCCTATGGCCTGTGGGCACGCACGCGCGGCGGAGTGCTCGAGATCGGGCACTATCGGGAGCCTCTCAATCAGCACAGCGGCGGGTGGACGCCCCTGTTCATGTGGACCAGTCCCCACTCTATCGCCACGTCGATCCCGATACTCGATGGACAGTGCGGTGTCGGCGTGGAAATGAGCGCGCCGTACCACGTGCGCCTTCTCGGCGGCCAGACGTTCGATACGCGCGACGGTCCGCAGGTGATCCTTCGCGACGAGCACTACCACGACAGCGTCTGCGGAGAGCCGTCGTGACGACCGTTGTCGTTCCCTCGTGGCAGCGCTGGCCGCCGAACTGCTGCGAGACATGCACCGGCTGGGAGAAGAGCGAGACCGAGGAGTGGACCGGTCGGTGCAATCAGTCGGCCATCTACAGCGGGGACATCACCGACTCCAGGTTTCGATGCAAGGATTTTGTCAGAAGGGAAAACACATGATGAGAACACCGTCGTTCGGTCAGCGAGTCCGTCATCTCGCTCGCGGCTCCGGCTACATGGTGCTGGGCCGCCAGAAGATTCAGATCAGTCCGGAGACGCTGGAGCGAGCCATCTCGGAGAACCCGATGTTTGGCACAACCATGGAGCAGATCTGTCATGCTCTCGAGAGCATGACCTTCGTCACCTACTGCGCCGACGCGGACAACTCGAAGTGGGCGAGGCCCGAGCCCGAGTTCGTCGACGGGCGGTTCGAGGAGATCGCGCCGCCGTTGTCGTCGTTACCGCCGAGCGACCGGACATGATAACTTATCGCTCCAATCGCACCGGTACCACGCTCGCCGCCTATCGCGGTGAGGTTCGAGTGGGATAC
>Ga0068858_100007006_pt1 | contig 10952 bp, 13 predicted proteins | sample KBSSwiS12_FD_66589 | JGI IMG/M metagenome (GOLD analysis project Ga0068858, IMG submission 66589) | Switchgrass rhizosphere microbial communities from Kellogg Biological Station, Michigan, USA - KBS Switchgrass S1-2 | ecosystem: Host-associated > Plants > Roots > Rhizosphere > Soil ... | reverse complement strand
ACTGGCGGCTGCAGACCGCGCTGCCACAATCGTTAACCTTAACCATTTTCTAAAATTGTGCCGTGTTCTGCTCTGCCAGGGTGTATTATTGCGTGAGTGATGGGTTTCCCTCCCCATCACAGGTTCCCCCCAACGGAACCCGAAGGAGCCCCGATCCCCCGTACGGGGCTGCTTCTTTGTCAAAGTGGCACGAAGCGAACTTCAGCCCCGTGCCTCAAGGCGCGGGGCTTTCCTTTTCCGAACTCCAGTGGAACGCTTGCTTCTCGGGACGTGCACCCATGCCTCTAACCGACCTGATCGGCGCCCCGCAGATCGCGGCAGCCCTAGTGCTCGCGCAGCGCGGCCTCGAGGAGCTCTACTCCGCGCGTAGTACCAGAGCCCTGCTTGCCGCCGGCGCGCATGAGGAAGGAAGCACTTACTACCCCGTTGTGGCGGCGGCCCATCTCGCTTGGATCGCCTCGCTTGCCTTCCTCATCTCGCCCTCGGCGCCGATCATCTGGCCGCTCGTCGCCTATTATCTTGCCCTGCAGGTTGTGCGGTATTGGGTGATCGCCAGCCTCGGCCGCTTCTGGACGCATCGCGTCATCACGCTGCCAAGCGCACCGATCCATCGCGAGGGTCCCTATCGCTACATCTCGCATCCCAACTATGCCGTGACGCTGATCGAAACGTTCGTGCTGCCGCTTGCCTTTGGCGCGCTCGCGCTCGCCGTCATCATGACCGCACTGTGGTGGGTGGTTCTTGCGGTGAAGATCAGAATCGAGGACGAGGTCCTTGCTGCTCGCAGGTCCGCTCACAGATCGATCGCGACGAAATAGGCTGAGAAGCCGGGGCCGAAGGCGATGAGCAGATGAGGCCCCTTCGCGCCCTGTTTGATGGCGCGGTCGAGGGCGAACAAGGCGGTCGGTGATGACATGTTGCCGAAATCGCGCAGAATCGACGCCGAAAGCGCCAGATCGCTGCGGGAGAGGCCGAGAACTCTCTGCGCCGTCTTGAGAATCTTGGCGCCGCCGGGATGCAACAGGAAACCGGCGAACTCGCCGAGGCTCATGCCGTTCGCGTCGAGAAAGCCCCGCACTGCCGGAGCAAGATGTTTCCTGATGAGCGCCGGCAGTTCGGGGCTGAGGACCACGCCGAAGCCGTCCTCTTTGATATCCCAACCCATGATGCGTTCGGTGTTAGGCCAGAAATGATCGCCGACCGCGACGATGCGGCCCCTGCCCTCGCCGCCGTCCTTTGCGCGCTCCCCGTGGCGCAGCACGACGCCGGCAGCACCATCGCCGAATAGCGCGGCTGAAACGAACATCGCCATGCTCGGATCGGCGATGCGGAGACAGAGGCTGCAAAGATCGACGGTGAGAAACAGGACATGCGAGTCCGGCGGCATGGCCTGCGCGTAACGCGCCGCGCGCGCAAGCCCCGCGACCCCGCCGCCGCATCCCAGCCCGAAGATCGGAATCCGCTCGACCGACTGAGGGAACTTGAGCCGGTTCATCAGCTTGGCGTCGAGGCTTGGGATGGCAAGGCCGGTGATGGTGTTCACCACCAGCGCGGACACGTCCTTGAGCCCGATGCCAGCATTGACAAGGGCCGCGAGAGTCACCTCTTCCAGGAGGGCCAGCGCGTGACGCTGGAACACTTCGGTGCGCGCTTCCCAGCCGTGGCGCTCGTAATACCAGTCCTTCGGCTGACACGCGTAGCGAGTCTCGATGCCGGTATTTGAATAGAGCGTGCCGAGCCGAGCCAGATGGGGAAAGACCGCTTTGGCCCGCTCGGCGATGTCCTCTTGTGAGACCTTGTGCTCGGGCACGGCGACCGCGACACCTGCGATCTCGACGTCGAAGCCGGTCGTCCGCTGCCGCGTCTCTTTCGGCTTGCTGGCGGTTTTCAGCATCGCCGGCTCCCACCATCGCTTCGCTGGCACTATGGGCCTTCCCGATGGCTGGAGCCAGGGGCGCAAATGGCGCATCCGCGTCAATTCTTCGTGTGCGAGCCTGGCATCATTCCGCCACAAACGACTCGCGGCGGCCCTTGAGACGCCGTGTGTAAAGAGCGAGGCGGGGCTTGTGGGGGATGGAGCTTGCATCATAGAAGGGCGCGGGCCTTGCCGCGATTCTTGGCGGGGCAGACAACCGCTGCTGATGGCCATCGACAATGAGTGACATGAGGATCGCCGTGCTTGGCGCCGCAGGGCGCATGGGCCAGACGCTGACCCGCGTGCTTGCCGCCACACCCGGCTGCGTGGTCGCGGGCGGCATCGAAGCCAAGGGCTCGCCCGTGGTCGGCCGTGACATTGGCGAGGTGGCCGGGATCGAGCCTCTCGGCGTGGCCATCACCGACGATCCCCTGCCGGTGTTCGCCAGCGTTCAGGGCGTGCTCGACTTCACCACGTCTGCTTCGACCGTGGCCTTCGCCGCGCTCGCGGCGCAGGCTCGCATCGTCCATGTCATCGGCACGACAGGTCTGTCCGAGTCCGACGAGGCCAAGATCGTTGCCGCCGCCCGTCATGCCACCGTCGTCAAAGCCGGCAATATGAGTCTCGGCGTCAACCTGCTCGCCGGTCTCACCGCCCGCGTGGCGGGAGTCCTTGGACCCGAGTTCGACATCGAGATCTTCGAGATGCATCACCGGCACAAGCGCGACGCGCCGTCGGGCACCTCGCTGATGCTCGGCGCCGCAGCTGCCTCAGCGCGCGGCATTTCGCTCGATGAGCGCGGCGTACGGTCGCGCGACGGAGAGACCGGGCCGCGGCGCGAAGGCGACATCGGTTTTGCGGCACTCCGAGCCGGCGACGTTGTCGGCGAGCACAAGGTGATCTTCGCCGGGCCTGGCGAGAGGATCGAGCTTGCTCATATCGCGACCGACAGAGGAATTTTTGCTCGCGGCGCGGTCAGAGCCGCACTCTGGGCGAAGGGCAAGGCCCCTGGCCTCTACAGCATGAAGGATGTTCTCGGCTTGTAAGCAGGCAACCCGAAACCCAACTTTCGATCATGTCTGGCAAAATGCCGTGTACATGCCTAAAAGGTGCATTCCGCCTACCGGGAATGAGTCCCAAAACGGAGGTCATGGTGCGCCCAAACTTAACCTTCCTCCTATACGCTCCCCTCAGCAAGGGAGCCGCCTCGGCGGGTTGAACGGCGGGACCAGCCATGATGGCGCACGCTGATGGAACCCAAGATGCAGAGCCGCAACCGCGCCGCAAGGTTCTGGTTCTCGTCCGCCACGGCGAGAGCGAGTGGAACCGGCTCAACCGCTTCACCGGCTGGAAGGATGTGGACCTGACCGAAGAAGGCATGTTCGAGGCGCACCGCGCCGGCGCCATGCTCGAAGAGGAAAATCACAGATTCGACGCCGCCTTCACCAGCACGCTGAAGCGCGCGACACACACGTTGCGCATCATCCTCGATGAGCTCGAGCAGGAAGACCTGCCCATCGTCAAAGACGCGGCGCTAAACGAGCGTGATTACGGCGATCTCATGGGCATCGACAAAGATGAGGCGCGGAAGCGCTGGGGCGATGAGCAGGTGCACCTGTGGCAGCGCTCCTACGATATCGCGCCGCCTGGCGGCGAGAGCCTCAAGGACACTGCCATGCGGGTGGTACCGTTCTTCGAAAGGCGCATCGCGCCTGAGCTGCGTGCCGGCAAGAGCGTGCTCGTGGTCGCCCATGGCAACTCGCTCCGCTCACTCATCATGGCGCTCGATCGGCTCACGCCGGAGCAGGTCATGGACGTTCAACTCGGCACCGGCGTGCCGCTGATCTACCGCCTCAATGCCGACGGTTCGGTCGCCGAGAAGCGCGACCTTGCTGCCTAGCGCCTTAGGCGCGCACCCCCAACCCTTCGCTAGTCCTGCTGCATCTGCCGGTAGACCATCTGCAACGCTTCGGGCGATACGCCGATTTCGCCCCTGAACGGGGTGTCGAAAATCGCGATCACGTAGATCATGGTCGTGGTGAAGAACGAAACGAGTCCGCCCAACAGGAGATGGGTGCTGACTCTGAGATCGAACAGCCAAAAAAGATCATGTTGATCAAGGCGCCGAGCGCCACCGTATACCACATGACATGGGGCATGCCCGAGGAGACCCTATAGAGGCGTGTGCGCCGGGTTTCGATAAATGAGTCGAACTGTTTGAGCGCCGTCTGGTGAATCGCCCCTTGGCCCGGCGTGCCAGGTTCGAACTGCGCCATGCGCCCATAGATCCCCGCGACCGGATTAGGGCCATCGAGCTCCGGCATGATGCCCTGGCGTTGCTTCGCCCAAGCTTCCTCGATAGTCCACCGCACGTATTCACGCACTAGCGCCTTGAGATTGGCGCGGTATGGCTCGGGGTAGCCTGAGATGTCACGGTAAAGTGCTGCGAGTGCCGCGGCCTCGGCGACCACCGATCATGGGAGAGCAATACAGCTTGGCGCGTGTTATGCGGCGCCCGGACTTCGCGCCGAGGACAGCGCGGCCGACAGCGCAACAGCGAAATCCTCGCGTTCGTCATCCGTGAGGAAGCTCGCGAACACGAGCCGGTTGCCATGCGAAGCAAGCGAGAGCTGGGACGAGCGGCCGATGCGCGAGTCGAGCGAGAGCCTCACCCAATAAGGATTGAAGCTCCAAGAGCGCGCTCGCCCGGAAGGATCGACGCGGGTGATCGTGAGCGTGTCGTTGGTGAGGTCGACCGTTTCGTAGAGACGTAGCGCCCGGAAATTGAGCTTGAAGGCGATATAGATCAGCGCCACGTCGAGGCCCATGAAGCCGATCACCGGCCAGGCGCCGAGCAGGTAGAACAGGAGTCCCGTGCCGAAGCTCACCGCGCATACCGCACCCATCAGCACCATGAAGCCCTTAGGCCCGAGCGATCGGTGCGGCGTGAGCACGGCGCTGAAGCGCGTTTGACCTTGTGGAGCTGGCGCGGGCTCTGTCATAGCAGGAGAGCTAATCCTCGATCAGTGGTAGACAAGGCCTCGTGGCGGTTCAATCAAAATGCACGCCCCCGCAGGAAATGAAAAGCGCAGAGTCAAGCGCGCTCCGGGCTCAAAGCTCACCCAGGAACAGGTCGACGAGATCTTCCGCCGATTCCACAAGTCGAACCCTCATCCCAAGACGGAGCTTCATTACCGCGACCCATTTACATTGCTGGTCGCCGTGGTCTTGTCGGCCCAGGCTACCGATTCATCCGTCAACCGCGCCACGCCCGATCTGTTCCGCGTCGCCGACACGCCGGAGAAGATGGTGAAGCTCGGCGAGGCCGGGCTGATCGACAAGATCAAGATGATCGGGCTTTACCGCTCCAAGGCCAGGAACCTGATCGCGCTGTCCAAGGCGCTCGTAGAGCAGCATGAAAGTAAAGTGCCCGATAATCGCGAAGCGCTTGAGGCGCTCCCCGGCGTCGGGCGCAAGACCGCCAATGTCGTGCTCAACGTCGCCTTTGGCGAGGGCACGATTGCCATCGACACGCATGCTTTCAGGGTTGCGAACCGCACCGGGCTCGCGCCCGGTAAGACCCCGTTGGAGGTGGAGCTTACTCTCAACCGGATCGTGCCGGAGCGCTACAAGCATAGTGCCCATCACTGGCTGATCCTGCACGGCCGCTATGTGTGCAAGGCGCGGCGACCCGAGTGCTGGCGTTGCCTTATCAACGACATCTGCCTTTACAAACCGAAGACACCAGCGCCGGCCTAATGCCGCCACGTTGGGTTCTTAATAGCGCTCATCTAAAATGAGGATCAGAATGCAGAACGACCTGAACAAACACAATCGCATCAAGTACCGCGCGCTGCGTTCCTCTTCTCCCTTCGATTGGACTTGGGAAGACTATGGCGACGAGTACGGGCCCCGCTCGACCGAGGTGATGCGGGTCCTCGCCGAACACACCATGGAGCGCGGCTTCTTCGTGCCAGTGCATGGCGCCGGCGGTTACGAAGCCGCCGTGGCGATGGCCGGCACTGATGTGGATCTCGCGGCAGACGCAAAGCCCGGCCTTCACCTCATGTCGCTCTACGCCTTCGAGCGGATGCGCCAGTTGCTCGGGAGGAAGTCGGAAGTCAAGCCGCCGCTCACGCCGCGCGAACGTGAGGTCCTAGCCTGGTCGGCGCAAGGAAAATCGGCGTGGGAGATCGGGACGATCCTTTCCGTCGGCAAGCGAACAGTCGATGAGCACGCTCAGACCGCAATGCGCAAGCTCGGCGCCGTCAATCGCACTCAGGCTGTCGCCATCGCGCTCCGCCACAGATTGTTCGATGTTTGAAACGGCGGCTCCCCGCCATCGTCGAGAGCGCGGAATGGCGTCGATGCGCGTGGCGCAAATCAGTGAGTTCGGCGGCATTCAGGCGCTGCGACTCGAGGAGGTGGTGGAGCCGAGCCCCGGACCTGGCGAAGTCCTCATCAAGGTGACGGCGGTCGGCCTCAACTTCTTCGACACGCTTTCCTTGCGCAACAAATATCAGGTCACGCCCAAGCTTCCTTACTCGCCGGGAGCCGAGATCGCCGGCACGATCGGGGCGGTGGGCGAGGACGTCACCGGCATCAATCGCGGGCAAAGGGTAGTGGCGTTTATCGGCGGCAATGGGTGCCGCGAGAAAGTCGTCACCTCGGCCAGCAAAGTCGTCCCCATTCCCGATGGCGTGAGCGACGAAGCCGCGGCCGGCATTTCAATCGCCTACGGCACGGCGCTGCACGGGCTCAAAGATCGCGGCGATCTCAAGCCAGGAGAGACGCTTGCTGTGCTTGGCGCGGGGGGCGGTGCAGGCTTGGCAGCGGTTGAGATCGGCAAGCTCATAGGCGCGCGCGTCATCGCCGTCGCCTCGTCGAAAGAGAAGCTTGCACTTGCGCGCAAGCATGGTGCCGACGACGGCCTCAATTACGAGGACGAGGACCTCAAGACGAGGCTGAAAGACCTCACGCAGTCCAAGGGCGTCGACGTGCTCTACGACATAGTTGGCGGCGACCACGCCGAGCCGAGCTTGCGCGCCATGGCCTGGGAAGGACGCTACCTCGTGCTCGGCTTTGCCTCAGGGACAATCCCGCGCATTCCGCTCAATCTCGTGCTGCTCAAAGGCTGCTCGCTCGTTGGTGTGTTTTGGACTGCATTCGTCGAGCGCAATCCCGAGCGGCACCGCGCCAACATGATCATGCTCCTCGATTGGTGCAAAGGGGGACGCATCGTTCCGCATGTCCATGCGAGGTTCCCGCTCGCCGAGACGGCAAAAGCGCTTCAGCTGATCGAAGACCGCAAGGTCACCGGCAAGGTCATCGTCAACCCGCAACGCTAAGATTGAGCCAGCGACCTAGCTTTTTGCCGGGAGCTCCTTGTCGAGAGCCCGTGCCGCGGCAGCCCGATGCGTAGGCGTGATGTGGCTCGCGACCAGGCCGATCACTGCGGTGAGCAGCGCGGCATCGTCGGCAAAGCCGAGGCCCGCGATCATGTCTGGGATGAGGTCCACGGGCAGGATGAAATAGGCCAGCGCCGCAAGCAGCATGCCGCGCACGCGCATCGGCGTTGCCGGGTCGAGCGCACAGTAATAGGCGGCAACCAGATCCTCGACGAAGGGGACCATGCCGGCAAAGCGCTTGAGCTTGGACCAGAAGTCGCGGCGGACTTTCCGCTCGCGCTCAGCGAATGTGCTCAGGGCAATTTCCTTGCCGAGCGCGGCATTCCTAAGCTCGGCGGCATCGTTCCAGGCGACCATCGTCTCCACCTCGCGAGAAGGTGCTAACGCTCCAACCCAAAGGAAAAATAGGTGAATGCGGCGGGTGCTGCAAGAAGCGACGGAGGCAACCCGCCATGTCGGCTCATCTTGCGCGGGCAGAGCCTTAATGCCATTTGAGCCGGCATGGCTAAGCATCGCGTCCTCTTCGTCTGCCTCGGAAATATCTGCCGCTCTCCCATGGCAGAGGGGGTGCTCCGCCGCGTGGCCCAAGAGGAGGGCGTGCTTGATCGCTTCGAGATCGACTCTGCCGGTCTTGGCAATTGGCACGTTGGACAAGCCCCCGATTCACGCGCGCAAGAGGCGGCAAGCAGGCGCGGCATAGATATTTCGGACCAGTTTGCACGGCAGGTGACGAAGGAGGACTTCGCGCGCTTCGATCTGCTGCTCGCCATGGACGGCTCGAACTATGACGAGCTCATCCAGCTCGCGCCCAAGTCAGCGCGCCACAAGGTCCGCCGCTTCCTGGACTATGCCCCCCATGTCGCCAACAGGGACGTTCCCGACCCCTTTTTTGGCGAGCGCGAAGGCTTCAATCACGCGCTCGATCTGATCGAGGCCGCTGCCCGCGGACTTCTGGCCGATCTGCTCAACGACGAAGCTACGTCCACCAAGAAAGGCGCGTAAAATCCTGGCGTCGGTCGAGCTTCAAGGCGAGCTGCGGGGAGGAAGCGCGCCGTGCCGGCGCCGGGCTTGATGCACTCGCCGAGAGAGATAAAGACGGATCGCCTGACCACGGCGTGCGCGCGAAAACCCTCACGCATCATCAATTATTGGTGCAGGTCGGGCAGACGATAGAACGGAACGCTCGGATACCAGTGGTGCTCGAGGTGATAGCCAACGTGGCGAGGCAGGAAAATGATCGACTCGAGCCGGGTGGGAATTGTGGTGCGAGTGATCGCGTATTCCTCTTCCTCGCTCTCCACGGCGCTATGCTCGCAGATGATGCGGATGTACTGAACCGCAATGTGCCAAGTGCAATACGGCACGATTCAGTAGAGTAAGAACGCGGCCCAGGCATCGAACAAGGTCAAGGCTCCGGCGACCGATGAATAGAACGCGATCTTCGCGGCGACCATCCAGTGTGACGATGGAATGAGAACCGTTCCCACTAGGCCGCGGACGATCCAAAATATGCCGGTGACGAACGACGCGCGGCGCAGCAACACGAGCGCCAAGCCCAGTTTGGTCTTGGGAAAAACCCAATTCGGCTCGAGCTCGCCGGCGGCGTCGTGGGTGTACCAGATGTGGCGATTACCGCCGCCGGGTAGGTTCGTATATTGGTGATGCGTCGAGTGAAATTTGCGGAAGCCCTCGACCGAGGCGAAGGTTGGCCACATCAAGAACAGATTGGCAAAGAGCTCGTTTTGCCAGCGCGCCGGCAAGTAGCGATAGTGCGAGGCATCGTGTCCGAGGATCAGCAGCGCCTGCTGGCGCGAACCGATCAGCACGACGGCGACCACATATAGCGCGGGGTGCCAGAAGAACGAGCAGACAGCTATCGCCGCCGAGATCGCGATCCACTCTTCTGTGGTCGCCCTGACCGCTTTCGCAGGCTCAAGCACTGACAATTCTTTGATGGTGGCAGGCGGCAGTCGCTCGGGAACGAGCCTGCTGCTGTTGTGCGGGTGTACCACCACCGGATTTTTGGCGATGTCCTCCGTCGGAATCTCGGCCCGAAGGAAGGCGACGATTTTGCTGGTCTCTTGGAAGAGCATCGGCGTCCTCTGTTGCGGGCAAAACCGAAGCGGATTCGTCGCCATTTGAGACGATATGAATATGATTAGAGTGTGGCTCAGGCGCTGCAAGGCCCCAAAATTGGGGTTTAGGGCCTTGGATCGAAAGTGAGCGCCACACCTGGCGCACAAAACCCAAGTTACGAATCCTTATAGTTCCGGAAAATTCAACGCACCCATCGCCGGCGTATCACCCGCGCAAGACAAATTACAGCGCTTCCACGGAGGACATGATGCAGATGAGATATTACGCCGGCTGTTTAGCACTCGGTTACGCTACAGGGCCGCGGCCTATACGGGCGAGGAGCTGGCGCAGAAGGCAAACGTCACCATCGACCAGGCCCGCACGATTGCTTTGAAGGCTCGTCACGGCACGATCACTGATGAGGAACTCGAAAGAGAGAAGGGCGGCAGCGGTCTACGCTACTCGTTCGACATCAAAAGCAACAAAGTGATCTACGAAGTTGGTGTCGATGCTCGGACCGGCAAGGCGCTGGAAAATGTCAGAGAGGGCGCGCACCCGGATTGATAGCCATCACGTACCCGGTTGATGTCCGGAGCTCGTCGGGCTCGAAGGCATCGAATATCGTCCGAATCCGCAGGCCTGGGGCATTGTCTTCAGCGCCCAGCTCGATCCCGTGCAGCTCGGCTACCGCAGCCACGAGAGCGAGGCCCAATCCCGTCCCAGGGATCGAGGCGCTCCGCTCAAGACGGTAAAAGCGTCGAAAAACCCGCTCTCGGTCCTCGGCGGGAATGCCAGGCCCATTGTCGGCGATGCTGGCGATGAGTTTTTTGCCTTTGCGCACGAGACTCAGTTCGATATCGGCTCCGGCAGGCGTGTGACGGATTGCGTTATCGAGGAGATTCGCGGCCATTTCGACGAGCAGCTCGCGGTCACCCACGGCGCTCAGCCCGGTCTCAACGTTCGCCTTCAACGTTTTGCCTTCCTCTTCTGCCGCAGCAGCGTAGGCTTCGATCACCCGCTCGAAGAGGGCACTCAAGTCGAGAGGTTTAAGCCCCGCTTTGCGCGTGCCGGCCTCAATTTGGGCGATGCGCAGTAACGCCGAGAAAGTATCTAGGATCGTGTCGGTCTCTTCGATTGCCGCGTCTACCGCCGCCAAACCCTGTGGGCTCGAGCGGATTTGCAGGCGGGCCGTCTCAAGCTTGTGACGAAGCCGGCCGAGCGGTGTTCGTAAAGCGTGAGCGATGTCGTTGGAAACCTGGCTCAAGCTTTCCATCAAATCTTGGATACGATCGAGCATGCGGTTGAGCGTGCGCGATAGCCGGTCGAAGTTGTCATTGGTCTCTCTTAGTGGAATTCGAGAGGTGAGTTCACCTCTAATGATGGCTTCCGCCGTATGCGTTATGTCATCGACCTGACGAAGAAAGCCCATGCTGAGCACGAATCCGCCGGTGAGGCTCAGCACTAGGAATGCAAGCAAGGCAATTCCAAGCGCTTCCAGAAAAGCTCGCTCGATCGCTTCAAGCGGCTCGAGATCGTCCCCCACGGCAAGGCGG
>Ga0068858_100007005_pt1 | contig 10952 bp, 8 predicted proteins | sample KBSSwiS12_FD_66589 | JGI IMG/M metagenome (GOLD analysis project Ga0068858, IMG submission 66589) | Switchgrass rhizosphere microbial communities from Kellogg Biological Station, Michigan, USA - KBS Switchgrass S1-2 | ecosystem: Host-associated > Plants > Roots > Rhizosphere > Soil ... | reverse complement strand
CCACCATGGCCGCGATCGTGAGCCGGCGCGCCCAGGCGCCGCGCATCTTCCCAACGAACGTCATGCTTCTACCTATCCCATCTGTCGTAAGCCGCACGGCCGAACCTGCGGCGTGCCCGTGTAGTCAACCACACCTCGGCGTGATTCCTCTCTTCAGCGCGTATCGCCCCTGGTCGCTCCTCAGCCGTTGAGGGTCGCGATCAGGTCTGGTTTCAGTGACGTCAATTGCTGCCCCCAGTACGGCCACGCGTGGTCTCCCGCGGGTGGAAATACGAAGGTGGCGTTGTTGCCGCCGGCCTTGGTGTATGCCTCCTGAAAGTCCTTGTTGCTCTTGATGGCCATCCCCTCGAGACTGCTGGCGTTGAACGCCTGGTTCGGGTCGGCCCCGTCGTCGGGCGCCGTGGAACCGCCTGGGGCACAGTAGATCCACAGCCTCGTGCCGTTGGCCACGATGCGCGAGACCTGTTGGATCGGGTCGTTGCGCTTCCATGCGGCATCCCACGGCGCGCCCCACATGTTGTCGACGTTGTAGCCGCCGGCGTCGAGCATCGCGACGCGGATCGCCTGCTGCATGACCAACGCCGACGGGTTGAGGAAGCCCGACAGCGACGCGGCATATCGGAACTGCGCCGGATGGTAGGCCGACAGGATGAGAGCCGCGCCGCCCGACATGGACAGGCCGACAACGCCGTTGCCCGTCATCGAGACGTGTTTGTTGGCGGCCAACCACAGCGGAAGCTCGTTGGTGAGAAACGTCTCCCATTTATAGGTGTAGGGCTGCTTGTTGAAGCTTGACGGCGAATACCAGTCGGTGTAGAAGCTCGACTGGCCGCCGACGGGCATCACGGTGGAGATGCCGGATTGGTAAAACCACTCGAACGCAGGGGTGTTGATGTCCCACCCGTTGTAGTCGTCCTGTGCGCGCATGCCGTCGAGGAGATAGACGGCCTTCGGCCCGCCCAGGCCCGACGTCGGCGCCACTGCGCCTCCGGGCTGGAACTGCACGTGCACGTTACGGCCCATCGACGTGGAGTACACGTCGAGGTATTCGACGGGCAGGCCCTCCCGCGAGAACGCATTGGCGCTCGGAGTACCACCGACAACGACCGCAAGCGCGGGAAGCGTCAACGTCACGGCCGCGATCGCCAGCAGGCGACGAAGCCGTTTTTGCACAGCGTTGACCACCGATGTCCGATGCATCTGCTGCTCGTACCGTCCGTTCAGATGTCCGCGCCGTATGAACGGCGGTCTCGAAATTGCTATCGCGCCAACATGGCTGCGGCGTTACCAAACTCCCAGAAAACCCCGCCAGCTAACAAATCGACAAGGGCTACGGCCCCGTTGCCGGCATGCCAGTGTACGGGGCGACTTTCGGCTCGGGCACATCGAGGCCACACCGGACCAGTTCATACAGCGGAACCCGATCAATTCGATAGCTGCTGAATTCCGGCGCATGCAGCAGGTTCGAGAAGAACCGCCGCAAATCCATTGGAGCACGCACGGCGTTCAACATGGATTCCGTCGCAGGGCATTTCAGCGCCACCTCGGCCTGCGCTATCCAATCCTGATTGAGGTAGGTCGGAATGTACGGTGGAATCTTCAGGAACGGACCCTCGGCAACCGCCCAATCCGGGAAGAGGTTCTTGTCGTGTCCGATCCGGCCGTCGGTCAGCCGCGCAGTGTGTCCCGCCAGCGGATTCACCAGCCCGATCTGATCGATCACCCGGACGTCCAACCCGACATTCATGCCCAGCATGCCGAGATTGGTGAAAAACACTGTGTGCGGGCCTCTGTAGGCCGCCCGGACGCCTGGCGGCATACCCGCAGGCGGCGGGAGGGCGGGCACCACGTCCCATTGGTCGTAGTTGCCCGACGGCAGCAGCAGCGCGCCGTCCGGTGTGTTGTTCAGCGCGACAAGCACGGCCCGCATGCGCGGATAGTCGAGGTAGTCGGCGGCAGTCAACGGATGCGGGTTGCCGGTGGCCTGCGAGTAGAACCGGCGTTCGTCGACGATGCCGGTGTACGTGACGCGGGTGGCGTCAGCACCCATGCCGGGCGAATTCGCCGCCCACAGCGACCAGACCGCGACGGCCAGCCACAGCACACCCGTCGCTCCGGCGAACAAATAGCCTGCGCCGCGGGGCATTTGGGCCCCATCGGGCAAGGTCATCGGAATCACTGCCACCGGTGCCACCAGGCAGAACAACGGCGCGAGCAGCACGCGGCCGTGCATGAAGTCGCCGCCCTGGCGGATCCAGTAGATGGCCTGCAGCAGCCCGCTGACGATCATGAAAATGACCACGGCGGAAGGACTTTGCACTCTGCGGATCAACCAGCTGTAGCCCAGCGGCGTGGCGCGGCGAATCCACCACGGCCTGCCACGGTTGACCAGCACCACGAGACCGAGCCCGACGAGCAGGATCGCGGGGGCCCACAGCAAGTAGGGTCGGTTGAAGTTGGCGAGGTACACAAAGCCTTGCGCCCATTTGGATCCCGACGCATCCTTGGCGAGCGCGGTGCTGGGGTAGAGCAGCCCGTAGTAGCCCATCCTGAAGATCTCGTAGCCGACGGGAAGCAGGCCGCCTACCGCGACGATCAACACGCGTCGCCGCCAGCCTCGGGCGGCGACGAGCATCATGATCAGAGCGAGCCCGCCGATGAGCGCCAGTTCGGGGCGCACCAGCACACTCAAACCTGCGATGAATGCCAGTGCAGCATCAAAGAATCGGCTGGTGACGTTGGCGGTGGGCAGCGGCGGCACAGCGGTGGCGAAGGGGGCCCTGCGTAGGGTCGGCGGTACGCCACGCCGCGGCGGGGGTGGCTGCTGCTGCGCGACGGGATAGGCGCGCAAGGCCTGTCCCCAGCAGACCATCATCCACCACAGCAGGCCCAAATAGGCCATGACCAAACTGTTTTCGAGACCCGAGGTGGCGAAGTCGCGCGCGGGCGGCACCGCGATGTAGACCAGCGCTCCCGCGGGCAGCAGCAACGCCCGTCGGCCCCGCAGTCCGGGCGCGTACAGCCGGCCTGCGCCCAGCATCAGCAGGGCTATCCCGGCCACGCTGAGCACCAGGGCCAACACGAGTGCCACATACTCAAGCCGCACGGGGCCGCCGATCCAGCCGCCGAGATAGATCAGATAGGTCCAGAACGTCGACGTGTTGGCCTCGACACGCTCGCCCACGTTGAAGACCGGACCGTTGCCTGCCAACAAGTTTCGCACCGTGCGCAGCACGATCAGCCCGTCGTCGGCGATCCAGCGGCGCTCCCAGGCGCCCCACCCGAACAGTGCGGCGACAGCCACCACGCCGGCCCAGAGGCTGACCCGAGCGGTCGCGTCATAGGGAAACGCCGGCCAGCGGGCCAGCCGGCCCGCGACCATAGAACTCACCCTGTCAACTGAAGAAGACGGCGGCACCAATGGTTCCGATCCACGCCACGGCGAGCAGCTGCAGGACGCGGTCCTTCAACGCGATCTCCTCCGGCTCGCCGGCTAGGCCGCCATCGACGTCGACTGCGTACCGAAGGATCGCGATCGTGAACGGAATGATCGTCACCGCGTACCAGGACGCGTAGTTGCCATCCCGCTCGAAGGCCCACAGCCCGTAACACAGCACAGTGGCCGTCGCCGACAGCGTCCACACGAAGCGGAGATAACTGGCCGTGTAACTCTCCAGCGACTTGCGGATCTTGGCACCCGTCCGCTCGGCCAACTGCAGTTCGGCGTAGCGCTTCCCGCCCACCATGAACAGCGAGCCGAAGGTCATCACCAACAGGAACCATTGCGACAGTGGAATACCCACTGCTGCGCCGCCGGCAATGGCGCGGATCAGATACGCCGAAGACACAATGCAGATGTCGAGCACGGCCTGATGTTTGAGCCCGAAGCAGTAGGCCATCTGCATGGCGATGTAGATGGCGATGACGACGATGAGATTCCGCGATGCCAGCGATGAAACAGCTAGCGCCGCTATGCCCAGTACCACTGCCAAGGCGTACGCAAGCCACACTGGCACGACGCCCGCCGCGATCGGCCGAAAACGTTTGGTCGGATGCTGGCGGTCTGCCTCGACATCGCGGACGTCGTTGACGAGATACACCGACGATGCGGCGAGCGAAAACGCGACGAAGGCAATCAAGGCCTTGATGGCGACCTGGTGATAGTCGAATTGGATGTCGCGACCGAACGCGGCCACCGGCGCGATCAACACAAGCAGGTTCTTCACCCACTGTCTGGGGCGGACGGCCTTGATCACGCCTGTGACGATGTTCTTGGGCGGGCCCTTCACAGGTGCCGGTTCTTTATTCGCCTGCATTGCGCTGTCAGCGCCGCTCTCACTCGAGATGCTCATGAGCCTCCTCCAACCCGGTCGGCGACGGCTCCGACCGTCTTCGCCACGACCGCCCCGACGGCGACGCCGGTCAGCACGTCGCTGGGGTAGTGCACGCCGAGCACCAAGCGGGACAACACCATCGGGGGAATCAACACCGCGGGTAAGGGCAGGCCGGTGATGCGTGCCAGCAGGATCGACGCTGCGGTGGTCGACGTCGCGTGTGCGGACGGGAAGCTCAGCCGGCTCGGCGTGGCGACGTTGACAACGACCGCAGGGTGATGCGGCCGTTCACGCTTGACCACCCGTTTGATCACCACCGCGGCCGCATGCGCGAGAAACGCTCCCAGGCCAGCGGCGAGCCACGCCCGCCGGCGCCGGGGTTGAAGCAGAGCACCCAACGCGGACACGACGACCCAGCCGATACTGTGTTCGCCGAAATGCGAAAGGGCACGCGCGCCTGCTAACACACCGGGTCGGTCCGCCAGGGCCGACTGCACGGCCACCAACGCGGCTTCCTCGCCCCGTAGGTCATCAGCCATTGGCCGGCGACGATTCCAGGAGCACCGCTTCCCATTTCTGCTTGCTCGACAGCACAGGCAGCGCCGCGCGGTAGACCTTGCGCATCTTGTTGAACTTGCGCGCGAGGAGCAATTGACGCCGCAGCGATTCGCGAAGCAGCGCAAACATTTTCGCACGATCGCGTTGCCGGTAGACGACGCCGCGGCCGTCAGCGGTGGTGACCGTCACTCCGTCGACCTTGCACAGCGAGAACCACCGCGCGTCCTGGGTCGCGACGTTGATCTGCGGACGTCGATGGTGTTCCGGGTCGTGCGGCCTGAGCTGGTGGATGATGCCGCGGATCAGCCGCAGTGAAATCGCCAGCGGGCTAGTGGGGATCTCCACCTTCTTGCGCCACCGCTTGTCCGACGGCGTCGGCAGCGCGGTAGCACTCGGCAGCACCACAGCGTCGGGGAACTCCTGACGCATCTTGCGCACCTCTGGTAGTGCAGACTCCAGGATCGAGAAGATGTGCTCGGGCCCGGCCAGGAAGTCGTCCATCGCCCTGTTCTGGATTGCGACAGTCGAATACTCAAGGCACAGTAGGTGTTTGAACGTCGCCTTCATATGACTGGCGATCAGGCCCGCGACGTTACCGTCCCAGTGCATGGCGGCGACAACCAATCTGTTGCGCAGGTGGAAGTACGCCTGCCAGTCGATCGCGTCATCCTTGTCGCTCCACGCCATATGCCAGATCGCCGCCCCGGGAAGCGTCACGGTCGGGTATCCGTGCTCACCGGCGCGCAGACCGTAGTCGGCGTCGTCCCACTTGATGAACAACGGCAGCGGCTGGCCTAGTTCCTCGGCGACCTGCCGCGGGATCATGCACATCCACCAGCCGTTGTAGTCGACGTCGATGCGGCGGTGCAGAAGCCTGCTCCGGGCTTCCTCTTCGTCGTTGAGCGGATATTTGGCGAAGTTGTGGTCGTATTCGGTGTTGACCGCGTTGGTCCACATGAAGTTCTCTTGGTCGACCATCTCGCCCATCACGTGCAGGTGCGACGGCTCCTGCAGATTGAGCATCTGACCGCCGACGAGCGTGGGCGTCTTGGCGAACCGGTTCATCGCCAGCGCCCGCAGCACCGAATCCGGCTCGATGCGGATGTCGTCGTCCATGAACAGGATCTGTTCGCAGTCGGTGTTTTTCAGCGCTTCGTACATCACCCTGCTGTAGCCGCCGGAGCCGCCGAGGTTTGGCTGATTGTGGAGTGACAGCCGGGTGCCCAGCGGGGCGGCGGCCGCCGCGTAGCCCGGGTGGTCAACCGCCTTCTTGGTGCCCTGGTCGGACACGATGACCGCGCCAATCGCCTCGTCCACCAACGGATCCGAGGTCAGTGCGGCGAGCGCGTTGACGCAGTCGGCGGGCCGGTTGAAGGTCGGGATGCCGACCGCCACGTTGGCCCGGCCCGGCGCGGGCACCGGAGCGTACCAACCGGCGCTGTGCACGGTGACCTTGGAATTGGTGGTGATGTCGAACCAGATCCAGCCGCCGTCCTCGAACGGGTCGAGGCCGATCTCGAACTCGACCACGGCGGGCTGGTCCGAGTCGCCGCTCGACACCGGGGCGCCACTCACGGTGATCCGTGCGCCTGTGGCCTTGGACCGGTAGACGTCGACGCGGGCGCTGCCCGTCAGCTCGACCCGCAACACCACCGACTCGAGCATCGACCACCGCCGCCAGTAGCTGGCGGGGAAGGCGTTGAAGTACGTCGCGAACGACACCTCGGACTCGGCACCGATCTCGAGCGTGGTGCGGGTCGGCGCGTGGGCGCGCCTGGCGTTGGTCTCCGATTCCTCTATATAGAGCTTGCGGACGTCCAACGGCTCGCCCGGCCGCGGCAGGATGACCCGCGCGAGAAGACTGACCGCCCTGGATTCCCCGGCGTCGAGCGCGCCGGACGGAATGTCACTCATGCGCTGCTACTTTCTATGCCATTTTCGGTCAGTGGCATACCGTCACGCAGGTGCGGCGCCAGTGTGTTGTCGTACATGTTCAGCGCGCTGGCGATGGCCATGTGCATGTCGAGGTACTGGTAGGTGCCCAACCGGCCGCCGAACAACACCTTCGATGATGCCGTCTCAGCCTTGGCACGCGCACGGTACACGCCCAGCAATGCCCGGTCGGCTTCGGTGTTGATCGGGTAGTAGGGCTCGTCGTCGTCTTCGGCGAACCGGGAGAACTCCCGCATGATCACCGTCTTATCGGTCGGGTACTCACGCTCCGGGTGGAAGTGCCTGAACTCATGGATGCGCGTGTAGGGCACGTCGGCGTCGTTGTAGTTCATCACCGGGGTGCCCTGGAAGTCTCCGGTGTCGAGCACCTCGACCTCGAAATCCAGTGTGCGCCAGCCCAGCCGGCCCTCGGCATAGTCGAAGTAGCGGTCCAGCGGCCCGGTGTAGACCACGGGTGCGTCGGGGCTTTCGGCACGCAACCCGTCGCAGACGTCGAACCAGTCCGTGTCAAGCCGCACCTCGATGCGCTCGTCGGCAGCCATGTTCTTCAGCCACGCGGTGTACCCGTTGACGGGCAGGCCTTCGTAGGTGTCGTTGAAGTAGCGGTTGTCGAAGGTGTAGCGCACCGGCAGCCGCGTGATGTTGGCCGCGGGCAGCTCCTTCGGGTCGGTCTGCCACTGCTTGGCGGTGTAGTGCTTGAGAAACGCCTCGTACAGCGGACGCCCGACCAGGCTGATCGCCTTCTCCTCGAAATTCTGCGCGTCGGCGGTCTCGATCTCCGCGGCTTGCTGGGCGATCAGCTGACGCGCCTCATCCGGGGTGAAGTACTTGCCGAAGAACTGCGACACCAGGCCGAGGCCCATCGGGAACTGATAGGCCTGCCCGTTGTGCATCGCGAACACGCGGTGCTGGTAGCCGGTGAAGTCGGTGAACTGGCGGACGTAGTCCCACACCCGCTGATTGGACGTGTGGAACAGGTGCGCGCCGTACTTATGCACCTCGATACCGGTGCGCGGCTCGGGCTCGGAGTACGCGTTGCCGCCGATGTGCGGGCGCCGGTCGACGACGAGAACACGCTTGTCCAGCTGAGTTGCCACGCGCTCGGCGATTGTCAGACCGAAGAATCCGGAACCGACGACAAAGAGATCAAAACGAGCGGTCATCGGCAGCAAGGGTATCCGACCGCGACGGCCCTCCCCGACTTGACCGATCGCGGGTCGCAATGCTTCTGCCCTCCGGATGACAAGGTTGAAGGTTGCGATCGGCTCACAATTCCGTATCGCCACTTCTACCCCAACAGTCACACCAGTACCGTCGATCACGTCGGCACAGATGGGCTCCGCCCGATCGAGTCCGCAGCCGCTGACAGCTACCAGACGTAGTCCATATATTGAGGAGACTTCCGTGCCGAACCGACGTCGACGCAGGCTTTCCACAGCCATGAGCGCGGTCGCCGCCCTGGCAGTCGCGAGTCCAGCAGCAGTAGTCGCCATGTCCGACTTGTCCGAGAGCATTAAGCCACCGACGCAGCACCGCCAGTTCGTCCAGGCCGCCATGATCACCGACCTCCCCAACGAGCTGATGTCGGCCCTTTCACAGGGCCTGTCGCAATTCGGGATCAACCTGCCCCCGATGCCGACGAGCCTGCTGACTGGCTCGGGCTCGTCCATGCCGACGACGTTGACCTCGCCGGGGCTGGGTACAGCCCCGTTGACCACTCCGGGGTTGGGAATGTCGCCGCTGACCACACCGGGGCTGTCGCCCACCGCGGCCGCTCCGGCCCTGACCGACCCGGCGCTGAGCAACCCGGCGCTGAGCAACCCGGCGCTGACCAGCCCCACCGCGGCGACCGGCCTGACACCAGGTCTGGCCACACCAGGTCTGACCACACCGACTACGGGCGTCGATCCGGCCCTCGCATCGCCGATCTCCAGTGCGGCGGCACTGCCCGCCCCTGGCGAGGTACCGATCTCGGCACCCATCGGGTTGGATCCGGCAGCGGGGACGTACCCGATCCTCGGGGATCCGTCGCTGGCCATGGCCCCTGCCGCCACCAGCGGCAGCGGTGGTCTGCTCGGTGACCTGTCCAGCGCCGCTAACCAGCTCGGCGCGGGACAGGCGATCGACCTGCTCAAGGGCGTCTTGATGCCTGCGATCATGTCGGCCATCAAGCCCGCGGGTGCCCCGGCGGCGGATGCCGCCGCGGCGGCCACCGCAGCCGTCCCGGCAGCAGCCGCGGCGGTTCCCGGCATCTAGTCCTGCCGCTAAACGGCACCGCAGAAATGCCCGAAAGCTCTGCGGTGCCGTTGCAGGACGAATTGCCCGGCATTTAGTCCGGCGACTATCAAGCGGCGCGGAACGAGCCGCCGACGATGGCATTTAGTCGGTCCAACTACCGTGTCGGAACACTGGTAACAACTGACACATACGTAACATCGGTCCGTGCTGTGCCGTCGTCCCCCGCCATCGCTGTTGTTCACCGCGATTGCCGCGACGATCGTGGTGCTGCCGTGGGCGGTCGACGGCCTTTCGGGCGACGACAACCCCAAGCCGGTGAGCCAGGCGCCGCAATTCGCTCAGCAGTCGTTGACCGGGCTCGGCGGCGGTGAGACTCTCCGAGAGATTCACCAGGACACCCCGTTCTCGATGGTTGCGCTGACCGCCGAAGACCTGACAGGCACCTCCGCGAAGGTCCGGGCCAAGAAGTCCGACGGCTCGTGGGGGCCGTGGTACGAAGCCGAGACGTTGGAAGGTGTCGGCCCCGACTCCGGGGCTCCGCGCGGCACCGAGCCCCTATTCGTCGGCCGCACCACCACGGTGCAGATCTCGGTCACCCGCCCGCCGGGCGTCGCACCCACCGTGGCGGCGCCCAAGGCACCCGCCAAGCCGGGCCTGGGCTATGTGCCCGCCAATGTCGAGCAGCCCTTCGCACAGAACATCAACGCGGTGCTGATCAGCCCGCCGCAAGCGCCGGTGGACACCTTGCCGCTACCGTCCGCCGTCACTATGCCCGGCCAGCCACCCAACATCATCAGCCGCGCACAGTGGGGCGCCGACGAGGGGATGCGGTGCGGGAACACGGTGTACGACAACGGAATCCGGGCCGCGGTCGTACACCACACCGCGGGCAGCAATGACTACGAACCCCAGGATTCGGCAGGCATCGTCCGGTCGATCTACGAGTACCACACCCGCGAATTGGGCTGGTGCGACATCGCCTACAACGCGCTGGTCGACAAGTACGGCCAGGTCTTCGAGGGTCGCGCAGGCGGCATGGACAAACCGGTCGAGGGGTCACACACCGGCGGCTTCAACCGCAACACCTGGGGCGTGGCGATGTTGGGCGACTTCGACGTCGTGCCCCCGACTCCGATCCAATTGAGGACGGTCGGCCGGCTCATCGGCTGGCGGCTGGGGCTTGATCACGTCGATCCGCGGGGGACCGTGGTATTGCCATCTTCGGGTGGGTCTTTCACCAAGTTCCCGACCGGTGCGACGCCGACGCTTCCGACGATCTTCACTCACCGCGACGTCGGGAACACCGACTGTCCGGGCAATGCGGCGTACGCGCTGATGGACCGGATCCGAGACATCGCGGCGCGATTCAACCAGCCGCCTGGGCCCGAGGAACTGGCGGAATCACTGCGCGGCGGAGCCATTTTCGCCCGATGGGATTCGATGGGCGGGATGAACAGCCTGCTCGGTGCGCCCACGTCGCCGGAGGCATCGGGCGAGGGTTCGGTGCGATACGTCACGTTCAACAAGGGTGCGGTGTACTGGTCGCCGCAGAGCGGCGCCGAGCCCGTCACCGGTGCGATCTACAAGGCGTGGGGGTCGCTGGGCTTCGAGCGCGGCGCGCTCGGCCTGCCCACCAGCGCCGAGATCCAGGAGCCGCAGTGGATCGTGCAGAACTTCCAGCACGGCACGTTGAACTTCGACCGCGAGAAGGGCACGGTGACGCGCGTCATCGACGGCGTGCCGCTGGAGCTGCCACCACCGTCGAGCGAGGCGGAACCGATCCAGCTCGAGCGGTTCACACCGCCCATCAACCCCGCCTAGGGCTCACGAAACCCAGCTAGACCCACCAGCGTTCGAGAACGCGCGCGA
>Ga0068858_100007004_pt1 | contig 10952 bp, 7 predicted proteins | sample KBSSwiS12_FD_66589 | JGI IMG/M metagenome (GOLD analysis project Ga0068858, IMG submission 66589) | Switchgrass rhizosphere microbial communities from Kellogg Biological Station, Michigan, USA - KBS Switchgrass S1-2 | ecosystem: Host-associated > Plants > Roots > Rhizosphere > Soil ... | reverse complement strand
TCCTGCGAGGTATTCACCGTAGAGCGCATTCCGCTCGTTGCGCAGTCGATCGATCTCGGCGGGAGCAATGCCGTGTTCCTCCGCCAGATGCCAAGCCCCTCTTCCCTGGACGAGGAAGAGCTCGATGTACTCCTTCCGGGTCAGGCGGATGCCGACGGACGCGAGAACGTGCTGGGTGGCCTGAAAGTACAGGTGCTCGGTATCGACCAGCACCCCGTCGTTGTCCCAGAAGATGGCCTTGATCATCTGTTCGCGGCTGGCCGTCTCGCTTACCGGGCCGGGGCCGGTCTGGTGGCGGGCTTGGCGAACCTGGAATCTTCGATCGGCGCGTTGTCCTGGACCTTGGTCACGCGCAGCGTCGCCTCCGGCGCCAGCTCGGTGCGCGGCGTCGCCGGATTCATGTGAATCACAAACGGAAACTTGACGCCGCTGCCGGTGTCCCGATAGTCGTCGAAGTCGGTCTGGAACGGGCTGTTGCCGGCCGGCGTCGGCAGAACGGTGACTTTTCGCAGCAGCAAACCCGATTGCGTGTCGAAGTACAGCGACTCGCTGGCGTCTCCCTGCGGCACCCCGACAACCACGTAGGCGTCGTGATCGTTCACCTTCTCGATGCCCTTGACGGTGATCTGCGCGTATTGCTGCTTCAGCGTAAGAGGCTCGTAGAAATCTGCGGTCCGCTTCGCACGGCGAGTGTCCAGGGTGACGGCGTCACTCACTCGACCCGCCTGATCCTGCGCCCATGCTGTCGTGCCGTCGAACCCCTGGGCGATCGCATAGGTCGGCGTCCGGTAGATGGTGACGTTGACCCCCGGCGCCTTCTGGTAGCGCTCGACCATCGCCGGCATCGGCACGGTCCCACCGGGGCCCGTCGGAATGTACTGTGTTCCGGTAATCACCCGACTCGTCACTTTCCGAATCGCCGGCTCGCCCCCGAGCGCTTGAACGTATCTGGTCAGGATCTGATCCACGGTCGGCAGGACGGGCTTGACCGGTTCTTTCGGTTCGAGCACCGGGAACACCGGCATGTCGGCAGGCACCGGACGTCCGTTGTGGCAGGTGTAGCAGGTCACCACCTGCCGCCCGCCGAATTCCCTCTTGTTGAGATCCATCACCATCGCGATCATCGCGGTCGCCACCGCCTTGGGCGGCTTGACGTCTTTCTCCCACTCGCGCTCGATGTGGCAGTACAGACAATCTACGCCGAGGGCCCCCTTGATCAGGTGCATCGACTGATTCACCTGATTGGCAGGGGTTCCCTTGAGCGCCTTGATGTTCTTGTAGACCTGCTCGGCTGTCCGGTCGTCTGGCGAGGGCGCCGCGCCTTGCGCAGAGGCAGTCAACGTCGCGGTGAACACCATGGCGATGACCGCCGCACCCGTGCGCACGCAAATCAGAAGACGATGCATGGGCGATCTCCCGTTATCTCGAATCATGGGCGTTTCTTCACGGCGAAGCAGTCTGCCAGTGAGGCGATTGGCTCTTTGGTAAAAGTCAGCCACGAAAGCCAAGGCCCGAATTTAATGGTTTGGCTTCGTGTCTTCGTGGCAAACGTTCCTCTCGCGCCGCTATCGACGCTCGGACGGAATCCGCACGATCTTCGGCTGCGCCGCATTGATGGAGTCGTACACGATCCTGCCTCCCACCATGGTCATCGTCGGCTTGATGTCCTTGATCTGGTCCGCCGGAATCGTGAGGTAGTCGCGGTCCAGCACAAGAAGGTCCGCCAGTTTGCCCGGCTGGATCGCGCCCAGGTCGTCCTCGTGGAACACCAGGAACGCATTCTTACGGGTGTGCGCGATCAACGCGTCCTCGCGGCTGATCGTCTGTTTGATGACCTTCAGGCCGCCCGGCATCTTGCCTGTCACGGCAAAAGCCAGCGTCGTAAAAGGCAGATACTGATTGGCGGCGGTGGCATCGGTCCCGAATCCCCACATGATGCCGCTCGCTTGAATCGTGGCCAGCGCCGGCATGTCGTAGGCGCCGTCTCCGAACCCTTCGTGCATGATCCCGCCATTGATGACCGCCCACGGATGCACGGCCGCATACATGCCGAGCTTCTTCATGCGCTCGAGCTGCGGCGCATTGATCTGGTTCACGTGGGCCAGCGTCCAGCGCAGGTTCCTGATGGAATGTTCTTTATTGACCGCCTCGATCTGATCGAGGAACGCGTCAATCGTGTCGTGCAGCTCCGCGTGCACGTGCAAGGGCAGGCCGGCCTTGGCAATCGCCATGGCCATGCGCCGCCACTGCTCGAGCTGATCGGGTCGTGGGTTCGACTTGAGGGCAAACATCGGGTCGTGCAGCGGCTGATAGACGCTTTCCCCGAAGAAGACGTTGTCGATGTAGTCGTCGCCCTGAAAGAGCTTCATCTGGGCGATTTGCTGAATGGACCGGTCCGCCTGCTCCGGAGTGCTGGCCGCGGCGCCGCCGATGCAGAAGGTACGGACATTCAGATGACCCTGCGCCTTCCATTTCTGAAAAATTTCCAGGACATCGGCATTGCAGCCGGCGACGCCGAACGAAGTGAGACCCGCTCGATTCATGTCGGCGACCAACGCGGCACTGCTGGCCTCGAGCTCGTTGGCCTCGACCTTGGGAAGGCGGGCTGCCACGGGACGTGTGGCGGCGATATCGCCCTTGATTATGCCAGTCGGCTTTCCGGCCGCGTCGCGCATGATCGACCCCTTGACGAAGTCGGTCGGGTCGGGAACGTTCTCTTCAATTCCAAACGCCTTCAGCCCGCGGCTGTTGAGAAACACCTGGTAGTAAGACTCTTGCAGCGCGACGGGATTATTCGGCGCGATCTGATCCAGCTCATCGCGCGTGAAGGGCTTGGGATCGTCAGCGAACTGCTGATGCGCCCAGCCGCCGATATTGAAGACCCATTCCCCAGGACCCAGAGCCTTCGCCCGGGCCTGTATCAGCTCGATCGCTTTCTTGCGCGACTCCACCCCGTCGAAACGAAGCTCCTTGACCCAGGTCGTGCCGGCACGGAGGAGGTGCATGTGGTTGTCGATCAGCCCCGGAATGACGGCCTTTCCCATCAAGTCGACCCGTCTGGTGCTCGCCCCCGCCAAACGCGCGATCTCCTGATTGGTGCCAACCGCGACGATGCGGTCGCCCCGGATGGCGACGGCCTGAGCGATCGTGAAGCGCTCGTCGACCGTGATGATCTTCCCGTTCGACAGGATCAGATCCGCTTGCCGCGCCGAAGCCTCCGGCGAAGGCGGTGGCTGTTGCGCACGCAGCATCGCGCCCACGGCCCCCACCGCCAGCAGTGCACCGACGATCACCGTGCGTTTCATAGGATGTTCCTTCCTGGTCCGCCCGAAAAACCTGCCGGGCTACAGGCTCCGGGCTTCAGGCTCCCGGAAAATCTCTCGGAAAGGCTCTTCCCGAAGCCCGTAGTCTGGAGTCTGAAGCCGATTCTTTCACATACCCTTCAGCCGGATCTCCATTACGCGTGATCCAGAATGATCTTCATCCGTTGGGCGCTGTCCGAGCCCAGCATCCCAATCGCCGGTTTCAGTTCATCGAGAGGCATGATGTCACTGATCAGCGGTTCGAGACGGACCTTTCCGCGTTCGACCAGCGCGAGAGCCCCCGGATAGTCTTCGCTCTTCGCGACGCGGGCGCTGATGAGGGCGAGTTCCTTGAAATACAGATCGTAGAAGGGCAAGGCGCCCTCTTTTGCGGTGATGATGCCGAACAGCAGGATCCGGCCGCCCGAACGGACCATGGCCACCGAGGCGGCAACCGAGGGCACCACCCCGGTCGTCTCGATGATCACGTCCGCGCCGCGGCCCTCGGTCGCGTCCCGCACCCTCTCGATCGCGCCTTCGCCTCCCGGAATGGTCAAATCCGCGCCGAGCGTTTCGGCCAAGGCTCGCTTCTCCGCGCTGCGCGTCACGCCGATCACCGGGCTGGCCCCCCGCGCCTTGGCCAGTTGCACGTGCAACTGACCGGTCACGCCCAGGCCGAAGACGACGACCGATTCCCCTGGAAAGATCTGGACCTGCCGTTGCGCGTGCAGGCAGGTCGTCAGCACTTGCAGGAGTGGCGCGGTACGGCTGTCGATCGCATCGGGCAGGCGGAACACATGGCTTGCCGGAGCGGCAACATATTCAGCAAAACCGCCGTTCGTGTCGCGGCCGATCAGCATCCCGTGAGGGCACAGGTGGGTTTGTCCGATCCGGCAGTGGAAACAGGCGCCGCAGTACAGCTCCGGATCGACGATGACGCGATCTCCGTTTCCGATCCCGGATTCGCCGCTGTCCTGTATGTCCACGACTTCGCCGGCCATCTCGTGGCCCATCACGAGGGGGTAGCGCACCGGAATCGCGCCGTTGTAGATCTTGTAGTCGGTTCCACAAATGCCGCTGTGGGTCACACGCACGAGCACCTGACCCGGCGCGAGCCGCGGCTGCGCGACATCGCCTTGTGCCAGGTCCAACGGCGCCCGGAGGACCATCGCTTTCATGGGTTCTGAAAATACCTCACCCGCCTCCGGTTGTCACGCAAACGTACTCCTCGGTCACAGCGTTTACCGGGCGGCACCTGCTTCTGACGGGCACGTCACCGTGCGCGTCGCACCCCGTTCCCGACGCCATTCCGGCGACATCAGGTGAACGTCCACGCGGTGCAAGAGCCCGCTGCCGCGCACGCTACGGTGACGGAGGCGTCGTCGGATAGAGATTCGTTGGCGTCGCGTTGAGGAAATCTCGAGGCTCGAGCTCGAAGCTCAGAAACTCGTATGGAAGCGTGATCGTTTCTTCGCCGCTCTGGCGCGTCTCATGATGGTGCCGGAGACAGACCCACACGACCACGTCCGCGCCGTCGATGTTGGCACCACCTCCATGCAGGTAGGCGCTTCCGAGCACCGAGTCGTTCGTTCCCACTGCAGCGCCGTCCTGTGATGGGTCGTATTTGAGTGCCCAGATGTCGGCCGTCGAATACGTGCCGTCCGGTCCCATGTCGCAGCCTGGAATGATCTCGTACGAACGCAGCATGCCGTTCGGCTTCGGCGTCTTGTGCACGACGCGCCATTTCGTGGCCCTGGCTCGATCCGCGGTGCGCTTTCCTTCGAGGGTGCACGTCGTCCAACCGTCGCTCGACAGGTTGTTGTTGGGATGAGCAAATTCCTGCACCGCGTTGTTCGGGGCGCCTGTCAGATCGATATCGAGACGGAAGTAGAAGTTGTGAACGTGATTCGAGCCCGCCGGCGAATTGGTCCAGAGATGACCGCCGAGGCCGACCGATGGCTGAATCGAGCCGTCGGCCCGGAACTCCCACCGATGGATGTACTGATAGTTGGCGCACTGCAGCTTGGCCCAGATGACCAATGTCGCAGGCTCGAGAAACGTGGCCGGGTTTTGCTCGATGACGACCGCGCCGCCGGGGTTTGCGATCGGGTCCCATTGGTTGTCATTGGTTGCTGTCGGCGTTCCCGGTCCCTGACGGTCGTTGGCAGAAGTCGGCAGCACGGGAGTGAACGGCGCCCCCTGGTTATTGAGGCCGTCCTTGAACACCGGGTTGCCCCCGTGGTACGGAACGATGACGAACGGCGCCGTGGCTTTGAACAAGACGCGCGTGTTCCGGAAGTTGGCGAACGAGATGACCAGACCGCCGCCCCACCCGGTCGGAATCGACCAGCTGAGCGACCAGTCGGCGAAACTCACGCTGCCAGGCATGATTCCTCCAAGTCCGCCGGCGGGCCTAAGGTGAATGTCGCGAATGCAGCACTTCGGGCAGGCGTTCGTCGGGTACGATCTCGCGCGCGCTGAGATCGACCGTGACGGCCGCCACCGCGCCGCGTTCCAGCGCGACGTAGAGCGTGCATCCGCGATGACCGTGCCGCCTCGGCTCGGCGTCGAACGCATAGCTCGGTGTCGGAAACGCGACCACCTTCGAATCCGGGCGGGTGAAGGCCTGAGCGTACTCCGATCCCCGAGCGACGAGTTCGAGCGCCTCGACGCGCTCCTCGTCGGTGATCGGCGGCGCCCCGAAGCTCTCTCGCACCCCGACCACGCCGCCCGTCCGACCGTCGACGGTAACCATCAGCAACGCGTCGCGGTCGTAATCGTAGACAGCGACGTCGCCGACGTGGACGGGCTCGCCTTTCGCATCCTTCTCTGCCCGGTAATCGACGGCAAGCACGCGGTGGCGGACGCCCTTCAGGCGTTTTCGAACACGGTCGTCCGCCAGCGCGATTCGGGTGACTTTCGCCTTCAACCGCGCGACAAGCTGGGTGAACTGGGGCAGTGATTCGGGCTGCGATCCCGCGAGCCGCAGTGCCTCATCGATTTCGCGCGCGCTCAACAGAGGACGCATGTGTCTCTCAAATCGGGTCGAATCCGCTTCGATGAACTCCCCGTTGCCGTACAGTCAATAACGTCCTCGCAACGACAACTGAACATCGCCGCATGGCCAGACGTTCGACTTCCGGTTACCCCGCGGCCGGCGCGTGTGCACCTGTTCCCTGGCCCGTTTGAGCGGAACGTTGTCGTTGCCGCGGCCGATCAGTTGTCGCACGCTCGCTTCAGCGGCGCTGATGGCTTCGTCGCTCACGCCTGCGTTCCGCTTTGCACTTTGAGCTTCGAACCCTCGAGCGCCTCGGGGTTCACGGCGTTGCGCGGCGGCCGCCCGCTGAGCACGGCGACGACTTCTTCCGCGGCTTTGCGCTGCAGTTCGAGGAGCGATTCTTCGGAGTAGAAACTGGTGTGCGGGGTGATGATCACGTTGTCGCGGCCGACGAGCGGCGAGCCGACCGGCGGCTCCTGGGGCATGACGTCCAGCGCCGCGCCGGCCAGTTGTCCGCTGTCCAACGCCTGCGCGAGCGCCGCTTCGTCGACGATCGGACCGCGTGCCGTGTTGATCAGGTAAGCGGCCGGCTTCATCTGACGAAACGCGTCGGCGTTGAACAGGCCCCGTGTCTCGGGCATGAGCGGCGTGTGGATGGACACGTAGTCGGACTGATTCAGCAACTGCTGAAACTCAACGCGCTCGACGCCTTCACGAGCGAAGACATCGGCCGGCACATACGGATCGAACGCGATCACGCGCAGGCCGAACGACTTCGCCTTCGGCGCCACAAGCTGCGGAATCCTGCCGAAGCCGACCAGGCCCAGCACGCTTCCGCGCAGGCGGTGAATCGGCACGACGGCCTTCATCTCCCAACGCCCGGCGTGCACGTGCCCGTTCGACAGCGGAATCTTGCGGGCCGCAGCCAGCAGCAACGCCAGCGCGTGGTCCGAGACCTCGTCGATGCAGTAATCGGGCACCTTGGTCACGACGATTCCCGCCTGCGTCGCGGCGGCGATGTCGACGTTGTCGACGCCGATGCCAAATCGCGAGATGATCCGGCAGCGAGGCATCTGCGCGATCATCTCCGCCGTGATCGTGGCGTAGGTCACCAGGAGCGCGTCGGCGGGAGCGGCGATTTGCAGAATCGCCTCGGGGGTGGCCTGCGGCGCCAGTTGCAATTGGGCGCCGATCGTCGAGAGCACCTCGCGTGCCGTGTCGAGGTTGGGAAACACCGAATCGGCGACGGCAACGAGGAGGGGCGGCATCGGGCGGGATTATATGAAAGTTCGAAGTTCAAAGTGAAAAGGGCAAAGTAAGTTCAAAGTCACTTCACTTTGAATTTTGCGTTTTGGACTTTGCACTTTTCCTGCGTGATTTCGGGATCGACGGGGCTGCCGCCGGCGAATCGTCCATCGGGAGCCGGAAGCGGCGGATGCCGTCGTAAGAGTGGAGCGCGCCCGCGACAGCGCCAGCAGTGGCCACGCACCCGATTTCTCCAACGCCTTTGGCTCCGTAGCCGCCGATTTCGTCCGGCACTTCGATCAGGATGACGTCGACCTCCGGCATGTGCTTGGCCCGCACGATGCCCATGTCGCGCAGCGCCAGTGAATCGGGCCGCCCGTTGGTCGACGTGAAATTCTCCGACAGCGCGTACCCGAGCCCCATGTGCACGCCGCCCTCCATCTGTTCGGCGCACAGCCTCGGGTTGATCGCGCGGCCGACGTCATTGGCGACGACGACGCGCTCGACGGTGCCGTCCTCGCCGAGGATGACGACCTGTGCCGCGTAGCTGAACGTGAGGTGGGTCGTGGGGTTGAGCACCGCTTCCGGCGTCCCGGGCCGGGTCGTGAAGTTGTAGACGCACTCGTCGTAGTACTCACGACCGACGAGCTCGTCGAGGCGGTGTTCCTTGAGGTCGGCGGCCAGTCTTCCTGCGGCCCGCTGCGCCGCCGCGCAGCTCAACGTCGTCGCCCGCGATGCCCACGTCTCACCGCACTTTTCGCCGAGGTCCTTGTCCCACTGAATGGACATGATCTCGGCGGGCAGACCGGTTTCCTCACAGACGGCCTGCACGGTGGCCGTGTACACGCCCTGCCCCATCTCCGTGTAGCCGTTGAGAATCTGCAGACCGGCGTCCCCGGGGCCATTCTCGACCACGCGGATCTTGATGTACCCACCTTCAATCGTGCCGTTGCCAAGGCCGGTGCTCTTGATGCCGCAGCCGATGCCCTTGTACGTCGCGCTCTTGTAAACGGTCTTGACGGCTTCGAGCGTCTCGCGGATACCTCGAACGCTCTCGCGCATGACCTGGCCGGTCCCGAATGCGTCACCAGGACTGAGAACGTTCCGATCGCGGATGTCCCAGCCGTCCACACCAACCCGTTCGGCGAGGATGTCCATCACGCCCTCCATCGCGAACTGAGCCTGGTTGCTGCCGAAACCGCGCATCGCGCCCGCGTTGGGATTGTTGGTGTACACGGCCTTGGCTTCGACGTCGACGTTGGGAATCCGGTAGACACCGGTCGAATGGCACGCGGCGCGGAGCGCGCACTTCGCGCTCGTCGTGTGGTAGCCGCCGGCGTCGGCCACGATGCGGGATCTCAATGCGAGCAGGCGCCCTTCCTTGTCGGCCCCGACCGTGAGTTTGACGCTCATCGCATGGCGTTTGACGTGGTGCTGAGTCGACTGCGCACGCGTGAGCACGGTCTTGACTGGCCGCTGCAGCAGGTGGGCCGCCATCGCCGTCTGCCCCTGAATCGACAGCTCCTCTTTCGCGCCGAACGCGCCGCCGCTCGCAGCCAGCATGATCTCGACGTCTTTCGGATCCAGCTTCAGGATCCTGGCGATTTGCGCGTGGTCGTAGACCGATCCCTGGCTCTCCGCGTGAACCTTGACACCGTTGCCCTGCGGCACCACCAGGCAGGCTTCCGGCTCGAGGAACGCGATGTCGATCGGCTGCGTTTCAAAAGTCGCCTCGATCACGTGCGCAGCGGTCGCGAGCGCGGCGTCCACGTCTCCGCGGGCAAACGCGGTGATGGGCTGGAGGACATTCGACGCTCGCGGCGCGAAGGTGTCGGCCGAATGCACGAGTGCGGCGTCCGGTTCCATCGCCCGGAACGGATCGGTGATCGGTTCGAGCACCTCGTAGTCGACCTTGACCCTGGCCGCGGCTTGGCGCGCATGGAACGGCGTATCGGCGACGACCATTGCGAGAAAGTCGGCGACGCAGCAGGTCAATTCCCCTTCGGCCACGAACACCGGCTGGTCCGGATCGTTCATACCGGTCCCCCGGTTTCCGGGGACGTCGGCCGCCGTGAACACTCGAACGACGCCGGGCATCGCCGCCGCTTCTTCGACGTGAATCTTCAGGATTCTCGCTCGCGGGTGCTCCGTCAGCACCATCGCTCCGTGCAGCATTCCCGGCACGCGCATGTCGCCGACAAACGGCGCCTCGCCCAGCGCCTGCGCCAATCCTCCATGACGCGGCACCGATCGGCCGATACCGCCGTGGCCGTTGCCGTTGCCCTCCCTGACGAAAGCGGGATTGCGGCTCAAGCCGAACTCTTCGCCGAAGAAGGAATGCCGTCGTGGTTCGGTGCTCGGAAGCCACCCGCCGTGCCGCGACGCATCCCCGGCGGTCTGGATCGCATCGATGATCCGGCCATAGCCGGTGCAGCGGCACAGATGACCGTCGAGGGCTTTCGCGACCGAGGGTCGGTCTTCCGCCCGGCCATGCTCCATCAGCGACGCAGCACGGACGAGGATGCCCGGGATGCAGAATCCGCATTGGACGCCGCCTTCGAGCACGAACGCCTCGCTCAACATGCGCCTCGTCGGGTCCGGCAGCCCCTCGACCGTGACAACCTCGTGGCCTGCCATCTGTTCCGGCTTCCGGAGGCAGGACAACGCCGGATGTCCGTCGACGAGGACGAGACAGCAGCCGCAGGTCCCTTCGGGAGCGCACCCGTCCTTGGTGGACATGACGCCGCATTCCTCGCGCAACACCTCGAGGAAATGCATCCCCGGCTCGTACGCCGCCTCGGTCGGTTTGCCGTTCAGTTTGAACTGAATGCTGGGCATCTTGCTCATGGGATCATAGCCCATGGGTGTATCATCCGGGGGTTCATGTCGCGAAGCTTCGCTTCGTGACCAGGCGGCCGCTTCGCGGCCGCAACTAAGACAGCTTCTACAGCCGATAAGAGTCTGTTTCCTCGTCGGCTTTCGAAGCTGTCTGGAGGCCATATGTCGCAACCCTGGAAAACAGACAAATGGTTCGTCAGCTCCTGGAATTACCTGCCAGAGGTGCTGAAGGACTACAGCTTTGCCCCGAAGATCAAGATTCACGACGTCACGCTGCGCGACGGCGAGCAGCAGACGGCCGTCGTCTTCCGCCGCGAGGAGAAAGTCGCGATCGCCCGGCAACTGGACGCGCTCGGCATCCACCGGATTGAGGCGGGCATGCCGGCGGTGTCGCCGCAGGACAAGGCCGCGATTCAGGACATCGCGGCGCTCGGACTGAACGCCGAAGTCTTTGCGTTCGCGCGGTGCATCCCCGACGAGATCAAGGTCGTCAAGGAGTGCGGCTGCAAAGGCGTGGTCGTCGAGATCCCGGTCAGCGATCACATGATCACGAACGCGTACGGCTGGTC
>Ga0068858_100007000_pt1 | contig 10956 bp, 22 predicted proteins | sample KBSSwiS12_FD_66589 | JGI IMG/M metagenome (GOLD analysis project Ga0068858, IMG submission 66589) | Switchgrass rhizosphere microbial communities from Kellogg Biological Station, Michigan, USA - KBS Switchgrass S1-2 | ecosystem: Host-associated > Plants > Roots > Rhizosphere > Soil ... | reverse complement strand
ACCCCGCTCCCCGCACCCCGCAGCCGTGCGCTGGCGCCCTTGCCCGGAACCCCGCCAGCCCCACCCGCGTTGACGGGCCGGACCGGCACGCCGGTCCGCACCGGGAGAGAAGGAGATCCTCCAATGAGCAAGCCCGCCGCCCTGTCCGCAGTCCTCGCGCTGGGCCTCGCCCTGCCGGTCGCGAGTGTCGCCATCACCGCCGCCGATGCCGCCCCCGCCAAGGCCACCGGCGTCAAGCTCACCGCTTCACTGACCGGCCCCGCCGAAATTCCTGGGCCGGGCGATGCCGATGGCACCGGCACCTTCACCGGCCGTCTCAATGTCGGGCAGGGGAAGCTGTGCTACACGCTCACCAGCGCCAATCTCGCAACGCTCACCATGGCGCACATCCACGTCGGCGAGGCAGGCAAGTCCGGTCCGCCGGTCGTCACCTTGGCGGCCAACGCGCCCACCGAGACCTGCATGGACGTGCCGAAGGACGTGGCGCAGAAGATCGTCGCCGGAACCGCTGGTTACTACGTCAACATCCATACCAGCGATCACCCGGCAGGGGCGATCCGCGGGCAGTTGACCAAGGGCTGAGCCAAGCACTGCAACGCCACGCGCGCGGCCGCTCCGGCGGCAGCGCGCGTCGTTGCCCTGTGCGGGCGCGAGGTGCACGGCAACAGGTCTGTTCGGGAGAGTGGTTTGGTGACCCCTACGGGAATCGAACCCGTGTTTCAGCCGTGAGAGGGCCAAAAGCAGGCCTTTCACGCACATTCACGCACGGAACGGATGAAAAACATCGGCGGAAATGCGTGCCCCATTGTCCGTGGGCGTGCTGGCGCGTATATTACCGACGCGTTACCGAAGGTGTGTCATGGCTAGAACTGTTCGCGATCATCGGCTCGAAACCCGCGCAGCGCGCGCACGGCTGACTGCGCGGCCTGAGCCCTATTGGACCTTGCTGAACGAAGGGTTCCATCTCGGATATTACCGAGGGAAACAGTCGGTAAAATGGGTGGCGCGCCATCGGCCGCCGGGCAGGGCTGGGGGCTACAACAAGAGCACACTCGGCGAGGCGGACGACACGGCTGATGCAGACGGCGTGCGGGTGCTCGACTTTCGCCAAGCGCAGGACAAGGCGCGGGAATGGCTGCGGGCTGTAGAAGGCGGCGTGCAGGTGAAAGCGTCCTACACGGTGGGCGATGCCCTCGACGACTACCTGAAGGCCTTCAAGAAAAAGGACCGCGCAAACACCGAACGGCGGATCGAGCAGTTCATTCGCCCTGCACTTGGTGACGTGCGACTGTCGCGCCTGACCGCCGCGCAGGTTCGTGGCTTCCTGAACGACCGCGCTAGCACTCCAGCGCGGATCAGGACTCGCCGAGGGCAGGAGCAGCGGCTCAAACCTTTAGACAGCGCCGAAGCGCGCCGGGCCCGTATGGCGACCGCGAACCGCGACCTTACCGTGTTGAAGGCAGCGCTGAACCTCGCGTTCAACGATGGCCGGATCGCCAGCGACCACGCTTGGAAAACGGTGAAGCCGTTCAAGGACGTGGACGGCGTGCGGCTCCGTTATCTAACGGACGACGAGGCGCGGCGGCTGGTCAATGCCTGCCTTCCTGACTTCCGCCCGATCGTCCAGGCCAGCCTCCTGACGGGCGGTCGGTGGGGTGAGCTTCGTTCGGTTCTCGTCAGTGACGTGGACTTTCGCGCTGGTACGGTCCGGCTCCGGGAGACAAAGGCCGGAAAGGCCCGCATGTGCTACCTCGAAGGTGAGGGGCTCTCGTTATTCACGCGACACACGGCTGGCAAGGCTGGCGATCAGGTGGTCTTTCCTGCGCCGAACGGGAAACGCTGGACGGACGCCACACAAATCCGGCGGATGGTCGATGCATGCACCGCCGGCAAGGTTGCGCCTGCCGCTTCGTTCCATGACCTGCGGCGGACCTTTGGTGCGCGGCTCGCCCTTGCCGGGGTGCCCATGGCAGTGATCGCCCAGGCGCTGGGTCACCGTGATGAGCGAATTACCCGCAAGCACTACGCACACCTATCGCCATCGTATGTTGCCGACACGGTTCGCCAGCACGCCGCCGGGATGGGGATTGTCGACGCCTCGAACATTTTGCGTGCCGTATCGTGATTGTCCGGCGACGACGCGTCCGTGACAGGCTGGTCGTCGGCGTGCAACAGACCGCAGGATTTTCGGCTGACGACTGGTGCTCAGATCTGCTGGGGCCCCTTGAGGCTTTCCCGTCCGATCCGGCGAAAGACTGGCGCCGGTCTCGCGACAGGTTGCGGCGCCTGATCGCAAAATTGAGATCGGCAATTGTTGGTCTCCCCGGCGCAACTGGGGCCGCAGTCAATCAGCTTACGATCCTCGAACTTGCGCTTGCGTCGCTAAACACGGGCGAGGTCCATCCGCTACTGACGCCTCTCCCAGCGATGAACAAGCTCCCCGACAGCGCAGCGGCTGATCAATTCCGGCGCGTTGTTCTTCAGTGCACAGAGCATATGATCGCTTCTGGAATGGGCAGGCCGAAGGCGTTCAAACATGTGGCGGATGAAATTACCGCGCGGGGGCAGGGCGCACTGAAGGGGGGCGGGGCGTCGTTCTCCGCGGACACGGTGAAGCGATGGTTCCAAGCTGCCAGATCAAGCGATGGGAGTCCTCCCGAGAACCTTGGCGACGCTGAGTGGCTCGATCGGCATGCCCTGAATTACCTAGGGGCCCCTTTGGAGACCGCGAAGGCGAACGTCCGATCATGGCTCGATGATCCGCGCGTGCGGGCGGTGTTCCCAAAAGTGCGTAAAGGTGGGGTTCTGACGCACCGGGCGTGACCGGACTGTGACCTCCGTCAACGACGACGGAGAAAAGCCGATGCGTGATAAGAAAACCGATCTGCCAGACGATAAGCTGGCGTTCCACATCAGTGATGCGGTGCTGGCTGGTGCTGGCTCGAAGTCTGAAATCTATGAAGCGCTGCGTCGCGGCGATCTGAAGGCGAAGAAGCGCGGTCGCCGCACCGTGATCCTCCGGGATGACCTTGCCGCCTACCTAAAGTCGCTGCCGGACTACATGTCCGCGAGGACCGCATAATGGCGGCTCCGGCGGCATTCGGCGCCGCAAAAAGCCGAAACCGCTGCCCCTCCGGGAAAGAGCAGCGGTCCGAAATGCCTTGGGCGGGCACGTTTCGGATTATCACCCTGCACCTTGGTGAGCAACTGTTCGCGACTGCGCCTCTTTCGATGGAGGCTGGCCATGGACGGTGAACCCATCTCGAACCAGCGCCGGACTGAACTGTCGCTGGCGCTCCTCATCGCCAACGACCGTCTGAGTCGGCGCGCAGGCAGCTTTCTGGGTCAGTTGATCGTCGATCCCACGCCGATGACCGAAGCCCAAGAGCGGTGGTTTTTGCAGTTGGTCGATAAGGCCGGCCTCCGGATCGAAGGAGGCACCGATGACCTCTGACTATCCCAACAGCCCATGGGCTAAGCGCGGCTCGCCCGAAACCGCCTTTGAAGCGGCCGAGAGCGTGGCTGATGCCGCCAAGACGCGCGAGGCCAAGGCCCTCGTCCTGATCCGGGCTAACGGCGCGCGCGGCTGCACCGCCGACGAGGTCGCTGAAACACTCGGTTGGGAGCGGTATTCGTCGCGCCCGCGCCTCTCGACCATGAAGGCCCGGGGCGAGATTGTGGACAGTGGATTGCGCCGCAAGGGTGCGTCTGGCCGCAATCAGCGCGTCTGTGTTGTCCCCGAGTATGGTCCGCCACAGCCGGAGAGTGATCAGGGCGTTTTCTGGGCAGCCGCTGAAGGGGGTGCGGCATGAGCCGGCGCTGGAGTCTGTGGCCGGACCATATCCCCGAGGTCGTGGCATTTCCCCTCAGCCCTCTCCGGTTCTGGGAGGTCCGCCCCGTGGCGGGCAAGCCCGGGCAGTTCGTCGGCCGCCTCGCTGGTCCACTTCTCGACGAGTGGGAAGATGACTTCGCGTTTACCGCGACGGAGGTTGGGACCTTAGCACTGGTGATGGATGCGCTGAAGGATCGTCGATACCGGCAAGGTCTCCCGATCGTGACGCGCCAGACAGCCCCTAAATCGAAGGGAGGCGCGCATGATGTCGCTTCCTGAAATGTGGGCGCTCCCCTTGCGGATGGGCTGGTCGGTGCTTCCGCTCCGGCCTCGGGATAAGCGCCCTGCCATCCCCACCTGGACCGAGTACCAGAGGCATTCACCCGATCCGGCCGAGGTCGAGCGGTGGGCAGCGAAAGAGTGCAACGTTGGTGTAGTAACTGGCGCGGTCTCTGGCCTGCTGGTGCTGGATCTGGACAACGCAGCTGCGGTCGCCGAGGCGGAGGCCAGGGGCATTCCCGCCACGGTGAAGGTCGCCACCGCCAAGGGATTGCACTGCTACTTCCGCCACCCCGGCGGACGTGTGAAGAACCGGGCCGGGCTGTTCACCGGAGCCGATATCAGGAGTGGCGGGTTCGTCGTCGCGCCGGGATCGATTCACCCGACTGGCGCTGTTTATTCGTGGATCGCGTCGCCAGACCACGTCGCAATTGCCGATGCACCCGAGTGGTTGCTTGGCGCCCTGAGCACTCGTGCACAGCATGCGCAGCAGGCGCCGCTGGAGCGCCCACCAGTCCGATCCGAGCCTCTGAGCGGGGATTGCACAGCGTATGGCCGTGCGGCCCTTGAGCGGGAAGCAGACGCTATCCGGCGGGCAGCCAATGGGCAGCAGGAAACCACGCTGAACGCCGCCAGCCTGAAACTCGGCGCCCTGGTTGCGGGCAAGGAACTGTCACGGGATTTCGCGAGGCGCGAGCTGGTGCGTGCCGGCATGTGCATGCCCAACCATAGCGTGGGGCAGATATGGACGCTCGATCTCATCGCCGCAAAGGTCGATCGCGCTCTCGCAGATGGTGCCGCATGCCCTCGCTCAGCCCCAGAAAGAAAGGGGGCGAGCCGTGGCTAACTCCGAACCAATACCTCTGATTTCGCCGGGCTGCCTAAGTCCCGAGCGCGGTCCAACTGAAGAGAGCCTTGCGCGCGAATGGGTGGCCATTCACGGCACCACATGGCGGTTCGATCACTCGGCCGGAAAGTGGTTCCATTGGGATGGGCAGCGCTGGGCGCGGGATGATTGCCGCCTGGTGGGCTATCTCATTGCCGAGCATCTGCGCGCGGCTGGTATGGCGACCAAGTCGCCAAGCATCGCAACCGCAAAGACCGTCCGCGGGGTGGAGACACTGGCCTCCGCCAACCCCCTCGTGGCGTTGACCAATGACCGTTGGAACAGTGACCCGTGGGTGCTTGGCACTCCAGCCGGAATCGTGGACCTGAGATCGGGGAAGATCAGATCGGCCGCCCCAGCCGCGCACATTACCAAGCTCGCTGCCGTCGCGCCCGGTGAAGGTCAACCTACGCTCTGGTTGCGCTTCCTCACGGAAGCCGTCGCGGGCGATGCTGAGATGATCGGATATCTGCGCCGCTGGTGCGGGTACTGCCTGACTGGGTCAACGCAGGAGCACGCGTTCGCCTTCATCCATGGTCCCGGCGGAAACGGCAAATCGGTGTTCCTGAACGTCGTGGCCGGCATTCTCGGTGAGTATGCTGCCACTGCGGCGATGGAGACGTTCACCGAGGCGCGCAATGATCGGCACTCCACCGAACTGGCGATGCTGTGCGGCGCGCGTCTGGTTACCGCCAGCGAGACCGAACAGGGCAAGGGATTTGCCGAGGCCCGCGTCAAGGCAATCACCGGCGGCGATCCGATCACGGCACGGTTCATGCGGCAGGACAATTTCACCTACGTTCCGCAATTCAAGTTGATGATCGCGGGCAATCACGCGCCCTCGCTGCGGAACGTCGATGAGGCGATGCGGCGCCGACTCAACATTCTTCCGTTCGTAGTCAAGCCGGCCAACCCCGATCGGGAACTTGAAGCCAAGCTGCGGGCGGAGTGGCCACAGATCCTCGCGTGGATGATCGCCGGCTGCTTGGAGTGGCAGGCCAATGGGTTGAACAAACCGGACGCTGTCGCGGGTGCCACCGAGCGTTACTTCAGCGACCAGGACCTCTTCGGCCAGTGGATCGATGAGCAGTGCGAGCGTGGCGAGAGCAAGTGGGAACAGCCGACCCCGTTGTTCCGGTCGTGGTGTGAGTACGCCCGGGACGCCGGAGAGCACGCCGGGAACGTGAAAGACTTCAAAGCCACCCTGGAGCGGCGGGGCATTCACCGGGGCAAAACAGGCGGGCTCAAGGTCTATCGGGGCGTGTGCCTGCGGAGCGCAAGCCATGGATAATGGGGCCACTAGGGCCACGTGGGGCCCGTTTTTTCAAATGAGTGCTTCCCGCGCGCTTACGTCGATAATGGCTTTCAGGTGGCCCCACGTGGCCCCATGGCTCGAAAACGGCGGATTTCTGCGGTTTGGCGCGGCTGCCTTGGGGCCGGCACGTGGCCCCATCCGCCCCTTGGTTGGCGAAACGTGCGTCGCAGCGCTGCAAATGTACCTGCTCTGACGGAGAAAATGCATTGTCCGAGAAGCCGAAAACAAACCGTCGAAAAACGGATGGTCGGGGGCCAGACGGCACGTTCGCGCCGGGCAACAAGCTGGGCGGCCGAACGCCCGGGTCGCGGCACAAGACCACGTTGGCGGTCGAAGCCCTTCTAGAAGGCGAACACGAGAAGCTCACGCGCAAGGCGATCGATCTTGCGCTCACTGGTGACACTGTCGCCCTGCGGCTGTGCCTCGATCGGATCGCCCCGGCTCGGAAAGACTCGCCGGTCGCCTTTGAACTTCCTCCCATCGCGACCGCATCCGACGCCGTGACTGCCTCGTCAGCGCTCCTCGCTGCCGTCGCGGCTGGCGAGGTGACGCCGGATGAAGCCGGGCGCGTCATGGCGCTGCTCGCATCGCACCGGGCGCTGGTTGAAGCCGGAGACCTCGAACGCAGAATTGTGGCCCTGGAAGAGAAGGAGAAAATCAGATGACCGTGAGAATGAGCAGAAGGATCAGCATCCTGGAAGAACGCGACGGCGGGCGCGGCGTGGTGTCGGTGCTGCGCTACGAGGGCGAGAGCGAGGAACAAGCAATCGCTGCGCACATGGCGGCTGGTGGCGCCGATCCCGCGACAGCCGAGATCATCGTCATGATCAATCACCCCCGCGACCGTCCCGACCAGCCGGTCACGTCCGTGGTCACGAGGCGGGATGCAGCAGAATCCGACATTGCCCGCATCATTGCGGATCGGCGCCAGCGTGTGGCGCGGCTCAACGGAGATGAGAAATGAGCAGCAACAGCATGAACCGACGGGTGGATCGCCTTGAGGCAACAGTGTCGGACAGCACACCCAAGCGAGTGTTCCTGTGGTTTGCGGGGCAGTCATTGGCCGAGGCTTTGGCGTCGCAGCACCTGACGTTCGATGACCAGCCGCTCATGGCGATCCGGATCGAGGGTATTCATCCCGGCGAGCGGGAGCCGCGTTGGGACGCGATATTCGAACGGGACAAGGCTTTGCTCCAAAGCTCGTGCTCTAAGGCCGTGGCCCGCATCGCGGCTGGGCGTTGGGAGGAATGATGGCTTGCACGGCCCACTTCGATCGTTGGGGGGCAGATTACGATCGGGATGACCTGCATCCTGTGCTCGTGGCCGAACTGCTGCGGGATATAGAGATCGAACCAGGCGCACGCGTGGTCGACATGGGGACGGGAACCGGGCTGGTCGCGCTTTGGGCATCTCAGCAGGTCGGGCCCGGCGGTCACGTCGTCGGAGTTGATCTGTCGGAAGGCATGCTGCTGGAAGCCAAACGGAAGGCGGTCGCTGCAAATCTGACTAACCTGACGTTCATTCAGGCCGATGCTGAACGCGTCTCACTGCCGGCAGCGAGTTTCGACTTCGTGTTCTGTGCGTCGGCGCTGGTGCTGATGGACGACCCTGCCCGAGCACTGGCCAACTGGTATGCGCTCCTCAAGCCCGGAGGCATCATCGCGTTCGACACCCCTTCGACGCCTTTCGGGATCTCGGATCTGGTTGTCAGTGCAGCGGCTCGGAGCGGAGTCGAATTGTCGTATGCTGGAGTCGGCGACACACTCAAAAAATGTCTGATGCTCGCAGAGACCGTGAACTTGGAGCCAGTCAGTGCCCGCAAACATTTCGCGTCACAACGCTGGATCAGCGTGAGAGACGCTGTGGCGATGTACGATGACCGGCTGGATCATCCGGCATGGCAGAAGATCAAGGATGCGGACCGGTCCACTCGTGACCGCATCCGCGAGCACTTCATCGCACTAGTCAGATCGGTAGCCGCGGGCGGTCAAATCCTGGAGGAAATGGCGCTCAACGTCACAGTGGCGAGGATGCCCTTTTGAGCAAGACCACATCCTCGGGGGCGATGGCGATGGCGCATGCAGCCCCGCGCTGCTTGGCGCGGACACGTTCGGGCACGGCCTGCCAATTGCCGGCCATGAAGGGGAAGCGTCGCTGCAGGCTTCATGGGGGCCTGAACCCCGGGGCGCCGAAGGGTAACCGGAACGCGTGGAAGCACGGGCGGCGCTCGAAAGCCTTCCGGGACGCACTGGCTCAACTTCGAGCCACGGCGCTCGCGGCCGAGGAGCATCTGGCCACTATCGCCGCCGGCTTGGATCGATCCTGATTGAGGCTTAGCCCGCTTGTGGGCGCCTGTTGTTGCCCCACGTGAGAGGAGAGAGGCGTCAGAGGCCGACCAGCACGACGTCGGACACCAAGCGCCTTCGTGCCATCGTGGCATTGCTGATGCTCCACAGCCCATTGTCGGCGAGTATAAGCGAAAACAGGTGCACACCCCCAGTCGCAACGTCTGCCGCTGTACAGCCCATGTTCTCTACAAACCGAAGCACGCCGGCAGCGTCCCGGCTGTCCACGTCCTTAGGCGGGGTCCTATCGTCTTCCGGGGTAACGATGAAACGAAACATGAAGGCGCTCCTTACGCGGCGCGGGAGCACACGAATCTGCTGTCTCTCAGTCGCCAGCATGCCCATGAGAGCCGTCGATAGCGGCGATGTACACCCCGCCGGGACTGGTGACGAATCAATCTGCAATGTGGTTCACGAAGGCGCCTGGGCGGTTGTCCGCGGGCCTTCTGGGCTCGGTCCCACGCTGCGTGCGGCGATTATGGGGACGACGATCAGCAGCAGGCCGCGCAAGAACAGGCAACGTGTCGCCAGACATATGCTGCATTGCTCACTTCCCTGGCGGCACAAACGTCATCCCATCGTGCCTATTCCTGCCGAAGGGTGAACGCCGACACGTTCGCAGCAGACGACTATGCTGGCGAGGGCCTTCAGACTCGCATCGTAGTTGGGATCAGATAACATCGCTGCAGCGACTCCAAGGACATTACCATGCGCCCTTCACCGAAACCTGCGACCCGCCCACTGGCCGAAGTTGAAACCGATCTGCTGGCCGCAGAAAAGGCGTTTGAGGACGCCGTGAAGCGCATGAACGACGCCAAGCGAGACCTGGAGACGGCGCTAGACCGGATAAATCAGCACCAGGCCGAGCTTGATGAAGCTGTCGCTGCGCTTCGCGAACGCAGTCCGGCTGGGTCGCGGTGGAAAGCGATCTCCAAGGACGAACTTCAGTTGGGTTCTGACCAGGTCGCGAGCGAAGTTGGTGAACCCTTGTCCGCCAATATCCAGACCCTGAGCGAACAATTTGAGAGGCTACGGGCGATCACACGCGATTCCTCAGGCGGGGTGACTAGTGAACATGGTCAATCGTTCCGGACCGGCGCTGGCTAGATTGCCCGCGTTCGCCCTCGGGCGAACAGCGACGGAAGGTGCATGCGCAAGCACACCATCTCGCACGAAGTTAGAACGGTTAGCATGGAACCAACCACGATCACTGCCGTTACCACGAATCGCCCTCCATATTGAAGTTTCAGGCGTAACCGGATTGGGGCGAACGAGTCCCGATCGTATTTCGGACCTGTTCAGAAGTGGCACAGGGCGCGTGCGAAGCACTAAATCGATGGGAACTGAATTCAGATTTGCTCGTCAGTCAGGCGCTGCGCATCGATTGACAAGGTTGCGCTGATGAGGGCCCGATGTCGGATAGACGAGGTTCTGGACCGAATGCCTTGGCCCGCCAATGCGAAGAGACGATCGCGCGATTGGTGACGGAGCGAGATGCATTGCCTCGATCAGAACGCGCGGTGATCAACCAGCAGCTGCAAACGGCTCGATACATGCTCCGCTGGTGCAAATCACGGATTGGGTACGTGGCAGACTAGCGGCGGGCCCGCTCGACTTCAGGATCGAGTGCTCCGGCAATGATGAACGTGCCCTCACGGCCTAAGTCATCTAGCGGGTGACAGAACCCTTCCGCCATCCACAGGCCGTCGTCCCGGCGTACGGCAGCCCATTCGGTGACGATCTCGCCGTTCCGGTCTGCCGCGGCCTTGATCGCATTGCCCCCGAATGCCTCGGCAGTTTCGAAGTCCGGCCAAGGGCCGATCGGGATGCTCTGGCCCATGTCCATCTCCATCAATGCCGAGGACTCCTAACCTAGGATAAGAAAGGCCGTCCCGAAATGAACGTTGGTGCGGGCGCCACGAGAGACAAACCGCCTCTATAGGTCTTTCCTGCGCTTGAGCTTGCGGAGCAAGTAATTAGCAACCAGCCACGCCAGCAGTAACGTGGCCGCGGTCGACACTCCTACGATGGCATAATCCATAGCGTGACCTGCACACACGGAGGCTCGCACGATTTGACTGCCTCTCCACCTGCTGCCAGCGTGGTTGAGTCCCGCGGCGGCGGAGGTATACATCTCGAACTGTGGTCATGGGAGTCGGAATATGCTTACCGCCACCTGCCCATTTGGGCACCGAACGCTCGGCGCCGCTAGAGCATTGCTATGATAGCTGCTCCAATCAGCAGAACCACAACCAGTCCCACGAGTATTGGCAAGAGATCACGGGGCATGAGGTTGCCA
>Ga0068858_100006997_pt1 | contig 10958 bp, 9 predicted proteins | sample KBSSwiS12_FD_66589 | JGI IMG/M metagenome (GOLD analysis project Ga0068858, IMG submission 66589) | Switchgrass rhizosphere microbial communities from Kellogg Biological Station, Michigan, USA - KBS Switchgrass S1-2 | ecosystem: Host-associated > Plants > Roots > Rhizosphere > Soil ... | reverse complement strand
AGAAGATCGAGGCGGCCGGTGGGAAGATTCTCGTCGCGGAGCAGGAAGTGCCCGGCATGGGCTCGTTCGCCCTCTTCTCGGACCCGGACGGCCGCGTCATGGGCATCTGGAAGCAGACCGGCGCGCGCTGAGCGGGTCACGGCTTCCGGACTCTTCTTGGCTTTCGCTCCTGGGTAACATCGACAACCGCTGACACAAAGGTGGGCCCAATGAAACCACCCCTGCTTCCTGCGCCATTGGATCGTGTCCTGCTCCGCATTTCGCTGACGAGCATCTCTTGTCTCGTTCCATTCTTCTCGACGGAGATATCACTTGCGCAAACCGGATCTCGTGCGGCGCCAACCTATCTCGCCGAATGGGCGGCTCGCCGGGCGCAGGCGGTGAGCCCCAACGTGGCCCCAGTCCTCGCGCGGCCATCGGACATGAGCGTTACGGAAGGGCTCCAAGTCGAACAATCCGTGAACGCGACGGACGAGGATGGCCAGAGCCTCCACTTCTTCAAGCTCGATGGTCCCGAGTTCCTGTCGATCGCGACAGTGTCGTCTGGCCCGGGCGCAGCCACGGGTAGAATTCGCCTACACCCTTGGTTCATCGATGCGGGCTCGTACAACATGACTGTTGGCGTGAGCGATGGTATCGCTGGTACTTGGCAGAGGTTTGCAGTGAGCGTTGCAGATGTGCCGCGCGATCCGTCGACGACGTGGTCCGATATGGGATCCTCAACATTTCCGACGGAGTACGATCCCGGTGCCACGGAAATGACGGACCTCGACGGTGATGGGGTTAGTGATCTCGTCGTGGGACACGTCAACAGCCATGGCGTGTCGGTCTTCCTCGGTGAGGGAGGCACCGTGTTTCGCTTCATCGGGTTTCAAACTGTTCCAGACCTGAGTTCCATCGCCCTGGGCGATTTTACGGGAGATGCCCGACCGGACTTGGCGGTCTTTGCTGGCGGCGGTGTGTGGGTGGCGCCGGGGATGGGAGACGGTACGTTCGGTGAGGCCGTTCTTGTCCGTGCTGGAACGCAGCCGTACACGGGCGCCAGCGGAGACTTGAACGGAGATGGCATTGCCGACCTCGCGGTCTGTAACTCCGACGCCGGGACGGTGAGCGTTCTGCTAGCCGACGGGCACGGGCATTTCCTTGCACCTGTCGCGTACGTCGCCGGGTCCACGCCGATTGGCGTCGAATTGGAGGATCTGAATCGGGACGGAAGCCTGGACATCGCCACCGCGAATTACGGTGGCAGCAGCGTGTCGGTTCTCCTGGGCAATGGAGCCGGCCTGTTCTCCGAAGCTCGGCAGTATCCCGCGGCGCGAAACCCCTTTCGACTTGCGGTAGGGGACCTGAATGGTGATCGTTGGCCTGACATCGTGACCGCCGCAAGCGGGTATGATTCCGTGGCAGTGATGCTCGGCACGGGCCAGGGTGAATTCCAAGACCCCGCATGGACTCACATGGGGCGTCCGGGCTCGGCATTCGCGATCCGAGATTTCAACGCCGACGGACGTGCAGACGTTGCCTTTGCATGCGTGGGAGGAGTTCTCATTCTGCCGGGCAATGGCTCCGGGGGACTCGAGCCGGGATTCCTGACAGCCGCCGGCGTCGGAGGCAATCTAGGGGCCTCCGTCTATAGCACCGCGATCGACCTCAATGACGATGGAGCTACGGATCTGGTCCTTCCCGATCGATCTGCGAATCAAGTCGTGGTCGTTCTCAGCAATCCACCAGGGGGTAGTAGTGCTCTCGCCGCCCGAGCATTCTTGTCCAGTCCGCGTCCTATCCAGGTTGGCGGCAATGGACCTCCTCTTACGTGCGTCTCGGTGGAGCCCGTGGCGGGCGCTTATGACAATGCCGACGTGAATCTGTCGAGCTTCACAATGACCTCAGTCGGCACGGGAGAAGTTGACCTGATCCATGCCATTACGGGCGAGATCGGCGGAGACGCCGACGGTAACGGGGTTGGTGAGATCAAGGTCTGCTTTTCCAGAGAGGATCTACATCGTCTCTTGGGTGGACTGCATGGGACGGTTACGGTGTCTGTGGGAATTCAGGGCGCCCTGAGCGCGGGGGAGCCTCTTCAGGCATCACTCGAGATGAAAGTGAAGTCCCTCGGACCAGGGAGCTCTCGCGTCTATCCGAATCCGCTCAATCCAAGTGGAACGCTCTCATTTGTAACCAACCGGCCCAGTGCCGTCCGGGTGCAACTCTTTGACACTCAGGGCCGCCTGATTCGAACCGTGCTGGATGATCCTCAGCTTCAGGCTGGTGTCCACTCCGTTCCGGTCGACGGGCAGAACGATGCTGGTAAACCGCTCTCATCAGGGGTGTTCTTCTACCGGATCGAGTCATCAGAGGGTGTCGAAAAGGGGTGCTTCACTCTAGTGAAGTAATCCGACCCTTTGAGGGGTAGCCGTCCAGAAAACCGGAGCCATTCACCATGTGCCGAAACATCAAGACGCTGTTCAACTTCGATCCGCCGGCCACCGACGAGGAGATCCGCGCGGCCTCGGTTCAGTTCGTTCGAAAGCTCTCGGGGTTCACGAGGCCTTCGAAGGTGAACGAGGTCGCGTTCGACCGGGCCGTAGATGAGACCGCGAAGGTCGCACGCAAGCTCATCGATTCGCTCGTGACGAACGCGGAGCCGCGGGATCGGGAGGCGGAGGCGGAGAAGGCGAAGGCGCGGGCTTTGGAGCGGTTCGGGGCTCGGTAGGGCTTTGCTCTAGGCGGGCGGGACTCTACCGCCCGCCGTGCGAACCGGCGTAGAGCTGGCGCGCCGTCATGAGGTGGCGCATCGCCTCGGACCGCCGTCCCAAAGAATCCAGCAAGAGCCCCAGGTTGTAGTGCGCATCCGCCGCCTCGGCATCGACCTCGATGGCTCGCCGGTACGCGAGGATCGCTTCCTCGGGCCGCCCGCGATCTTCGAGGAGCACCGCGAGGTTGTAGGGGATGGTGGGGTCGTCGGGTGCATGCTCGGCGGCCTTCCGGTAATAGGCTTCGGCCCGTCCCAGCTCGCCCGCTTCGTGCAGGAGCCGTCCCAGGTTCACGTGCGCGTCCGCGTACTCGGGATCCATCCGCAGCGCCTGCAGGTAGGCGTGCTGTGCCTCGAGCGGGGAGATGCCGTCCAGCTCGCAGGCGATGTGGAACCACTGCTCCGCGGTCAGCGAGGCCGGCTCGGGCTCGGGGCCCGCCGCGCTGACCACCGGCTTCTCCTCCGTCGCCAAGGGTACGACCATCGCCAAGGTCGCGACCTTCGACTCCTCCGTCACTCCCGCGCGCTCCGCGATCTCGCCCGCGTCGAAATCGAGGACGAACTGTCCGGAATCCGGCTGCCAGGGTGCGTGGCCATCCCACGCGACCGCGCGGCGTCCGTCGGCGAGAATGCGGATCGAAGTCAGGGGAAGATCATCGGTGAGCTGGCGTCGCAGGGACGCCCAGACGCGACGCACCTGGCCGGGTGGAACTCCGGCCTCGTAGAGACCGCGCGTCGTTCTCAAGAGGAGGAGCTGCTGGAAGGTGAATTCCGGGGAGCCGCTCGGGCCAGGCTCAGGGACGATCCCGCCCGCGCGCGCCCAGGCCCGGACCTGGGCCTCGGTCGTTTGAAGAATCCGCGCCGCCTCTCGCGCGGAGTAATGCTGCGCCGCTTCCATGCTCATCCACCGCCCCGTGCTGCCGTTAACGTGATGCCCGCTTGCTTTCCTTCGTAGGGGTGGCCGTACGCTTCGCCTTGGCGGCCGGCTTCTTGGTGGCCGTCTTGTCTTCCTGACCCACGCGGCGCTCGAGGCTCTGCTTGAGCGCGTCCATCAGATCGATGACCTGCGTCCGCTCGACCTTCGGGCCCGTGGCCGTGATCTCCTTGCCTTCGATCTTCTCCTGCGCCACCGCGAGCACGCGCCCGCGGTACTCGTCCGCGTACTGCTCCGGTTTGAACGAGTCGGCGGAGAGCTCGCCGATCAGCTTGATCGCGAGGTCCAGCTCGCCGGCACGAATGGAGGCGTCGGACCCTTTATCGATCTCGTTGAAGTCGCGGACCTCGTCGGAGAAGTACATCGTGTGGAGCATCAGCCCGTCCTGACTCGGCCGGATGAGGACGATCGACTCCTTGCCTCGCATCACGAACTTGGCGAGCGCGACCTTCTGGGCTTTCTCCATCGCGTCGCAGAGGAGCCGGTAGGCCTTGGCGCCACCCTTGTCGGGGCCCAGGTAATAGCTCTTCTCGAAGTAGATGGGATCGACCTGCTCGAGCGGAACGAACTCGGCGATGTCGATGATCTCGGAAGCCTCGCCCTCCACCGACTTCAGCTCCTCGTCGGTGAACTGGACGTACTGGTCCTTCGAGAACTCGTAGCCGCGAACGAGCGAGGAGCGCTCCACGGTCACGTTGCAGGTGGGGCAGACCATCTGCTGCTTGATCCGCCCGCCGCACTTCTCGTGGAGCAGGTTGAACGAGACGTTCGCGGATGACGCGGCGGTGAACATCTTGACCGGAATCGAGACGAGTCCGAACGAGAGCGTTCCCGAACCGATGCTATGTGGGGGCATACGAGAGTCCTCCGGCGACTTCCGGGAGGCTAGCACCAACCCTTTGCTATACTCAACCGTGAGTGCACTGTTTATCGGATCGCATGGAGTCCGCCTTTAGCGCTCGCTGACCGCGCCCAACCCGCCATTGAGCCCTACCCGAAACCCCAATCTCGAGAAATACCGTCAGAAGCGCGACCCCGCGCGCACCCCGGAACCCTTTGGGGAATCGTCACCTGGAGGGGGCGCCGGGGCCTCCCAGCGGTTCGTGGTGCAGAAGCACTGGGCCCGCGCGATGCACTATGACCTGAGGCTCGAGCTCGATGGGGTGCTCAAAAGTTGGGCAGTGCCGAAAGGGCCCTCGACGCGCGCGGAAGAGAAGCGCCTCGCCGTTCACGTCGAGGACCATCCGCTGGAGTACGGATCGTTCGAGGGGATGATCCCCGCGGGCAACTACGGCGCTGGCTCGGTCATCGTGTGGGACGACGGCTGGTATCGCTCGTTCAAGCCCGAGGATCTGCTCGAACAATACGAGCGCGGCAAGATGGAGCTCGAGTTCTTCGGCTTCAAGATGCGCGGGCGCTGGACACTGGTCCGCATGTCGCGCAGCGCGAAGGACTGGCTCTTCCTCAAGAAGGACGACGGGCTCGCGTCGAACGCGGAAGCGGTGGATCGCTATCCCGAGTCCGTGATCACGGGGCTCACCGTCGAGGAAATGCGCGACCGCGAGGGGACGCTGGCTTCGGTGCGCGAGCGGGCGCTGTCCCTGGGTGCGTCCAAGGGAGATCTCTTCGGCGCGAAGACTCCTCTGACGCTCGCCACGCTCGAGGATCGCCCGCCCAAGGGTCCGGACTGGCTCTACGAGGTCAAGTACGACGGCGTGCGCGTGGTGGCCTCGCGACGCGACCGTGACGTGCAGATGATCGGCCGGAGCGGCGAGGACATCACGAAGCGCTATCCGGAAATCGCCCAGGCGCTGGCGGCGCTCGCGACACCGCGATTCACGCTGGACGGCGAGATCATCGCCGAGGACGAGAACGGTCACCCCCAGTTCGGACGGCTCCAGTCCCGCATGCATCTCACGAAGCCGCGCGACATCGAAGCGGCGCGCTTGCGAATTCCGACACGCGCCATCTTCTTCGATTGCCTCGGCGTCGAGGGCTACGACCTGCGCGGATTGAAGCTCGAGGATCGGAAGGAGCTCCTCGCCCGCGTCGTTCCACCCCGGGGAACCGTTCAGCGCGCGGATCACATCCTCGAGCACGGCGACGCGTTCCTCGCAGCCGTCGCCGATATGGGCCTCGAGGGGATCGTGGCCAAGCGGCTCGCGAGCCGCTACGCGGGCAGGCGCACGCCCGACTGGGTGAAGGTGAAGTGCGACCGCCGGGACTTCTTCGTGATCGGCGGCGCGACCAGGCCGCAAGGCGCGCGCACAGGATTCGGCGCGCTCCACGTGGGGCGGTACGAGAAGGGCCGGCTCGTGTACGTGACGAAGGTGGGGACGGGATTCGACGACCGGGCGCTCGAGGACATTGGCGAGGAGCTGAAGCCGCTCGAGCGTGCGACGTCGCCGTTCGAGGCTCGTAGCCCCAAGGGGCCGGGGCACACGTGGTACGAGCCGAAGCTCGTGTGCGAGGTGCGCTACACCGAGTGGACGCGCGACGGAGGCCTCCGGCATCCCGCGTTCATGGGAATGCGTCCCGGCGTGAAGCCGGAGGAGTGCCACGCGCCGGAGCCGGTGACCCTGGAGACCGCGGAGACGGACGCGCCCCCACCGGCGCCGGTCAAGAAAGCCGCAACCAAGCGGACGAAGCCTCCCGCCGCTACGAGCGAGCGCCACGAGGTCGCGCTCACCAACCTCAAAAAGAAGTTCTGGCCCGACGGGACGACGAAGGGGGATCTGGTCGGTTACTACGAGAAGGTCGCCCCATTCCTCCTCCCATACCTGCGCGACCGGCCCGTGGTGCTCACGCGCTACCCGGACGGCATCGAGGGGAAGTCGTTCTTCCAGAAAGACGCCCCCGTCTACGTTCCGGACTGGGTCCGGACCCAGGTCATCCACGCCCGGGACGCCGACCGCGACATCCGCTACTTCGTGATCGACGACGAGGACATGCTTCGCTACGTGGCGAACATGGGCACGATCCCGCTCCACGTCTGGAACGCGCGCATGGCGTCGCTGGATCGTCCCGACTGGATGGTGCTCGACCTGGATCCCAAGGAGGCGCCGTTCGCCCACGTCGTCCAGGTCGCGCGGGCGCTCAAGACGATCCTCGACGATCTCGAGCTGCCGAGCGTCCCCAAGACCTCGGGCGCGACCGGCATCCATATCCTGCTCCCGATGGGGCAGCGCTACACGCACGAGGAGGTCCGCACGTTCGCGCGCCTGCTCGCGACGATGGTGGTGGAGACGCTTCCCGAGATCTCGACCGTCGTGCGCTCGATCCGTGGACGCGGGGGTAAGGTGTACGTCGACTTCGGGCAGAATGGACACGGCAACACGATCGTGGCGCCGTACTCGGTGCGGCCGCTGCCCGGCGCGCCCGCGTCCTGTCCGCTTCGATGGGACGAAGTGAACGCGCGGCTCGATCCGGCGCGGTTCACGATCCGGACGATTCCCGAGCGATTCGAGGAGATGGAGGATCCGCTCCGGGCCGTCCTGGGCGAGGGCATCGACATGGCCAAGGCCATCGCGGCCATCGAGCGGAGGATGCGTGATTGATCGCGGCATGACCACTGAGCTCAAGTTCCTCGCGAGCGCCTCGGCCGGCGAAGTCTCCGCCATCCTTCATCGCCCCGCCGCCGCGCGATGGCTCTACGTCTTCGGCCATGGCGCCGGCGCGGGGATGCGGCACCGCTTCATGGAGGACACGGCCATCGCCCTCGGGGAGCACGGAGTCGCGACCTTCCGCTACCAGTTCGCCTATCAGGAGAATCGTTCGCGGCGCATCGATCCGACGCCCATCCTCCTGGCCACGGTTCGATCCGCGGTCGACGCGGCGCATCGGGCCGCCCCCGACCTGCCGCTCCTTGCAGGGGGAAAATCGATGGGTGGGCGCATGACCTCGCTCGCCGCGTCCAAGGAGCAATTGCCTGGCGTGAAGGGGCTCGCGTTCTTCGGATTCCCCCTGCATCCGACGGGGCGTCCGGATCGATCGCGAGGCGATCACCTCGCACAGGTCACCGTCCCGATGCTCTTCATCCAGGGTACGCGGGACACCCTGGCGGACCTCGATCTCCTGCGGCCGATCGTCGACCAACTCGGCGCCCGGGCCATTCTCCACACCGTGGACGGGGCCGATCATGGGTTCAACGTGCTGAAGCGCTCCGGTCGAACTCCGATCGACGTGATGGACGAGCTGACGGGTACCATGGAAGGGTGGGCGGAGAGCCTGCCCCGGTAGCCGAAAACCCAGGAGCACGCATGCGGATACGAGCGGGAACGAGCGGCTGGTCGTACAAGGAGTGGAAGGGGCACTTCTATCCGGAGAAGCTCGCGGCCAAGGACATGCTCCGCTACTACGCCGAGCATTTTGCGACGGTCGAGGTGAACAATACGTTCTATCGCATGCCCAACCTCACGACCCTCGAGGCGTGGGCTGCCGAGGTGCCGGAGGACTTCTCGTTCGTCATCAAGGCGACGAAGCGGATCACCCACGACAAGCGGCTCAAGGACGTCCAGGACTCGGTGGATTATCTGCTCCGCACCGCGGGAACCCTGGGCTCGAAGCTCGGGCCATTTCTGGTCCAGCTCCCCCCGAACATGAAGAAGGACGTGCCGCGTCTGCGCGACTTCCTCGCGGGGCTCACCGCTCGGGCGGCGTTCGAGTTCCGCCACTCGTCCTGGCACGATGACGAGGTCTACAGCGCGCTCCGCGAGCGCAACATGGCCTGGTGCATCGCCGACACCGGCGAGCCCGACGATCCGCCCTTCGTCTCCACGGCGGACTGGGGCTACTTCCGGCTACGCCGCGTCGTCTACGAGGACGCGGATCTCCAGACGTGGGCCGGTCGCGTGCGCGGCGAGTCGTGGAAGGAAGCGTTCGTCTTCTTCAAGCACGAGGACGCGGGCACCGGTCCCAAGCTCGCGACCCGCTTCCTGGAGCTGTGCCGCTAGGCACGCCTCGGTCATGGCTTCCGTCCTCGCGCGCGACATCAACATGGAAGTCGCGGGGATCTTTCGGGACCTGGGCGTGGCGCACGCCTCACCCCATGGGCGCATGGCCTACAAGCGCGCCGCCCAGGCCGTGCTCGCGCTGGACGAGCCGCTCGACGTCCTGGCCACGCGTGGGAGCATCCGCCAGATACCGGGCGTCGGTCCCACCACCGAGAAGATCATTCAAGAATACTTGCGCGAGGGGACGAGCCCCACGGCGGAGCGCGCGATCGAGCGGAGCGAGAAGCGGGACGAGGTCCGCGCCCTTCATGCCCACCGCTCCCACTTCCTGAGCCGCGCCGCCGTCGCCCGTGCCTTTCGCGCACGGCGCGCCAAGGGCGTGATGGCCCCGTCCGATTACAAGGGCGACCTCCAGATGCACACCGAGTGGAGCGACGGCGGCGAGTCGATCGCCTCGATGGCCCGGGCGGCCATGAGCCGCGGCTACAGCTACATCGGCGTGAGCGACCACTCGTACGGGCTTCGCATCGCGCGCGGCATGAGCATGGCGGACGCGGCTCGCCAGCGGCGCGAGATCGAGCGGCTGAACAAGGGGTGGGATGGCGAGTTCCGCGTCCTCCAGGGGATCGAGACGAACATTCCGCTGGAGGGAGGCGTCGACATGACGTCCGAGGAGATCGCGCAGTTCGATCTGGTCCTCGCCGCGCCGCACTCGCGCCTCCGGCGCGCGGAGGATCAGACCGATCGCATGCTGGCCACCGTGCGCCATCCCGGGGTGCACGTCCTCGCGCACCCGCGTGGGCGGATGTATTCTCGACAGGGGGTCTTGGCGCGCTGGGACGAGGTGTTCGACGCGGCCGCGCGCCACGACGTCGCGATCGAGCTGGACGGGGATCCGTACCGGCAGGATCTCGATTACGCCACGGCCAAGGGTGCCCTGAGGGCCGGCTGCCTCTTCGCGCTGGACAGCGACGCCCATTCGGGGCGCGAGCTGGCCTACGCGGAGATCGCGATCGCACACGCGAGGCTTGCGGGAATTCCCGCGAAGCGGGTGATCAACACGTGGCCGGCCGACGACTTGCTGGAGTGGGCGGAGCGGAAGCGGCGCCCGAAGAGAACGAGGACGAAACGAGCGCGATGAAGAACGGCTCTCAAACGATATTCCTGCTGTCGCCGGCACATTGCGGTGGGCGGCGGGCGCAGCTTCTGTTCCGCGAGGGGGCGGCGTTTCCGCTCGCGGTCCGGATGCGCGACGAGGGTGCGCCCATCGGTGAGGTGTTCGCGTTTCTGAGCGGCCTCTACTTTCGGGGAAAGCTCGCCTACGGACGAGCCTTCGCGCATCGCGCGTCGCTGTCGGGCGTGCTCGTCATTACCCCCGGGCTCGGACTGATCGATCCTGACCGCATCGTGACCCTCGCGGACCTCCGCGCGATCGCCGAGGTCGGCGTGGCGGTGGATGAACCGCGGTACCGCGCTCCGCTCGAAGAGCACGCCGCCGCTCTCGCCGCGTCGCTCGCGGGAGACGATCGCGTGGTTCTGCTCGGCAGCATCGCGACCGGGAAGTACGTGGACGTGATCGAGCGCCACCTCGATGGCCGCCTTCGGTTCCCGGTGGAGTTCGTGGGACGCGGCGACATGAGCCGCGGCGGACTCATGCTGCGCTGCGTCGAGAGCCGCCAGGAGCTCACCTACGTCCCGATCGAGGGCGCGGTGCGGCACGGACCGAGGCCGCCCAAGCTCGAGCCCCTCCGTTGAGCCCGCCCAAGGCGTCCACGCGGAAGAAAGCGGCCGCGCGGAAGAAAGCGGTCGCGCCGAACAAACCTCCGGCGCCGAAGAAGGCGACGCGGAAGGCGACGGCGCCGAGGGGAGCGTCCCGGAAGGCGGCCGTGTCGAGAACACCCGGCGTCATGACCATCCCCACCGGCGCCCGCGACGTCGAGCTCGACTTCGAGGGCCGGGTCGTTCGCCTCACCAACCTGGACAAGCCGTTCTGGCCCGAGCTCGGAATCACCAAGCGCGATCTCCTCCAGTACTACGCGCGTATCGCGCCTACGCTTCTGCCGCACCTCCAGGATCGCGCGATGGTCATGAAGCGCTACCCGAACGGCGCGCACGGCGAGTTCTTCTTCATGAAGCGCGCTCCGTCGCCCCGGCCGGAGTGGATCGAGACCTGCAGCATTTCGCATGGCTCCGGGAACGTCATCGATTTCCCGATCATCCAGGATCTGCCGTCGCTCCTCTGGGTGATCAATCTCGGCTGCATCGACCTCAATCCCTGGTACGCGCGGTGCGACGACACCGACCGGCCCGACTATCTCCA
>Ga0068858_100006991_pt1 | contig 10963 bp, 14 predicted proteins | sample KBSSwiS12_FD_66589 | JGI IMG/M metagenome (GOLD analysis project Ga0068858, IMG submission 66589) | Switchgrass rhizosphere microbial communities from Kellogg Biological Station, Michigan, USA - KBS Switchgrass S1-2 | ecosystem: Host-associated > Plants > Roots > Rhizosphere > Soil ... | reverse complement strand
ATCGACGACTTGGAATTCGTCCGCACGATCGCCGTTGCACGACTGTTGATGCCTGCTTCGGTCGTTCGTCTCTCGGCTGGCCGAGAAAGCATGTCGGAATCAACGCAGGCTCTCTGTTTCATGGCCGGGGCGAACTCGATCTTCTACGGCGACAAGCTTCTCACGACGCGAAACGCGGAGGCGAATGCCGATGCAGACCTACTGGCCAAGCTGCAGATCGAGACGGTGCGGTCCGCCGTTGTGTGAAGCTCAACGGCTTGCCTATTGGCCGTCCCATCGCATGTGAAGGATTGGATAAGGACGACCTTGCTCGTCGTTCAGTGAACGGCCGACCGTGATGAATCCGAGTCGGCGATAGAACCCTACAGCCCGCTCATTCTGCTCGTTGACGACCGTTGCGAGGCTCTTTGCGCCCCGCATTGCGTGTTCGACCAAGGCCCGTCCGGCACCGCAGCCCTGCTGGTCGCCCGCAACGAAGAGAGCTTCGATGGTACCTTCGCTGAGGATCATGAACGCGATCGGCCGTCCGGACTGATCCAGCGCCAGCCAGGCTGGCATCTCCGGCAGAAACTGCTGAACTTCCAGGTCAATCGCTGCGAGATCGCGGCGCGAGACAAAGGAGTGGGTATCGGCGACGGAGGATCGCCAGATCGAGACCTGCGCTTCGCCGTCCTCTTCGGTTGAGTGACGGATCTGAACGTCTTGTCGCTTCACCACTGTTGGGCCGGTTCGTTTTCTTCGCTGAAGAAGTACAAGGTCAGGCCATTCGGCTCGCGCACGCAGAAGCTTCGATGTCCCCAGGACTGGTTGCGCAAGCTCTGCTGAATCGGAAGGTGAGCTGCAAGCGCCCTTTGGTAGAGGTCGTCGACCCTTTCCACCTCAATGACCATGAACGCGCCCTGGGGGCGCCGGTTGTCGAACAAGTGATCGCTCTCGCCTTTGGGGAGGGCGAGGACTTCGATGAGGCCGGACGCGGCACCAATCAAGGTTCCGCGATCATCAGCAGAGCGGTTCCATGACTCAATGACGGACATCCCAAGGCCGTTGCGGTAAAATGCCACGGTATCGTCGTAGGACGGCGTGAAATAGGCGAACCTGAACTGTCGATCGGTCATTAGGGGTCTTTTCAGCAACCGGGAGCAGATGCTCCAGCTATCCCTGAGTCAGGGCCCGCGGACCCCGTGCCCGTCGAAGAGCAGACGGATGCGCCTTTTCGACCTTGGACTTCCTCATAGACTTGTTTCTGCGCTTCGGATTGCTTTGCCCATTCAGTCGCGGTCATGCAGGTCCGCTCAAAGCTCGACAAAGTTCCCGTCCTCAGGGTTCGCTTGCAGACCACCCTCGCGCCCTTTTCTTTGGAAGGGGCGGGGCTCGCCTCGCTACTCTGGCGAGCTTGAGCGCCGAGCGCCGGCTGGGTCAGCGCCAGGCCGGCCGCAAGCAGGAACCCAGTGCCACGCAAGAAAGTGAGTGAGCGGACATAAATGGAATTAGCATGTGAAGCCGCAGACCAACGTTGTCGAAACATGGGGTTCTCCGCACATAGCTAGCAAGCAGCTACGCGATTGGACAATTATCCTGTCGAAGTTAGTCTCAGGATACCTCTCAAAGGTTCAGGGCAGTCTCTGCTGACGCCTCAAGCAGCTTCATGAGATCCCGATAGGGGAATGGCCCGTGGCTGATACGCGCAATGCCTGTCCCAGCGACGTCTCTGTTGGACGGGCAGCCCGGGAAAGTCATGAAATTCACCGGCAGCGGCGACTTGGCGCAGACAAATTCAAGGAGCTTAAGGTCGGCAAGCAGCGGCACGAAGAAACCGTTTGCACCGGCATCTGCATAGGCTTTCGCGCTCTCGATCGCATGTTCGACCATGGCGAGATCGTGCGTTTCCATCGGCGCCTTCAGGAAGATGTCGGTACGGGCGTTGATGAAGAAGTCGGCGCCTACGGCACGTCGTAGTGCTGCAATCCTGCGCGCTTGCTCCTCAATCGCATAAAGCCGGTCGGTGCCGACCATCTGGTCCTCGAAGTTGCAGCCCACCGCCCCGGTGGAGGCGAGCAAGGCGGCGTTACGCTCGAGTGATTCCGGATCGGACGCATAGCCACTTTCGAAATCGATCGTGACCGGAAGGTCTACCGACTTCACGATTCGCCCGGCGTTGGCGAGTGCGAAGTCCATCGGAACCTCCTCGCCGTCGGTGAAACCATTTGCTTCAGCAACGGACGCGCTGCCGGTAGCGATGGCCTTAGCGCCAGCTCGTGCGACGGCCTGGGCGCTTCCGGCATCCCAGACATTGTAAAGAACCAAGGGATCACCGGGGACGTGAAGCGCGGCGAACTCGCGGGCGCGGCTATTACTGTCGGACATAACATTCCTCTCTATTGAAAGCTGATTGCCACGGGTTCGGGCGAAATGGCGTCAAGGAACTTGCTTGCATCGAACAGCTCGCCAGCAGTGACGACGCCGGTGGTCCGAGCGCGTCCGTCGAATATCCAGCTGACAGCTTCACCGACGATCGGAGCGGTGACCGCATAGATGTCCTGACCGGAAGCACGTGCAACACGCCGTTCGGTGCCGCGATGTACGATGGCTTCGATTGCGAATTGCTGAGCTGATCGACCGCTCTCGTCGACGGCTTCGGGCCCCGAAGTGTTCGGATCCAGCAGGTCGGCCAATGGTGCCTGGTTGAGCCAGGTCGAGATGCGATCGATGTTCAGGTGACGCGAGATCGTAATGACGTCGACGGTGGAGAACTCGCCGATCGTCGGTTGCTCGCCGAACGGCTCTTGGAACGTCCATGATCCCTTTGGGACCGCTTCAGCAGAGTCTCGCTCTTCCATTCGGCCGTTCAATCGAACGAGTCTCCGACCGGCACGACGCTCGCCTGCCAGCCGCGTGCCCTTGGTCGGCTTCCAGCGATCTAGCGCGAAAGCCAGTTCGACGTGATCCGCGGATTCCCATCCGTTCAAGGCTGAAGTGACCAGCAGGTCCCCGAGAGCTCCGAAGAATCCGAAGGCTGGCGCGACGATCGTTCCCGTTTCCCGGGCAGCTTGTGCGTAATCATCAAACATTTGCCGGGCGACGAACGGCTCGGCGGTCACGTCGAGGTAAGGAATCCTAACACGCAGCGCGGCTTCGATCAGGCCGGGAGCCGTATCGCCAAATGGTCCGGCCGCATTGATGATCGCGTCAGCCCCCGACAGCAGGCCATCGAGCGCGGAATGGTCCGCAGCCTCAACTTCCCTGGCTGCCGCACCGTAGCGAGCACTGACGGGCGCGAGCTTTTCTGCATCCCTGCCAGCGAGGATGGTTTCCCACCCCCGACGTAAAGTTTCAGCGGCGATAAACTGCCCCGTGTGGCCCGCCGCGCCGTAGAGAACGACTCGCTTTTTCACCTCTTGTCTCCTGCATAAACGCTACAGACCTGTATGTTCCTTGCAAATGCTACAGACCTGTATCATCGTCAACGCCGGAGAGTGGAATGGTTCGATAATGAAAAGGCATGAGGCCACGCCTGCTGCCGCCAAGCCATCGGCGGTCCGGGATCGCATTCTGGCGACCGCGTCAAAGCTATTTTACCGGAACGGCATACACGCCGTGGGGGTGGACCTTGTGGTTGAGGAATCCGGCATCGCGAAAACGAGCCTGTACCGCCACTTTGGCAACAAGGATGCGCTGGTCGCTGCATTTCTGGCGGCAGAAGATGTTGATTTCTGGCAGCAATGGGACGCGATCGCGGCTCGACACGCGGAGAATCCCGTGGCCGAGCTGGAGGCCTATTTGGATTGGATGGAAACGCGCCTGAAGCGTCCTGGCTACCGGGGATGCCCGCAACTCAATGTCGTGGCTGAAATCGCAGACCCCAGACATCCGGCTCGGCGCGTTGCCGTCGAGCACAAGGAGCGGATGCTTGGCCGGCTCGGCGATATTGCCAGGCGGCTGGGCCTAAGCGAGCCGGAAAGCGTAGGAGCGCGGCTTGCCCTTGCCTTCGATGGCGCCTTCATGAGTGCCCCGCTTGGTGCCGGCGAAAGAATGGCAGTCACTTTGCGGGACAGCGTACGCGCGCTGATTAAGGCAGCACGGGCGGACTGACCGCTTATACCTCGGATTCTGACAGCTCGACCTCGTCGACCCATTCGGGGATGAACGCGGGATCCCTGTTCGACCATCCGACCGCTGCTGCTTCGCCGCCGGTGATCGAGCCGAGTAACGCCTTGCGAAGCTCGGGATGAAGATAGGGAAGGGCCGCAGCGGCGACGAACGCGCTTGGCAGCCAAGGCCGCACCGAGGGACCGACCAGCCGCTCGTAAAGGAAACGATAGGCAGCGAACCGCTCTATCTTGCCTTCGCCGAGATCAAACGCCGAGATTGTGATCAGTGGACCAATGATCTCCGCCGTCGCATCGATTCCAATGTCATCGGGAACGCTGGCGCGGATTACCTCGAGCAACGTGCGATAGAGCCGGTCTTGCGCCCTGATGCTCTCCGCCTCGGCCGGGCCGCGAGACCAGGGCGAGAGTGCGCCAGTGCCTCGCTGGGCGACGTCCAAAGAACGGCGAATGAAGCGCTGCTCCGCTGAGCTGAAGGCCGCAAATTCCTTCATCTCGGAGATAATCTGGTTTGCGTGGTTCCGAAGCATTTCAGCACCTGCATAATAGAATTTCGCAGGTCACGTTTTCGCAGTGTGTCCGACTGACTTCCAATGCCGAGGTCGCATGCTTGCGATAGCGGAAATGCACCCAAAGGGTGGCGATCAGTGCCTCAGCCAGATCCGGCAGTTGGCGCCGCCCGCAGAACGAAGTCTCATAGCATGGCCTTTGCCAACGGCTTGCGGACGAAATGCGCATAATCATCTGAGCGAACCAGGGGCAGCCGAGGTGCTGCGTCGATCTTGAGTAGACGATCCGCGTAGGCATCGAACATATTATGCCGCTCAGATTCGTCTTTCCTCGCAGGCGCAAACGCCAGATACGGTTCGACGACGTCAAAGCCGCAAAAGGCGAGAATTCCGTGATTGATGGGGCGAAGCACGTCGGCCGCCGGGCCATAGATTCCGTCGGTCGAATAGGCGCCTTTGGTCCCTCCGATTGTCACTGCCAGCATCGCCAACTTGCCGCGCATCATGCCGCGGTCGAACCAGCGTCCGCCGCCATAGGTGACGCCGATCGCGAACACTCGGTCGATCCACCCCTTCATGATGGCCGGCATGCCGAGCCACCAAATCGGAAACTGCAGAATCAGCACGTCGCAATCCGCGAGGCGATCCATCTCGAATTGCAGTTCGGCGGAGAAGCCCGCAGTCGCGGAAGCATGTCCCTCTTCCACCTGCTGGTCGTAACGGCTGGGATTGAACCGGTCGTGGAAATTGCGCCGATCGCTGACCGGGTCGAATCCGATTGCGTAAAGGTCGGCGAGTTCCACCTCATGTCCTGCCCGTGTGAGGACGGAGGCCCCATGCCGTGCAAGACTTGCGGTGAAACTGGCTGGCTCGGGATGAGCCAGCACGCAGAGGAATTTCATCGTCCTAGGGAAGCTTGATCACGCGATCGAGGGACAGTTTCCCGCCACCAAGCGCGATCAAAGGCAGCAGGAGGCCTGCCCAGCTGAGGTGTGTCGGCCAGGCGTCAGGATAGACGAAGATTTCGATGATCAACGTCATGATGAGCAACGACAGGGCCGCGAACCGGGTGAATAGGCCGAGCACGAGGAGCAGCGGGAATAGATGCTCGCTGTACGTGGCCGCGTAGGCCGCGATTGCGGGCTTCACCAATGGTAGGGCATAGTCAGTGCGAAACAGCTCGAATGCCGTGTCGTTGACCGTCAATAGGCCATCGACTTTCGTCCGTCCCGACATAAAGAAGACTGCGGCGATGCCTAGCCGTTGGACGAGCAGCAGCAGCGAAGAGGGCAGGAGGCGCGAGGCCGTCGAGGCGAAGAATTCGTAGGGCGCGCGCCAAATCGGTGTTTCCGTGCGAGTGGCCATGGTCAGTTCCTTTTTCGATCCGGCGCGACGAACACGCCGAGATTGACGAGCGATGCGAGGACGGCAGAGCAATCCTCGAGCGGATAAAGTCGTTTGGCTGCTTTCATGGCGATGCTGACGGTCTCTCCCAGACGGAATCCGGCCAGGAGGCGGTGCGCAGTTGCACCGATCCGCGGCGCATGGACGACGAAGGGCTCAGGCCGGGCAAAAAGCGCGCCTTCCGCTTTCCACTCCGGTGCGATCTCGGATCCGATCGGCCGCTGATGGGCGAGCCAGATGCTCATCGCCGGCGTCGAAAGCCAGGCAAATTGCACGGCCGGGTGGAGGCGGAGTGTCGCAGTCGGCGTCACATTTCGGACCTGCTCGCGAGGGATGGGCTCTTTATCTGGCGCGAACAGGCATGCGACGTGAAGCCGCTCGACCCGAGCGACATCCGGCAGATATGGCAAGTCGCCGATCCAGCGCTGATGCATCAGCCAATCGCCGAACTCACGCCCGTAGAGCGCCAGCACGGGTGAGGCAGGCGGGCAGGTGGATGCGAAGTCGACCGCGACATGTTCGAACATTTCTTCGCCGATGATCTGCTCGACGACCGGGTAGTTCGCCTGAAGCGCCTCAACGGCGCCATGAATGACCGTGTTTCGGTACACAGCCATTGGGCCTTGCGCCGGGCGGTCGAGCGCGGACGCAAAGTCGCGCTGGAATTGGATCAGCTCAGGCTGCACGGGCGATATCCCCGAACGCGACGCCCTGTGCCCGATCGCGCTCGCGCATCAGTTCCACGAATTCTGGAACATTGCCGTCGCGTTCAATGAGCGTCGGCCGTGGGCCAATGCGGGCGATGAGCTCTTCGTAAAGGGTCCACACCTGCTCACTGACGGGCGCATCGTGACTGTCGATGAGCAGGGTGCCTTCGGCGTCAATCGAATGACCCGCGAGGTGGATTTCGCCGATCCGCTCGGCGGGGAGGTCATACAACCATGCAGATGGGTCGTAGCCCAAATTGTGCGCACCGACGGCGACGTTGTTCACGTCGATAAGCAAGCCGCAGCCGCTTCGGCGCGCGAGCTCGGCGAGAAAGCTCGTCTCGCTCCAGCTGTGATCGCGCAGAGCGAGATAGTGGGTTGGGTTCTCGATAAGGATTTGCCGCCCAAGCGCGTCCTGGACTCGCCCAATGTTGGCGGCGCAGCGCGCAAGCACCTCATTGGTGCGTGGGACCGGCAGGAGATCGGGAAAGCAGCGACCATCGAGCCGTGACCAGGCCAGATGCTCCGAAACGAAGGCAGGTTTGAACCGGTCGACAAGCCGCTTGAGGGCCCCAAGATGATCGGGGTCGGGCTCGGCTGCGCCAGCGAGCGACATGCCCACTCCGTGCAGCGAAATGTCATGTCGGCCACGGAGATCTTCCAGCATGGCGAGGCGCGGTCCGCCGGCGACCATGTAATTCTCTGCATGAACTTCGAACCAAAGCCCCGCCGCCGGAGAGGCAAGGGCCTCGCGATAATGTTGGGGCTTGAACCCAATTCCGGCGGCGGGAGTCACTGGCTTACCGCGCAACCGGCGTGAGCGAGCCGTTGCCCTTGGGCGTCTTGATGCTCGCGCAGGTTCCCTTGGCTACGTACTTCCAGGCGTTTCCGGCATAGTCCTTCTTGGACGTTCCGGCGCAGGTGGTGCCGGCGCCCGCTGCGCAGTCGTTCCTGCCGGCAAGCGAAACGCCGTAACATTTGTCCTTGCCGGGCTGCGGCTTGACCGGGGCTGCGATACCGGCCGTCGACACAAGGGCCGCCGCGGCGCTCGCAATAGCAATGGTGCCAATCTTCATACGAAATTCTCCTTCTCAGGGGCCGGCGAGCTTGCTCGTCCGGCAACCAAAGACATTTTCGTAGAAGAAGCCGCTCGCGTCACAGACCGAGAGCGCATGGGTTTTATGCGGGACGCGCATGACCGCGGTGGCCCAGTTCGTTCCTAGGGTGTAATGGCGTTTGGCGGTCGATGGCTCGAGGGACTGCTTATGGAAATGCAGCAGGTTCGATATTTCGTCGCTCTTGCCGGCACGCTGAACTTCACGCGCGCGGCCGAGCAGTGCAACGTGAGCCAGCCTGCTCTCACCCGCGCAATCCAGCAGCTCGAGCATGAGCTGGGCGGCCCTCTCTTCCACCGTGAACGGGGCAATACCCATTTGTCCGAGCTGGGGCGGATGATGTTCCCCTATCTGCAGTCGGTCGAGGAGAGCTGCCGCGCCGCGCGCGACCAGGCTCGAGCGGTAAAGAAACTCGAGCGGGCCACTCTGACGATCGGCACGATGTGCACCATAGGCCCGCAGCTCATTTCCGAGCTGCTCGTGCAGTTCCGCGCGCAGCACCCCGACGTCGAAGTGCAGATCGTGGATGCTGGCGGGCCCCGGATGGTCGACATGCTGGAGAAGGGAGAACTCGAGGTAGCGGTGGTTGGAGTCCCCGGAGAGCTCCCTGAATCGCTCCACCAGCTGCCAATCTTCGAAGAACGGTTCGTGATCGTGCTGCCTCCCAACCACAGACTCGTCGCGTTCGACGAAATCCCGGCGGCGGAGCTTGACCAGGAGCCCTACGTCAACCGGTCCAATTGCGAGGTCTTCGAGCCAGTGCGCAAGGAGCTGGACGGCCGCGGCGTGTTCCTTCGGCAGGTGTTCAGCTCGCCGCGCGACGATTGGGTCCAGGGGATGATTAAGGCCGGCTTGGGACTCGGCTTCTTTCCCGAATTCAGCGTGACCGACCCAGCTCTCGTGGTGCGCCCGCTGGTCAATCCCAGTTTTAGTCGAACGATCTATCTGACGACTGTTCGCGGTCGGCCTCATTCCCCGGCCGTCGGCGCTTTCGTTCAGGAGGCTCGCCGCTACCGCTGGCCCACGACCCGCCTACCGACAGGAACCAGTGAGACAATTGTCGTCGGTCAGCAGGTCATGGCAGTCGGCTAAGGCGTTCAGCGCCGCCGGCATGCCAGCGTAGAGCGATATCTGCATCAGTACCTCGATAATCTCCACTTTGCTGATGCCGGCGCTCCCTGCGGATTCCACATGGACCCGAAGTTGCGGTCCCGCATTGCCGCTGACGGCAAGCGCAGCAATGGCGATGAGCTCCCGACTTTTGAGGTCGAGACCATCGCGGCTGTAGAGGTCGCCGAACGCGAACTCGATCACCATGCGAGCGAAGTCCGGCGCGACTTCCGCGACGCCGCTTTTTACGAAATGGGCTAGCTTGTCCGCGGCAAGCTTCTCGGCAACGTCGAGGCCGCGGCGATAACGATCACTCATTGAAACTCCTTCTGACGCAACCCCCAGCCCAGGACGGCTGCCAATGCGAGGGCGACGAACACGCCGCCGACGGCCACCGCCCAACCAAATCCATCGAACAAGATCCCGATGACGGCAGCGCCAGCCAGGCCGCCGCAATAATAGGAGGATAGATAAAGGCCGCTCGCGGCCGCCCTATTTCCCTTTGCGATCCTCCCGACGTGTCCAGTCGCCACGGCCTGGGCGAAGAACGTGCCGACGCCGACAAGAGTCATGCCGGCGATCACCGAAAAAAGGCTCGGCACGAGTAACAGAATGAGGCCGAGCAACGCGACTGCAAGGCTGATTGAGCAAGCCGGCCCAGGACCCGTCGACCGCGTCAGCGTACCCGCGAGCGGCGTGGTGATCATGGACGGAATGAACACCAGGAAGACGAGGCCGAGCGCAGTCATGGACAATGCGTGCGGGGGCCTCATCAGGACGAAGCCGACATATGTGAAAACGCCGATGAATCCGAAGAGGATCAGGAAGCCAATTGCGAATGTCCTGCGCAGCGCGGGGTCCGCGAGATGCTCCAGCCAGGCATCCCAAAAGCGGCCCAGGCGCACCATTGGTTCAGGTGCGTTGCGATGCAGTGTCATCGTCACGAGCGCCCCGCCGGCGAGGTTCAGCAAGGCGAAGAAGAGGAAGCTTTGTTCGGCGCCGACTATGCTCGCCACGTAAGCGGCCGTGAGGCGCCCGATGAGGTTGCTTGCAACCACGCCGGTTACATAGGCCGCGAGTGCGTTCACCGTGCGGACTGCGCAGCGTTCAGCCAGGTGAGCGAGAGTCAGTGTGAAGGCCGCCGCCATGAAGAGTCCCTGCGTCACGCGCAGCATTGCGAAGACGGTGAGGTTTGGCGCGAAAGCGAGCAGAGCCGTCGGAACTGAAAGGACGAAGAGGCTGAGCGCGATTGCTTTCTTGCGCTCGAGGGCCCCACTGATCACGCCCATAACGAGGCCCGAGATCGCCATGCCGAGCGTGCTTGCATTGGCGGCCAGGCCAATCTTTGCAGGTGCCACGTGGTAGACCTGCGCGAGGCTCGGAAGGATGGCCTGGGTCGCGAAAAGATCGACGAGCGTCAGGAAGCCGATGACCGCGATGAGCAAGGACTGCTGCAAGGAGAGTCCGGGCGGTGGGGCTGTCTGTGCGCTGGCGGCGATGTCAGGCATGGCTGTTCCGTCAAAGAGGGTGGCGTCCCGCCCGGGGCGAGGCGGGACGCCGGATTGCCGGCGGAGGGGGGAGGGCGCCGGCTCGGGAACTCATTTGCCGTGGAACACGTCCGACGAGAGCAGGACGGTGGGCACCTTTCCGCGGTTGACCCAGTAATGGCTAAGCCCATCGGCTTCGCGACTGATGTCGCCGGCCTTGTGCTCGATCGGGGCGCTGCAAGCGCTGCTGTACTCCGTGATCGAGCCGCTCAGCGGGTAAATCAACGCCGGGCGATCCTTGTGGCTATGCAGCGGGACGATTCCGCCCGGCTGAACCACCAGCCGGCGCGTTCGCAGCTGGCGTCCGTCGACACCGATTTCCGGGCCCAGGTCTACGGACGCGATGACCGTGTCGGTTACGCCCTTGGGCATCATCGGCGCGTTGGCGAGATCCATCGAGCCCGGGGCTGGGCATTGGCCTGCGATAGCCGGCGTGGCGAAGGCAGACGTGGCCGCAACGGCAAT